>Ga0114916_1001934_pt1 | contig 11231 bp, 10 predicted proteins | sample MalvirAntarct_66_FD_83501 | JGI IMG/M metagenome (GOLD analysis project Ga0114916, IMG submission 83501) | Marine viral communities from the Global Malaspina Expedition - Malaspina viral metaG Antarct_66 | ecosystem: Environmental > Aquatic > Marine > Oceanic | place: West Anvers Island... | reverse complement strand
GTGTATTTCCTGATCTTTTCGCCGTGGTGGCGGGGCTTGAGTATGCCCACGTCAATCTGGTCGTGGCGGTCCTTATTTGGTTGATGATCTACCCCATGATGATTCAAATCGATTTTTCTTCGATTAAAGATGTAGGGCGCAAACCCAAAGGGCTAGCGTTAACTCTGGTGATCAACTGGCTCATTAAGCCATTTACTATGGCGGCCCTAGGCTGGTTATTTTTCAAAGGTATTTTTGCCGATTGGGTTGACCCGCAAACCGCAAATGAATACATCGCAGGTATGATTTTGCTTGGTGTGGCACCCTGTACGGCCATGGTATTTGTGTGGAGCCAACTGACTAAAGGGGATGCTAATTACACCTTGGTTCAGGTGTCGGTGAACGATATTATTATGATTTTCGCGTTTGCCCCAATCAGCGCATTGCTGTTAGGCATGAGCGATATCCAAGTGCCATGGGAAACCCTGATCATATCGGTCGTTTTGTATGTATTACTACCGCTAGTGGCTGGTGCGATGACGCGTTCTTGGCTGAATAAGCGCCATGACAATACAGCGAATAATCTAGACAGCAGCGCTGACAATGGGGAAGTGAGAATAGCGCGTTTTGTTGCTGCGCTTAAGCCTTGGTCTATCATTGGTTTGTTAGCGACTGTGGTATTGCTGTTTGGTTTTCAAGCGCAAACCATATTAGATAAGCCGCAAATGATCGTTTTGATTGCTATCCCGTTATTGCTACAAACCTATGGCATTTTTGCCATTACCTATTACGTAGCAAAGCGTATGCGTTTACCTCACAACGTGGCTGCACCAGCGAGTATGATTGGCTCGTCTAACTTTTTTGAATTGGCAGTGGCGGTGGCAATATCGCTATTTGGCTTACATTCAGGGGCGGCGTTAGCGACTGTGGTAGGGGTACTGGTAGAAGTGCCGGTCATGCTTTCGTTAGTATATTTTGCAAACCGCACAAAGGCGTGGTTTCCAGCTCAACAGGCATAACACGTAATAAGCATGGCCATAGAAATGCACCTTGGCCATGCGCTTTTTGAACGCTAGTAATTAGTCGTTGCTGTGCAAGCTGGCGTTTAAGCCGCCCCATTTAGACGAATCAGCAACAATGGCTTCAACAGCGCCACTTTGGCTGTTACGACGGAATAATAAACTGTTCATACCGGATAACTCACGAGCTGCCACGACTTCGCCATCAGGTGTAGTGACCTTCGTGCCAGCAGTAATATATAAGCCAGCTTCAACGATACAGTCATCACCTAGTGAAATACCGATACCAGCGTTCGCCCCAACCATGCTGTTTTTACCAATTGCATTGATAGTTTTACCGCCGCCTGAAAGTGTACCCATAGTCGATGCGCCGCCGCCGATGTCAGAGCCATCGCCGACCACCACGCCTTGTGAAATACGCCCTTCAACCATAGAGCTGCCCAAGGTACCAGCGTTGAAGTTAACAAACCCTTCATGCATGACCGTTGAGCCAGACGCTAAATGTGCTCCTAAACGAACACGATCAGCATCACCAATACGCACACCTTCAGGAATGACGTAGTCGGTCATACGTGGGAATTTATCAATAGAGCTGACGGTTAAATGATGATGTTCACTGGCAATAGCGGCACGTAACTCGTCTACCTTGGTTGGCAGAACAGGGCCTGCAGACGTCCAAGCGACATTGGTAAGTAAACCAAAAATGCCTTCAAGATTAATGTTGTTAGGCGTCACCGCACCTTCAGACAATAAGTGCAAACGCAGGTAAGCGTCTTCGATGTTCTGTGGTGCGCCGTCGATTTCAAGCTCAACTTCAACAAAATCGCTGTTGATCACGCCCACTTTCTGCGCAAGACAGCTACGCGCAATTTGGGTGTTCGCGCGGGGAAACCACACATCTAACGTTTTACCACTGGTGGCATCAATGTAGCGATGACCAATACGTTTTACAGTCATTTATCTTTCCTAGTGTCGATAGTTTAAAAAATTGAGGGCGAATTATGGCGTGAAACGACGTAATTGACAGCCCCCTTTTGCTTATAAATTATAATTTACAGGAAATTTTGCCCAGCGTAGACCAGTCATAGCTTACAAACTAAGTGATAGTTCGTTTTTGATTTTCTCTGTTGCGGCAATTTTTTTCTGCACGGCAAAATCGACCAATTGTAATTCAACCCCTCGGTTGGCCGAGTTGGCCGCATTAGGTGGGAAGAAACACAAAGTAAGTACTTCGTTGTAGCTGTCTTTTTGCCACACGTAACAACGATTAAAACCCGTGTGCAATAGTGCGCGGCCAGCGTCGTCAGCCACAAATTTGGCACTGCGTGATACCCGTAATTCTTCAAAGAATGCGATGACGTCGTTTTTTACGTCTTCCCTAGGGGAGAGAGTCTTAATAAAGCTGCTAAGCGGCACATCATCTTGGGTCAGGTTGGTTTGCTTGAGTGCATCGGCAATGCTAATAGGCTCACCATACTTAGCAACCGCTGAGACCAACACGTCTTTGAGTACGTCTTTAATACCCACATAAGCACTTTCAACGGTATACACGCTATTAATTTGAGTAACAAAGCCATTGAATTTATTAAAATGCAACGCCAGGCGCTGTTCTAAACGGGAGTTTTGATAGGGCTGGTAAAAACTTAAACGTACTTTGTCACTGCGGCTACTGCCGGCGATGTGATGTAATTTAGCGCCCTGGTCGTAAAGAGATATTGCGCTGGCAAGAGCGTTGTCACCTATATGCATCTGTTTTATATCAACAGTGCTGCGGCTATCCGCTCCAGATAGACGGTGCGACGCGTCGAAGCGCTTAAGACCTGTGGTGTGTTCTAATACATGAGGGGAGGGGACTTGTGCCAAACTAAAACAAGCAAATGACACACTACTGACAAACATAAAACGACGTAACCAGGGTAATTTCATTGGGTTCCTAATGGCGTAAACAACTGAGCCGAGTATGCAGCATAGCACTTAGTGCTTGCTGGCAACAATCACTGGCGTAGGTGCTAAAAGATTGTTCAATGCCAAACCCTAACCTTGTGTAATAAGTCTAATGTGTTAACAAAAACAGGTTGTTAATCAGCTGCCCCGCATTTTATCAAGCAGATTACTTAAGCACTTGAATTTGCAACATTAGCAGATTAATCTATCCGTCGTAAGTTGTGTTTTATGTTGCTTTCACGCGCAGATTGCGATGAAAAAAGCGCGGTAAAACACAGTGTTGAGCGTCGTCGAACATCCGTTCGCAACCCATATCAAATTTCTTCTAAGGTGTTTCATTGAGTAAATGTATGTCAAATTTTTGCTGCTATTCCATGCAAGCCTTAACTGCTGTATAACGGCGCCATGAAAATACCTAAAAGAATACAACCTCTGGTTGATGACGGCCTCGTTGATGAGGTGCTTTATCAGCTAATGAGCGGCAAAGAAGCTACAGTCTATGCGGTGCGCTGTGGTAACGAAATCCGCTGCGCCAAAGTGTATAAAGAAGCTATGAAGCGCAGTTTTAAAAAAGCGGCGCAATATCAAGAAGGTCGTAAAGTTCGCAACACCCGCCGTGCGCGCGCCATGGAAAAGGGTTCGAAATTCGGTCGTAAGCAGCAAGAAGATGCATGGCAGAACACCGAGGTAGATGCCTTGTTTACGTTGGCAAAAGCCGGGGTTCGTGTGCCCGAGCCTTATGGCTGTTATGACGGTGTATTGCTGATGGAGTTGATCACCGATGATGAAGGTGACGTGGCACCGCGTTTAAACGATGTGACCATGCCTGCTGAACAAGCTATTGAAGATCACGCCATTGTGATGGTGTATGTGATGCGTATGTTATTAGCCGGTTTGGTGCACGGTGATTTGTCAGAATTCAACGTTTTGGTCGATGCATATGGTCCCGTGATCATCGATTTGCCCCAAGTGGTTGATGCAGCTGCCAACAACAATGCGTTTAGCATGCTGCAACGTGATGTGCGCAATATGACCGAGTACTACGCACAATTCGCCCCCGAGCTTAAAAATAGCCATTACGCTGAAGAAATGTGGGCCTTGTTCGAATCTGGTGAGCTTGAAGCGGATACCCAGCTCACTGGGCATTTTGATTTCCCTGATGACGAAGCGGATGTAGATACTGTTTTAGAAGAAATCAAAGCGGCTTTTGAAGAAGAACAAGAACGAAAAGCACGTATCGCAGGCCCTAGTGACGAAGACTAGGGCTGAACATGACAAATGCTAGGTTGCTTTTACTGCAAGTTACTTAGCGTTTAAATTAAATCAAATCAGTCCAGCTAAACACAAACTACACGCCTACTGCAGATGTAATAAAGCATTTTGTTGATCAATTCTAAAATCAAACTCTCGTAAAAAATTCATCCCGAGTAAGCCATCGCTGTGCCCTAGCTCATCTAAGGGTAATACCATCACGTTGATGTTTTTTACTTTCGCCTTTGCAATTTCTAGGCTAGCAAACTGGTACATGGGGGAGCGCACGGTGCCATTGGCTGTTTGCACGTTAAATTGACCAACAAATTTAGTGTCGACTGATTTGAACAGTGCTTTGAATTTCTGTCTTGAAATCGCGGTGGTGGACGCACCAGTATCAATTAAAAAATAGACTTGATTGCCGCTTAAGCTACTTTCAACCACGTACTGATCACCATATTTTTGTAATCCGATGGACGCAACACCAGTGGGGACATTCTTGCGTGGATTGTCGTTAGTTGCTTTGGTGGCTCTATCGCTTTGCGCGTTCAACTCATCATCGTATTGCTGAATAATCCCGCGTATTTTCATTGCTTGTGGATCGTCATAGCGAATAGAGGCCAAGGTGTTTTCCATTAATCCCGCTTGCTGCTGGCGAGCATATGCAGTGGCTAACGCTAAAATCAACTCGCGGCTGGTGGGGCTCACTTGTAATAGGGGTTCAACGAATTGCGCCAAAATGTCCCAAGAATTCGCTTGTTTTAGCTGGGTAATGGTTCTACTGGTTAAGCGCGCAATGGTATTTTGCACTTGGTCTTGCTGTGCATTGTTCAAGGGTAAACTGAGCATGCTGTGATAATGAATAATGGCGTCACTGAGCAGATGCGTATGCGCAATATATTCGGCTTCTAGAAGTAAAAACTCAACATCTTGCGGGTATTGGCGTAGATATAGTGGGAAAAAGGCATCCAATTTGGCGTATTCCTGCGCTGCAAGCCAGCGCCGAGTTTGGGCCAAATAGGCTGCTCGCCTATCAGGTTTGAAGCGTGTCGCGTTTGGGACTCCTCGTTGCGTGTCTGTGCTCGCTTGTGTGTTTAATTTCTCTGCTACTTCTGAGTCTGTTTCAACGGCTGGCTCATGTACGTCGGGAGTCTGGGGAAAGTTAGGTTGGGTCTCTTGATTTAGCTGCTGAGTGTCTTTACTTTGCTGTTGAGCTAGCCCATCAGTTCGGCGTGATTCAATTTGACTCTGTTCTGACTTAGGTACGGATACTTGTTCATGGCCATTGAGGTACTGATATACGTTAGCAAAAATTGAAGCCAATAATGCCAAGAACAGTACGCTATTGAATTTAGTCATGGCATTGATGCCTTTACTTTGTTAAAGGCGTCAGCAAGGCGTTAAAATAAGTATCACAGAATACCTTGGGCATGCGCTTTGGCTTACCTGAGCTTAGCGCGATACACACAAATTCGGTGCGTGCTTTGAGCATAGTCAAACCGTCACTTAGGCGAATAAACTGAAATTGCCTAGCGAGCTTTAACTTGTTATCACAAGCAACAATCCATGTGGCGCAACCCAGCGTATCGCCCAACACGGCTGCCGCCAAATAATCAATTTCATGGCGGCTAATAGCCATGCCTCTGTCTAGTTCTTGGTATTGCTCAATGCTTAATCCTAAGGCATTTGAATGGGCCCATGCGGTGCGCTCTAATTGACCAACGTAGGCCACATTATTGACATGGTTGTAATGGTCGATTTGTTCAGGGGTTATCTGCCACTGGCAAACGAAAGGCTTTGGGTATTGCCATGGAAGCAGCTCTAGGGAGTCGGGCATTATTGATTAGCTCTCAAGTAAAATTTCAACACTGGGAATACAAGGTAATGGGTTAGTACCTTGTTGGGAAAACACCTGCTCGGTAAACAACGACGCAACAAGATGCGCTTCTCTGCTGACGATTTCGCTCATAAAGGACTGGCTGTTAGGGATCTTTTTAAACGCTTTGTAGCCGTCTTGCAAAAATAAATGCAAGGTTTGTAAGCCTTTCATACGAGCAGGGTGCTTTGACAGTGCCAGCATCATTGCGACGCCTTTGATCGCTGCCGCGTCACTGAGGTTGTTGCCAAGCTCTTGGAGCAAACTGATTTGCTCTTGGCGTAAATGCCCATTGTGGCCGCTGACAAAAGCTGCCGCATACGTTTGCTGATTAATAATGACGCGCTTATTGGCGTCAGTTCGATGGGATATAGATAACTGCTGATTCGCGGTTGTTGCATGCTTTTTGAGTTCCAACGCTAAGACGTAATCCAGCTCATAAGATAACGCGTGTAAACGCAATGCGCTTTCCAATGAGAGCAACGCTTTGCTGGGCAAGTATCTGTGCATTTTCGGTACTACGCGTTTTATCTGAGCATCGCGCTGACTGAAATCTTTTGGGCCATATATTTGCTCAGTAAAAAAAACCATTGCAGGCGCCGTATACGAGTTGTTCATTTGCGGTTGATGAGTGCTTTGCATACGCAGAGTTTGCCATGCCTGTACCCCTTGAATTAGGGGTAACAGCTTCGCGTCTAACGCCATTTCCTGCAGTGTTTGCACTGCGCGCAAATGACGGGAAACCTGAGCCACTAAATCAGACATTCGATGACACCATCACTGAGGCAAAGTTGACGCGCCTCTTATCAAGATGCACTGTATTGCAAGAAGACATTATTTTTTCAATGTAATTTTACCGAAGACGTCAGCGGTGATAAAACCCAAGTTTTTGCTGCCGTTTTGTGCAGCAAAATCATGAGACCCCATGAAGTGTTCACGAACCTCGCTGCCATCATTGTCACAATAGGCCAACATAAAGCCCATGACATCACCGCTTTTCAGGGGGATCGCCGCCTTAGGGTTGGCGTCAGTGTAGTTGTTGGGATAACGTTTGATGGCGACTTCCCACAGTATCGTATTGGGCGCATCTAGTTGGCGCTTCCAGTTGCTGTTTACATGCTCGTTATACAGATGCGCTTTTTCATCGTTGCCAATATCTGCTGCTTGGTTATCAAGACCGATGTGATACGCCAATGCGCTGTGATTAAACTGGTGAATACCGCCAGATGCGTCACCATCAACGAAAATTTCCAATGCGTCATCATCCCAATATCGCACCAGGGGATCAGCATGGGTATCAATCAGCAGGTCATCGGTAATTTCGGCTTGTAGGTACAAGTAATTTTCATCCCATAGCAAACGATAGCGGCCGGAAAAATCTGCTTTTTCTGGCAAGGTTCCGTCCATTAAATAAGGCATGTCGTGCCATTGTGCTTGTTGCCAAACATTCTCTGAATAACCATCAATAATAGGCGATTGTGCGGTGTACTTTACGTCGAATGCGTGGGCTGAAAGCGATAGTCCGCTGATTGTTGAGACCATCAGCAGCGATTTTGCTAGGCGTGAAAACATGGTAAGTCCTTGTTAGAAAGATGAAAAAAAAGAAAATAGAAAACATTAAGCATATGCTTAGGTTAGCTTGACGCAAAGTCCGAGTTAACACAATAGGGCGTTTCGCAGCTTGAGTTTATAGGTCTGGGTTAGGTAGAATGCGCCCCCTATGAATATCGCTAACGCCTCTATACATTCGAACGACTTCAGTGAGCAGGGTCGTCGTCACACCAGCGCAGAAATACATCAATACCAAGATGTGATTGCGCTATTTGATGCTGCCTTCAATCAAAGCGAGAATACCCGCTTGATTAAAGGCGCTGGCGAGCCTGAATATATTCCAGCCAATGAGCTGTGTGATTTCCATCAAGTGATTTTCGCCCATGGGTATTTCGCCAGCGCACTGCACGAAATTGCCCATTGGTGTATTGCCGGAAAAAGGCGTCGTATGTTAAACGATTATGGATACTGGTATTGCCCAGATGGGAGAACAGAAGCCGAGCAGAAAAAATTCGAGCAAGTAGAAATTAAACCTCAAGCAATCGAATGGGCGTTTTCTGTGGCAGCTAATAAAGCGTTTCGTGTTAGTACTGATAACCTAAATGGTACCGAGCCCGATACCAAAGCATTTACCTTAAATGTGCATCAACAAGTATTAAACTATTTACGAGATGGATTCCCCCCGCGGGCGGCCTTGTTTATTGATGCGCTTGCAGCATTCTATGCCACAGAGGCATTATCGCCAGCTAAGTTTAGTTTGCCCGAAGAATGGCGTGCCGCTATGACTAAGGCTGGGGTGTAATGACAATGACGCACTTTAAACTTGGCTTAGTGATTAACCCCTTTGCTGGCATTGGCGGCAGCGTCGCATTAAAAGGTAGCGACGGTAGGCAAACTCGAGATAAAGCACTCGCCCTAGGTGCGACCAAATTGGCAAATAGCCGCACTCGATTGGCACTACAAGAATTACTGGGGGTTAAAGATAGTGTGCATATCTATACCGCCGGCGGTGAAATGGGCGAAGCGCTCGTGGCCGAAATGGGGTTTGAGCACACAGTGGTGTATCAACAAGAAGCTGTTCAAAGCGAACCGGAAGATACTGAGCGCTGCGTACACATACTACAGCAACAGGGAGTAGACTTGATCCTCTTTGCGGGAGGCGATGGCACAGCGCGCAATGTTTGCCGTATTGTCGGTGAATCATTACCTGTGTTGGGTGTGCCTGCAGGCTGCAAAATTCACTCAGGGGTATACGCTGTTACGCCGCAGGCGGCGGGGCGCGTGGTGGCTATGATGGTCAACGGCGAAATTGTCACCTTGCAAGAAGCTGATGTCATGGACATAGACGAAACCCTCTTTCGCCAAGGCAGAGTCAATGCCCGTCAGTATGGTGAAATGCGTGTGCCCAGTGAACTTCGCTATATCCAAGCGGTGAAAATGGGCGGCAAGGAATCTGACGAGTTGGTACTGAGTGATATCGCCGCGCATGTGATTGAATTCATGGACGAGCACCCTGAGCGTCTATTTGTGATGGGCTCAGGCTCAACCGTAGGCTTCATTATGCAGGAGCTAGGTTTAGAGAACACTTTACTTGGCGTAGACATTGTGCAAAACCGGCAGGTTGTTGCCCATGATGTGATGGCCAGTACCTTGCTCGAATACGTTTCAAATGTACCCGTTACTTTAGTTATCACCTTAATTGGTGGCCAAGGGCATATCTTCGGCCGAGGTAATCAGCAGATTAGCCCTGAGGTGCTCAGAAAAATTGGACGTGACAACCTGTTGCTCGTGGCAACCAAAAGCAAATTACAAGGCTTAAAGGGTAAGCCTTTAATCGCAGACACTGGGGATATTGCGCTTGATGCTCATCTAGCGGGAATGATCTGCGTAACCACAGGGTACAAAGATCAGGTGTTGTACCCCATCGCTAAATTTTAATGACTAGCTAACGACAGGACTTGAACAGATTATATGAGTGAATCAGTAAACAGCGATGCAGCAAAACAAAGATTCGATGAATTTGTCGACTCAACGCAAATGTACCTTGATGGTGTGGTCGTTGATGGCAGCGACCAAGAATTGTTTATAGCCAGTTACTTAACGGGGCACTTTTCCCTAGTAACGAGTAATGCATTGGCATTAGATGATTATTCGCTAAAAGCGATTGATACCTATATGCAAACTAATTTAGAAAAAGCCTATGCCAACAATGAAGTCGAAGGCCAAGACCAAACCCAAGTTTCGGCGCTATGGAACACACTTTTTGCTAAGGCAACGCCTTAGGCGTGGTGATTCAAGGGATGGTAAAGGCTAACTCGTGGCCACTACCACCTCCTGAAACGACGGGATTACACTTCCCGGCGGATCAACTGACGGATTAAAAAACGATTCGGGTTTAGGGTATTCAATAAATCATTTGCCATAGGCAGTGGTTGCCCGCTGATTTGACTGGCGAGTACTTCAGCCATTAACGGTGCCGTAGTCAACCCACGTGAGCCAAGCCCTGTGAGCATAAACACATTAGTAATATCACTTCCTTTTGGGTAATAGCCTAAGGGCAGGGCTTTGTACAAATCGCTTAATTCTTCCTTTTGCTTGTTAATATTTGCCAATGTTCCCATCAAAGGTAAGTGGTCCGGAGAGCTGCAACGCACTGCTGCTCGGCCTTGTGCGTTACCCACTACTTCTTGTGCCCAATGACAGTCTGACAGCGATTGATAATGGGTGGCTAAATTTTTGACTTGCTCGCTTAGGCGGTAATCAGAGCTCAAATCATTTTTCACATAGGTTGAGCCTAGTGCATGCTGGCCGTTATATTCAGGGGTTAAATAACCTTTATGACATAGCACGGTTTTCAATTTGCTAAGAGCCGCTTGAGCCGGAACCGCTTCAACTTGGCCACGCACCATGCGCAAAGGGAAATTAGCGAGCTCTGATATACCATGACTTTGTGCACCAGTGGCATAAATCACAATGTCAGCTAGCGCTAAGCTAGTATTTTCAATCTTTTTAGATGTGCCCACTGAATCGTCAAAATGTAATTGCCAACGAGTGTTCTCTTGCGCGGTATTGGAGACATTTTTTTGCTCTATGCGTTTGAGTGCATGATGGCTATATAACCTCACCTGACTCAATTTCGCTGCTGCAGCGAATAAGGCATCGACCAATTGTGCAGGATCTATCCAACCGCCCAGCGGCATAAACAAACCACCGTATGGCATGTCACAATTGGCTAACTGTGCTGCTTCGCTGGGCTCAACATAACGTACTAGCTCGAAAGGCCACAATTGGCTTTCAGTCAGTTTTGCATAACGTTCTGCCAGCGCAGGCTTGAAACCCAATTGCAACACGCCGCACCACTGGTGGGCGAATTGGAAACCTTGAGACTGGAGCTGTCGATACTGGTTGGCGGCATACACAAAGCTGTGGGCGTTAATCTGGCTGGCATGACTTGCATCCACATTGAGTTGCGGATAGAACCCGGCTTGGGGATTACCCGACGCACCTTGTGCAGGGGTCGCATCGTTAAAATAAATATCGCAGTCATAGCCTTTTTTCGCCATGGCATAGGCCATGCTGGCCCCTGCAATTCCAGCCCCGATAATCGCGAC
>Ga0114916_1001933_pt1 | contig 11233 bp, 6 predicted proteins | sample MalvirAntarct_66_FD_83501 | JGI IMG/M metagenome (GOLD analysis project Ga0114916, IMG submission 83501) | Marine viral communities from the Global Malaspina Expedition - Malaspina viral metaG Antarct_66 | ecosystem: Environmental > Aquatic > Marine > Oceanic | place: West Anvers Island... | reverse complement strand
GGTCATAGATCCTAGGGACAGGAATTATAAAACTGAGCTGCAACGCTTTACCGAATGGTGGGGTTTTATGATCGCAAAGGCATTGGAAAAAAAACGCTCCTATATAACCATCACCCCTGAATATGGTCCACACCCCTATTCCATATACAAGGCCAATACTAGAATACCACTGGAAGATCAATGGGAAATTAATAATTTTATCAAGAATCATCTTGCCGAATCCGTTAAGCATATTCCTAAGATTATATGCTCATAGTTCTTCCAAACATTTTTTAAAATTCTCGTTTACCCTAACGAAAAAAAACTACCCCAAACCAACCTATAAAGACGAACACAGTAACATACTTCGTCAACCCTCTACTAGCCCAAATCTCATAATCCAAGGACAATTGCCAATATTCCGTTACTAAGCCATTCGAAATCGCTATTGGTCGATATATTTATAGTGACTTAACAAATAGTTAATATTTTTAATAATGCATAGAGTGGAATTTTCACCGAAATACAAATAGTTACTAAATTTAAAAACCTATAAGTCGGCAATTGCGAACCAACTGCTAGGAGATCTCTGTTATTAAAAATACATTTTTCTTGTACCATAAGAACCTAAAAACACCATAATTAAGATATAAATCCCAATGCAATTCCTAAAAATATATTTACCACTTTTCTTGTTATTCTCCATAACCGCCCAAGCACAGCGTTCCGAAAAAGGGACTTTGAGCCTATCCGACTTGGATGTTGACAAACCGGAACAGGCTTGGTGGCCAGCCCAAAAAGACATGGCCATAAACGGACTGCCTATTCAAATAGGGGGTGAAACTTTTAAAAAGGGAATTGGTACCCTGTCCGGAAGTAAGCTATTTTTCTTCTTGGGCGGCAAGAGCCAAAGGTTTCGCACTCGGGTAGGAATACAGGATAAGCAGGACTTTCCACAGGATGTTGAATTCAATACCCTAAGTGATGGCAATAAACTTTTCTTTACCCTAAATAACGATATCAAGACTTTTGTAGGGGTAGCCAATTCAGCGGATACCATGGACAAAGGCAGTGTGAGATTCATAATAAAGGGAGATGGCAAAGTATTGTGGCGAAGCAAAAGAATTAGCGGCGGCAGCAAGGCTATTGACGTAAATTTAGACATCGCAGGAATTCAGGTCTTGGAGCTCGCCGTGGAGGATATGGGCGATGGTATCTCTGGCGACCATGCCGTTTGGGCCGAGCCCACTATACATTATGGCACTTTCCAACCCCAATTGGTAGACGCCGATTATTTCAATAAATTAAAAACCGTTGATACCTCTTTTAATAAGCACATAAAACCTCTCATTCAAAAATTGCCCCTGGGCCAATATGAATATGAAAATGGGGTAAATACTGATTGGCTAATAAAGAAAGTAGATCTGCCATCCTTAGTTTACAAACAGGCCAATGAAAAGGAGATTGTAATTTCCAACGGCTTGATCAGTAGAACCTTCCGACTTACTCCAAATTGCGCCACGGTCGAATTTAAAAATCTGGTGAATGGAGAATCGCTCTTGCGAGGGGTGAGCCCGGAGGCCATGCTTACCATAGACGGTGCGGAATACACAGTTGGAGGCTTGGACGGCCAAATTGAATACGGTTATTTAAAAGAGGAATGGTTGGACCAAATGTGGAGTCCGGCCGGATCGTTTCAACTAACCAACTTTATTGTTGATGACATACAGGAACGTATCCAATGGCCCAACAAAAGATGGTCTTCCAAATCCAAGACACCGACCAAAGGAAAACAAATTTCTTTTTCATATGCCCATCCGGAATTTCCAGATTTGGAAGTGAAGGTACATTATGAAATCTATGATGGCATTCCTTTGATCAGCAAATGGTTCACTATTGATAACCATGGAAACAAGTCCGTTGTTCTGAATAATTTTAAGAGCGAAATCCTTGCCATGGTGGAGGCCGAAAGCGCTGTAGAAAAACAAAAAGGATGGGAAACTCCCAACGTACATGTGGAAAGCGATTTTGAGTTTCATTCCATGTCCATGAAAAATGCGAATAAAGTTGTCCACTGGGAAAAAGATCCACGCTATACTTCACAGGCCAGTTATTTATTATCCACTCCCTGTTTATTGGAATGTAAATTACCGATCGGACCCAATGAAACCATTTCCCCAGCTACCAATTTTGAATCGTTCAGAATCTGGGAAATGCCTTTTGACAGTCACGACAAGCAGCGTAAAGGCCTATACACCAATGCAATGTATAAGTTAATAGCTCCATGGACTACAGAAAATCCCTTATTTTTACATCTTACCACCACCGATGACATTAAAGTAAGGACAGCTATTGATCAATGTGCAGAAACAGGCTATGAAATGGTCATTTTGAGTTTTGGCAGTGGCTTGAATATGGAAGACCTATCCGATGCCAATACAAGCAAATTCAAGGCCTTGGCAGATTACGCACACTCCAAGGGCATAGAATTGGGTGGATATTCCTTGTTGTCCAGTAGGTGGATAAGTGAGGAAGTAGACGTTATTAATCCAGAAACCGGCAAGAGAGGTGGCGTAATTCACGGTAGTTCGCCCTGCCTAAACAGCCAATGGGGAATTGATTATTTTGAGAAATTGAGGGCTTTCTTCGAAAAAACAGGTTTTGACCTTTTGGAACACGATGGTTCCTACCCGGGGCAATTATGTGCCTCGACAGCACATGTAGGCCACAAAGGGGTAGAAGATTCCCAATGGAAATCTTGGAAACGAATTACCGATTTCTACAAATGGTGCAACGAAAAAGGAATTTCCCTAAATATCCCGGATTGGTATTATCTTAGTGGCAGTACCAAAAACGGTATTGGATATAGGGAGGTCAATTGGTCCCTACCCCGACAACGTCAATTGGTGCTCGGGAGACAAAATATGTATGACGGCACCTATGATAGGCTTCCAAGTATGAGCTGGACCTTTGTGCCCCTTACTGAATATCATGGCGGGGGAGCGGAGGCTACAATTGAGCCTTTGGACACCCATTTAAACGCATATAAGGCACATATGGTGCAGAATTACGGGATGGGAGTACAAGCCTGCTATAGGGGACCGCGGTTATATGACACCCCAAAAACGAAGGAAACGGTAATTGAAGTCGTTGATTGGTACAAGAAATACCGGAACATCCTTAACGCACCTATTTTCCATTTAAAAAGGGCCAACGGAAGGGAAATTGATGGAATTATGCACGTTGACCCGGAATTGAATGAAAAAGGGATGGCCTTGTTCTTTAACCCAACCAACGAGACCTTGACCCAAACCATAAAACTCCCCCTATATTATACTGGACATACCGATACGGTAAGTATTCAGGAAAAAGAAGGAAAAAGAACCGACTATAAATTGGCAAGGGATTATTCCGTGGAACTAAAAGTGGAAATTCCTGCCAATGATAGTACTTGGTTCGTAATATATTGAACAATAAAACAATACACATGAAAGCTAAAACATTATGCCTCCTGGCCATAGTTATCAGCTTATGGAGTTGCAAATCTGAAAGAAACGAAATGGAACTCGACCGACTTCCTAAATACAAACTGGAGTTCGATAAGTTGGCCACTAGTTGGGACGAAGCTATTCCCTTGGGAAATGGAACTGTGGGAGCCTTGGTTTGGGAAAATGACGGAAAGCTGCGATTATCCTTGGACAGAGCGGATCTGTGGGATCTCCGTCCCATGGAAAATCTAGATTTCCCGAACTACGGTTTTGATTGGGTACAGGAGCAATGGGAAAAAAACACTTATAAAAATGTACAGGACCGTTATGATGTACCCTATGACCAATTACCTGCACCTTCCAAAATTCCCGGAGGTGCCTTGGAATTTGACGTGAAGGCTTTGGGAGAGGTAGCATCTGTAAAACTAAATTTGGATTCAGCAATTTGCGAAGTAAAATGGAAGAATGGCGCCATACTTAAAACCTTTGTCCATGCCACTGAACCTTTGGGCTGGTATACCTTTGAAAACGTTAGCGGAGATTTGAATCCCAGCATAATTCCACCTGCCTATGTATCGGTGAAACAAGAAGGTGCCAACGACCCCGTAACAGGGCAAGATCTTCGAAGGTTAAATTATGATGGGGGCAGGGTTACCCAAAATGACCATATTATTACCTATGATCAGAAAGGATGGTCCGATTTTAAATTTCAGGTACACACTCAGTGGAAACCTACACCAAAAGGAATACAGGGAAGCTGGAGCATAAGCTCACAAACCTCGGATAAAGTACCCAATGAAACTGCAGAACAAGTAGTAACAAAAGCGCTTCAGTCAGGAATGGCATCGTCTATGGAAATTCATAAGGCTTGGTGGAATGCATTCTGGAACCAATCTACTATAAAAGTTCCCGACCCTGTATTGCAAAATCAATGGTATATGGAAATGTACAAGTTGGGATCGGCAGCCAGACAAGGGGCTCCACCCATATCCCTGCAAAGTGTATGGACAGCGGATAATGGCAAATTACCGCCCTGGAAAGGCGACTACCATCATGATCTTAATACACAATTAAGTTATTGGCCCACCTATTCCGGAAATCATCTGGATCTGGAACAAGGTTTTATCGACTGGCTTACCCAATACAAGCCTACTTTTAAAAAATATACCAAAGATTTCTACGGCACTAACGGACTTAATGTACCCGGGGTTACCACTCTAACGGGAGACCCCATGGGCGGTTGGATCCAATATTCCTTCGGCCCAACGGTAGGGGCTTGGTTGGGGCAACATTTTTATCTGCATTGGCGCTATACCATGGATCGTGATTTCCTTAAGAACGAGGCCTATCCGTGGATCAAGGAGGTCGCAATTCATTTTAATGAATTGTCGGTTTTGGGGGAGGATGGAAAAAGAAAACTACCATTGAGTTCAAGCCCTGAGATACATAACAATTCCCGAGAGGCCTGGTTTGCTGATATCACCAATTTTGACCTTGCCCTGATTAAATGGACCTATTCCCATGCGGCAGAACTGGCATTGGAGCTTGGGCTGAAGAAAGAGGCAGACCAATGGAAAGCTTCGTTAAAAGAATGGCCGGATTATGCTGTAAATGAACACGGACTTATGTTTTCCCCTAGCCTACCTTTCAACGAATCGCACCGGCACTTCTCCCATTTAATGGCCATTCATCCCCTTGGGCTAATAGACCCTGCAAACGGCTCAAAGGATATGGAGATCATTGAAAAAACCATTGCACACTTGGATGCCACCGGTTCCGGGCAATGGGTTGGCTATTCCTTTAGCTGGCTGGGAAATCTAAAAGCACGGGCTTTTGATGGGGAAGGAGCTGCAAAAGCATTGAAGGATTTTGCCACCTCCTTTGTACTACCCAATAGTTTTCACGTTAACGGTGACCAATCGGGTACCGGAAAATCGAATTTCACCTATAGGCCATTTACCTTGGAAGGCAATTTTGCCTTTGCTGCTGGCCTACAGGAGATGCTGATACAGAGTCACACCGGAACAGTACGGCTTTTTCCCGCCATTCCCGCCGATTGGAAAAACGTTGGATTTAGCAAATTACGGACAGAAGGTGCTTTTTTGATTTCCGCTCAAAAACAGGACAGGAAACTAAAATGGGTTAAGATCGTTTCTGAAAAAGGCGGGGAGGTCCGACTTATGAATCCCTTTTCAAATAAGGAATTTTCAATTAAAGATGAAGTTAACGCCCAATGGGATGGCGATATATTGATAATTGAAACCCAACCCGGTCAAGAAATATGGCTAAAGCCATGATGCAATAAGCCATATTGCACCAAATGCGGTACTCAGAGTTATCCAAAAGATCTACACCAGTAGTAAAGGTCCAACATGGAATAAAAGGACCTAAATAAGGCTCCTTCCCCTAGACAGGGGAAGGTGGATCTTCAGCCAAAGGCTGAGGAGACGGAAGGGGTACATTTTATTGGTTCGGAAACACGTCCTTTTAAAGAAGTGTATTAAACATATCCCGAATACAAATAGCTTTAAGTGTTCTCGACTGCGCTCCAATGGACAGACAGTTACTTAGAAAAGAATTGCCCTTTTGCAACTCCCGTTATTATCGGGAGAAAAGTTGCGCAACTAGATTTTTTACTGTTTTTCCCAACCCTAGTAATAACAAGAGGTCACTTGGTATTATCCTTAGACAACAACAATCATGGAATTTCCCAAGAAAAAAACTATAGACTTAGTTGTATAACTATTTTTATAGTTGCATAACTAAAAAAATAGTTATATGTTTGGATTGCGTTAAGGATTGGAGTGAAAAGCCCGCAGTTCCTGAATAGTGAACGAGGACTTGTAACGTAAAGCCTGACGGCCTTGGCCGTAACGTCGAACAAAGAAAAATTAAGAATCCATGAAGAAATTGACGAACAAGGAGGAAGAGGTAATGAAAATTTTATGGGAATTGGAGAAGGCTTTTGTTAAAGACGTTCTTGCCAAGTTCACCGAAGATAAGCCCCATTACAATACCCTTTCCACCATTATACGAAACTTGGAAGAAAAGGGATATGTTTCCCATGAGGCCTACGGAAATACCCACCAATACTACCCCGTGTTGGCCAAAGAAGAGTACCGAAAACAATTTATTAGCGGTGCCATTGAGGACTATTTTAATAGTTCCTATAAGAATCTGGTCTCCTATTTTGCTGCAGAGGACAAAATAAGTGTGGAAGAATTGAAAGAGATTATTAAGCTTATAGAAAAAAAGAACTAATGGAAGACCTCTTTATATACTTGATAAAAAGCAGTGGTATTCTGGGTCTTTTTTGGTGCTGCTTCAAACTTTTTTTAGAAAAGGAAACACTTTTTTCCTTACACAGGGTGTTCCTTATTTCAGGGATTTTAACAGCCCTACTTTTTCCATTATGGACACTTACCAAGATTGTATTGGTAGACCCCCTACCCTTTACTTTAACCGAATCCACGACTGAAGCGTATACTCCTGTAAATACGCCTACATTTGATTGGTTAAACATAGTCGCGAGCATTTACGCCTGTGGGGTACTCTTTTTCCTAGGACGACTTGGGATGCAACTACTATCCTTAAGACAATTGATAAAGCAAGGCACTATTGGTAAAGACGAAGGCTTTAAATTGATAGAGACCAAAGCCGACACTTCTCCCTTTTCCTTTTTCAATATCATAGTTTACAATCCGGACTTACACCGGCCCGATGAATTGGAAAAAATCATAGCCCATGAAAAAATACACGTGCTTCAATGGCATTCCTTGGATATCTTATTGATCCATATATTTTCTGCCTTTCAATGGGCAAATCCCTTTGTTTGGCTTTACAAGAAATCGATATCACAGAATTTGGAATATATTGCAGATCAGTGTGTTACCAAAAACATGGAAAGCTCTAAGGAATATCAATACCTATTGCTAAAGAACGCTTGCGCAGACCAACAATATTCATCGATCATCAATCCATTTTTTACTTCATCAATCAAAAAACGAATCGTCATGTTAAACAAAAACAGATCAAACACACTCAAAGCTTGGAAATTTAGCCTTGTATTGCCTTTCCTTGCCTACTTTTTAGTTGCCTTTAATACCAAAACAGTAACACAGCTAAATACCTCAACCAACCTAATGGAATCATCATTAGAAAACGGTGGCACAGACACCACCAAAGTTGAATTTACTATTGATAAAAACAGCACCAACAAGGATACGCTTGCTCAGTTAAAAGATCTAAAAAAAGAAGAAAATTCCCAACAAGCAAACCTGGCCAAGGAAACTACCAAAGTTGAATTTACTATATACAAGACAAGTACGCTAGAAGACTTAGAAAAAATCTCCAATACACTTAAAAATGATTATAGCGTTTCCCAGTCCTTTGCAGATATTCAACGCAATCAAAAAGGGGTGATAATAAATATATCATCATCTTTCACTGTATCCAAAGCTGATAAATCCTATATGACCGGCACCAACACATTTAATGATCAAAGTGGAATAAAACCATTTTCAATATATGTAGAAACCGATAAGGAAAATAAAATTATCTCTATGGGTCATGGGTCCGAGGAATATGACAATATGAAAGGACTTAAGACCTATCAAAAAAATAAAAAAACCAACAATGGTTCTGAAACAACTGGCATCAAGGCGTCATCCTCGACCAATGTTAATGGCCCTATAAACCCAATATACATTGTTGATGGAAAAGAAGTTGTAGCAGTCTCCAAGGCCACTAGTATAGACCCGTCCAATATTCATAGTGTTAATGTACTAAAAGGAACATCAGCCACAACTAAATATGGTGAAAAAGCAAAAGATGGGGCGATAGAAATCACGACTAAAGCTTATCATAATGCATTAATTACGAGTGAAATCACCGCCAATACCCAACCCAACTATATTAAATCCGATAAGGAGCCATTATTTGTTATAGATGGAGTTATAAAGGATGAAGAATTTGACATGGGTAGTATCCACCCAAGTTCAATTGAAAGCATAAACGTTTTAAAAGATGAAGCAGCCTTGAATAAATACGGCAAAAAAGGAGAAAAAAATGGGGTAATGGAAATCACTACCAAAAAAAGTGATTGGAAGGTCCAATCCAGCAGCAATATCAATGCCATACAACCCAACGCCAACTGGGCCACTACTGCAACAGGGTCCGATGAAAGTAATCAGGACATAAAAGATGAAGATGGCACTACTGCAAATAGTAAATGGAAAGTAAGTTACGGCATCAATATGAACGACCCTGATGATATTTTGGATTTAAGTTCATATAGAAAGCAAGGGATGGAAAAAGCAGTGATTTTTGTCAACGGTGTAAACAAAGGAAAAAATTATATGCCAACCATGAAATATTCGGAAGTTGAAGGTGTAGGTACTTATTCACCGGGTGAGTCCACCTCTAATAAATATGGAAAATTAGGTAAACACGGGGTCATAGAGATTATTACTAAGAAAGATTAAAGTCTAGTAGAAATCATAATAATCACATCGGTATGAGTTGCTCTTTTGCACCGTCCCGATACGTATCGGGAGAGAAGTCGAACATATTGGTTTTGGTTAGTGCACATTTTTTATGTTCATAGCTGTAACATTATTCTCACTAATGATATTTTGGCTGAGCTACTAGTGCGATTTAGCTCGTGACATTTTTATTTTATGGGTATTCGTGAACCTTCGGTTTCTCCTTAAAGTCTAAATGCCTGCCGTAGTCACTTCGACAGAGTCCCTTTTCGGGACGACGAGAAGTCGCACACGCTGAGTATTGGTAAAAGCACCGGCGAGGTAGGAGTTTTTAGAGAAGTACAGAGAGTAGACCATGTTTTGGTTGAGCTAAATGTGTGATTTAGCTCATGTCAATATTATTTCGGGGGAATTCTTGAACCTTCGGTTTCTTCCTTAAGGTCGAAATGCCTGAGGTGACCCACTTTCATTGAACTTTCTCAAAAATCCCATTGCCTTAATAACGCCATAACACTGCATAACTATAACTCGCTTATAATCAGTCTTTTGAAAACTTACATATAACTAATATGTATCAAAAACTAAAAATCAATAATTTATAGGTATTAGAAAACAGGGCTTATATAGGCAAAAATAATTTTTAGGAACACACTTTTGGAACAATGATGCCCTTGAAAAACATTAAACTTTTTTGTTAATCGATATTTTCTATCTTTAACCGTATCAACCTATTCAAAAATTAAGATGAAACCATTCTTTTTCCTTTTTAGCTGTTTATTTTCTATGACCACTTTCGCACAAAATACCTTACTACCACTTTGGCCAAACGATATTCCCAACTCCATCAAAACCGATGAAAAAGAGGAGGTAGTAAGCGCAGACATTGTAAGTATAGCCAAGGTGCAGGTCCCTCAAATTGAGGTATATCTACCCGCCAAAAAAATAGCCACGGGGCAGGCAGTGTTGATTTTTCCGGGAGGAGGTTACGGCATATTGGCCTATGACTGGGAGGGAACCGATTTTGCAAAATTCCTCAATGGCAAAGGCATTGCCGGAATCGTTGTTAAATACAGACTGCCCAATTCCAAGTCGGTCACAGAAAAACACAAGGTACCCTTACAGGATGCCCAGCGGGCCTTAAGGACAGTGCGGTCCAAGGCCGGGGAGTGGAATATAGACCCCAATAATATTGGTATTATTGGCTTTTCGGCAGGTGGACATTTAGCTTCCACCCTGGGAACACACTATAATGAAGTGGTGTATGCCAAGCAGGATGATATTGACCAACTTAGTGCCCGCCCAGATTTTATGACCTTGGCCTATCCCGTAATTACCTTGGGGGCACCAAATACCCATGGAGGCTCCAGAAAAAACTTGCTGGGAGAAAATCCTACCCAACAAATGGTAGATCATTTTTCCAACGAATTACAGGTAACTACAGATACCCCTCCCACTTTTTTACTGCACGCTTCAGATGATAAAGCAGTACCCGTAGAAAACAGCTTATTATTCTATACGGCATTGGTAAAGAACCAGGTTCCCACCGAAATGCATATCTACCCAACCGGTGGTCACGGTTTTGCCCTGGGCCTGCAAGAAGCCCATTTGGCTAGCTGGACCGAACAATGGGTAGGATGGTTAACTAACGTAAAAAATTAATCCCCTATCTCTACATAAACGAATCATTCATTTACCGTAATTTGATTAATATAAAGTTGTAAGGAATTAATTTATGCCCGACAAAATGTACTGATAGTTATCATGTTTTGATATACCCAAAAGCTATATTTTTATCACTTAAACATTCTGTAATGAAGAAGTGGACTTTAATAATGGCCCTATTTTTGACAAGTTTCCTAACCGCTCAAAAATGGGAAAGTAATTGGTCGGACGCAGCTGCCCTCGCAAAAGAAAAACATCAAAATATCGTATTGGTCTTTTCTGGTTCCGATTGGTGTGCCCCCTGCATTAAATTGGACAAAAGTATTTGGCAGTCCTCTGAATTTCAAGATTATGCTAAAGGCCATTGGACAATGCTCAGAGCAGATTTTCCAAGAAAAAAAGCCAACCAGCTCCCAGAGGAACAAAAGACTAAAAATGCCCAACTCGCAGAAAAGTATAATAAAAACGGATACTTCCCCTTGGTCCTAGTTTTGGATGCCAGTGGAAATATCCTGGGCCAAACTGGATTCAAAAATATGTCCGTTAAGGAATATATTGCACTTTTAAAATCGTTTGAAGGTTGAAAAACCCACTATTAATCGCAATTGCATTTATAATCCC
>Ga0114916_1001932_pt1 | contig 11234 bp, 13 predicted proteins | sample MalvirAntarct_66_FD_83501 | JGI IMG/M metagenome (GOLD analysis project Ga0114916, IMG submission 83501) | Marine viral communities from the Global Malaspina Expedition - Malaspina viral metaG Antarct_66 | ecosystem: Environmental > Aquatic > Marine > Oceanic | place: West Anvers Island... | reverse complement strand
CTCGTGGGCCGTGCCGAAGGCAGCCGCGCCGCCAGCATCCTCACCACCCCCCGGCCCCGCCCCCGCGCCATCCGGCGAGGCGGGCTCCTCCGTCTTTGCGGACGCCCAGATCGTCTCGCTCTACGGACACCCCGGCGTGCCGTTCATGGGCGCGCTCGGCGAGTACTCCGCAGCCGGCGCGGCCACGGAGGCTGCCCGCGCCGCCGCCGACTACGACGCGCTGAACGGCGACCGTGGCGTGCGGCCGGCCCTCCACCTCATCGCCTCAGTCGCTCAGGCGGATCCGGGTGACGGCACCTACCTCGGGCGGATGTCGCTTGACGCCGTCGACGAGTACGTCGACGTCACCGCCGCGCGTGGTCAACTGCTCTTCATCGACGTCCAGGTGGGTTGGGGCGACCCGCTCGCCGAGGTGCAGCGCTACGAGCAGCAGCTCCGGCAGGGCCATGTCCATATCGCCCTCGACCCCGAGTTCGCGACGAGAAGTGACGGTGAAGCGCCGGGCCAGGCGATCGGGTCGCTCTCCGCGGCGCAGATCAACGAGGTGCAGGACTACCTCGCCGGGCTCGCGTCAGAGCACGGGCTGGCGAACAAGATCCTCGTCGTGCACCAGTTCCGGGACGACATGCTGGACGACGCGTGGAACATCGCGTCCGTGGGCGGCGTCGACCTCGTGATCGACATGGACGGATTCGGGCCGCAGGGGCAGAAGCTAGCCGGGTACGACCGCTACGCGAACGCGGACTATGCGGAGTACGCGGGGTTCAAACTGTTCTACGACTGGGACACGCCGCTGTTCACGCCATCGGAGATCCAGTCGCTGAAGCCACCACCGGATTACGTCATCTACCAGTAGGCACACTGAGCGGAGCGTTGCGTCAGTCGCCGAGGCTAGAGGTACTTGTCGCCTCGGAGGACGCCGACCTCAGACACCCACACGATCACGGCGTAGTACTCGAAGTAGTGCGACTCCATGTGAGCCATGATTTCTGCGGCTAGCGCGGGCTGGACGATCGTCTCGATCTTGACGTTCCCGCCCTCGAGGTCCCCCGCCCGGGATCCTCGGGATCCCTGGCCGTGTGCCATGCTCGCGGTGAAACCCGAGACACCGAGGCCCTTCAACTCCCGGATGAGGCGCTGCTCGAGAATCGCTTCGGCGACGATCGTTACCAGAGACAGATGCGTGGTGCTCTCCGTGAACGGATTGGTATCCATCCAGAGCCTCCTTAGCCACCAACCCACTGCGCCAGTTGGTAGTAGAGCGGGATCCCAGCGGTGAGATTAAAGGGAAACGTCACCGCGAGTGACGCGGTCAGATAGAGCGACGGATTCGCCTCCGGCAGCGCGATCCGGACGGCTGCGGGCGCCGCAATGTAGGAAGCGCTCGCGGCGAGCACACCGAGGATAGTCGCGCCCCCCACCGACAGCCCGGTGGCTTCGCCGACCACGACGCCGATGAATCCGTTCACGATAGGGGCGACGATCGCGAAGACCAGAATAAACGGCCCCGCGGTGCGAAGGTCTCCGAAGCGCCGCGCCGTCACCACGCCCATCTCTAACAGGAAGAGCGTCAAGATCCCCTGGAATGGCTCGACAAAAAACGGGGTGACGCTGGTCATGCGGTCAGCGCCCGCGATGGCGCCCACGAAGAGCCCTCCGACGAGTAGCACGATGCTGCGACCCACGAGAACCTCGTGCAGTGCATCGCGGAGACTAGCGCTGCCTTGCCCACCCGAACTGGCCATGCGCAGTTGGGCGATGGCCAGTCCGATCACGATCGCGGGCACCTCCATGATCGCGACCAGCGTGAGGACGAACCCTTCGACGAATTGCCCAATCGACTCGAGGAACACGAGGGCGGCGGTAAACGTCACGACGGACGTAGATCCGTAGTGAGCGGCGAACGCCGCAGCATCTGGGATCGAGAGGCGACCAGCTTTGCGCGAGACTGCATATACCCAGATGGGAATGACCGACCCGATCGCCAGCGTGCCCAGGGCCGGCATGGCGAGGCTGGAGAAATCGGACTCGGACAGTGCAACGCCACCCTTGAGGCCAATGGCGAAGAGGAGGTAGATCGAGATCGTCTGGTAGATGGGCTCGGGCAGACGCAGGTCGCTCCGGAGGAGCGAGGCCGTGATGCCCAGGAGGAATGCCAGGATGGCGGGCGTCGCCAGGTTTGAACCAGCGACTTCAAGTGCGTCCACCCGCCTGCCTCTCCGTTGATCGATCGCCCCTCACGCTTGATGGTGAGGGCAGCTGCCCGTGCCTACGTTAGTGGGAGTGATCCCTGCGAGACAGGTCTTTGCTTCGAGACACGAAGACGGCGCTACCGCTTGGTGATCTGGTCGACTTCCGCCATCTCTTCGGGCGTGAGGCGCCAGGCAGCAGCGGCGGCGTTGGCCTTGACCTGCTCGGGACGCGTCGCCCCAGCGATCACCGAACCGACGAAGTCCTGCGTGGCGAGCCACGAGAAGGCCAGTTCGAGGATCGTGTGCCCTCGCTGGGTCGCGAACTCCTCGAGGCCCTCGACGATGTCGAAGTTGCGGTCGGTCAGCATGCGGTCCGCCATCGGGCCGGAGGCCAGGCGCGTGCCCTCCGGGGCGTCGGCGTTGCGCTGGTACTTGCCGGTGAGGAGGCCGCTGGCGAGGGGGAAGAACGGCAGCAGCCCGAGCCCGAACTTCTTCGCGGCCGGGACGACTTCAGCCTCGATGCGACGGTTGAGGAGGGAGTACTCGTTCTGCGCGGCGATGAACGGCGCGTAGCCCCTCGTCTCCGCAATCCAGTGGCTGTTGGCAATCTGCCAGCCGCTGTAGTTCGAGTTGCCGAGGTAGCGCACCTTGCCCGACGACACGAGGTCATCGAGGGCGCGGAGAGTCTCCTCCTCGGGCGTGTTCTCGTCCGGGCGGTGCACCTGATAGAGGTCGATGTAGTCCGTGTCGAGGCGGCGGAGTGAGTCCTCCACGGCCTGCATGATCCAGCGGCGCGAACCACCCGAGGTCATCGGGCCCTCGCCCATGGGGCTCGCGAACTTCGTCGCGATGACGGCTTCCTGGCGGTGGCCCTTGAGCGCGTTGCCCAGGAACTCCTCGGACGGGCCGCGGCCACCGTAGACGTCGGCGGTGTCGAAGAGATTGATGCCCTGCTCCAGGCACTCGTTCACGACGGCCGCGGCGTCCTTCGGGTCCTTCATGCGCTGTCCGAAGTTGTTGGTGCCGAGGCCAACGATTGACACCTCGAGTCCGGAACGGCCGAGCTTGCGGTACTCCATGCACTTCTCCCTTTCGTGCGGGTGTCTGAACCGTACGGTTCTGGACCTGGACGTTCGCGTGTTTCGAGGCTCCGCAGCCATCCGCGAGTGTGCGGACGAGCGGCGCGACGAGGCGATCGTGGACGTGTGCGCTGGAGAATATACACCGCAGGCCCGCACCTCCCGTTTGCTACGGATGGCCGGGCCTGCTGAATTCTCGACCGAGGGCGGACGAGGAGGACGAGCGAGTTGCGCCGCTACTTCTTGTTGCGGACGTCCTCGCCCTTTTCCATCGCGTGGCGGTCCTTGCGGGCCTCCTCGAACTCACGGGCGCGGAAGCGCTGCGTGATGCGTTCCGTGCGAGGGTTCGTGCGACGCGTGTCCATGCGCATGCGGAGTTTCTGCTCGCGCTGCTCTTCCTCCGCGTTGATGGTCAGCGGCTCGCGGCGGGTGAACGCCCGGCGCTTCATCTCACGGCGGTACTCCGCGGCCTCGATCTCCTCGCGGGTGACCTCGGGCTGCGGCTTCGGCTCCTCGAGCTCGGGGTGGCGGAGGGCGCTGCCCTCAAGGCTGCCCGTCAGAGGCTTCGAGACGCGCTTGCCCAGGTGCCAGTAGCCGCCAGTGTCCGGCAGGCGGCGGGGCGAGCCCTCGCGGTAGATGAACGCGGACCACTCCCTGGAAATGATGCGCTTCGCGTCATCATCACACTCAGGGCACGGCTGAGCCTTGGAGGCCTCGCGCGCTGGGCGGAGCAGTTCGAAGACGCCGTTGCATGGCTCGCAGTAGTACTCGTAGACCGGCATTGGATTCCCTCCACACTGCTCTCGCTGGTTCCGCGTGCGGCGCGAGCCAGCGGCGCGTTCCCTCCGGAACGAGAGCAACGTACGTATTAGGGTAACGCGTCGGACGGCCCGATGGATGCACACGAAGGCCCTCGATGCACCGCGATCCTCGGAGGGTCTCAGCACTCCAGGAGCTGCCGGTACGCCTCGTAGACCTCGTCGTTGAAGGCGACGAACGCGACGCGCGTCGGCAGCGCGGCCTCTTCGAGGTGGCGGCGCACCTCCTGCACCGCGACGGGGACAGCGCGCTCGATCGGGTAGCCGTAGATGCCCGTCGAGATCGAGGGGAACGCCATGCTCGCGGCCCCCAACTCCTCGCCGAGGAGGAGCGAGTGGCGATAGCAGTCGCGGAGGGTCTCCTCCTCGCCCCTCGACCCGCCGCGCCAGATCGGGCCGACCGTGTGGATCACCCAGCGCGCCGGGAGCCGGTACCCCTGCGTGTGTTTCGCCTCGCCCGGTTCGCAGCCACCGAGGAAGCGGCACTCGCGGAGCAGATCGGGGCCGGCCGCCGCGTGGATCGCGCCGTCCACCCCGCCGCCGCCGAGGAGCGACGAGTTCGCAGCGTTCACGATCGCGTCGACCTGCAACTGCGTGATGTCGCCGCGCACCAACTCGATGGTGCCGTCCACGAGATCCCCCGTCCGGCTCGCCCCCGTCGCCCCTCGATCGGTAGCGAGTGAGCGAGGTGTACGCGATATTCGGTACTGACGCTGACACCCGCTGTTCATCGCGGCCCTATACGGTCACGATCAGCGTCCGATGATGCACACAGGGGGGCCGAAGGGGTCAAGAGGACCTCGTCGCGCCGGCCGAGCCCGAGGGATGGTGGCGGAAAGTGGCGTATTATGTCGTGGGTGGTGAGTACCGTGACACCACGTTCCGCGAGTTGGTGAAGCCGGCGCCGGTCACCGGCCCGTTCGACACCTACGTCGAGGCGTATGAGGCATGGCGTGACCGCGCCCGCGCGACCGTCGACCAGGCGTACGCACGATTCCAGATCGTGCAGACCATGGACACCTCCCCCGTGGAGGGGTTGCCGGGCAGCATGCAGGCGCCCCGCTAGGCGGAGGCGGGACAACCTCGATCCCGCTGGAAGCACGTCTGAGGGCCGCGCGCGTATCGGGTGATCCCGGTAGGATGCGGCGAACGCGAAAGGGGATGCCCGCATGGCCGCACTCAAGCCACACGCCACCAAGGCCGACTACGAACTGGCGTTCAAGGGCTTCCACTACCCCATCTCCCGCTCCGGCATCCTGAACATGGGCCGGGACAAGGGAGGCGTGGACCGCGAGGTCGCCGCCATCCTGAAGCAGATCCCGGACCGGAAGTACCGCGACGTGGACGAGATCAAGGAAGCCGTCCGCAACGTCTACCGCCTCCGCGGGATCCCGGACGAAGACCTCCCGATCTAGCCAATCCCCCTCCCATAGAGACCTGAAGAAGGCCCGCTCGCGCGGGCCTTCTTGCTGCCTGAGGCGTCCTGGGACGCTGGAGGGCTACTCCGCTACTCGACGCCGACGAGTTCGATCTCGAAGGTCAGAGCCTGACCGGCGAGCGGGTGGTTCGCGTCGACCGTGACGCCCTCGTCGTTGATGTCGACGACGGTGGCGGGGGCCTGGCCGAGCATCACCTGCTGGCCGACCTCGAGCCCCTCGGGGGCCTGCTCCTTCGGGACGTTGATGACGCGCTCATCGGTGCGCTCGCCGTAGGCGTCGTCCGGCTCAAGCCGAACTTCCTTCTTGTCGCCGACCGCCATTCCAACCACAGCTGAGTCGAAGCCGGGAATCACCTGGCCCTCACCGACCGTGAACTGCAGCGGGTCGCGTCCGGCCGAGGAGTCGAACTCCGAGCCATCGTCCAGTGTGCCTCGGTAGTGAACCGAGACCGTGTCTCCAACTTGGGCCACTTGTGGCTCCTCTCCTGTCGCCGCATCGCTTGACGTGCCGGATGCGGCTGCTTGCGTGCTGGTCGCCGTGGCGGTCACCTCGGCGGTGGGATCCGCTGTCGAGGCGGTAGAGGTTGCTCCCTCAAACGCCGACTGATCCCCGACGGAACCTGTGTCGTCCCCGGAGCCGCAGGCGGCGAGGACGACCGTCAGCACTACCGCGACTGGAACCGCCCACCATCCGCGAGACGTGTGGGGGCGAGGCATCCAGCGCTTGGTCATCAAACCCACCCTAGCATCTCCTCCGGCACGCCCTGCAAACAGGGCATGCACGCGCTTCAGTTTGGTGCGGCGGTTACGGATCCACCGTCACGGGTGCGCCGCGTAGACACAAACGCGGATAGGCTCGATCGATGGCGCGACGCAAGGATCCCGGACGCCTCGTGTGGATCGACCTGGAGATGACCGGGCTCGAGCCGGCGAAGCACGTGATCATCGAGATCGCGTCGCTGGTGACGGATGCCGACCTCAACGTCCTCGCCGAGGGCCCTAACCTCGCCATCAAGCGCACGGACGAAGAGCTGTCGCTGATGGACGCGTGGAACGTCGCGACGCACACGAAGTCGGGGCTCGTCGACCGCATCAAGAACGAGGGCGTCGACATCGAGGAAGCCGAGCGGGAGACGCTCGCGTTCGTCCGTCGCTGGGTCGCGAAGGGGATGTCGCCCCTCGCTGGGAACTCCATCGCACAGGACCGCCGCTTCCTCCGCCGCGAGATGCCGAAGCTAGACGCCTACCTGCACTACCGGAACGTGGACGTCTCCACGATCAAGGAGCTCGCGAAGCGCTGGTACCCCGTGGGGCCGCGGGCCCTCGAGAAGAAGCAAGCGCACAAGGCGCTCGACGACATCATCGAGAGCGTCACGGAACTCCGCTGGTACCGCGAGCACTACTTCCGCCCCTCTGCGGACGTGGCCGCCGAGGCACCACCCCCGCCCACTCCCACTGAGACCTCGACAGACGCCGCGGCTGCGAGTGCCACCGCGGGCGACGCAGCGACGTAGCCCTCCCGGAGACACCAGTGGCCGACGACTCGATCTCCATCCGCACCATCGAGGCCGATGAACTCGTGCAGTGGGCGAACCACACCGCGCGCGCCTTCGGCGGAAGCCGGCGCGAGGACGAGGTCGACGAGTACCTCCGGCCGCACATGGTCTATCGGGACGCTTTCGGCGCGTTCGACGGCGACGAGGTCGTCGGTACGGCGCACCACGAGCCCGCCCCGCTGACGCTGCCGGGTGGCGTGGTGCTCGACTGCGCGGGCCTCACGCGCGTCTCGGTCTCCTCGACGCATCGGCGGCGTGGGATCGTGCGCCAGATGCTGACGAGCCTGCTGCGACAGGTGCGCGAGGACGGCGTCGCGCTCTCCTCGCTGTGGGCGTCCGAGGCGCCAATCTACGGGCGGTTCGGCTATGGGCTCGCTACGGTCCATGAGTCGTGGAAGCTCGACCGTCGGGACGGCTTTGCATGGTGGGCCCCGCAGGCGACGGGCCGCGTCCGCTTCATCACCACCGAGGATGCTCGCACGGCCCTCCCGCCGCTCTTCGAGGAACACGCACGCCGGCATCCGGGCGCGAGCCCGAGGATCGCCTACCGCTGGGACTCGATCCTCGACGACCGCGAGCAGGATCGCCACGGGGCGTCCCCGCTCTCGATCGTGACGTACGAGGATGGCGCCGGAGACGTGCAGGGCTACGCGACGTACCGGCTGAAGGGCGACTGGCCGAACGGGATCCCGTCCGCGGAACTCGCCGTGAGCGAAGTCGTGGCGCTGACGCCGGAGGCTGAGATCGGACTGTGGCGCTACCTGCTCTCGGTCGACCTCGTGGGGACCGTCACCGCCAACGACCAGCCGCTCGACGCCGCCCTCCCGTGGGCACTCGCCGACTTCCGCCGCATCGAGCGCCGGCAGCGCGACGGCCTGCATCTCCGCGTGCTCGACATCCCGCGCGCGTTCCAGGCGCGCGCCTACCTCGCATCCGACCGCGTCGTGTTCGAGGTGCCCGACGACTTCCTGCCGGAGACCGGCGGCCGGTTCGTGCTCGACGCCACGCCAGACGGCGCACAGGTCACCACGACCGACGAGGAGCCCGACCTGGTGCTGCGACCGGCGGCCGCCGGATCGCTGCTGCTGGCCACCGCCCCCGCGAGCCTCCTCGGGCGGGCCGGACTGATCGAGGAGCGCGTGGACGGCGCGCTCGCCCGCGCGGACGAACTCTTCCGGTGGACCGAGCCGCCGAGGACTCTTTACCACTTCTAGGGGTTCCACCCGACTGAGCGCGCAATCCCGGGCAGCCGATGATCACCGGAAGAGGTGATCGAGGATGGATGAGGTACGCCCTCAGGCTCGCGCGCACGCTCTGCCCATCGGGCAGCCCTCGCGCGTGCCGATGCCGGGGACGGTGGCCGCGGTGATGTCGCATCCACTGATCACGGTGGACGTCGCCGTGAGCCTGGAGCAGGCCAGTGCGCGGATGAGCGACGAGGGCGTCCACCACCTGCTCCTCACCGACCGAGGGCGCGTCGTGGCGATGGTCTCCGACCGCAACCTGATCCGCGCGCTCGGCCTCGGTCCGTCGCAGCGCGAGACCGACAGCCGTTACCGACGCCACCCCGTGCTCCAGGTCGCCTCGTATCAGCTCGTGACCGTCGAGGAGTCCGCCCCCGTCGAGACCGCCGCCGTCCTGATGCTCGACGCCGGCGTCTCCGGGCTGCCAGTCGTGAACGAAGCGTCCGAGGTTGTCGGCATCCTCACGAGCCGGGATCTGCTGCGCTACGTCGCTGACCTCGGACGGCGGTCGTCCAAGGCCGACCTCCGCCGCGCCTCCTGAGTCGCGCCACTTCACCCCCTCGCGACTCACACGCGCATTGCCTGCTAGCCTCGCGCGGGCCGAGAATCCGAGGCCGGGAGGACACATCTACATGGCAGAGACGAACGACCCACAGGCACGAGGTGCGCTGGACGGCATCAGGGTGCTCGCCTGCACGCAGATCGTCGCCGGGCCGTTCACCGGCATCGTGCTCTCCGACTTCGGCGCGGAGGTCGTGAAGCTCGAACCGCTGGAGGGCGAGGGGTACCGCAACTCGGGGGCCGTCGTCCCGCGCGAGGGCAAGCGCTTCCAGTCGCTCAACCGCGGCCAGAAATCGCTGGCGATCAACCTCAGCACCCCCGAGGGCCGCGCGGCCGTGCACCGCATCATCCCGTCGTTCGACGTGATCGTGATCAACTACCGGCCGGGCGTGCCGGAGCGAATGGGCATCGGCTACGAAGAGCTCTCCGCCATCCACCCCGGCCTGATCTACTGCAACATCACCGGCTTCGGCGAAGAGGGCCCGTGGGCCTCGAAGGGCGCGACCGACCTCGTGGCGTCGGCGTACTCCGGCCTCGTGGCAGGTGACGACAAGATCACCGAGGAAGGCGAGCCCGCCCAACTCACGCCCGCGATCTCGGACTACGTCACGGGCCTCGCGTGTGCCGCCTCGATCAATGCCGCGCTCTACCACCGCGAGAAGACCGGCCTCGGGCAGCGCATCGACGGCGCGCTCCTGAGGAGCGCCCTCGCGATCCAGGACGTGTACGTGATGCGCCAGGCCGTGACGGACGCGACGCTGCGCGACCCGATGGTCGAGAAGGTGAACGCCGCCCGTGCCAACGGCGCGACGTACGAGGAAGTCCTGCGCATCCGTCGCGACTACCGCTGGGCCGGCGCCGGCCCGCCCCGCCTCTACTACAACGGCTACAACTGCTCAGACGGCCAGATCGTCCTCGGATGCCTCACGAAGGCGACGAGGAACGGCGCGCGGCGCGTCCTCGGCATGGAGCACGACCTCACCGACGAGGAGGGCTTCGACCCGTGGGTGCCGGCGAACATCGAGATGGTGAAGGAGTGGAAGCGCCAGGTGCAGGCCACCATCCGCGCGAAGCCCGTCGCCCACTGGATCGAGGCGTTTGGCGCCGAGGGCGTCCCGATCGCCCCGGTGCAGATCCCGGAAGAGCTCGCGGACGACGAGCACGTCCGCGCCCTCGGCGTGATGGTGGACTTCGAGCACCCGATCACCGGCCCGCAGAGCGTGGTCGGCCCGATGACGAAGATGTCGCTCACCCCCACGCGCGCCTCGCGCCCCTCGCCCGTCCTCGGCGAGCACACGGCCGAGACGCTCCGCAAGGGCGGCCTCACCGACGAGGAGATCGCGGAACTCCGCGCCTCCGGCGTCGTGCTGCAGTGGGATTAGCCTCGACGCGCTAGACGTCGCTAGCCCGCCGCGTACCCCCCGTCGACGGGGAGGACCACGCCGGTGACGAAGTCGCTGGCGTGTGAGGCGAGGAAGACGGCCGCGCCGCCGAGTTCCTCGGGCTGTCCGAAGCGTCGGGCGGGTGTGCGCTCGATGATGCGGTTGTAGTTGCGCTCGTTCTGCTGGACGCCCGCCGTCATGTCGGTGGCGATCCAGCCGGGGACGATGCAGTTCACCTGGATATTGTCCCGCGCCCACGCCACGGCGAGCGACTTCGTGAGTTGCACGACGCCGCCCTTGCTCGCCGAGTACGGCAGAACGCCCGCCGCGCCGAAAAGCGAGTACTCCGACCCGATGTTGATGACCTTGCCTCCCACCGCGGACGTACTGCCCGAGGCCTTGAGCAGCGGGTGAGCGACCTGGCACGCCTGGAACATCGAGGTCAGGTTCGTGCCGAGGACGGCGTCCCAGGTCTCCTGCGGGATCTCCTCGGGCCTGCCGCCTCCGGCGATGCCGGCGTTGTTCACGAGGATGTCGAGCCGCCCGTACTCGGACTCGGCGGCGGCGAAGGCGGCCTCGATCTGCGAGCGGTCGAGGACATCGCACGCCATGCCGATCGCGCGACCGCCGAGCGCACGCAGTTCCTCGACGACGGCGGCGTTCTTCGCCTCGTCGCGTCCGACGATGACGAGGTCAGCGCCTGCCTGCGCCAGCCCGAGGGCAATGCCCCGCCCGATGCCGCCGTTCCCGCCGGTCACCATCGCAACGCGGCAGCTGAGGTCGAAGAGGCTGCTCAACTGTGCCCTCCGGGTGCGCTAGAGCGTGAGCATACCCGCCCACCAGCGCTGCCTCGTAGACTCGTGCGCATGGCTACTGAAGCGATGGTCGACCTCGACGGGGCGCAGATCTGGACGAGCCAGCAGAGCAGTGCGGCGTCCTCCAAGGCGATGGTGCTGCTGCATGG
>Ga0114916_1001930_pt1 | contig 11242 bp, 13 predicted proteins | sample MalvirAntarct_66_FD_83501 | JGI IMG/M metagenome (GOLD analysis project Ga0114916, IMG submission 83501) | Marine viral communities from the Global Malaspina Expedition - Malaspina viral metaG Antarct_66 | ecosystem: Environmental > Aquatic > Marine > Oceanic | place: West Anvers Island... | reverse complement strand
CCCTCGGACCGTCGGTAGAGCAGGGACGCGCCGCCGTCCGCGAAGACGGGCGGGACGAGGAGGTCCGCGTCGCGAGCGAGGCGTGTGAGGTTGTCGGTCGCGACGTCCATGACCCACACCTCGGCGGGCGACTCGCGCGTGGGGTCCGCATCCTCGGGAAGTACGGTGTAGGCGACCATCGAGCCGGAGGCGGAGACGCCGGGGTTGATGCCCCATCCGGGAGCGTGCGGGACGCTGGTGTGCAGCGTGCGGTGCTCGGGAGCGTCGGCGGGTGCCGTGTAGATCTGGTCCTCATTCAGGCCGAACTCGGCGAACACCATGCGCGGCGTCCCCGGCGTCCCCGGCGTCCCCGGCGTCTGCACGACGGCGGCGTCGGGAGCGTCAGCGAGGTAGCCCCGAGTCACGAGCGACGTGATCGCGAGGATCCCCACGGCCGCCACGGCGGTCGCGATGATGAAGTTCCGCGAAGGCGCAAAGGTGCGGGGGGCTCGAGCCATCTCGTCGGGTACACGCGTCCGGACTACCGGTGTTGCGATGCTGGCCCCCGCCGGCACGCGTCGCTCGCGACGTACCCCTCAGCCTTTCGTTCAGCGTGAGGTCACGTTGATCGGAGCAGGTAGACGGCGCGACCGCTTCCTCGAACAGATTCGAGGCACGCGTCCGAACCGATGCTTCACGATAGGCAGGGTCGATCTGCCAGTCAACGAATCCGGGGCTTCAGAGGCTGTAGGTGGGGCCACTGTTATCCTCCGTCGGTGATCTTCACGTTCATCGCCGTCCTCGCCGAATCGCCGTTGGCGTTCGTCATCCTCGCGGCCGCGCTCGTCTTCGCGCTGCTCGAGGGCCTGATCTTCCACGAGTACTGCCACGCCTACGTGGCCGATCGCCTCGGCGACCGCACCGCGCGGTTTGCGGGACGCCTCACGCTGAACCCGAAGTCTCACTACGACCCGATCGGCACCACGCTGATCTTCTTCGTCGGGTTCGGCTGGGCGAAGCCAGTCCCGGTGAACCCCAACAACACGGCCAACCCGAAGCAGTCGATGGCCGTCATCGCCCTCGCTGGGCCCGCGTCGAACCTCGTGGTGGCCGGGCTGGCCGGTATCCCGATCAAGCTCGGCTGGGTGCCGATGTACCACCCGTTCATCAACTCGTCCCAGGCGGAAGGATGGGTCAGCCTCTGGACGCAGTCACCGCAAGACCTCGCCGGGCTGTTCCTCGGCACGGTGCTCCTGCTGAACGTCCTCCTGGGCGTGTTCAACATGCTGCCGATCCCGCCCCTCGACGGTTCGAGGGTGCTCGCCGGCCTCCTGCCGAACGACCTCGCGAGGGAGTACGCGAAGCTGGAGCCCTGGGGTTTCGGTATCCTGATGCTGCTGATCCTGTCGCCCTTCATCACCAACGGCGCGTTCGGCCTGTTCACCATCCTTGGGCCGGTGGTAGAGGTACTGCTCACCCTCTTTGCCGGTGACGCAGGGAGTTTGGTCTTCGCCTGATGTCCGATCTCACCCTAGGCCGCCTTCGCTATCGCACCCGCCAGTTCACGCGCGGGCTGCGTCCCCACCTGGCCGCGGTCGAGGTCGCTGAGGCTCGTCGCATGCTCTCGAAGGCTGAGTTCGCGCTGTTCCTGAACGCCCAGCCCCGCGACCGGCGTCACTCGATGGACCTCTACCGGGTGCTGAAGGCGCAGGGCGCCTCAGACGCCGCGCTGGTCGCCGCCCTGGTCCATGACATCGGCAAGGGCCAGATCGCCACAGGGCACCGCGTCCTCTTCGTCGTGCTCGGCTCCGCGAGCGCCCTCGTGGCGTCGCAGACGGGCGCCCACTGGCGTCGTGCACTGTGGCGCTTGAGGCATCACGCCCGCCTGAGCGCGGAGATGCTGCGGCGCGCTGGCTCCTCGGAGCGAGTGGTCGCGATCGTGGAGGGGCATACCCGGGCGCGTTCCTCGGACCCGGAGATCGAGGCGTTCATTCGCGCCGACGATTCCGTCTAGCGTGCCTGCCAGCGTGTAGGATCACGTGACCACCTAACAGGGGAGACCTGATGCGAGTAGCAATCCTGGGGACGGGCCTGATCGGCGCGTCGATTGGCCTCGGCCTGCGCGAGCGTGTCTCGGGCGTGTACGTCATTGGCTACGACCGCAATCGGCGGGCCGCTGACACCGCCCGAAAGCTCAAAGCGGTGGACGAGATCGCCTTTTCCGCCACCGAGACGGTGCGCAACGCGGACGGCGTGCGACTCGCCGTCCCCGTGCTCGCGATCAAGCCGCTGCTCGAGGAGATCAAGGGTTCGCTGAAGCCGGACGCTGTCATCACGGACACCGGCTCCTCGAAGGCCGAGATCATGCGCTGGACGCGCGAGATCCTCCCCGGCCACCAGGGCGTCGTTGCGGGGCACCCGATGGCGGGCAAGACCGACTTCGGCCCCGAGGCTGCCGAGGAAACGCTCTTCGAGGGCGCTCGCTGGGTCATCGTCCCCGCCGTCGAGGCCAGCCCGGAGGCGATCACCGTCGTCACCAACATCATCAAGACGCTCGGCGCGACCCCTGTGATCATGGATGCCGAGGAGCACGACGCCTACATCGCGGCGATCTCCCACCTCCCGATGATGGCCTCGATCGCGCTGTTCTCGATGGGCCGCGCCTCCGAGGCATGGCCGGAGCTCTCCGCCCTCGCGGCGGGGGGCTTCAAGGACATGACGCGCCTCACGGGGACCGACCCTGACATGGCGTACGACATCGCCATGACGAACAAGGACAACATCGCCCACTGGATCGACCGCTACGTGGTCGCGCTCCAGGAGCTCCGCCGCCGGCTGGTGGACGTGGAGGGCGAGGACGACTTCTACCGCCTGCTGTCCGCGGCGAACATGGACCACACTGAGTTCAAGTACGGCAAGGTCGGTCGCGAAGAGAAGGCGACGGGCGAGCGCATCGAGTCGGCCGGCGTCAGTGACTACCTCGCCGGCGGGTGGATCCGCGACAAGTTCAACGAGGTGATGAGCGCCTCCGAGGAACGCCTGAAGAAGATGGACGAAGAGGAACGCCTCCGCCGTCGGATCTAGTCGGCATCCGGTCGAGGTAGGATTCGGCCGCCAGAGGCTCAGGGGATGGCATACGTGTCGTATCCTTCGTTCTGGAACGACCTCGGGCGGCTGCGCCAACGCTGACGCGGTCTCCCGCCGGGGGAGGTGCGCCAATGTCCTCAGAACTCATCCATGTCGGTTTCGACAACTACCTCACGTTGGACCGCGTGCTGGCGGTTGCCTCGCCGGCGTCGGCGCCGATGAAGCGCACCGTGCAGCGAGCCAAGGAGCAGCACCGCGCGATCGACCTGACCAGCGGCCGCCGCACCAAGGCCGTCGTGGTGATGCAGGAGGAGTGGGTGACACTCATCGCCATCACGCCGGAGACGTTCCACAGTCGCGTCGCCAGCATGAAGCAGGCCGCCGCCGACTAAACTCGATCCGCCCACGTGCTGGGCGCGCCCTGATGGAGAGTGGCCGGTGACCGAGGCCGTGACGTCCGAGGCACATCCGCCGCTCGTCGTTGTCCTCACTGGCCCCTCGGGTGTCGGGAAGGATGCCGTCGTCAACCGCGCCGACGAGCGAGGCGAACCCGTCGTCCGTCCCGCGACCATGACCACCCGCCCGCCTCGCGAGGGTGAGGTCGAAGGCCTCCACCACTACTTCGTGACCCGCGAGGAGTTCCTCGCGCATCTCGAGGCGGGAGAGCTCCTCGAGCACGCCGAGGTCTACGGCAACCTCTACGGGGTACCTCGCAAGTCCGTGCGCGCGGCCCTCGAGACGGGGAGGCATGTCATCGTGCGGGTGGACGTGCAGGGCGCCGAGTCACTCCGCGAGGTGCTCCCGGACGCGCTCTTCGTCGCCCTCGAGCCCCCGACTACGGACGCGCTCGAGTCGCGCCTCAACGGCCGCGGTAGCGAGACCGCGGAGCAGATGCAGCGACGCCTGGACATCGCGGCCGACGAGATCGAGCGTGCCCGGCGCTTCTGTGTCCCGCTGGTGAACATCGAGGATGACCTCGATTCCACGGTCGACGCATTCCTCGCGCTGATCGAGCGCGAGCAGGCGCGTCCTGGGCGGGAACCTGTCCGGGTCTAGGCAACCCTTCCTCAGCTTGCTCTCGGCCAGTCCCACTTGCGCTCAACGCTGCTCAGATGCTGCACGTTTGTTATGTGCCACGTATTTCACTGGCCGAATACAGGCGGCGGGAACGCGAGAGTCGGATCGTATGAAGCGCAACCTTCTGGTGGCCACGTTCCTTGCTGTGCTCGCATCCGCGGCATTGCCCGCGATCACGTCAGCAGCGGACGACGACACTCCGGTTCCGGAGACTGCCGTCGCGACCACTCATCCGATGACCGCGTGCCGCCCAACCGCCGAGGGGTACGAGGCGGTCACCATCCCGGCGGGCTTTGAGGTGCAGCAGTCCCGCATCGACCAGGCCCGGGCCGAGGGCGCGCGCTGGCCCGGCGAGGAAGTCCCCGGCATCCAGGGCCCCGGCCGCTACCTTGACGAAGACTGCAACGAGGTCTCGTGGCTCCTCGGCGTGACGTTCGCCGGCTGCGTGACGGCCGTCGAGGCGGCAGCGCCGTGTGATCCGGCAAGCGTTGGTGGCGGCGATTCAGGAGGCCTGTTCGCCTCGGATACGGCGGTCGTGCAGGATCCGGGGGTCGAGTTCGCGAGTACCGAGGGCGGCGTGCAGGCTGATTTCGATGGCGACTACCTCACCCTCACGGTCGCGCCCGGTCAGCCGGCGATGCAGTTCATCTTCGACTTCGTCGACTGGCAGCTCTGGGACTACTCGCACGTTGGGAATCCCAACCTCACCGTCCTCGACATCCAGGCGGGGAGCCGCCAGTTCGGCGTGACGACCGCGAGTACTGAAGGCGCATCGGGGCCTCGGACCGTGACGTACCGCATGGTGTTGGAGCACTCCGCGGGCGTCTCTCCGTTCCGGAACTCCACCATCACCGTCGACCCGATCGAGATTCCGGCGGACGAGCAGGCGACGACCACCGTCACCCTGCAACTCCTCGACGTGCTGGGGAACGCCCCGGCCGAAGAGCACCTCGTCGAGCTGTTCATGAACCAGCAGTTCGGGACGATCGGCCCGGTCACGTATCTCGGGGATGGCCTTTACACGGCGACGGTCACCGCCGGCGCTGCGCCGGGGACTGCCAACATCGTCGCGATGGTCGACTACCTCGACCTCGACCTGACTTCGGGGACGCTCGTCCTGACGCCCGTCGATCCGGCGGAACTCGACGAGGTCACGGAGCCTTAGAGAACGCAAAGACTAACGCAAGGACTACTGCGCGCCGAGGTAGCTCGACCGGAACTGCACGCCCCAGTGCCCCCCCTGGTCCGTCACGATCCATAGCGAGTCGAACTCGTTGTAGACCGTGCCGTCCTCGCGGCGACGCGCGTAATGGACGACGACGTGGACCTTGCCCGGGCCGCTCTGTACCGGCTCGATCGCTTCGAGGGTGGTGTAGCCCCAGCCTTCGGCCTTGAGGCGCTCCGTGCCGGTCTCGTTCTGACGGCGCATCGCATCGCCGTCCTCGATCGTCTGGAACCGTCCGCCGGCGAGGCGGACGTGCGGGAAGTTGAACGTGTCGACCTGCACCTCGGCGTCGCGGGCGTTGAAGCCCTCCAGCCAGTGCTCAATCGTGGCGACCGCCGTCGCCTCGTCAGGTGTCATCACTGGCCTTTCTGAGCTCGCCACTACGCCTGGCTCGCGGCCATCTCGTCCCGTAGTTCACCCCACGCGAGGATGGCATCCAACGCCGGGCAGAGCGCCTGCCCCCAATCGGTGAGGCGATAGTCCACGCGAGGTGGCACCTCCCGGTAGACGGTGCGCGTGACGATCCCGTCCGCCTCCAACTTCCGGAGCTGTTGGGCGAGCATCTTCTGGGATATCCCCGGGATGAGTCGCTCGAGTTCCGAGAAGCGCTGCACCTGTTTACCGAAGAGGTGGAACAGGATGAGCAACTTCCACCGGCCCTCCAGGAGCGCGAACACCTCGCTGACATCGTGCGCCGCGCTCGAGGGTGTGTACGAACCTCTTGCGCCGCTACTTACCTTTTGGTGCGTTCTTGCCATTTGGTAAGTATGCCCGGAGCATGGGCAGAGGAGCAATACGAACCTGGAGGAGCATCGTGACCCTGGACCTTCCCTCACCGCTCGACCTCTACGTAGAAGCTGAGACGTCTGGCGATCTCGCCGCGCTCGGCACCTACTTCGCTGCAGACGCCGTCGTCCACGACGAGGGCGCCACGATCGTCGGGCTGGAGGCGATCAGGGCATGGAAGGCCGAGGCGCGCGCCAAGTACCAGTACCAGGTCGAACCCCTCGGTGTTTCCGAGCAAGGATCATTGGTGAAGATGCCTGCCAGGCTCAGCGGAAGCTTCCCCGGCAGTCCCGTCGAAGTCGTCTACAGCTTTGAGGTCGCTGATGGGAAGATCGTGTCGCTCGAGATCGACTGAGCGATGGGGGGAACCCGCCGTTTATTGACATAGCGATCCGCGAAACCGTACCGTCGTAGTTCAGTCAGTCGTACAGATATGACGCTGATCGGGACGAGTACGTCGCGAGCGGGGCTCCAGAGAGCCGGGGCAAGGTGAAAGCCCGGCGCCTGCCAGCAGCGACCGAATGGACCCGTGAGTCCCGGCCCCAAACTCGCCCTTCCTCAGAGGGTGGCGAGGAGTAGGCGTCGGCGGTGTGGGCACCGTTATCCATGCCCAGGCGATCGCAACCTCGCGGACAGCGTGTCCGGGAGTGCGCCGTCGCTGGCTAAGCCTCGACGCTCCACTCCGATCACGGTGGTGGCGCGCCTCGGGGGAATGTGGGTGGCACCGCGAGGACCATCGCCCCACGATTGCGTGGCGCGGTGGTTTTTTTGTTGCGGTCATCGACCGGTAGGAAGCGGTCCGACACGATCGGACCAAGCAGTTGAGCAGCATCGAGGAGAGCGCAGGATGTCCATCTTCACGTCGCGTCCCGGCAGCTTCGGCCGACCGCAGGCGGGGTGGTCCTGGTGGCGAAGCAGCAATGCCGTCCACACCTCGCGTAACCTCGGAGTCACCAATGACTGAATATCTCCCCAGCCTGAACGATGTCCGCCGGATGACCGGCCAGGGCAACATCGTGCCCATCTACCGAGAGGTGCGCGCGGACCTCGAGACGCCCGTCTCCGCCTACCTGAAGGTCGCGCGCGGGCGGTACTCGTTCCTGCTCGAGTCCGTCGAGGGTGGCGAGCGCCTCGGACGCTACTCCTTCATCGGCACGGAGCCGTACCGCGTCTACTCCGCGAAGCACGAGGACGGCGATCCGCTGGACGTCGTGCAGGAGGAGCTCGCGCGCTTCCAGTCGGTGGAGGTCGCCGGGCTGCCGAAGTTCCACGGCGGCGCGGTCGGCTACCTCGGCTACGAGGCGGTGACGCACTTCGAGCCGCGCATCCCGCTCGCGCAGCGTGACGCCCTCGGCGTCCCGGAGTCGTGGCTGATGTTCACCGACACGATCCTCGTGTTCGACCACGTGAAGCACAGCATCAAGGTGGTGGCGCACGTCCGCCTCGATGGCGACATCGACGCCTCCTACCGACAGGCGCAGGCGAAGATCGACGAGATCGTGGGACGCCTCGAGCAGCCGCTCGGCGCGCTGCCGTACGTCCCGTTCTCCGGCAACCGTGGCGTCGATGTCACCTCGAACTGGAAGCACGAGGACTTCCTCGCGGCGGTGCGCCGCTGCAAGGAGTACATCGTCTCGGGCGACATCATCCAGGTCGTGCTGTCCCAGCGCTTCACGCGCGAGACCGGCGCGCACCCGTTCGAGGTCTACCGCAGCCTTCGCGGCATCAACCCCTCGCCGTACCTGTTCTTCCTCCAGTTCGACGACACACACATCGTCGGCTCCTCGCCGGAGCTGCTCGTGAACATCGAGGAAGGCGTCGTGGAGGTGCACCCGATCGCGGGGACGCGCCGCCGAGGCGAGACCCCGCTCGAGGATCAACGGCTTGCCGAGGAGCTGATCAACGACGAGAAGGAGATCGCGGAGCACGTCATGCTCCTCGACCTCGGGCGGAACGATGTGGGCCACGTCTCCGAGGCGGGCAGCGTCGAGGTCACGCAGAAACTCGACCTCGAGTTTTACTCGCACGTCATGCACATCGTGAGCCACGTGAAGGGCCGCCTGCGGCCCGAGATGACGGCGTACGACGCGCTGCGGGCAGCCTACCCGGCGGGCACGGTGTCCGGCGCCCCGAAGATCCGAGCAATGGAGATCATCGCGGAGCTCGAGTCAGACGTGCGCGGCCCGTACTCCGGGGGCGTCGGGTTCTTCGACTTCTCGGGGAACATCGAGACGTGCATCACCATCCGGACGCTCGTGATGAAGGACGGCCTCGCGCACGTGCAGGCGGGGGCGGGCATCGTGCACGACTCCGACCCGCAGAAGGAGTACGAGGAGTGCCAGCACAAGGCGCGCGCACTCCTCGCCGCGATCGACGACGCTGAGCGTGGCGAGGGCGGCGGGCCCGTCGGAAGCCTCGGTTACTGATGCAGTTACTGAGGGCTTCCGCGACGATCTCACTGATGGGTGGGTGCTGAGATGCCAGACCAACCACAACTCGCGTCCCTCGCGCTGATGGTGCGAGCCGACAACAAGTCGCTCTTCGTCCGCCACGCCGCTGGCCCGTTCGGCGGCATGTGGACGCTCCCGTTCGTCGGTGTCGCCGATGTCGAGACCGCCGAGGACGCCCTCGAGCGGATGCTTCGCGACTTCCTCAACGTCCAGCCCGGGCCGTACGAGTTCCTCGACACGGTCTACCTCACCGCCTCGACGGGGGAGCGCTTCATCGCGAACGCGTTCACCTGCATCGACTGGCTCGGCGACGTGCAGTTCCCGGCGTCGCTCTTCGACGATGCGCTGTGGGCCGCGCCGGCCGACATGAGTGGCCTCGACCTGATGCCCGAACTACGCGAGTGGCTCACCACCGTCTTCCAGGGCGAAGACTCGGAGCCCGCGCTGGCTGCGTACACGACCGAGGACATCCTGAAGCAGATCGCGGACGCGCGCGGCGAGTTCCTCGCGGCGTACGACGCGATCCCGCGCCACCTGCGTGCCGAACCCCTCGACGAGGCCGGGTGGAGCCCCCTCACGGTGCTCGCCCATGTCGCGGACGTGGAGGCGTACTACCGCAACGAGTCGCGCCGCTGCGTCGAGGAGCCCGGGCGCACCTGGCGCATGTTCAACGACGACCAGTGGAAGGACACCCACGCGCTGCGTCCGGCGGAGGACGAGACCGCCCTCCGCGAGCGGCTCGAGGCCGTGCGCGCCGAGACGACCACGTGGGTGCAGTACCAGCCGCCGGAGACGCTCAACGTCTACGCGAACCACCCGGAGCGGGGCGTCGTCCAGATCGGCGACCGCCTCGTGAAGATCGCCAACCACTACCGCGAGCACGCGAGCCAGGTCCGCACGATGTCGCAGGCCGCCGCGATGCGCTCCGCTGCAGAAGAGCATGAGGAGGATCAGTCGTGATCCTGCTGATCGATAACTATGACTCGTTCACCTACAACCTCTACCAGTACATCACCGAGCTGGGCGGAGAGGTCGAGGTACACCGCAACGACCAGATCACCGTCGAGGACTGCCTCACGATGAAGCCCGAGCGCGTGGTCATCTCCCCAGGCCCATGTTCGCCGAAGGAGGCCGGCATCTCGGTCGACCTCGTGAAGGCGTTCGAGAACGAAGCGCCGCTGCTCGGCGTGTGCCTCGGGCTCCAGTGCATCGGCGAGGCCTACGGGGGCGTCGTCGAGTACGCGGGCGAGATCATGCACGGCAAGACCAGCCTGATCGAGCACGATGGCAAGGGCGTATTCGAGGGCATCGCGAGCCCGTTCGAGGCGATCCGATACCACTCGCTCGCGATCCGTCCGGACACCGTCCCGGATGTCCTCGAGGTCTCCGCTCGCACCGAGCGAGGCATCATCATGGCCGCGCGGCACCGCGAGTTCGCTATCGAGGGCGTGCAGTTCCACCCCGAGTCGATCATGACCCAGCACGGACACGCGCTCCTCAAGAACTTCCTCGAGATGCCCAACCGGGCGCCGGCGGGGGTGGCCTCGTGATCCGCGAAGCCCTCATCGCGCTCGTCGACGAGCGGCGCGACCTCACCCGTGAGGAAGCCGCCGAGGCGATGCGCGAGATGATGCGCGCCGGCCTCGAGAACCCGACGGGCGAGGTGGCGACGCCCGCGCAGTTCGGCGCGTTCATGACCGCCCTCCGCCTCAAGGGCGAGACCGTCGAGGAGATCACCGGCATGGCGCAGGCCATGCGGGAGCACGCCCTGCGTCTCGACGTGAAGGCGCAGCCGCTCCTCGATACCGCCGGGACGGGCGGATCGAAGAAGGTCTTCAACGCCTCGACGGCGGGCGCGTTCGTGGCCGCCGCGTGCGGGGCGAAGGTCGCGAAGCACGGCAACCGCGCGATGACCTCGAACTCGGGCGCCGCGGACTTCCTCGAAGCGCTCGGCGCGCAGATCGCGCTGGGGCCGCAGCAGGTCGCGGAGTGCATCGAGCGCACGGGCATGGGCTTCATGTTCGCGCAGTCGTTCCACCCGGCGATGAAGTTCGCCGGGCCGCTGCGTCCTCAGATCGGGTTCCGGACGGTGTTCAACATCCTCGGGCCGCTCACGAACCCGGCGTACGCCAAGTGCCACGTGATGGGCGCAGCCACGCCCGAGCTCGCCGAGCGCCTCGCGAGGGTGCTCGCCAACCTCGACATGCGCCACGCCATCGTCGCGAGCGGCGAGGGCAACGTGGACGACATCTCGGTCACCGGCCCCACGGAGATCTTCGAGGTGCGCAACAACGCGGTCGCCCACCGCACGATCACCCCGGCCGACCTCGGCCTCGAGCGGTACAAGCCCGAGGACATCGTTGGCGGGGACGCGAAGGAGAACGCGCGCCTGTTCCGACAGGTGCTGGCGGGCGACGGCCCCCTCGCGATCCGTGACATGATCGCGGCGCAGGCGGGCGCTGGCCTCTACGTCACCGGCCTCGCGGCGTCGCTGAAGGACGGCGTGAAGATGTCCCTCGACGCCATCGAGGAAGGCGACGCCGCGGCGAAGGTCGCAGCGTTCGTCGAAGCCACTCGCCGCGCAGCGGGGAAGTAGCGGAACGCGATGGCCGAGCAGGACGGCGCACGGACGACCGGG
>Ga0114916_1001926_pt1 | contig 11254 bp, 10 predicted proteins | sample MalvirAntarct_66_FD_83501 | JGI IMG/M metagenome (GOLD analysis project Ga0114916, IMG submission 83501) | Marine viral communities from the Global Malaspina Expedition - Malaspina viral metaG Antarct_66 | ecosystem: Environmental > Aquatic > Marine > Oceanic | place: West Anvers Island... | reverse complement strand
ATTTCTTTGTGGATCCATGGTTATCTCGTTATTAATATTACAGTACTTAACACTATGGAAATGACTGAAATTAATGACCCTAGATTACTAATAAAACCTGAACTTTTAATTTTAGGTCCATTTGGATTTACGATAAGCACATCATTAGGTTTTATAAAGTAATAAGGACTGGTCAGAAGATCGGCTGAAGTAACATCAATAGTGGTGGTTTTATACACACCATCTGTTTCCCGGATCAATAAAATATCTTCCCGCCTGCCATTAATAGTTAAATCTCCTGCCATACCTAATGCCTGTAAGAGCGTTATGCTTTCCTCTGTAAAACTAAATGTACCAGGACTTCCTACCTCACCTAGAACTGTCACTTTAGGATTTAGCAATCTTACATTAACCGTAGGGTTTTTAAGATGTCCACCGTCTACCAACAGTTGCGTTATCTCAACTTCCAATTGACGTGTGGTTTTATCTGCGGTGGAGAGTATTCCTAATTGAGGAAAACTTATAGTATGCTGATCAGAAACTAGGTATCCATCAAGTTTTATTAAATCAGAACCAACCCCGCCAGAACTGCCTGAGGTGATCCTATTATAGGGCTTGGCAGTCTCTTCCAGAAGGGCACTAACCGTAATCTTTAAAATATCGTTGGGCTGCAAAATGGGCTTTACATAAGAAATAGGCGTGTTGTTATATTGAGCCGCATCTTGAAAATAAAGTATTTCTTTTTTAGTGGCGCAGGAATTAAACAAGAACAATGCTGTTACCAGCACTAAAAAGTATTTTATTGAAGTCATCTTGAGTGGCATAAACATTACATATTTTACTTTTGATATGCAAAAGTAAGGCGTTTTTTTTAGTTGTGATAATGAAATTAAGATGGGCGTTCTGCTGTTTTCCTTCTAGTCTTTTGATCAATGAGCCAATGGTAGATAAAAACAGCAGAATATAAAAGGGTGCCTAAACATAATAATATGACAAATTGCAGATGAATTTCAAAATCTTTGAACAGAAGTGTAAACACAAATAATACGGCATTAATAATCACCACGCAGGCGGTGATTTGTTTATGGGAATAGCCCAATTTTAATAAGTTGTGGTGCAAGTGGTTTTGATCAGCAGAAAAGGGACTTTTTTTGTGAATAGCAGCACGGATGAAAAAAATTCGCAGCGTATCCAAGAGCGGAAAAAACACAATGGAGAGCGCTAATACTGGGGCTGAATCATAGAAGCTTGAGGCCTTATAAATTTGGGCTTCCCCTATAAAACGCACTACAAAAAACGAGATTAAGAACCCAATAATCATTGAGCCTGTGTCGCCCATAAATATTTTTCTTTTTTTGGCGAAATTCAGCCTTAAAAAGGGAATTAATGATCCTATTGCTGCCACTGCTATCGTGGCTAAAGTGACATCTTCCATGGTCAGAAACAAATAGGCAAAAGCCCCACACGCAAACAGCGCCAAACCTCCCGCTAAACCGTCTACCCCATCAATAAGGTTATAGGCATTAATTATAAGTACATATACAAATAAAGTGAAAATAACTGAAATCCAATAGGGCAAGGTCGTTACCCCTAAGATCCCTGAGAAGCCTATAATGCGCGTATCCGTAAAGATGATCAATATCAATGCGGCTAAAAGCTGTCCCAAAAACTTCTTTCTTGGAGAGAGCACCAACAAATCATCTTTTAAACCTAAAAAAAATAAGATGGTCATCCCTCCTAAAAGCAACAATAAGACCTTTGTATCCAACAAACCTCCAAGCGTGGTGATAACCACTACTAAGCTCATAAAGATTGCAATGCCTCCCAATGTTGGGGTTCTTTTTGAGTGTGCGCTTCGTGAACCAGGCTCATCCATAAGTTGTTTTTTCACAGAAATCATAAAAATTGCTGGAAAGGTATTAAACGAAACAAATAGTGCAATTGCGAATGCCGAAAATAACCATAGAGCCAAACAATCAAGAGGATTAAAATATTCGAGAAGGTCTTGAATCATAACACTGTAGGTTTTACGAAGGTTGGGCGAACTTGATTTGACATTAGCGGCAAAGATACATTTTAAGTGTTTCTTTTTCAGGAAAATTTTGAAATAAAACTACTGTATGGTATGTACATCCTTTTAATTCCTACAAAAATAATGTGAAATTAGAGAATTTCTTAACTCAATCACTTAATTAGTCACTCGAAATGAGCCCTATTTGGAGAACCATTGTGGGATTTTTGATAAATTCTTCTGAACCACCACCTTAAGCGGACTGTTCATCCCATTATTTGTCGCCGCTGTAAAATCTTCTTTGGTTTTTTGAATAAGATTTCGCAAATTTCTGTTACTCGCCCCTCCAACCCGCATCTTCATAATGGTATAGGGCAAATACTTAAACGTATACTGAGGCTGCTTAAATATGCGCAGGATAAAATCGTAATCCGCCGCTATTTTGTAGGTCATATTAAATTTCCCATTGGTATCATAAACGCTCTTTTTCAAGAATAAGGTTGGATGTGCGGGCATCCAGCCGCGATTCAAAAGTTTTTGGGAAAAGGTCTGACTGGTCCAATTGCGCACTACTTTATCCGGATCGTCAAACTGAACATAATGAAGATTCCCATACACTCCATCTATGGCCTCGGCCCTAAAGGCATTCGCTATGATTCCTATAATAGATGGATCAGAAAGAAAGTCGTCTGAATGTACAAAACCAATCACATCTCCTGTCGCCTTAGAAATTCCTTTGTTTAAAGCATCATAAATCCCTTTATCCGGTTCAGAACTAAAAAAAATATTTGGATGATTCTCTGATTTTGATTTGATAACATTCAGCGTTTCATCGGTTGAACCGCCATCCACAATAATGTATTCTATATTGTCATAGGTTTGATCTACAACAGAATTCATGCAGACTTCTAAGGTTTTTGCACTATTATAAGTGGCCGTTATGATGGAGATTTTCATTTAGTGTTGTAGTATTCGTTCTTTAATTTTAACTGCTGGGTTCCCACGATAGATAGTGTACGCCTCTAAATGGGCACTCGCCACTGAACCTAAAGCCAATACCGCATGACTTTCTACAATCACACCAGGTCCTACAATACTTTTAGCGCCTACCCAACTGCCCTCTTTTAGCACAATGGGCGCCACCATTAAATCAAAGCTTTGTTTTTTGAAATCGTGATTGCCGCAAAGTAATAAAGCGCCTTGAGATACGCACACATGGTCTTCTAGGGTAACCTGATCCAGATTATCAATCCAAACCTCTTCACCAATCCAACAATGATCGCCAATACTCAATTTCCAAGGATACTTTATGTTGACACCCGGCTTAATAACGACGCCTGTTCCTATTTTAGCCCCAAATGATTTTAACCAAAAAATCTTGATGGCAGAAGAGGGGTTAAGATAAGATTTCAAAAACAAGGCATTAACAAAATACCATAACAGGCGCTTTATTGTTGAACCTGGTTGATACCAACTATTATCGTATGATGACAAATTAATTTTCAATACTATAGTTATAAGTAGTGTTTGATGGTTTATGTTACTATCTCTATTTGGGTTGAGGTTTGAGGTTTGAGGTTTCAGGGTTGAGGTTTCAGGGCTGAGGGAATGCGATTTACAAAGCTTAACCTCAGGAAACCTTCATCTCCTCGTCACAAGCGCATCTCTCTTCTCTACCTGCCCGAACGTTCTTTTTCGGTACGGGCAGGTTCTCTCTTCTCTCTTCTCTCTTCTCTCTTCTCTCTTCTCTATTTTCTACCCGCCCGAACCTTCCTTTTCGGTACGGGCAGGTTCTCTTTTCTCTACCCGCCCGAACGTTCCTTTTCGGTACGGGCAGGTTCTCTATTCTCTACCCGCCCGAACGTTCCTTTTCGGTACGGGCAGGTTCTCTATTCTCTAAACAACTATAACTTTAATTGTTGGCGTGTAACAACGTATCAAAATAACTAATTGTTTTTATCAAACCTTCCTCTAATTGCACTTTCGGCTCCCATCCATTAAGTTCCTTTTTAGCTAAGTCAATAACCGGTTTACGTTGTAAAGGATCATCTTGTGGTAAAGGCATATGGATTAATTTTGACTTGGAATTGGTCAGTTTGATGATTTTTTCCGCCAGTTCCAACATGGTGAATTCTGTAGGATTTCCAATATTCACTGGTCCTACAAAGCCATCTCTACTGTTCATCATTCTAATGGTGCCTTCTACCAAATCATCTACATACTGGAAACTTCTAGTTTGTGTACCTTCCCCAAAAATCGTGATGTTCTCTCCCTTTAAGGCCTGTACAATAAAATTTGAAACCACACGCCCGTCATTCGGATTCATATTTGGGCCGTATGTATTGAATATTCTAATGATTTTAATTTTTACGTCGTTTTGGATATGATAATCCATAAATAACGTCTCGGCACAACGCTTGCCTTCATCGTAGCAAGAGCGTAAGCCAATTGGGTTGACATTACCCCAATAGGTTTCAGGTTGTGGATGTACTGCAGGGTCGCCATACACCTCACTGGTAGACGCCTGTAAAATTTTAGCTCCCACACGTTTAGCCAGACCTAACATATTGATGGCACCCATCACTGAGGTTTTGATGGTTTTAATCGGATTGAATTGGTAATGCACAGGAGATGCGGGGCAAGCCATGTTGTAAATCTCATCCACCTCAATCATATACGGATTGATGACATCGTGACGCACCAGTTCAAAATACGTGTTATCCATGAGGTGCTCAATATTCTTCTTTGAGCCTGTAAAGTAATTATCTAAACAAATGACTTCATTACCTTCATGTAATAAGCGTTCACATAAGTGGGAGCCCACAAATCCGGCACCGCCAGTGATTAAAATTCGTTTCATGTTTGTTTTATTTAGTTATATATTTATTATCCTATAAAGAATCAATACCCTGCCAACAGTACGGCAGGCAGACGCTAGGCTTTTAGTCCCGATTGCTATCGGGAAAGAATCAAGATTTTCTTGTAACTGACTGACTAAAAACTAGCGTTAAAATTTAAATCACCCAATTAGGTATGGTGGCAATAGGTCCCTAAAAGCATAGTCTTATTTCAAAATCTCAAAATGTTTATCGCTTTAAATGGGTGTGCTTAATTGCTTATAGTTTTATTGGACACCATAAATCGTTTTATACCGTTCACTCTTACTACTAACCTTAATAACAACTCTTTAGCATATGTAATACTCACTGTTATTTAAGCGTCCAAAAATAAGGCTTTATTTTGTTCTAATACTGTTGGATTTTCAATAAATGTTTTGGCATAGACAAATGCCGCTTCAGACCAAATTTTATAATCAAGATCACCCATCTGAACTGCGGTTTGAAATGCCCCACTAAGAGCGTCCTCATTTTTTAAATTTAGATCCCAACCCACTTGGGCTTCTGTAAGGTGACGCCACGGGGTCTGATCTGAAATCAACACAGGCAACCCTACAGAGAGCGCTTCTAAAATAGCATGACCAAAATTTTCGCCTTCTGAAAGCAGCACAAAAAAATCATATTGAGAAAGTATTGCCGGCACGTCCTCGCTTTGGATAATCCCTTTATAATTCACCTCTATATGTGCGGGCAAATTTTCTATCTCAAATTGGCATTTGGTCCAATAGGCGTCATCATAGATGGGTCCATACACATCCAAAACAGCAGGCGCCGTAATATGGTTAAACGCTTTAATCATGGTTAGTGTCCCCTTTTCTACCGACACCCTGGCCAGATTCACAAAGCGTGTTGGAAGCTGCTTGACCACTTGCGTTTTAGTGGTGGTGTCTAATTTCCTTGGCAAATTGGGTGCTACAGAGATGCCCTTGTGAGCTTTAATCAATCGCTCTATAAAGTTCGCTTCTTCGGCATTGGTAGCGTGAAAACGGACGTTTTTATAAAGACCAAAAAAATTGGCCATTTTAATAAAGGATTGCTTTTTAAAACGCTTCACAGAAAAGGCTTGAGGATTGAGCATCCCTCTTGCCGATACAATAACCTCCTTATTTTTAATTAAAAGCAGAGGTAGTATGGAAAAATACCAACTATAGATGCCATTGGTATAAGCGACGTCATAGGTGGTCTCTTGAAATAAGGTCTTCAAGTTTGACCGTGTCAGAAAGTCGGGAGAACAATAAAAAACTTGCGTATAGGCATTAAACCGGGTCCATTGATTGGGAATAATGCCTGTATAAGCTTCGGACGAACCGAAATCGCTGTTTCGGGTTACAATCAAAAATTCAAAGCCTTCGTTCAGATGCTCAATTAAATTGGCGTAAGACCTTACAGGACCGCCAGAATTAGTGCCCGGTAAAAACCAGTCGATTGTAATCAATATTTTTTTTATTGGCATTACTCTTGAAGCATTTCTTGATAAATTTCTATATACTCTTGTGCGATTTTAGCCGATTGAAATCGCTCAACGTTCTTTAAACCTTTGGTGATCAATTCAGAGCGGTACGCTTCGTCAGACAGTATCCGCAGCACTCCTGCTTTAATGGCATCCACCTCATAAGGATTTACTAAACATGCCGAATCCTGTGCCACTTCTTTCATGGCCCCAAAGTTAGCGGTCAACACGGGACGTCCCACGGCTTGCGCTTCAATGATGGGCATACCAAATCCTTCGTATGTAGATGCGAAGCACAACATATCAGCCTGAATATAACAGTCTGCCACTTGAGAAAACGTCAGGTTTGTTCTGTTGTGGTAATCAATTCCCAATGCTTGCAAACGTTGCGATTGATCCGAGGTGAGTTGTCCTATAATGGTTAGTTGGCAGGATATATCTTTTAAAGCTTCAAAACAACGCTCCAAATTTTTATTAGCTTTTGTACCCACCACTAAAATGTTCGGATTATCAGTATTAAACTTATAGGGCGTTGGTTTTAGGGTCGGATTGACGGGATTGGAGACTACCCGAATTTTGTGCTTAGCAAATGGGGTGATTTTTCCGAGTTCTTCTTTGGTGAATTCTGAGATGACGGTTATTCTATTTACAAAAAGAGCGGGAAGCCAAAACCAAAATAAATGCACATACAAAACCTTAAAAATATTGCCTTGGCTAGCCGATTTTATGTCGTGAATAGTCAAAACAGTATGTTTACCCGTGCTCAAGGCCATATAGTGAACATCTCCAGTAATATGACGGATGCCCCTTGTCTTTTTATCGAAAAACCTGAGATTTTTAATAAGTACTGAAGGAGAGGCTCCAGAATGTGGCATTGCCATAGACTGGGTAGGACGAGTTTTGGATACCTCGTTTGCAATAGAACCAAAAAGCTCCTCAATACTGTTGTAGGTTGGCAAACGCTTTCTAAAAATATAATTAATCCTATCTATCATTTCTCAAAACGCCAATTTAAATTATTCTTAACAAACCATAAAAAGAGAAAGATAACGATCATGGATTTAATTAAGTGGTTTAAAACCACCAATAATTCTGTTTCTGCTTTAATCACCTGAAGGAATATGAGCGGTACAAATGCAATAAAAACAATATTGTTGGTGATTTTATTGAATAATAACCTCCAAACCCCACCCAAAAACAAGCCCCAAATACCCATAAATAGAATACCGCCTGCAACAGCGTAGTTACCATAAGCCTCACCTACAATACTGATCCCCATAGAGGTGCCATCTCCGATATATAGACCCGTAAATTGCCTAAAGTTCTCTCGTCCGCCAGCTTCGGCTTTATTGGGGTAAAGAAATCTGGGAAGGAGAGAAGAAAATACAGCATCCTTAATGGTTACGCCCTCTAAATAGGGTTGGTTTCTAGGAATGTTATCTATAATGGCACTAACAATCCAGCCCTGATTGAGCCTTACATTTGTATCAATATCGTCACCAAGTGTAGGGTTCGCAGTTTCATCTACAAACAAAGAATCTAACATTAACCCTACAAACAACTCTATTTTATTACCAGAATAATTATTCCAAATTTGCGTACGATAGGCCGCTTTTATAGTTTGCAGTGTAGATGCCGCAATAACACCTACCACAATGGTGAGCAAAATTTTAGAGAAGCTGGGTTTATATTTTAAAGCATAAAACATATAAAAAAATACCGTCCATATAATAAAATCGTGGAATAATGCCTTCGATAAAGCAATAACCAATAAATAAAGAATAGCAACATAGAAAATCTTCTTGAGCTTCTTATTTTCAGAATAGAATAATATAATGGCGCCTACAAATTTAAAATTTGCTAATATAAATGCGAAAAAACCGAGCGCCCTAGGTAAAAAACCACCAAACACATCAAAAACAACCCCTATAATAAAAATGATTAAGCCGTAATGACTATAAGACTTCAATCGTTCAATATCCAAATAGAACTTAGTAGTTTTTTTGATCATCCACAATACAGCAACCGAAAACAAGCAATATGCTGGTACTACGAAAGACATATATGTCACTTGGTCTACATACATGTAATATTTATAGTGTAATCCGGGAGACGCATATTCAATTACTGGGCCAATAATCCATTGCAGACCGGCAATCAATAACATTAACTCAAGTACTGGCAGTCCTGTACCTAAACGTTTGATAAAAATATAAGCCAACAAGATTACGAAGATAACACCAATATATGTCCAGATACCCACTGTCTATTTTAAATGTTTTTGACTTGTTTCTAATTCATGCTCAAAGGCCCGAGCAATGGTCTCAAAATTAAATCGCTGAATAAAATGTTGTGCAAATTCACCCATATCATGCAGTTGCCCCAGATTTAAATTCTGAAGAATTGCCACTAGACTACGAATATCATTATATTCAAAAACAAAACCATTACTCTCTTTTGAAATTAAATCTTGGGCACAACCGACTCTATTGGAGATGAGAACCGCTCGCCCACTTGCCATAGCCTCATTAATGGCAAGCCCCCAAGTTTCACTTTTTGAGGGTAAACAAAACACATTCGCCAACCTATAAATCAATGGCATAATTGTTTGATTTTGGAATGGTAAAAATTTGATTTCTTCAATTTGAGAAGCCAAGTCCTTTAGTGATTCCTCCAACAGTCCATTTCCAACAACCAGTAATCTCAAGGCATCGTTAGTGCGCAATGCGATTTTAAAGGCCTCTATCAAGAAATCAATTTGCTTAATCGCATCCAATTTACCGGCATATACTATTAAAATATCCGTATGGCAATACCCCAATTCCTGACGCCATAGTTGGGCATCAGATCCATAATTTTTATTTATAGCATCTCCAAAGCGTTCGTTATCTATGGCGTGAGGTGCATAAACTAGTTGATTTTCAGATAAGCCATGTTTTAAGAAATAAGCCTTATTGGCCTGTCCTACGTAAAATGCCTTATCAACGTATCGATATATTTTGGTGAGTACCAAGCGTCTTAATATTGTTTTGTATCCACCTGTTTCATTGATCAAAGTGGAGTCTCCTCTAAACCAGACAGGTACCTTCCCAGAGAAATAGCGCATGGCTTTGATGTGGCTTTTAAAGTTCCAGCCAAAAAATAAAATGGCATTCGGACTAAATGCTTTTATTTTAGGTATCAAAGTGGGACAATCCATTCCAAAGAAATGATGTGAACCTGGCTTTTTTGAGACATTTTCCATAAATTCGAACGCGTATCCTTCAAGTAACGGAATGTCCCATTTGATGTCTCGTCCAAAGGTTTTATCTTTTACCGTATCAGCTGCTTGAGACCAGGTATAAAACACTTTCAATTGTACATTCCCACGTGATGCCAATAGCCTAAACCATGGCGCATTATATTGTATGGGGTGTGTACTGACTATAGCCAATTTTTTCATACTTGATTAGATGAGTTTAGAACTGTATTAAAAAAATCGCATTGCATTTTTGTTAAATGATCACTTTTATATTTTTTAAATTCATGTCCATTAAAACCACTGTTATTTTGTCCATTATCTAAAAATTCACATAAGTCCTTGAACACATTTTGAGATAACACATCCATAGAAGTGTTCTCATCGAAAGCTACAGCTTTACCATAATTCAATTCTTTTAAGATTGATGTCACGCTACTGTCCTTATGGAATATTGCTAGTATAGGAATTTTAGACATAATATAAGGATACAATTTTGATGCTGTATAATTGCTATCTAATGTTCCCGGAAGCACGGCAAGTTGTGAATTTTGCAATAAATTTAAAACTTGAAAATAGGGAAGTCTTTCTGACTTTTCAAAAACGTAATCACTCAATTCGTATCTGTCAATAAGTTCCTTTAATACACTTTTGATAGACTCTCCTACTGCATAATTAGTACCCAAAAAATGCATTCTAATTTGTTTAAACGTAGAGTTTTCATTAATTCCTTTTTTTAAAGCAATAAAAAATGCCTCGATCGCGTACAACATATTTGGAGGCACTGCACCAGCATAAACGATATTAATACAGTTCACGTCCAGTGCATACGATACAAATTCAGAATTTAAACTCATAGAGATTTCCATATCCTTAGAATGTGCACCAAAAGTAAATACGCTGCATGGGAGAGCATTTACTCTTGGGTATCGTGATTTTAAGCTCTCGATATAGGCTCCAGAAACCGCAATAATACCATCCACTTTTTGCATGGTAAAATGCTCTAAATATTTATTTAAATTATAAGCAAACCAAAACTTTTGAGGACGATCTGATTTAGGAAGGGATAAATAGTAATCATTTCGCCATGGATCTTGCATATCTATTATAAAAGGAATATTGAATTTTTGTTTCCATAAACGTCCTAAAGGCATGGATGCAAATACAGTGGTGCTAAAATAAATGAGATCGTATTTCTCTTCTTTTATGAGTTGATTACCTTTTTTAAAAAGGTGCCAAAATGCCCTAATTCCTAAATTACCTAACCCAAGTTTACGGGTATAATGTGTAGAGAACGCTTTAACTATATAAACGGGCACATCAGTAGGAACGGATGCCACCAGCATATCATCCATAGCCATTTCTACATGTTCAGGATGCACACAAAGCACTGTAGCTTCCCAACCATAAGTCTTAAAAAAGGGTAAACTTTGCCGGACACGATGCATATCAGGGGCGTTTACTGGAGGAAAATGAGGGCTTATGATGAGAACTTTTTTACTCATGAGTGTATCGATCGTTTAATAATCCTTTTATAAAAATCAGTTCTATTCTCGAATGGCAAATAAATCAAGTAAGCTATCAGTAGGCAGCCTAAAAGAGATAATAAATACACCATTAGGTTATTAAAATTTATATGGTTATATTTTTCAAAACCGAATGTTTCAAACAAGTTTAAT
>Ga0114916_1001922_pt1 | contig 11268 bp, 9 predicted proteins | sample MalvirAntarct_66_FD_83501 | JGI IMG/M metagenome (GOLD analysis project Ga0114916, IMG submission 83501) | Marine viral communities from the Global Malaspina Expedition - Malaspina viral metaG Antarct_66 | ecosystem: Environmental > Aquatic > Marine > Oceanic | place: West Anvers Island... | reverse complement strand
GTCTCATTGAAGGTGATTTTCAAGACCTAAATGCACGTTCTGTAAAAAATATTATTAATAGAGGGGGAACTTTCTTGAAGTCGGCTAGATCTAAAACTTTTAGAACTAAGGAAGGTAGAAAAAGAGCGCATGAGCAATTACTAAAAGCGAATATTGATGCCCTAGTTGTAATTGGAGGTGATGGAACCTTCGGGGGAGCAATCGTTTTTAATGAAGAATTTGACTTTCCAATTGTAGGCATACCTGGGACCATAGACAATGATATAAGTGCTACAGACTATACGATAGGCTATGACACGGCGTTGAACACGGTTGTTGAGGCAATTGACAAAATTAGAGATACAGCAAATTCGCATAATCGCCTATTCTTGGTGGAAGTGATGGGAAGAGATGCTGGTTATATTGCATTAAATGCTGGAATTGGCGCAGGTGCTGAAGAAATTTTGATTCCCGAAGAGGATATGGGAAAAGAAAGGCTAATGGAGTCATTAAAACGAAGTAAAAAATCTGGCAAATCATCTAGTATTGTGGTTGTTTCTGAAGGAGATCAGATAGGTAAAAACATCTTCGGTCTGGCTGAATATATTCAGGAAAACTTAACTGAATATGAAGTAAAAGTAACTGTGCTTGGTCACATACAACGGGGAGGAGCTCCAAGTTGTTTTGATCGTGTACTCGCAAGTAGATTAGGCGTAGGAGCCGTTGATGCCCTTTTGAGTGGAAAAAGGGATGTCATGATTGGCCTCGTGCATAATAAGGTGGTTTTAGTTCCTTTCACCGAATCTTTAAAAGGAGCAAATAAAATTGATTTAGAATTGCTACGGGTCGCAGATATAATATCCGTATAACAAAAGGTCCGTATAGGACATTCAAAGAAAAATATGACAAAAATTGGAATTAACGGCTTTGGCCGTATAGGTAGAATAGCTTTTAGAATTGCTTCGCAAAACAAAGATGTAGAGGTTGTTGGAGTAAACGATTTACTTGACGTAGATCATTTAGCATATTTATTAGAATACGATTCGGTTCATGGGAAATATCCTGGAACGATTGAAGTAATTGACGGGAAGTTAGTGGTTGACGGAAGAACAATCCGAGTAACGGCAGAGCGAAATCCAGCAGACCTTAACTGGAATGAAGTTGATGCAGAAGTGGTTATAGACTGTACGGGTATTTTTACTGAATTAGACTCAGCGCAGGCACATATCACGGCGGGAGCGAAGAAGGTAGTTATTTCTGCACCTTCTAAAACAGCACCTATGTTTGTTATGGGCGTTAATCATAAAGATGTAAAGTCTACTGATACCATTGTTTCCAATGCATCCTGTACCACAAACTGTTTAGCGCCAATGGCTAAAATAATAAATGATAATTTAGGTATTGTAGAGGGTTTAATGACAACAATTCATGCTTCAACAGCTACGCAATTTACTGTTGATGGGCCTTCAAGAAAGGATTACCGTATGGGCAGGAGTGCTTTAATGAATATCATTCCATCATCTACAGGTGCAGCCGTTGCAGTTACAAAGGTGATTCCGGAATTAAAAGGGAAACTTACGGGAATGGCATTTCGCGTTCCAACAGCAGATGTTTCTGTAGTAGACTTAACGGTTCGTACCGAAAAATCTGCAACCTATGACGAGGTAAAAGCCATGTTTAAGGAAGCAGCAAATGGAGCGTATAAAGGCATTCTGGACTACACAGAAGAGGCTGTAGTGTCTCAGGACTTTGTATCTGACCCAAATACATGTAATTTTGATGCAGGTGCCGGTATAGCACTTAACGAGAATTTCTTTAAGTTAGTAGCTTGGTATGATAATGAATATGCTTATTCTTCCAAACTAATTGATTTGTCTTTGCATGTAGCTAACATATAAGTATGATTTTAATAACCGATGGTGGTTCTACCAAATGTGATTGGATACTTCTTGATGAGAAGGGCGAGGTTAAATTAAAAACGCGTACGGCGGGTCTCAATCCTGCAGTTGTTCCTGCGGAAGAGTTAGCTAACATAATTAATGCTAGCGAAGATTTACAGCCCCTTTTTGACACGGTAGATCGTGTTGATTTCTATGGAGCTGGCTGTGGTACAAAAACTCCAATTAAGATACTATCACAGGTTTTAAACGATATTTTTACTAAGGCTAAAATAAGCGTTAATGAGGATACAGTAGCAGCTGTATATGCAGCTACCATAGAGCCTGGCATTGTTTGTATCCTGGGTACTGGATCGAATAGTTGTTACTTCGACGGTAAAGAAATCCACTCCAGTGTAGAGTCATTAGGCTATTCGTTGATGGATGAAGCGAGTGGTAATTACTTCGGAAAACGACTTATAAGGGATTACTTTTATAAAAAAATGCCAGCAGTCTTGGCATCAGAGTTTGAAACACGGTTTAATTTAGATCCAGACGATATTAAAATACATTTGTACAAAAAGCCAAATCCAAATATGTATTTGGCCTCATTTGCGGAATTTATATTTAATTCGGATATCGAGCGTTCTACTACTGGTGAAGTAAATGGCTACTTCTATAAGTTAATTAGTGAAGGCATGCTCAAATTTATAGAATATCGGATTCTGTGTTTTAAAGAAGCCCAACATGTTCCAATCCATTTTATAGGCTCTATTGCACATTTTAGCGAAGATATTATTAGAGATTGTATGTTACCGTATCATCTTGAGTTAGGTAAAATTATTAGAAGACCTATTGACGGTTTGATAGCGTATTATCGAAATAATTTATAGAACGAAGAACCAAATCACCTAAAAATAGTAGCTTTGGTGACATTCTAAGCTCGCAATTCATTCATCTGTTATTACAAATAAATAATGTCATTACCGAAAATTAACCCTACTCAGACTAAAGCATGGCAGCAACTGCAAGCGCATTTTGCCTCCATACGGGAAACGCATATGAATACCTTGTTTCAGAATGATGCAACGCGGGTTGATACGTTCAGTATTTCTTGGGACGACTTCTATATAGATTATTCTAAGAACCGAATCACTTCGGAAACCTTGACGGAGTTGCTCAAGTTGGCCAAAGAAGTGAATCTTTCGGAAGCAATCAAGGCGCAGTTCGCTGGTGAGACAATTAACCAAACTGAAGGACGAGCAGTCATGCATACAGCGTTGCGTGACTTCGGAAATATGAAACCCGAAGTAAAGGCTACGCTAGATCAAATAAAATACTTTTCTGAAAAAATTATCTCTGGTTCACATACTGGCTATACCGGTAAGGCAATTACGGATGTTGTTAATATAGGTATTGGTGGAAGTCATCTAGGGCCGGATATGGCAACAAAAGCACTTCAGTTTTATAAAAATCATCTCAACATACATTATATCTCGAATGTAGAAGGTGACCACGTACAGGAAGTTTTAAAGGGATTGAATTCAGAAACAACACTTTTTATTATTGTTTCTAAGACCTTTACCACCATAGAAACGCTTACCAATTCAAATACGATACGTTCTTGGTTTTTATCTAAGACTTCAGAAAAAAATATTGCAAAGCATTTTGTAGCTGTTTCAACAAACCTAGAAGCCGTAGCTACGTTTGGTATAACAAAAGAGAACACCTTCCCAATGTGGGATTGGGTAGGAGGCAGGTTCTCTCTTTGGAGCGCAGTTGGCCTTTCTATTTCTTGTGGAATTGGCTACGAACATTTTGAATCGCTATTGCGTGGCGCTCACGCCATGGATAAACATTTTCAGCAGACACCGCTAGAAGAAAATATCCCGGTTGTTTTAGGGCTGCTTTCAGTTTGGTACAATAATTTTTTTAACGCTGAAAGTGAAGCGGTTATACCGTATACAGAATATTTAGAAAAGCTCGTTCCATATTTGCAACAAGCAATTATGGAGAGCAACGGAAAAGAAGTTGATAGAAATGGTGCCCCAGTTGATTACCAGACAGGAACCATTGTTTGGGGAAGAACGGGAACCAATGCTCAGCACGCTTTTTTCCAACTTTTACATCAAGGGACAAAATTGATTCCATCCGACTTTATCTGCTTTGCTGAATCGCTTCATGATTCAAATGAGCATCAGGAGATCTTACTAGCTAACTGCTTCGCACAGACGGAGGCTCTTATGGAAGGTACCCATGGCAAAGACGTATCAATGCCGTATAAAAAATTCAATGGGAATAAGCCTACAAATACCCTTTTAATTAAAAAACTGACTCCACATAACCTGGGCAGCCTCATTGCCATGTATGAACATAAGTTGTTTGTTCAAGGGATTATTTGGAACATTTATAGCTATGATCAATGGGGTGTTGAATTGGGTAAAAATGTTGCCCAAACCGCCTTAGTAGCAATCCAAACCAATACTGCGATTGGAATTAACAACCTTTCTACAAAAGGCTTGTTAAATATAATATAGGTAAATAGTTAATTTTCATTTACATAAGTGTTTTTTTTAGGCAAATTGATATTTTTTTTGTAAAATATATTTTCTAGAACCCCAATTCTTCTCTACAGATTTGTTACCTTAGTTACTACTAACTTTTATAACCAAGTAACATGAGTGATCAAAATAAAAAAATTAGCCTGGCTACAGCCAAAGAATGGACTCAAAACTGGAGACGGGATCCTTCAACATCGACCAAAGCATTTCTAATTCCAGTAGAGGCTTTAAATGGTGTACTTGCAGAAATGGGTAACCCGACTGGGGGTGGCGCCTGCGCTCGAGCCTACCTAGGTAAGGACACCAGCACAAATACTGATAAAATAATCATTGTTGGGACTAAAAAAGACCCTAAAACAGGTGTTTATAAGGATTTGTTGCCTACCCTAGCAGAAGGCGAAGATGGTGGAACGTATGGTATTTGGGATTTTACTAGTCCTTGCCCACCGGAATGCGACCCAAATAGTGAGTTAAATAAATAATCATTTTTGACACTTGATTTTTTTGCCATATTCGGCGTAATTACTACAGTTTTTACGGTGGTTAATGCGGTATTATACCTAAGAGGTTATTCTTTTCAGAATATTGCCTTTAGGTATTTTGCGGTGTATGTGCTCATGCTTAGTTTTACAGAAGTTTTAGGGTTTGTGCTCGGGAAAATGTTCCACGTATCAAATTTGTTTGTAGTATCCTTGTATACGGTTCTTCAATTTGGGTTTCTTTCCTTTTTCTATGCGAGCCTATTAAAGTCAAATTGGGTTAAGGTTATCTGTGGCGTTGTTTTTTTGATTCTAATCGGGCAGTTTATTGCTGAGCCCAATTTATTACTGAAATATAATCCCTTGGGCACAATCATGACGCATCTTGTGCTGGTTAGCTATGCGGTTATTTATTTTTATAGAAGTTTAAATAAGACCAAAGAGTTTATTATTGTAAATAGTGGTGTTTTTATTTACCTGCTTGCAAGTGCTTTAATATTTGCATCTGGTAATTTAGTTTTATTTCTAGATTTACCAGAAAATACATATCTCATCTTAATTAATGTGAATAGAGTATTATTTTGCGTATATCAGGTATTTATTTGTGTTGAATGGTATAGAAACTATAGGCCCAAAAAGAGTATTACGAACTAGTCTATCAAATTAGTGTTTTAGTTTCAATATGGAAGAACTGTTTTCTGAAGAAGGACAAATTATAAATATTATATTAATTGCCATTGGCCTATTGGTCTTTATGGCTATTGCTATTGTCGTTTTTTTTTACTTTTCACGCAAGAAAATTATCAAAACGGAATTAGAGAAGGCCACCTTGGAGATTGCGCATCAGAAGAAAGTTATTCGGGTCAACTTAATTACGCAAGAGGCTGAAAGAAAGCGCATCGCACAGGATTTACACGATGCTATTAGTTCTAAGCTTAATGTGGTATCACTTAATGCCAATATCTTGGCCGAAAGCGGTATCACTTCCGAAGAGACAAATAGAATTGCGCTAGTTATTGTTGATGTGACTAGTACTATATTAGAAAATTCGCGCAGAATAGCGCATGATCTATTACCTCCAACACTGGCTAAATTTGGTCTAGAGGCGGCGCTTGAAGAGCTTTGTGATGAAGTTCATGAAACCAAAAAATTTGTAGTGAGTCATCTATGTAGTTATATTCAAGGTCAGATTGAAAAGAAGTATGAGCTTCATGTTTTTAGAATTGCACAAGAATTATTTAGCAATGCTATTAAATATTCTGAAGCTACGTCTTTGGACCTGCGATTGGAATCTGATAAAAACGGGGTATATTTACGATATGCGGATGATGGAGTAGGCTTCGATTTACATAAAGCAAAACAGGCAAAAGGAATCGGAATGAGTGGCATTGAGAATCGGGTTTCAATCTTAAATGGGACTTTAGCTATGGAAACAACTACAGGAAAAGGTTTAAGCCTTACAATTGCGATACCTTTAAACGATTACTAAATCTCATCAATATGAAAATAAGGGTTGTTATAGCAGACGATGAAGAGCTTTTTAGAGTTGGTGTAGCCCATGTGTTATCACGGGATGAGGAAATTAATGTCGAGTATGAGGCAAGTAATGGCAAAGAGCTTCTGTCTTATTTAGCAGAAACTGAGCACTTACCAGACATTGTCATTACAGACATCAAAATGCCTGGACTCAATGGCTTTGAGGCGACAAAGGCAATTAATCAAGCATATAAAAATATTGGAATTATTGCGTTAACCACCTACAATAGAAAACCATTTATCCGAAATATGATTGACGCGGGCGCAGGTGCATATTTGGTTAAGAATTCGCCTCCAGCTCAGGTTTTACATACTGTCAAAGAGGTTTTTTACAATGGGTTTTATTATGATAAGATGGTAATGAGAGTGTTGAATGAACGCTCTGGGGCTAAGAATAGTTATGCATCAAAAACTGTTTTTGATGATGATTTTCTCACACCTCGAGAAAGCAATGTACTGGAGCTTATTTGTAGGCAATACAAGACTTCAGAAATAGGTGAGCAGCTTTTTATTAGTCCGCGAACAGTTGAAGTGCATAGAAAAAACCTTCTAACTAAGACGGGGGTCAGGAATATCGCAGGCCTTGTTATTTTTGCTATTTATAATAACCTCGTACCGTCAATTATTATGGATTAAGGTTTGTTAAAACGTTGCGCTTTTGAAACTAAAAGAAATTCTACCACATCTATATCATACATTGCACTTGAAGGCGATGTCAAAGCAGCGTTTTTTAAAAAGAAATTCTTCAAAGGAGATTCCAGTGGTAGTCTCATTAACTACTATAGAAAGTAGATTAAAGGTTGTGCATATTACTATTCGCAGTATCCTTGTTCAAGAGGCAATGCCAAAAAAGGTAGTGCTATGGGTGCATAAACGCTTTCAGAATAATCTTCCTAAATCGCTTCGAAGTATTCAAGGTGAATTGGTTGAGATTAAGTTCACTAACGGGGATTATTCGCATCGTAAGCTAGTACACTCTTTGCGAGAATTCCCCAATGATATTATTGTCACTATTGATGATGATGTGATTTATCCAACTAACTTTTTAAAACTCTTGTTTGAGTCACACCAAAAGTACCCACGCTCGATTATTGCTAATCATACACGCAAAATTAGTTTTGATGCTACAGGAAAACTACTGCCTTACCAGCAATGGCCTCACATTAAAGTACAGCCTGAAAATGGGCGGGATTTAATGGTGATAGGGGTTTTTGGAGTGTTGTATCCTCCAAATTCCTTAGACATGCGTGTTCATGATGAGGATGTGTTCCTTGAGCTAGCCCCAAAGGCAGATGACCTTTGGTTTACGTCCATGGCTATATTAGCGGGCACTACGATTAGATTACCAATACAAAGGCCTGAAAATCCGATCCTAATATTAGGGACGCAGAAAATATCATTAAAGCGATCTAACAAGACCAAAGATTTAAATAGAGTACAGTGGGAGCGCTTAAGTAGGCACTTTAATATTCTATTGGGGTAATTTCTTATCGGACGAACCTTTTTTCCGTCTTTGATATTCTTGGACTACTTAAAATTAATCTATCTTTAAAATAAATTTTTACAACCGCCATGAAAAAGATTAACCTTCAACTAGGGCTACTCTGCATTTGCCTAGTAATTCCATTTTTTGGATATAGCCAAACATCAGAAGAACCATATTATAACTGGTTTGATTCACTAGTAAGTATTCAAAATGCTGGCTTGTATAGCGGCGTGGAATATATAGATACAGATCGAGCAACAGCTGAGGCGCATAAGTTCTTTCAAACGCCAAAGTTTGTTAAAGGAGATGTTGTGTTTCAAAATCAGACCTATTATAATGTAAGTCTCAAATATAATGTCTTTGATGATAGGCTTATAGTTAAGTTGTCCAATCAATCTTCGGAAACAGCCTTGGCTCCAATAAAAGCATTCACTAGTGGTTTCCATCTTGGATTTCATCAATTTGTGTTGGTAAATGACGCCCAAGCGGTTGCCAGTGGCAATAATGGTTATTACGAATTACTCCAAGAGAATAATCATTTCAGATTATTAAAAAAATATAATAAAAGTAGAATCACCAAATTTGATACAGGAAGATCATTTTTCGAGTTTAAAGATGCCCGTGCAGATTACCTCTTACATTATAAAGGTGGTTATTACAGCGTGAATTCAAAGCGGGAACTGACTAAGCTATTTCCGCAGTTCAAAAAAGAAATAAATGCAGTGCGCGAAAATAAAAACAAAACAGACGAAGCAGCTCAGAACAGTTATATTAAGAATGTCATGCAGCGTATTCGAGGTTTAATGTCTAATGCTAACAACGCCAATTAAATGAGAAAAATATTAACACTAGTCTGCATTTTTACTTATTTCATTGGGTCTGCGCAAGAAACCGAGCCTAAGATTTCAATAAACTACAATGATGCATCCATTGCGGAGGTGCTTTCCTTAATCGAGGAAAAATCAAATTACAACTTTTATTATGTGCCAGATTGGCTAGAAAGTGATCCTGTTACTGGAAGTTACGAGGACACGGCTGTAAGCGTAGTGCTAAATTCGGTTTTGAAGAATACCATTTTAAACTTCTATGTACTCGAAGGGAACAAAGTGATTTTAACAAGAAACAATATTATTTATGACACCTTACCAGAGGGGTTTTTCAATGATAAATCAGCTGTGGTTGTTTTAGACGAAGAGGAAACAAAAACGAATCCTTTATTCGTAAAAGAAGAAAAGTCGAATCAAAATACCCGTATCCAAACGGTGCGTATTGGGAAGGAAAACCGAGCAAATACTAGGAAGAGTTTCACACTAAGCGGGATTGCAATAAATCCTAATACAGGAGAGCCAATTTCTGATTTAGCCATTGCTGTAAGAGGAAAAAATCTTGGAACGACAACAGATTTAAATGGAAGGTATTCAATTGATTTGCCAGCCGGACTTAACCTGATTGAGACAAACTCTTTGGGTAATGTTGATGTTCAGAAAAAAGTGATTATCTACAATGACGGAACACTAAATTTTGATCTTGAAGAAGATTTGCAAACCTTGGGAGTGATTGTTCTTGAGGCAAGTCGCGGCCAGAATGTAAAGCAGGCTATCACGGGTGTTACACAGATTAAAGTTGAGGAAATAAAGACGATACCGCTAGTGTTAGGAGAGCGCGATATATTGAAAGTAGCAACTATTTTACCAGGTATTAGTACTGCAGGTGAAGGGGCTTCGGGTTATAATGTGCGTGGAGGTAAAACAGATCAGAACCTTATTTTATTAGATGAAGCGGTTATTTATAATCCTTCGCATTTCTTCGGAATATTTTCTGCATTGAACCCGTTCACATCAGGAGAAGTAAATATTTATAAAGGGAGTATGCCAGCCGAGTTTGGCGGGCGATTGTCATCCGTGTTTGATATTAAAACCAAGGACGCCAACGTTGAAAAATTCGCAGGCGAAGTTTCACTAGGGCCAGTAACAAGTAATGTGACACTGGAAGTGCCTTTAGTAAAGGGGAAATCTGCTTTCCTTGTTGGTGGAAGAACAACCTATTCAGATTTAATTTTGCAGCAATTAGACGAGCCTGAATTAGCAAAAAGTAAAGCAAACTTCTTTGACATCATAGCGAAGTACAATTCCAAATTGGGAGAAAATGATGATCTTAAGGCTACGGCCTATTTCAGTAGAGATGCTTTCAGTATTACATCAGATTCATTATACAGCTATAGCAACAGATTGGCGTCTTTACGCTGGAACCATACATTTAATGACAAAAATAGAGGAAGTGTTATTCTAGCGCACAGTCAGTATAAATTTAATATCGACTATGACGGTCAGACGAATCAAAATTTCAAATTAGGCTATAAGGTTGCTGAAACCGAATTAAAGATTAAGATGAAATATTTGATGAGTGATGCGCATAAGTTTGATTATGGTGTATCTGCGAAAACTTACAAAGTGAACCCTGGAACTATTAATCCTACTTCTTCAGAATCTATTATTAAAGCCGTTGATATTGCAGAGGAACAAGCATTGGAAGCAGCGGTCTTTATGTCTGATACGTGGGAGATTAGTGATAAGTTATTAATGAATGCAGGAATTAGATATTCTTTCTTCGCTTCCAAAGGGCCATCAGAACAGAATATCTATCAGGAAGGGCTGCCGCTTAATTCGGGTACTTTATTAGAAACAAAATCTTTTGGTAGTGGTGAAACCATTCAAAACTATGGAGGTCCAGAAATTAGGGTTTCGGCTAGATATATCTTAGGACAAGATTTTTCGATAAAGGCTGGTTATAATAATTCGTATCAGTTTATACATACCTTATCAAATAACACCACAGTTTCGCCAACAGATACCTGGAAGTTATCCGACTTAAATATTAAGCCACAAGAACAGAAACAATATTCATTAGGTTTGTTTAAAAATCTTGATGATGATATTTACGAATTGAGCCTTGAAGGCTATTATAAGGAGTCTGATAATATTTTAGACTATAAAGTAGGAGCGCAGTTGTTGCTTAATGAAGAAATAGAAACAGAAGTGCTTCAAGGGCAAGGAAAGGCCTACGGAGTTGAATTACTACTTAAGAAATCCAAAGGAAAACTGAATGGATGGATTGGATATACCTATTCTAGGTCGTTAATCCAGTTAGATAGTGAGTTTGCCGAAGAGCGCGTAAATGGCGGTGAATTTTTCCCATCAAACTTTGATAAGCCTCATGATTTCAGTTTAGTTACCAATTATAAAATGACAAAACGTTTTAGTTGGTCCATGAATTTCGTGTATCAAACTGGTAGACCCGTAACATACCCTATTGGTAGTTATGAATTGAACGGAAGTGAATATGTGTTTTAT
>Ga0114916_1001917_pt1 | contig 11288 bp, 13 predicted proteins | sample MalvirAntarct_66_FD_83501 | JGI IMG/M metagenome (GOLD analysis project Ga0114916, IMG submission 83501) | Marine viral communities from the Global Malaspina Expedition - Malaspina viral metaG Antarct_66 | ecosystem: Environmental > Aquatic > Marine > Oceanic | place: West Anvers Island... | reverse complement strand
TTTACCACCCGCACACGCCTTAACTACGTGAGACTTCTTAGGGTGGCTAGAGGTTCGTTTCGGCTTATTACAAGCCATAGCCTTTTTGTTTAACTGCTTAGCCATATTGCTTGTTCACAGTAAATATAAAGGTGTAGGTATCCCCAGCAGTTGGAGCTACTGTAGTTGCCACGATGTCGCCAGTTTTACCAGCCCCGGCGTTGTTAGGTATGCCCGTAAAGTCAGAAAAATCATAATCTTCTGTCCAGTTTACTGGCAGGTCAAAGATAAGAACGTTAGCATTTGCCTTCCATTCTAGTTTGACCCCTACTCCAACACCTACGTAAACAAGTTTAGCCAAAACGGCACCAGTACAAGCTCTACGGCTAACCGGATCAACCGATAGCGTAGAAACATCAACCATTGTGCTAGTTACTACGTCTGTATTACCTACAACCGCAGTAACCTTAATGATCGCCTGTTTGCCACCGTCTTGGATTATTTGAGTCGATATTGTATCAGCCATTTTCCTCTCCTATTTTTAAGGTTAATAACCCAATTTAAGGAGTAATATTAATGTTTTGTTGATACAGAACAGTCGCTCTAACTTCACCACCACTAGTGGCCCCAGTCGTAGTCCAAGTCAATTTTAAATCCTTATTTCCAGTGTCTGCCCAAGCAAGAGCACCGCCAGCTTCAGTGGTGGGGTACTTTCGACCTACACCAGAAGCAACTGAAATAGAAAAGCTATTAAGAAACGTAGCATTACCGCCAACACTATCGCCAATACTCAGCACTGCTGTAGCACCCGCCATAGCTGAAGGACAGTCTAGTACGATGTCAATAATTTGAGAGTTGGCTGGAATAACTACAGTAGTAGCGTTCGCAGCAGAAGCTCCACCGGCAAGCGCGGCTCCAGTTGAGAACGTCTGAGCCATAGTTACTTGACCCGTGTTCTTTACGTCCCTGCCGAGAGTTGTTCCGGTAGTATTGGAGATAGTGCCCGCTTTAACCGGGCCAGAGAAAGTTGTAGTACCCATCGGTAGTTCCTCACATGCGAGTTAATTTGAGGTATATCTGTCTGCATGTCGTCAGCCGGGAGCTGTCAGATACACCGGATAGTCCCGGAATATGTTCAGTATATAACACTTCTTTAGAGACTGTACAAATAAAAAAAGCCCGTCGGTTAGGCCGGGCTAAGTCTCTAGGGGTAATACACCTCAATGTAACATTAAATTTAAGACAAAAGAAAGGGGGCCGAAGCCCCCAATCTAAATACCTTTTGCTTATTAAGCGCCGGGTGAGCCGAAAATGCCCAGTGGATCAGATACGCCGAAGCTGTATCTTTCACGAGCCTTATAGCGGCTGTTGCCTGTGTCGAAGTCTGCGTCCATGCTAGTGCTCATAGAAGAGCGAACGAAGTGCTTCAGGCCGTTGGGGATATCGGTCATCAAGAACCAACCATTGGTGTCAGTCAGGTAGTTATTTACTGTGTAACCACCGGGAACTGAACCATTGTTGTTTAGTGCATTGATGTCGTTATCCGCTGTACCAACACGAAGATCAGTATCCAACAAGCGAGTAGCAACGAATTGCAGTGCAGGTGGGATAACAAGCTTAGTAGGTTTAGCTGCAATAAGCAGACCGCGCTCATCAGTCCAGCCAGCAATCTGAATAACAGCAGCTTCTAGTGAAGCCTCGTTAAGGTCAGCAGCAACAGCAGGAGTGTTTGAGTTTACACCGCCAGATACGAGAGGGTGAGCAGTTGAACATAGTGGCTGTCCATCACCGTACGTAGTACCGGCAGCAAAGGCGTTGTTAAGAATAGCAGCACCTTTGGTTTGCTTAGTGTACGCCATAGCGCGGGCTAATGCCTTTGTATAACGTGAAGAGAGCGAATCGTAGAGGTTATCTTCGATTGCTTCTTCAGTGAGCGAGAAGCCCATTGCGACGGTCTCGTGAGTGTAACGAGCAGTCCACGCTTCTTGCGCATTGTCATACTCGATTGCAGAACCTTCACCTTTAACAGGTGCGGCACTAAAACCAGACAACTTAGTTTCTTCCTCGAAAGACCGATCAGAAGACTCGGTATCAAAGATTGTAGCAGCCTCATCACCATACTTAGCGTATTCGAGACCAAATAGGGCGTTTAGACCCGGTAGTAGCTCCTTAAGGAGTTGCGCTCTTGAAATAGCCATTTGCTAATCTCCTTATACGCCAGTTGTGTTGTTGTACTGATGCAGATTAATCTTTACGATTATCTCTACAAAAGTATCAGCAGCGGTTTTAGTTTCATCTACTGTGTCAATAACGCGCACAACTAGACCTGCGGTAGTAGCTTCAGACCCTGCTAGTACTGACGCACCAGAGTTTCCAGTAGCTGCGTCACCCGTACCTGCCAAAACAGACATGTTAGAACCCACAGCAGCGCGAGCCGCCGAAGACATTACGCTACTTACATTAGTTACAGCAACTTTAAACGCCGCTAGTGGGTCGTCAACTACGATAGCAAAAGCTTCTGTAACGCTAGTGCCGGGGTAGTACTGAGCCGGTGTGAACTGACTCACTGAATTGACGTACTGAACACCTACAAAGACGCCCGAAGGGGAGCCAGTAGTAGTGCCAGTGAACTTCTCGATTGTGCCTGCCGCCACGATTTTAACCAAATCACCTGCGTAGATGGCCGTATTGTAGGTGCTCGCTATAGGAATAAGGCGAGTTTGACCTGCATAAGGCATACCGTCTACACGGTTAATTGCTTGAAAACCGTAGGGAGCATTGACTGTTGGATAAGCCATTATAAAATACTCCTAAAAATAAAGTTAATTTCCTTTGCCGAAAGTAACCTTCGATTTCCTGTCGTTAAACAGGGGCATACGAGGATCGTTTTCGCGCATCAGACCTTGGTCAACAGATCGCATTTGAGACTCCGTTAAATTTTCGTAGTACTCAGTACGTTCTGCAACGAGTTCTATTGGGGCCTTACACAGCATTAACCCACCAACGATGACATTATCTTTGAAACGCGCGTCAGAAACGGCGTCACTAAATATCTCGGGATGGTCTTCTGCGCGTACTGGTTCCCAACCTTCACGTAATTTTGAAGAAATGTTAGTGGAATCAGGTTGACCCATAGTGCTTACACGAACCCAGTGGAACTTATAACCGTCTTGAGGAATGGGATCAGGCAACACTGTTGGCCTACTCCATGACTTCTTACGGGCAGTCGTTTCACGGTTTTCGAGTTCTCTATCTAGTCTCTGTTTCGACATTATTGTTTCCTCATTAATTCAGCAGCCTGTTTGGCGTATATTTCCAAAGGTACCCCAAGTTTTTTTGCGATAGCTACCTGTGATTGAGTGAGCCTAATTTTCTTAGGCGCTGTGCTCCGCGTAGCGGGTGCAACCACATTGCTAGATTTTCTTTGGGTACTCTCTGTTTCTTCTGCCCCACCAGCAAACTGGTCGGGAAATACTTGTTGCATACGAGCGTTAATTTTCTCGTAGTAAGTATCAGTTTTGGGGTCTACCCCCTCTTTCGTTAACTTGTTATGCAACCCTAATGCGAAGGCAGTCATTTCGTCATCTGACCCAAACCATGAATTCTTTTCACGCCATGTTTCAGCTTTTTCGTCTCGCTGCACTTGAGGTTGAGGTGCATCTACTTGCGTTTGTACAGGAGTTTCTTGGGGTTGTAAAGTTTCAATTTGCTTAGGTTTCAACCCGTTAACTTTATCTAAACGTATTTGTGCTGTGTTCAGAGCAGTTTGCGCATCTAGTATGGCATCAGGTTGCCCCGACTCATACGCGTCTTTATATTGTCTTTTAGCTACTGCAAGTTCGCCATCTACTTGCTTTTTAGCAGATTGAATCAGCGAATTGTGACTCTGGTCTGCCGAACCTTTTAGCTTTTTGTTTTCTACCACCAAGTTTTTAGCATACGATTCAAGGGCTTGCTGTTGCCGCAGGGCTTCTTCTTTTGCTCTACGCTCGTCGTGAATACCTTTACTTAGGTTACTAATTCGTCTTTTAATTACATCTGAATAGTCTTTTAACTCTAAATCAGTAACTTCTTCTGGTGGAGGAGACGCCTTTCGCCCACGATCTTCAGGCGGAGTATCGTCTTCTATTTCAATTTCTACATCGCCCGCCTTAATAGTATTTTTGGCGGACTTTACGTTTTCTCGACCGACTGCACCTTCTATTTCTAGGGGCGCGTCTTCTTCTTCGTAAATATCAATCTCAACTTCTTGAGATGTTTCGTCTTTATCGGGATCAGGAAACTCAAATTCTACGTTTTGTCTAGGCATGGTCTATTCCTTATGCGCGCGAAACAGCTCGCGGATCGTCTACGACGGCTTCAATAGAGTCGTCATTCATTAAGCGAAACTCCTGCCCACCCACCTTAAAACGCGTACCGGTGTTGGCTCGGAACATCACGTGATCGCCTACTTTGCACCAAGGCCCAGTAGGGAAACGCTCTTTATCGCTGTAAGCTTCTTCACCCATATCAAGTACAGACCCAACAGTAGAAAGGATATATTCCTCTCGACGGGTAGATTCTGCCTTAACAAGCCCGCTTTCCCCGAAAGTATCTTCGACGTTAGGTAGGGCAATAAGCACCCTGTAGCCCACAGGTTTAGGTATAGAGGCTTCTAACTCTGCCTCTACTACTGCTTCTACTTCGATACGCTCGTTTCTTTTTCGTTCTAACGCAGTCATTGCGGGTGTCGTTTCAACAGTAGCGCTGACCCCACTAACGGTTATTGTTTCAGTCATCGTCGTCATCCATATAGTTACGCGAAAGGTCGCCTACTTCTCTTAATGCAGCGTCTAGACCTCGAATAACGCCACATACCTCCCGATACTCGGCAAAGTCTTTAGCTCCACCGGTTTTCAGGAAATCTTCGCTAGAGCCTTTAAGCTCTGTTAATTTTTCGTTCAGCACGTCAAAGACGGTTGTAGCCATATTTTGCTCCTATGTTTTTCTAAATACTCCCCACGCTACGTCTACTAGATTTGTGTTAATTGCTTCTAGGTTTGTTCTATCTATATCTTTTTCTTCTATCTCTAGCCAGTTCCACCTGTAGGGAGTTGTGCCTAGATGCTCTTCGTGGTACTGCTTTGTTGGTGCGTAGTCGTGGCACATGACCACATCATTTGTTTTGAGGTGGCTGCTGTATAGATTTATTTCTTTGGGTTTATCTCCGCCATCTACTACTAGCAATACTTTGCCCGGTAGATTTAGCGTGTCTATTATCTCGTTATACCCTTCGCCGTCCCATGCTGATTTATGCCTGAAGTCGAAAGGTGGCGCTTCATGCAGTTTGTTCTCTACGTCGTATGTTCTAAACGTAAAGTTATAGGTATTTGATAACTCGTGTAGGTAAAGAGAGAAACCTCCTCCGCTTGTGCCTATCTCCACTACATGGTCAAACTGGTGTTCTTGGAAAAACTCAGGTAAATAGTCAAATATTCTATTGTTTTGCTGCATAAAATAGTTTTTGTAGTTAAAAATCCCTTTGCTACTACACGTGTAGTCCTCCTGCGCGTCTTCTGTTATTTTTATAGGCTCCCACGTATCTAAATCATAGTTTGCGAGCACCGCAAAGCCTTTAGCGTAGTTGCAATCTGGCCTGCATGGGCACGTTGCACAGTCTATTTTGTGTGTCACCGTTATATGTTCTGAGTCTTCCGCCGCATTAGCTACATAAAGAACGTGCCCAACTCGCGCTATGGGGAACTTTGCGGCTATCTGTGTAGCTAAGTCCCCATCTTCGCAAGTGTGTAACAGCTTGGTGTTATACCCGTCTGTCTGCTCGTATGCTCCCCGCGTGTACATACCCAGAGAACGCCACCCTTGGCACGGCTGCTCCTGTACTGGCTCGTCGTTTAGTGCGTAGCTTATTGCCTTATCCGTGTTGTCCCCGTAAGCCATATCGCTAAAAGCAAAGCCCAGTTTCGGGTTCTTCATAAAAGCCTGAACCATAAAAGCTAACGCATGCGGGTATATATAATCGTCACTGTCTACATGGCACAGCAAAACCCCAGTCATGTTTTTTACCGCAGTGGCCCTATTCCTAGGGGCACCAAGATTTTCTTCGTTCCTGAATACCTTTATGCGTTTGTCTTGCTCCGCCAACAGTTTAGCTATGGTGTAGGTAGAGTCTGTAGAGCAATCATCTTGTATAACTAACTCCCAGTTGGGGTAGGTTTGGGCCAATACACTTTTAACTGAGCGCGTCAACCCCTCACCCCTACCCGTATGGCAAAGCATCATAATAGATACTTTTGGTATTTCCATTAGCTCCTCTCTTACTTAGCTTTCTTTTTTGCCGTAGCTGACAAGTCTTTTAAGTGGAATAACTTTACACTACCCTTAGTATGAGTTTTTCCGCTGTGCAAAGAGCCATCAGGCATCTTGTGTGAGTTACCTTTAAACAAAGTTCCGTCTTTTTTGTAATGGTTAACTCCTTTCATTATCTAGCCCCTCTATTGGCTTTCGCCAGATCAAGTATAGCTTTTGCCTCGTCCAAATCGTTCCTAGCTTGCGCTTGCTCGTTCTGCGCCGCTATGCGACTAGCCTCAATACCAGCGGTGGTTTGAGCTTTTTCTGCATCCAACTGTAGGCGAGCGGCGGCAAGTTCCGAGTCGGCTTGATCCTTAGCTGCCTTGCGCTGTTGTTCAGCTTGTTTAAGTTGTAATTCTTGCTGCTGCATCTGGATGATGGGGTCTTGAGCTTTTTGCTCTGCTTGCTGCTGCGCTGCTGCGGCCTGTTTTTGTTGTGTAAGCTGTTGTGCTGCCTTTGCCAACAAGCCTGCCAACTGCACTTCTTGCTCTTTGCTAAGCTCTGAATCTGGCGGAGGTAAAGGCACCCCAAGTTTTGTTTCCATCTGTTGGCGATACTGGAAAGCTACGTGTTCCGCTATGTGAGCACTGAGCGCGGCCATAATTTGCTGTGCCGCAGGGTTCTGCCCAATAAACGCCATGATCTGAGGGTCTTGCATAAATGCTTGGTGAGTAGCGATGTGAGCGTCGTGATCTTGATAAATAAACGCTTTCATCGGTTTGCCGACAATAACCGCCATATTCTCGCTGACCGGATCAGAAGGCTTAATGTCATCCTTAACCGGTACAAGCTTGTCAGCGTTCTTAATACCCAAGACCTCGATCATCTGGCGATGAAGCTGAGGTAAGTCGTAAATTTGCGGGGTGGCCTGTGCCATCTGCAACACGGTTTGGTACTGCACAACTCTTTGTGCCATCGTGCTGCTATTGGGATCACTGACAGGAATTACTTCCACCATAGCGTAATCGGCGCGTCGCGCACGAGGCTCACCACGGTCAGGCACGTACATATACTCTTCTGGGGCGTACTCAGCAATGATCCTTCGGAGTAATTTAAACTCCTGTTTCATTGAGAAATGGACACGGGATTGCACCGCAGCCATAGGCTTGAGAGTACGCTCTAATAGCGCAAGAGTAGTTCCAACAGGAGCATTAGCACTCATGTCAGAGATGTTCATGTCAGAGATTGCTCCCAAACGTCGCCCTTCCTCAGTAATCTGCTTAAGTAAAGCGAAGAGGGTTTGGCTAGGCTCCTTGTAAGGGAGCGGCATAATGTTGTCACGGATCGAACCGGAGGGCACATCTACATCACGGAATTCACCGGGACCAATTGGTGTGTCGTCGCCCTTAACTCGTAATCCACGAGACTTGAGACCGCCGGGGAGATTAGATAGGGTTCCAGCGTCCACGAGCTGACGGATGATGCTAGTGCCAGCGCGAGCGTAGCCCCCAATAATGTGAATGAGTCCGAGTCCATAAAATCCAAATCCGGGGACGTAAGCATAATGAACAAAATGTTGACGCTTAAGTGTCAATTCGTCGTCAGGGTTCCAGTTGCGGCGGATAGCTAGTATCTCGCCCGTACCCTTCTCAAGCGTTACCACATAAGGCTTTGCGACTTGGAGCGAATCTTTGTTGTCCGCCCCATCTACACCGTCAATATTTATGTCAGCGTGTATTTCAAGCACGGTGTAACGGTCGTCAGAAGTAAGAGATACACCTGACTGCTCAGCCTTAGCTTCTTCAACGTCTGAGAAAAACGACATAGGGTCGCCAAGTTCCACGTCCCGATAGAACTTAGCCGCCTGTAGCTTAACCATTTCGTTCTTTGTCTTGCGCATGACGTGCGTAACGCGCTCTGCGGACTCAATATTAGAGGCACCGTAGGGCACAATCACGTCTTCCGCAGGGATATATAAGGCGATCTGACGGTTCAAACCGGGGTCAAAATACACCTTTTTGAACGCTGAACCGGCTAAACCGAGTGAATACAGTAACCGCTCATGTTCGGGGCGGTATTCTACCATAACCTCAGTCAACTCGTAATTCATATCTGTCTTAACACGTAAGGCAGCGTCTTCTTTGTCTTGGGTAATTTCTCCAAGAATCTTAGTCTTTACAGGACCCGCAGCGGGAAAAGTCTCGCTCATAGCCTCGGCTTGGAACCGGATAGCTGCTTCCGCCAAAATGTTGCTATACACGCCACAGGCGTTTTCCCAAGGCTCAGTACGTTCTTCGTATTTCATGCCCAGCACGTCAAGACCCGCAACGTAACTATCTGCCCAGTCACGTCGGGCTGCCATATCACCTTCTACAGCCTCACACAAATCGGTTGATACTTCTTGTAGCTGTCCGTCTTCTAAATAATCAGCTAAGTTTGCATCAAACGGAGCAGCATCAATTTCTTCTATCTCTTCGCCAAAGGTAATCTCTACACTGCCGTCTTCCAGCACTACTTCGACACCCTCGTCAGACATGACATCTATCGCTAGCACGGCCTCATCTTCGCCCATGTCTTCGATGCCTTCAGGCATCTCGTATAAACCTTTTTCAATAGCCATTAGTAAAACCCGCCGTTGCGCCTTCTAAACAAAGGGTCTTCTTCCCTTTCGTCCGAAGGCAATCGAATGAACCCACCTTTTCTGAACCGCGCTAACGCAAGAGACACTGAGTCAACGTAGTCATCGTGTTCCCCTGCGGGGAAGCTAGCAACCTCGTCAATAACCTCTTCTGCCCAAGACTTGTTTGGTGCCCATACTATGCCAGACGCAAACATATCCGATACCGCGTTCAATCTTGTAATCTTGTCGTTACCCTTTGTGGGGGTAAACTCCTGCGCTGGTATACCCATCGCACGCATTTCGTAAATAAGAGGAGACCCCGAAGCTTTTTTCTCAATAATTAAAGAATCTGGCTGCCACTCGTCATATTGCTCTACAGTTGCTCGCTTAAGTGTAGGAAACTCCATTCTATCCCTAAAAGCGTTCAAAAGTATCAGGTTAGCTTGCTCTATCCCGTCTTCATCTGCATGGTAGAACACTCCCCACGTAGTACAGGCAGAGTAATCCGACCTATTTGTCTTTTCAAACGCCGTATCCCACGCTTGGACAATAAAAGTAACTGGTGGAGGCTCATCTTCTTCCCATTCCCGCCACCATTCACGCTTCACAATAGCCGAAGACTCTGATGTCGGCTGTTGTTGGTACTGCGCCATCCATTTACTGTTGGGCAGTTCCTCTTTTAGGGCTTGAAGCTCCGCAGACGGCCAAAACTCAGGCCATAACGGCGTACCTGACGGCATAATCGCCGGAAATTCAATAACTTCCCACTCTTCCCCGCCCCTTTGGGCCGAAGATTTCAAAACTCTAGACGTTAAGTCCCGCAATGACCACCGTGTCATCACAACAACGATAGCTCCACCCGGTTGTAGACGCTGACGAGGGCCTGATGTGTACCATTCGTAGGTCTTATCGTAAATATCCGGGTTTATTTCGGCTAATGCTGCCTCTTGTTCCGAGTGTGGGTCGTCAATAATGAGCAAATCCGCACCTTTACCCGTTACTGTGCCCCCAACACCAATAGCGAAGTAGTCCCCGCCCTTACTTGTGTTCCATCTTCCCGCTGCTTTAGAGTCACTTTGCAGGGTTAACTCGGGAAATATGCTCTGGTAATTTTCTGTATCTACTAAGTTACGTACTTTACGACCAAAACCTACCGCTAGCTCGGCGGTGTGTGACGTCTGAATAATCTTTTTATTAGGAAATTTACCCAAAAACCATGCAGGCAATAGATAACTAGCAAACTCAGATTTAGTATGACGAGGAGGCATATTAACAATAAGCCGCTTACACTCCCCACTAGCCACACGCTCAAACGCTTCAGCCATAATCGCATGGTGCTTCCCCGATATAAACGCAGGCCAAACTGCATTAACAAAATCTATAAACTTTGTCTGAGACTTCTTCCGCCCTTGTAGCTTCTCTAGGTGCTGAAGCTCCGCCAACAGTTTCTCTTGCTCGGGCAGGCTTAACATCGGCAGTATTGTGGGTATATCTTTTAGAGATATGTTTTCAAAGGGAGATGTCATCCTCTTCAATTACCTCTTCGATGTCCTCTAACTCCGCAAGAAGTGACGAACTCGGCTTCTCTGCACCCAGTGACTGTGCCAGCGGCACCTCGTTTACAACGGTAGCATTAAGCAACCTTTTGACCCGATCCTTAATCGCTTTCTCTAAGTCGTCTGGGTCTTTGTAATTTACCGTTATCTCGCTACGTTCCGTAAATATACCTATGTCACTGTGCTTACCCAAGAGTTCTAGGGCCTTAAGCTCGTATCGAGCGTCCCCACAATTGGCTATTTCCATTAGTTTATTCGTAATAGCGGCACGGGCTGATGCCGCGTCCATAGCAAGCTGCTGACCATACGTACGCAGGAAAGCCGCAGCAGCAAAGGCGGTACTGGGTGTTTTTAAGTTTGCAGGTTTTTTAGCGGAGGCTACGGCGTTAAGGAGTTCTTTCTCTTTAGCCGCATCTTTCTCAGATACATTTAGAGGTGCGCCTAGGTCCACTAGGAGTTCAGCAGTATTCCCGGCCACTGCTATCTCATCGAGCAATGTCTCGGTCTTTTGCGCGGTCGTGTCATAAGGAACAGAGTATTCCTTTGTAGGCTCTATTTTCACAACGGGCATATGTCAATTCGCAGGTAGTTAATACCGATGGGCGGAGTGTAAGTCATTGTTATACAAAAGCGCAAGGGTTAAAAAATATGCGTGGGGGGCTAAACAGGGTGGTTTGGAGTCACTTAATGGGGGGGGTTCCACGTGGAACGGGGGTGGGGTGCAAGTCCTACAGGCATAAGAAGGAAAAAAGGGGCGAAGGAAGGAAAGAAGAAGGAAAAATAGGGGGGGGGGGTCGCGTTTTCAAAATCGTAGTGGGTAACGTGCAGATTAGTAAGTATAGGGG
>Ga0114916_1001915_pt1 | contig 11293 bp, 5 predicted proteins | sample MalvirAntarct_66_FD_83501 | JGI IMG/M metagenome (GOLD analysis project Ga0114916, IMG submission 83501) | Marine viral communities from the Global Malaspina Expedition - Malaspina viral metaG Antarct_66 | ecosystem: Environmental > Aquatic > Marine > Oceanic | place: West Anvers Island... | reverse complement strand
GTCACCGAACCGCTCGAGACCATCGTCAAGAGCATCGACGGGGTCGAGCACGTCTACTCGCAGACCTCTGACAACAAGGTGCTTGTTACCGCCCGCTTCATCGTCGGCACGCAGACGGATTCGGCGATCCTGAGGGTGCATGACAAGGTGCGCGCCAATCTCGACCGGATTCCGGTCGGCATTCCCGAACCGATGATCGTCGGGCGCGGCATCGATGATGTCGCCATCGTCTCACTGACCCTGACGCCGTCGGAGGAAGCCGGGAATGCGGTTTCGGCCAACGACCTGACGCGGGTGGCCCGCGAACTCAGGACAGAACTCTCCAAGATCGACAATGTCGGGCTGACCTACCTGGTCGGCGACACCGACGAGATCATCCGCATTGCCCCCGATCCGAAGCGGCTCGCGCTCAACGGCGTGACGCTGCAGCAGCTCGCCGGCAAGGTCAGCGGCGCCAATCGCGCCTTCCCGGCTGGCGAAGTGACGATCAACGGCAAATCGGCCGAACTGATGGTGGGCGAGACGCTCTATGCTCCTGCCGAGATCGGCAATTTGCTGATCACCACCCGTGACGGGCGACCGGTCTATGTCCGCGATCTCGCCGACATTTCCTTTGCCACCGACAGCACGGCGCGGATCGTCGCGACGGTCACGCGATCGCAGGACGGTGCGGAAGGCGGGGTCGAAGGCGGAATTGACCGCAAGCCCGCCGTCACGCTGGCAATCGCCAAGCGCGCCGGCGCCAATGCGGTGCTGGTGGCCGAGCAGATTCTCGAACGCACCGAGGCGCTCGAGGGATCGCTGATCCCGCATTCGATGGCGGTGGAAATCACCCGCGACTACGGCGAGACGGCCAACGAGAAAGCCAACGAGCTGCTCTACCATCTGGGTCTCGCCACGGTGTCGATCATCGTGCTGGTCTGGCTTGCCATCGGCTGGCGCGAGGCGCTTGTGGTGGCGATCGTCATTCCGGTCACCATCCTCTTGACGCTGTTTGCCTCACGGGTGATGGGCTACACGCTCAACCGCGTGTCGCTGTTCGCGCTGATCTTCTCGATCGGCATCCTTGTGGACGACGCCATCGTGGTGATCGAGAACATCGCCCGGCACTGGGGCATGGGCGACGGCCGCGAGCGCAAGCAGGCGGCCATCGAAGCTGTCGCCGAAGTCGGCAACCCGACCATCGTCGCCACGCTGACCGTGGTTGCCGCCCTGCTGCCGATGCTGTTCGTCTCGGGCATGATGGGCCCCTACATGAGCCCGATCCCGGCCAACGCCTCGGCCGCGATGGTGTTCTCGTTCTTCGTCGCGGTCATGGTGACGCCCTGGCTGATGCTGAAGATCGCGGGCCGCGCGCCGATGCATCATGGCCACGGAGATAGCGAAGAGAGTGGCGGCGTGCTGGGCCGGATGTACCGCGCCGTGGCGCGTCCGGTGCTTGCCAGCAAGACAAGTTCCTGGATCTTCCTGCTGGTCGTCGGCGTGATGACGCTCGGCTCGCTGACGCTGTTCTACACAAAGGACGTGACGGTGAAGCTCTTGCCGTTCGACAACAAGTCGGAACTCTCCGTGGTCATCGACATGCCCGAAGGGACCTCGGTGGAAGCCACCGATGCCGTCGCTCAGGCGGTCGCGCGAGAAGTGCTCAAGCTCGAGGAAGTCAAATCGGTCCAGACCCATGCCGGGACCGCCGCTCCGTTCAACTTCAACGGGCTGGTGCGGCATTCCTTCCTGCGCTCTGAACCACAGATGGGCGATGTCGCACTCAACCTGACCGCAAAGAGTGAGCGGGACCGGTCCAGCCACGAAATCGCGCTCGACATCCGCGCGCGCATTGCAGGGATCCCGCTGCCCGACAGCGCCAGCCTGAAGGTGGTCGAGCCGCCACCGGGCCCGCCTGTCATGGCGACGCTGCTGGCCGAAATCTACGGACCTGATGCCGAAACCCGCCGCGCGGTCGCGGCCCGGGTGGAAGAGGCCTTCCGTTCCGCCGACTTCATTGTCGACATCGACAACTCCTGGGGTCAGCCGGCCGAACGGGCGCGGGTCAAGATCTCGACCGACAACCTGGAATTCTTCAAGGTTCAGGAACAGGACGTATTCGATACGATCGGCATCCTCAACACCGGTCAGACGGTGGGCTATTCGCATCGCGGCGGCGGCCGCACGCCGATCGCCATCCGGCTCGAACGCCCCCGGTCCGAGCGCCTGGTTGACGAGGCTTTTCTCACCACGCCGATCCCGGCCAACGTCCTGCCGGGCGACCGATCGATCGTCGAACTCGGCGATGTGGTCGACGTCTCCGAAGAACGCGCGTCATTTCCGGTGTTCCGTCACAATGGCCGGGCGGCCGAAATGGTCATGGCGGAGTTGGCCGGCACCTACGAAGCGCCGCTCTACGGCATGATCGCCGTCCAGGAAGCGCTCGACGCGATGGACTGGACCGACCTTGAAAAACCGGTGATCGCCCTCAACGGCCAGCCGACCGACGAACAGGTCTCGACGCTGCTGTGGGACGGCGAATGGGAAGTCACCTGGGTGACCTTCCGCGACATGGGTGCGGCCTTCGGCGTGGCCCTGCTCGGGATCTACATCCTCGTGGTCGCGCAGTTCGGCTCGTTCAAGGCGCCGCTGGTCATCCTCACACCGGTGCCGCTGACCTTCATCGGCATTCTGATCGGTCACTGGCTGTTCGGGGCACCGTTCTCGGCCACCTCGATGATCGGCTTCATCGCGCTTGCCGGCATCATCGTGCGCAACTCGATCCTGCTGGTGGATTTCATCCGGCATGCCCATGTTCCGGGCACGCCGCTGACCCCGGTCCTCATCGAGGCCGGCGCGATCCGCTTCAAGCCGATCATCCTGACAGCACTTGCTGCCATGATCGGCGCGGCGGTGATCCTGACCGACCCGATCTTCCAGGGCCTGGCGATCTCGCTTCTGTTCGGGCTTGCCTCGTCAACGGCACTGACCGTGCTGGTGATCCCGGCGATCTACCGGGTGCTCAGGACCTGAGCCGGACTTTCACGTCCCTTATCCAAACCTGCTTCCGCCTGTCACTTTGACGGGCGGAATGCTTTCAGGATTTCGTCACGGGTCTCGATCCGCCCAGCCCCAATGAGATCAAGACAGAATGGAATGGCCGGGAAGACGGCCGTCAGGCAGGTGTCGATCGAACCGGGCTTGCCGGGCAGATTGACTACAAGCGTCTTGCCACGCGTGCCGGCGGTCTGACGCGAGAGGATGGCGGTGGGCACCTGTTCGAGGCTGACCTTTCGCATCAGCTCGCCGAAACCCGGAAGTTCCTTCTCCATCACCTGCTTCATCGCCTCGGGCGTGAGATCGCGTGGGCTGGGACCGGTACCGCCGGTGGTCAGCACCATGTCGACACGGTCCTCATCGCAAAGACGGATCAATGTGTCGCGGACACTTTCCAGGCCGTCGGGAATGACATGAACAATGATCTCGGCGGGCGATGACATTACCCGCTCGAGCCACGCCTTGACCGCGGGCCCGCCCAGATCCTCATACTCTCCGCGGCTGGCGCGGTCGGACACGGTGAGAACGGCAATGCGAACGGTCATGAGGATGGCTCCCGGCTGGACTCATAGAGATTGTGCTTCGGGCAACAATCATCACATGGCCCAGAATGGCAACCACCAATCCTCACCATGACCGGCCCCGAAAGGTTGCATCGCCACCCACCCACCAACGATGCGCGAATTAGATACACCTAAAGATCTGGCCTGAAACCCTTATTCGTTCGTTAAAAATTTGGTGAAAAAGATATTCCTGAAGAACAGTTTTGCGATGAAGGGCCGCCATACTTGATGGACCTCCTTTCCATCAAGAAACAAAACACACAATACAAATAATACTTCCCCCAACATTTTAGGGGGCTCTTGATTTGTGACGAAAGGGAAGACAATGGGTTCGTATTTCGGCCTGAACAATGACTGCACCAGCATCATGGATGCTCTGTCGAGATCACAAGCAATCATCCAGTTCGACCTGACAGGCAAGATCCTGACGGCGAACAAGAATTTCTGCCAGGCGCTCGGCTACGAGTTGAAGGAAATCGTCGGCAGGCATCACAGCATGTTCGTTGATCCGGAAGAGGCCAAGAGCGCCGAATACAAGGAATTCTGGCAACAACTCGCCTCGGGCAAGTTCGAACGGCGCCAATACAAGCGCTTCGGCAAGAACGGCCGCCCGATCTGGATCGAGGCCTCCTACAATCCGGTTCTCAAGGGCGACAAACCGGTCAAAGTGGTCAAGTTCGCCACGGATATCACCCACACCAAGCTCAAGGCGATCGAGGATGCCGCAAAACTCTCGGCGATTTCGCGCTCGCAGGCCGTCATCGAGTTTCAACCGGACGGAACGATAATCACGGCAAACGAAAACTTCTGTTCCGCACTTGGCTACGAGCTCTCCGAGATCGTCGGCAAGCATCACCGGATTTTCTGCGACCCCGCCTACACGGCCAGCGAAGACTACCAGACCTTCTGGCGTGACCTTGCCGCCGGCCGCTTCTCGTCCAACGAATTCATGCGGGTCAGCAAGAGCGGCAAGCAGATCTGGATCCAGGCTGCCTACAACCCGATCGTCGATGACAGGGGGGAAGTGGTCAAGGTGGTCAAGTTCGCCACCGACGTGACCGCCCGCATGACCGCGATATCGCATCTTGCGGGCTCGCTCAGGGCCCTGGCAAGCGGTGATCTCACCCAGACGCTCGATACGCCTTTCGTGCCGACCATGGAAAAGATCCGTGCCGATTTCAACGACGTGCTTGCCGAGCTTCGTTCGACCATGAGCGCGGTGGAAGCCAATGCGCGCAGCATTTCATCGGGCTCGGCGGAGATCCGGTCGGCCACCGACGACATGGCACAACGGACCGAGCGGCAGGCTGCCTCGGTCGAGGAAACAGCGGCGGCACTCGAGGAAATCACCACGAATGTCGTCGAGGCTACGCAGAACGCCGCCGAATCCGCAGCCCTTGTGGCGGAGACCCGTATGGACGTCGAGCGTTCCGGCGAGATCGTGACCGAAGCCGTCACGGCGATGGGCGCGATCGAGTCCTCTTCGCAGGAAATGTCCAAGATCATCGGCGTTATCGACGAAATCGCCTTTCAGACCAATCTCCTGGCGTTAAACGCGGGCATAGAGGCCGCGCGCGCCGGCGAGGCCGGCAAGGGATTCGCGGTTGTAGCCCAGGAAGTGCGTGAGCTGGCACAGCGCTCCGCTAGTGCGGCAAAGGACATCAAGGGTCTGATCACATCGTCGAGCGAGCAGGTCAAGTTCGGTGTCTCCCTGGTCGACAAGGCCGGCCACTCGCTGGGTGAGATCGTCGGGAAGATCCAGAGCATCGACCTCAACATCAAAGCGATCGCCGGAAGTGTGAAGGAACAGTCGGTGGGCCTGAAGGAGATCAACGAGGCGGTGACCGTGATCGACCAGGGCACCCAGCAAAACGCGGCAATGGTGGAACAGACCACGGCGTCGAGTCACGCCCTCGCCAACGAAGCCGAGGCTCTGTTCGAGCTGGTCAGCCGCTTCAAGCTTGGTTCAACAACGGCGGCGCGCGCCGCCGCACCGAGGGCGGCCGCGACCTCACGCGCCAAACCCGTCCTGGCGCAGCCCCAGCTTGCGGTGAGGGTGAGCGCCGGTTTCGGTTCCTCCGCCACCACCGCGAAGGCGGAGAACTGGAGCGAATTCTAACCGCCTGGCGCTCAGCGGACGCAGAGGGCTGTACCGGTCTGGTTTGGTCGAGAGCTGCACTGCATCGACGATGTGTCAGGCGCGTGCTTCTGCCCGGATCATGTCCGCAGCCTTCTCGGCAATCATGATTGTCGGCGCATTGGTGTTGCCACCGATAAGCGAAGGCATCACCGAGGCATCGACGACGCGCAGTCCCTCCATCCCATGGACCTTGAGCGCCGGGTCGGTTACCGCCATCTCGTCGCGACCCATCCTGCAGGTGCCGACCGGGTGATAGATCGTATCGGCGCGGGCACGGATATGCTGCATCAGCTCCGCATCATCCATGCCTTCGCGGGTATAGACTTCCCTGAGCCTGTATTTGCGCAGCGACGGTGCATCCATGATCTTGCGGGTGATCTTCGCCCCCTTGAGCATCAGTTCCGCGTCGCGCTCGTCGGACAGATATTTCGGATCGATGCGCGGGGCGCTGAGCGGATCAGGATTGCTCAGCCCGACTTCACCACGGGAATGAGGCCTGAGCACGCAGACATGACACGAATAGCCGTAGCCCCAATGCAGCTTGCGCGAATGGTCATCAACCAGCGCGCCGACGAAATGCAGCTGCAGGTCGGGCCTTGCCAGTTCCGGATCCGATTTGATGAAGGCACCGGCTTCGGCTCCCGGCGTGGCGACAATGCCCGAGCCATCGCGCCGCCAGCGCAGGATGTCGCGGATCAGCTTGTATGTTCCAACCGCGCCCAGGCCCAGAACGTCGGTGTCTCGGGTCTTGGCTGTATAGATGAAATCGAGATGGTCCTGCAGGTTCCGGCCGACGCCCGGCATGTGCCGAAACACTTCGATGCCCCGCGAGCGCAGATGCTCGCCGGGTCCGATGCCTGACAGCATCAGGAGTTGCGGCGAGTTGAAAGCGCCGCCACTGAGAATGACCTCCGCCCGTGCCCTGACCTCGTGCTCAGCCCCGGCCTTGCGATAGGCGACGCCTGTGGCCCGAGCGCCATCGATCAGCACCTTGGTGGCATGGGCGCTGGTGATCACCGTCAGATTGGGCCTGTTCATCACCGGGTGCAGATAGGCCGCGGCCGCGGAGCAGCGCTCGCCCTTCTTGCCATCCTGCCAGAACTGGGTGACCTGAAAGAGGCCAGCGCCCTCCTGCTCCGGACCGTTGAAATCGTCATTCCGACGGATCTGGACCTCGGCGGCCGCGTCGACGAAGGCGTGACTGATCGGACGCGGAGTTCGCTGCTCGGCCACCTGCAGAGGACCGGCATCGCCGTGCAAGCCGTCGCTTCCCCGGACATTGCGCTCGGAGCGTCGGAACACCGGCAGCACATCGGACCAGCTCCAGCCGTCGCAGCCGGCCTTCGCCCAGGCATCGTAGTCGCTGGGGTGACCGCGAACATAGAGCATGGCGTTGATGGCGCTGGATCCGCCCAGCGCCCGGCCCCGTGGCTGGTAGCCGCGCCTGCCGCCAAGCCCCGGCTGCGGCACGGTCTCGAACGCCCAATTGCTGATTTTCGGCCTGCCGGGAAGCATCGCCACCATGCCGATCGGTGCCCGCACCAGTATGCCCTTGCCGTCACCACCGGCTTCCAGCAGACAGACCGAGACCTTCGGATCCTCGCTCAACCGGGTCGCAAGCACCGAGCCGGCGGACCCGCCGCCGACAATGACATAGTCAAACTCCATGCAAGCCTCCTCCCAAAGACCGTCAGGCGACCGAACGTAGACCAGAAGCGGAAGGTTTCAAACAGGAATTGACGCGGAACGGTCGAAGGTAACCCGGCGCGGTGCTCTGGAAAACCGCGGTTGCTAAAAGCCGGCCCTCTCGGACAGCCGTGTCAGGTCGGGAATGATGACATGGCGATTGTTGACGATGCGGATCACATTGTCCTTGCGCAGCTTGGTCAGCTGGCGGCTGACGGTTTCCATGGTGAGGCCAAGAAAATCGGCGATGTCGGTACGGCTCATAGGCAGATCGAACGTCACCGTGTCGCTCTCATTGTCCGGGAAGGCATGGGTGGCAATCAGCAACAGAAAGCTCGCAACCTTTTCGCCTGCGGTCTTGCGGCCGAGCGTCAGCATCCAGTCACGCGCCTCGTCAAGTTCTGTCAGCGTCTGTTCCAGCAGCTTGTGCTCGAGTTCCGGCATTTCGCGAATCATCCGCTCGATTGCCGCCTTCGGGAAGGAACAGACCTTGACCTCGGTGGCGGCCTGCGCGCTGACACCGTTTTCCTGCCGGAACGGACGACCCAAAAAATCGGGAGCGAACTGCAGACCGACGATCTGCTGGCGCCCATCGGCCATCATCTTGGACAGTTTGACCACACCGGAAATGATGTTGGAGTAGCTCTTCGTCTTCAGGCTTTCGCCAACCAGTTCGGTTTCGGGCTCGACCGTGCGCCGGCTCGAATGCTTGCTGAGTTGAAGAAGCTGCTCGCTGGTCAAGGCTCCGCAGACACCGCGGTGACGGCTTTCACAAGCCTGGCACAGCAATGGCGTGTCTGAATTGTGTACGTCCTTGCGTTGAATATCCATGGCGTCCCCCGATCAGGTTCATACTACTCCACCGCGCAACGCTTCTAAAGATGCAAGATGTCGCATTTTATCGCGAATTGCACGACGGCCTGAACCGATACCACTGATTTGTGACGGCTTTCGGTCATTCCACGGGCAGGCAAGCCAATTGACAGGAATCAAGGACAGTACGGGCGGGTGGGCTAGTATCCCGCGCATGATGCAGGAACCAGATCCAGTCCCGGCACCGGTGTTCGAGATTTCGGGGCTGACAAAAGTCTACACCACGGGCGAGGTTGAGGTGCGGGCACTCAACGGTGTCGACCTGACCCTGGAAACCGGGGAAATGGCCGTATTGCTCGGGCCATCGGGCAGTGGAAAATCAACCCTGCTCAACATCGTCGGGGGTCTTGACCGGCCAACCTCGGGATCTGTCCGGTTCAAGGGCGAGGAACTGGCAGGCGCCAGCGACCGGCAACTGACGGCCTACAGGCGTGACCATGTCGGTTTCGTGTTCCAGTTCTACAACCTGATCCCGAGCCTGACGGCCTGGGAGAATGTCGCGCTGATCACCGAAGTGGCATCCAATCCGATGTCGCCATCGGAAGCGTTGGCGCTGGTCGGCCTGGAAAACCGGATGAGCCATTTTCCAGCCCAGCTTTCCGGCGGCGAGCAGCAGCGCGTGGCCATCGCCCGGGCAATCGCCAAGCGCCCCGAAGTTCTGCTGTGCGACGAACCGACGGGAGCGCTTGATTCGGCGACCGGCATCATCGTGCTCGAGGCGCTGGCACGGGTGAACGAGGAAACCGGTGCCACCACCGCGATCATCACCCACAATGCCGGCATCCGGAAGATCGCTCACCGTGTCTACTCGTTCCTGGACGGCCAGATCGCCTCGTGCGAACTCAATACCGACCGAATCAAGCCATCGGAGGTGAGTTGGTGAACCGGTTGAGCATGCTCGATCGCAAGCTGTTGCGCGATCTCGGCAGGCTGTGGGCACAATCGCTTGCCGTCGCGCTGGTCATGGCCTGCGGGGTCATGACCCTGATCCTGGCACTCGGTGCCACCCGGGCGCTTGAGGATACCCGCACAGCGTTCTACGACCGCACCCGCTTCGGAGACATCTTTGCGGCTGCCACGCGTGCGCCGGAAAGCCTGAAAGCCGAGATCGCAGCGATCGACGGTGTTTCGGCGGTGTCGACGCGCATCGTCAATCCGGTGATCATCGACATCACCGGCATGGCCGAGCCGGCGACGGGCATGGTGATCTCGATGCCCGACCACGGCGAACCGGCGGTCAACCGGCTCTATCTGCGTTCCGGCCGGCTTCCCGAACCGGGCCGCGACAATGAAGCCACGATCATCGAAGCGTTTGCCGAGGCGCACGGCTTTCGTCCGGGCGACACATTCGATGTCCTGATCAACGGGCGCAAACGCCCGCTTTCGATCACCGGGATCACCCTGTCTCCGGAGTATGTCTATGCCATCGGGCCCGGCGACATGGTGCCCGACCAGAAGCGTTTCGGCGTCATTCACATGCACCGATCAGTGCTTGAAGCAGCCTATGACATGAAGGGGGCGTTCAACGATGTTTCGCTGACCCTTTCGCGCAATGCCGACGCGAAGGACGTCATCGCCCGCCTAGACACGATCCTGAAGCCGCATGGCGGGACCGGCGCCTATGACCGCAAGGATCACATGTCCGATGCGTTTCTCGACTCTGAATTGACCCAACTCAGGGCCATGGCGCAGGTGATCCCGCCGATCTTCCTGTTCATTGCCGCTTTCCTGGTCAACATGATCCTCTCCAGGCTGATTGCGCTCGAACGGGAACAGATCGGGCTGCTCAAGGCGGTTGGTTACGCCAATACGGCGATTGCCTGGCACTATGCCAAGCTGACACTTGTTATTTCTCTGGTCGGGGTGACCATCGGAGGCATTGCCGGGACACGGCTGGGGCACGGCATGGCGTCGCTTTACGGGGAGTTCTACTCTTTTCCGTTTCTTGTGTTTTCGCAGGAGCCGGATCTTTACGTAATCTCGACACTGGTCACCTTCGCTGCCGCACTTGTGGGGGCCACAAACGCTATATCAGGTGCGGTTCGTCTGGCACCGGCGGTGGCCATGCGGCCTCCGGCGCCGACCCGCTACCGCAGCCTGCTTGGCGGTTCCTCCGGCGGTTTCCGGCTGCCGTTCTCGCAACTCACCGTGATGGCGCTGCGGCACCTGGTGCGCTGGCCGTTGCGCACGGCGTTGACGACACTCGGGACCGCCCTGCCCGTGGCCTTGCTGATCACCTCGCTGTTCGCTTTCGATTCGGTCGAACACATGATCGACACCATCTGGTTCAGGGCAGACCGCCAGGACGCGACGCTGACCTTTGCAATGGATCGCTCGGAGGATGCAATCCGGGACGTCGCCCGGTTGCCCGGCGTCATGGCTGCGGAACCGTTCCGCGCGGAAGCCGCGACGCTCAGAAACGGCCACCGGTCACGCAATGTCCAGATCATCGGCTCCGACCCCGACACCGATATCAGCCGGGTGCTGGACCGGGATTTCGCGCCGATCAGGTTGCCGCCGGCGGGTATCCTGCTGTCGGAGCGGCTGGCCGATCATCTTGGCCTGGTGTCCGGAGACAGGGTTGAGATTGAACTCAATGACGGACAGGGCCGCAAGGTGCTTGTACCCCTGGTCGGGGTGACCAACAGCTATGTCGGACTGACGGCAAACATGAGCCGAGAGGCGCTCGACCGGCTGTCAGGTCAGGGCAGCCGGATATCGGGCGCGCGGGTGATCGTGGACGAGTCGCGGCTTCAGGATCTCTATGACGAGGTCAAGCAAACCCCGGCAATCGCCTCTGTGGCCCTGCAGGGGATTTCGCTGAAGCGTTTCCGCGCGGTGATCGAGGAGAATATCGGCATAAGCATAACTATTTATGTAACGCTGGCGATCATCATTACTTTCGGTGTGATCTACAATTCCGCGCGGATCCAGCTGTCCGAACGCGCGAGGGAACTGGCCAGTCTCAGGGTCTTCGGCTTCACCAACCGGG
>Ga0114916_1001913_pt1 | contig 11297 bp, 10 predicted proteins | sample MalvirAntarct_66_FD_83501 | JGI IMG/M metagenome (GOLD analysis project Ga0114916, IMG submission 83501) | Marine viral communities from the Global Malaspina Expedition - Malaspina viral metaG Antarct_66 | ecosystem: Environmental > Aquatic > Marine > Oceanic | place: West Anvers Island... | reverse complement strand
TTTTTTTTCAAATTATTCTTTTTAGAAAAAATTATACCTATTAAAATAATCTTATCCATTTTACATGTTAGAAATTTCAGAATTAAAGGCAAAAAAGCTACCTGAACTTCAGGAGCTTGCTAAAGCCTTAAAAGTGCCAAAACACCGTAGTCTTAAAAAATTAGACCTTGTCTATCAAATTTTAGATTACCAAGCGGCAAACCCTTCAGCGGTAAACGCTGTTGCTGTTGCGGAGGAAGCCCCTTCAGAGAACAAACAAGAAACTGCTCCTCAGGCAAAAAGTAATGAGGAAGCAACTCCTCAAGATAAATCCAATGATCAAAAGAAGCGTGAACCGCGTCCGCGTCCACCTCGAAACGATCAAAAGAAAGATACGAGAACTGAGAACAAAAAAGAAGGTGGCAACGAACAACGTAGCGAAAACAGAAATGAAAATCGCAACGAAAATCGCAACGACAATCGCAACGAGAATCGAAGCAACCAAAAAAATCAACCGAACCAACCAAAGAAGAACGACGACAAACGTCAAGGAAAAGATTCTAGTGGTCCGAACGATAGAAATCAGCCGAATCAAAAAGACAATAGAAAAGATCACAACCGCAATGACAACCGTAAGGGTAATGATAGCGGAAATAAAGACACTAGAAATAGGTATAAGGAACCAGATTTTGAATTTGATGGTATCATCGAAAGCGAAGGTGTTCTTGACATCATGCAAGATGGCTATGGTTTCCTAAGATCTAGTGATTACAATTATCTTTCATCTCCTGATGATATCTATGTTTCACAGTCTCAAATTAGACTCTTCGGTCTAAAAAGTGGTGACACTGTATTAGGTGAGGTACGTCCTCCAAAAGAAGGAGAAAAATACTTTCCTTTAATCAAGGTAAGTAAAATTAATGGGTTGAGTCCAAACGTGGTAAGAGACCGTGTTTCTTTCGAACACCTCACGCCATTGTTTCCAGAGGAAAAATTCAACTTGGCAGACAAACAAAGCACTATCTCAACAAGAATCATTGATTTGTTCGCTCCTATTGGAAAGGGACAACGTGGTATGATTGTTTCACAACCAAAAACGGGTAAAACAATGCTCTTAAAGGATATCGCTAATGCAATTGCTGCGAATCATCCTGAAGTATATCAAATTATCTTATTAATTGATGAACGTCCTGAGGAAGTTACAGACATGCAGCGTAATGTAAGCGGTGAAGTTGTTGCATCTACCTTTGACAAGGAAGCAACAGAACACGTTCGCGTTGCGAATTTAGTTTTAGACAAAGCAAAACGTCTTGTAGAATGTGGCCATGATGTGGTTATATTATTAGATTCAATTACACGTTTAGCGAGAGCATATAACACCGTACAACCTGCTAGTGGCAAAATATTAAGTGGTGGTGTTGATGCAAATGCACTTCATAAACCAAAACGTTTCTTTGGTGCAGCTCGTAATATTGAAAATGGAGGGTCATTAAGTATTATTGCTACAGCACTTACTGAAACCGGATCTAAAATGGACGAAGTTATATTTGAAGAATTTAAAGGTACGGGTAACATGGAGCTTCAATTGGATAGAAAAATATCCAACAGAAGAATCTTCCCTGCTATCGACTTAACGTCTTCAAGTACGCGTAGAGATGATTTATTACTTGACGCGAACACCATTCAACGTATGTGGGTAATGCGTAAGTATCTTGCAGATATGAACCCCGTTGAAGCCATGGAGTTTATTAATGACCGCTTCAAGCAGACTAGAAACAATGAAGAGTTCTTAATCTCTATGAACAGATAAAGAGAGCACATATTTATTATATTAAAAGCGCCTTAACATTAATTGTTAAGGCGCTTTTTTATTAATGTGTCTTTGGGGTAGCTATTTAGGCATTGCGCTCTTAGGCGGCGTGTTTGTCGCTTCAATCTACTTATCCTTCGACAGGCTCAGGAACCGCAGGATTTCCACTTTAACCACTAACGCAAAGCAGGAAAACCAATGCAGCCTATAGCTCAAAAGATCCATTTAGACACTCCTATTTCACTTGAGAAGCTTTTCTCAATCAAATGGAATCCACATTACCTCACGCGCTACTAAGCATTTACTAGCAGGAACACGCCTGAGAAACTATAACCCCTTTCACATTTAAATTGCTTCCATAAAAAAAGCCCCGACAAATGTCGAGGCTTTTAATATGTTTAAGGATATAAATTACTCCTTGATAATCTTCTGAGTTAAAGTACCTGCAGAAGTTCTTACACTTAACATGTAAACTCCTCTTGCAAGGTTAGATGTACTCATTTGACCGTTAACTAAAGATACGCCAGTATCTTTTCCTAAGATATCAAAAAGTTGAGCACTTCTAACTTCAACGTTAGAAGGGATAGCAACATTAAGAACGTCTTTTGTTGGGTTAGGGTAAACAGAAGCTAATTCAGCGATGTTATCATTAACACCTAAATTAAGATCTCCAATCGCAGAAACGATGTGAGATCTGTCCTGAAAACCAATAGAAGCGTAAGTAGCATAGTCAGCAAGACCACAAGGATCAGACTTAATCCATGAATCATCGTTAGCTACAATATCAGTACCACCAATACGGAAGCTAGTCACTGTATCATCAACAAAAGCAAATTCTACAACCATAACTTCACCAGCTGGTACAACAGCAGGAGTAGCAAATGGTATAGAAACAACTGTTAAGTCATCAGCAGAAGAAACAACAACAGCTTGTGATCCAACTAAAGTTAATAATCCAGCAGGAGTACCACTATCTGTTGTGTAAATGTTACAAGTAAAACCATAAGCATCACCAGGAGCACCGATAGTTTCATCAACACCAACAGTTACTTCAGAAACTGCAAAGTCTCCAGCAATACCGAAATCAACAGCTAAGTTATAAGCTCCAGCGTCAAAACCGTCAGTAGTAATACCACCAGATTGACAAGTTAAACCTAAACCATCAACAACGTCTTCAGAGTTGTTATGCGTAATTGTTGTCTGCGATAAACCTGCAAACGATACTGCTACAGCAGCAAGTAATAATGTAATTTTTTTCATAATAATATGTTTTAAAGGTTAATATTGAAAAACAAATATAATAAAGCAATTTTAATAAAAACACTAAATGCACTAATTTTTCTTAAAATATATTACTTTTAAAACAGCAGACAGTACCGTAAACAGACATACATGGCCTTAAATTATATAATGAAATACATTCTTTTCTTTACAAGTTTCTTACTTCTTTCTTGCAACTCTAAACATGATGAAGTCCGCTTTAATTCAAAAACAACATTTGAAAGCTCTAATGGCACAAAAACAGCTACCTATGAAGAAATAGTCCTTTTCTACGAGGGCCTAGCTGAAAAACACTCCTCAATATCCATGTATGACATGGGTAGAACTGATAGTTCTAAAAAATTAAACCTTATCACTTTTAACCCCAATAGAACCTTTGAGTCTGAATTCTCGTCACGTGACAATAAAATAATTGTCTTAATAAACAATGGTATTCACCCAGGAGAAAGTGACGGGATAGATGCATCCATGATGCTTATGAGAGACTATGCTGAAGGCAAACTAAAAGCGCCCGAAAATGTTATCATTGCTGTAATCCCTATTTACAACATTGGCGGCGCATTGAATCGGAATAGCAACACAAGAACCAATCAAAACGGCCCAGAAGAATATGGCTTTAGAGGAAATGCCCGTAATTACGATTTAAATCGTGATTTTATTAAAGCAGACACTAAAAACGCTGTGGCTTTTGCCAACCTATTCCGAACAGTAAAACCAGACATTTTTATTGACAATCACGTGAGCAACGGAGCGGACTACCAATATGTCTTGACACATTTATTCACCCAACACAATAAATTAGGCGGTGCATTAGGAGATTTTCTACACCAAAATTATATGCCACAGCTAGAAGATTCGTTGCAGCTAAAAAAATGGGACATTACTCCGTATGTGAACGTCTTTAACCGAACACCAGATACTGGGTTTAGTCAATTTCTCGATGGTCCTCGTTATTCAACTGGGTACGCTGCGCTTTTTAACACCTTAGGGTTTATGGTAGAAACGCATATGTTAAAACCTTATAAAGACAGAGTTGAAGGAACGTACGAACTTATGCGGAGCGCTATCAATATCGCGAACAACGAAGCAGCAGTCATTAAAGAACTCCGGAAAAATGCCAGAAGCAATTATAGTATTGGGGACAGCTATCCAATTGCCTGGAAAATTGACAGCACCAAAACATCCCTCTTAAACTTCAAAGGCTACGAAGGCGAAGAGCTAACAAGCGAACTAACCGGTGCAAAAAGACTCAAATACAATAGAGAACGTCCATTTACGAGAGAAGTAACATATTATAATCACTTTAAACCAAGAGCAAGCGTTGTCATTCCTCAAAAATATATCATTCCGAGAGGGTATTGGAATGTAGTAGACTTAATGGATAAAAACGAAATTGATATCACCAGAGTAGTTAAAGACACTGTCATTAAAGCCGAAGTGTATCGAATCAAAAATTACAAAACAGTACAATCTCCATATGAAGGCCACTACCTACACTATAACACCGAAGTTGAGTCAACCACAGAAATGGTTGCTATAAAAGAGATGGATTTCATTGTTGAGACAAACCAAGAAGGGATACGCTATATCCTAGAAACTTTAGAGCCCGAAGCGCCAGATTCATTCTTTAATTGGAACTTTTTTGATACGGTTTTACAACAAAAAGAAGGATTTTCACCCTATGTATGGGAAGACAAAGCGCTAGATTTTTTAAATGACAATCCAGATATCAAGGCCGCTTTCGAGGCTAAGAAAGTATCAGACCGTGATTTTGCGAAAAATTGGTATGCACAATTAGACTGGATTTATAAGAAATCTCCTAATTATGAAAAGGCACATTTAAGGTACCCGATCATTCGGGTGGGTGGTTAGATACTCCTTTGGAAAAAGAAGTTTAATATTTTCATAGGAATCTTGAAGGGCTTTTTGAGATTTTCCAAAATTTTTCCATCTCGCTTTTTTAATGCCTTCTTTCTCCTGCGGTATTAGCGGTCCGCTATAATCTGTATACATTTGGTACCAATAGGTAACTTTGAGTTTAAGTTTCCCGTTTCGTTTAAAAACGTGATAGGTCGTTGTCAAAAACTTCTTAATCTCTAGATTTTTCACACCTGTCTCTTCTTCCACTTCTCTTATAGCGGCCTCAACATGTGTTTCGTTTTTTTCAATTTTCCCCTTCGGAAGATCCCACTTTGAGTTTCTTCGAATAAACAATATTTCTTTCTTGCCGTTCAAAACAAGCCCTCCAGCAGCTTCAACAACTGGTAATTTTTTCCGAAGAAATTGTTCTAATTTTTCTTCATTTTTATGATACAAATTCACGTATAATAGCTCGCCGTTATTAATCCGATTGATTAATTTTTTAAAGCGAGCCAACTTTAAAGGTATAGCCAGGTATTGTTTTCCTATCTTTTTTTCAGTAGATAGAATAATAGGAATATCTTTTACAAAAACTTTATACATTTGCGGTATGATAATAAACAACGAGACCGCACAAAAAACGGCCGAATTACTTCTACAAATTAATGCAATAAAATTGCAACCACAAAACCCATTTACTTGGGCTTCTGGTTGGAAGTCTCCAATTTATTGCGACAACCGCATAACACTTTCATATCCAGCGGTTCGAAATTACTTAAGAGAACAAATTGCGAAACAAATTGAGGAACTCTATGGCAAACCAGATGTTATAGCTGGCGTTGCAACAGGAGCGATTGGTATGGGAATGCTTGTAGCAGACTTCCTAAACCTGCCTTTCTGCTATATTAGGCCCGAGGCTAAAAAACACGGTAGGCAGAATAAAATTGAAGGCCATGTTAAAGAAAATCAAACTGTAGTGGTGGTTGAAGACCTAATAAGTACAGGTAAAAGTAGTTTGATGGCTGTTGACGCGCTGCGTGAAGCCAACGTGAAAGTTAAGGGCATGGTAGCTATCTTCACATACGGTTTTGATGTTGCCACAGAAAATTTTGAGAAAGCTGGTGTTGACTTGCACACGCTTGGCGATTATGACAGCATGCTAATCCAAGCAGAAAAATCACAATATGTAGTGGCAAAAGAATTAACGCTATTGTCTTCTTGGAGAAAGAACCCTTCAAACTGGAATCCTAGTCTCGCAGAATAAAGGCATCGTCACTGTCATCTGTTATTAACATTTACATAAAATCAACATGAAGTTAAATAGTAAAAAAGTTATTGTACAAAAATCTCCTGAAGCACTTTGCGAATATTTAAGTGATGTGAAAAATTTTGAATCGCTAATGCCTCAAAACATTAGTAAGTTTGAGGTTGTCAATGAGAAAACATTCGTCTTTGCCTTAAAAGGTATGCCGGAGATCGCATTGGAAGTAAAAGAAATTAACACCCCAGATCAAGTTGTTCTTGGAGCAACGAGTGACAAGTTGCCTTTTACACTGACAGGTAATATTAGTTCGACAGATGAAAGCTCAAGCGAGATAACACTGTTATTTGAAGGCGATTTTAATCCTATGATGTCGATGATGATTAAAAGCCCAATTACCAAGTTTATCGAAACCTTAGCAGACAATCTTGTAACCGCTTAGTAGTAGAGTGTTATTTCTTTAAGCGAATACTGGTTTTCGATATCATCTTCAGTTTTTATTCGAAGTTGACCAAACTCAGTGACACCTAAAATAGTCCCATTGAATTGCTTTCCCGCTAAATCTTTAAATAGACTAACCTCATTGTTTCTAAAAAGCTGTGATTCATAGGCGTGCTTCAACGACACGTCATCTGTTGCTTCCAACGCATCAAGTTCTTTTAGAACTGCATTCGCAACTTCATTTAGCACATCGTTCAACTTGTATTGGACTCCACTTCGCAATTTCAAGGAGGTAGCTTTGGGTAAATTAATAAAAGTGGTTTCATTAACATTGAGCCCAATTCCAACTATTGTCTCTTTTATAGTACTACCTCTTACTATATTTTCGATTAAAATTCCGCATAGCTTCTTTTGGTCTGACAATATGTCGTTAGGCCACTTTATTTTTACATCAAGAATGCCAAGCCTTTGCAACGCTTTTTGGACCCCCAAAGAAGTCGCCATTGCAATGTTAAACTGACTATGGACCGGCAAGGCGGAAAAACACTTTAAAACGCTAATTGCAAGACTCTTACCCTCTTGAAACTCCCAAGAAGCTCCTTGCTGACCGCGGCCCAAAGTCTGATTCTCTGTAGTAATAATTAACCTATCTGAAGCAATCCCTTCTTTAACTAGTCGTTTTAGGTAGGAATTGGTTGAATCGATGGCACTAAGTTTGATTATATTCACCTATAAAAAAATTGATTTACTTAAGCGTCTTAACACCCGTCAAGAAACAAAAAAGTAATAACTTTGTAGAAATATAAATTTTTAATGTCAAAAAAAGAAAACGGAACAGATTTACTAATCACCCACATCATTCGAGGAATTGAAGAAGTAAAGGGGCAAGATATTGAAATTCTTGACCTTAGGGATATAGGAAACACCGTATGCGATTATTTTATTATATGTAATGGTACCTCAAACACACAGGTAAACGCAATTGTAAATTCCGTTCAAAAAACCGTAAGTAAGTCAATTCAGGAAAAACCTTGGCATATAGAAGGAAGTGGTAATGCTGAATGGGTTCTAATGGACTATGTACATATAGTGGTCCATGTGTTTCAGAAACACATCAGGGAGTTTTATGATATTGAAGGGTTATGGGGAGACGCGAAAAGCGTAAAAATAGGAACTACGATTTAAAAACAGAACAGCTACATGGCCGAAGAAAATAAAAACAAAAAACCCGAAATTAAAAAACCAAAGCTTAGCTCCTATTGGTACATAGGCGCCATTTTCCTAATGTTAATAGGATTTCAATTCTTTGGAGGCAGCAGCTGGTCACAACCAAACAAAACGTCTCAAGCAGAGTTTGAACGTTTTTTACAAGATGGTGATGTTGATCGAATTGAAATCGTCAATCGTAAAATTGCTAAAGTTTATCTTACTGCTGAAGCAAAAACCAAGGAGACTCATCGTAAAGACAAGACAACTTCATTATTAGGAGCAAATACTAAAGGACCAAATTATCAATTTGAATTTGGAGATCTTCAAAATTTTGAAAACAGCATTGATTCTATTAAAAAACAATATGGTGTAACCCCAAAAATAATCTGGGAAACAGAATCTAATATGTGGGGTGAGTTGCTGCTCACGCTACTTCCTTTTGCTCTAATTATTGGTATTTGGATATTCATTATGCGTAGAATGTCTTCAGGAGCAGGTGGTGGCGCTGGAGGACAAATTTTCAATATTGGAAAATCTAAGGCAAAACTCTTTGATGAAAAGGCAGATGTAAAAACTTCTTTTAAAGATATTGCTGGCTTAGAAGGCGCTAAAGAAGAGATTCAAGAAATTGTAGACTTTCTTAAAAACCCAGACAAATACACAGCCCTAGGTGGGAAGATTCCTAAAGGAGCCCTGCTAGTTGGCCCTCCTGGAACGGGTAAAACGCTGTTAGCACGTGCAGTAGCAGGTGAAGCAAAAGTTCCATTTTTCTCTTTATCTGGATCAGACTTCGTAGAGATGTTTGTAGGGGTAGGTGCTTCTAGAGTACGTGATTTATTCAAACAAGCAAAAGAAAAATCACCATCTATTATTTTCATTGATGAAATTGACGCGATTGGACGTGCCAGAGGTAAGAACAATTTTTCTGGATCTAATGATGAGCGCGAAAATACGCTGAACCAATTGCTAACTGAAATGGATGGGTTTGGAACCAATTCAAATGTAATCGTTATAGCGGCAACCAACAGAGCAGATGTTTTAGATAAAGCGCTTATGCGTGCTGGTCGTTTTGACAGACAAATTTATGTGGACCTCCCAGACGTGAGAGAACGAAAAGAAATTTTTCAGGTACACCTTAGACCCATTAAAAAAGAAGAAAATTTAGATACTGACTTCCTGTCAAAACAAACACCTGGATTCTCAGGAGCAGACATTGCAAACGTTTGTAACGAGGCGGCGTTAATTGCTGCGAGAAAAGAAAAAACTTCTGTAGGCAAACAAGATTTCTTAGATGCCGTTGATAGAATAGTTGGAGGTCTAGAAAAGAAGAACAAAATTGTCACACCTGGAGAAAAAAAGGCTATTGCTTTTCATGAAGCAGGTCATGCAACGGTTAGTTGGATGTTAGAGCACGCAGCACCCTTAGTAAAAGTCACCATTGTTCCTCGTGGACAATCGTTAGGTGCAGCATGGTATTTGCCAGAAGAGCGGTTAATTGTTCGCCCAAATCAAATGCTGGATGAAATGTGCGCTACTATGGGAGGAAGAGCCGCTGAAAAGGTGATATTCAATGAAATTTCTACAGGAGCATTAAGTGACCTGGAAAAAGTAACGAAGCAAGCGCGCGCTATGGTTACTATTTATGGACTAAATGACAAGGTTGGTAATATAACCTATTATGATTCTTCTGGGCAAAATGAACATGGCTTCACAAAACCATATAGCGAGCATACTGCTGAAATGATAGATAAAGAAATTTATCAAATAATAGAAGAGCAGTACCAACGTGCTATCGATTTATTAGAAGTTCATAAAGATAAACTAACACTTTTGGCGAATGAACTACTTGACAAAGAAGTTATATTTAAGGAAAGTCTAGAGCGAATTTTTGGAAAAAGACCATTTGACAAATCAGAAGAACCAGAAACTACCCCTGCTTAGGGAATTGATGTTTCATTTTGATCTGTTAAACTATAATTTTTCAACAACTTAACTTTGAAATTCTTTTTATATATTTGACAAATAACGCTTCAAATCCTCAAACCCCGAATAATGAGTCTGTTTAAGAGACTTTTAAATCCAAAAAGCAAATCAGATCTAAAAGCTGGTAAGGATTGTCATGGGAAATACTTCCCTGAGGAGAAACTCCCTATCGACGAGAAGTTCACGTATTACTTTAACAGAAATGGCGGTAAGTTTTTATACTGTGAAAATCTAGAAGAAATTTTAGAAGCCTTTGACAGCATTCTACTGGAAAACGACTGGTATGAAAAGAATGCATTTTGCATTAACGATCAGCTCATATCTCGATTCGAAGGCTATAACTTAAATTTTAACAAACGCTCAGATGCTACATTTTTCTTATCTACCTGTGAATCTTTAGTAGCTACTAATGGATCCATATTACTTTCTTCAAACCAAATAAAAGAAAAGAAGCTTAGCGAACTACCCGCTAATTTTGTAATATTCGCAAGAACAAGTCAGTTGACAGAAACTATCAGCGAAGGTCTTCGGATTATTAAGAACCAATGCGCAGGGCATATTCCCAGCAATATCACCACCATCCAAGACTTTGAAACGGAAAAAGAAAAGGACTTCATGAGTTATGGAAGTAGCACAAAAAACTTATATTTGCTGCTTCTGGAAGACTTATAACCTATGAAGGAACTTATAGTACGTGGCTTGTCAGGCACCGTATACATTGCTATCGTAATTGCATCCATGTTCGTTTCTCGTGAATGGTTTATAGGCCTCTTCACACTTCTTGCTGTCATTACACTTTTTGAATTTTTAAAAATCGTACACCTTAAAAGCTATTTGGCATATGCCCTATTATTAGCAGGACTGTACTTTTTTAGTTACAGCATTTTTGACCACTACGCATTGCTTCTTTTGCTCATACTCTGTGGGCTGGTAAATCTTTTTCTACTGAAAGACGTCTTCTCGACATCAAAGATCCCGATGTTTGAAAAAAAGAAATACATCTTCGTCATCTTGTACATCATAAGTGGCTTTATTTTCCTGATGAACATTCCCTATAGAAATGAGTCTTTTACACCTCAAATTCTTTTGGTTATTTTCATCCTAATATGGTCAAATGATAGCTTTGCTTATCTGGTTGGCAAGAACTTCGGAAAAATAAAATTACTAGAACGGGTTTCTCCTAAAAAGACCGTAGAAGGTTTTTTTGGTGGTCTCGTAGGGACTATCATTGCCAGTTTTATTATCTTTAAGTTAACTGGCCTTTACAATTTACCAATATGGCTTGGAATGGCCGTATTAATCTCAGTTTTCGGGACTATTGGCGATTTAATTCAATCAAAATTTAAACGACAAGCAGGTGTTAAAGACAGCGGAACATTAATGCCCGGTCATGGAGGCATGTATGATAGATTAGACAGTATTGTCTATACCAGTCCGTTTGTATACGCATTTCTTGAAATTATAGACTATGTT
>Ga0114916_1001910_pt1 | contig 11310 bp, 15 predicted proteins | sample MalvirAntarct_66_FD_83501 | JGI IMG/M metagenome (GOLD analysis project Ga0114916, IMG submission 83501) | Marine viral communities from the Global Malaspina Expedition - Malaspina viral metaG Antarct_66 | ecosystem: Environmental > Aquatic > Marine > Oceanic | place: West Anvers Island... | reverse complement strand
TCCTGTCCAGATCTTACTAGTAGTACCGTCACTCATGCCCTCGATATTTATAGGATACGCATTTACACCTTGGTTATTATAATTTGAGCCTGATCTTTCGTATGGACGTAGACCAAAAGCTGCGTTTATATTAGCCATGTTATGTCTCCTTTAGACAATGTTGATAGAGACATCAATCTTAACCATTAAGATTTTTTGTTTCCACCAAATTCTACCCGAGACTGCCTTTCTTGCGAAATTGGCATGGAGGGGTGCTCTTCCCTCATGAGATCTGTTTCCACTGATTTTTTCTGATCGTTAGTTACTCCTCGAAAATATTCATCTCTATCTTCTTTCACTTCAATCGGACATCTCATCAACATTAAACCACCAACAGCGATAATACCTTTATATTTACCATCTGACATAGCTGGTAAATCAAGTCTATCGGGATACTCTTCTGCTCTCACAGGTTCATACCCAGATCTGATTCTAGCGGTCACATTCTTTTCATCCTGTGTTCCTCTAAATTCAAACCGTACCCACCGATGGTGAAAACCTTCTGGTGGTTCTGGTGCTTCTAAATTAGATGGTGGAACCCAACCTCTTTTACGAGTTTTTAATTCACGGGTTTCTAATTTGCGTGAGGTTTTTTGTTTATTTATTTCAGTCATAATTACGCCTCCTTCACGTGTTTTGCGTACTCTTCGAGCGGCACACCGAGTCTTTTTGATATAGCTACTTGTGAAGGTGTGAGTCTCACAGTGCGGCGTCCAGTGGACGATGTTCTAATTGCTGAAGCAACCTTTTGAGTTGGCTTCGGCTTTACCTCAAATTTATGAGGAAACTGTTTTCGTATACGTGTATCTATCTCTTTATAATACTCATCGTCTCTAGGGTCAATCCCATTCTGCACTAATTCCGTATGAATATCATATGCAGTGTACGTCATCGCATTATCTGTTCCAAACCACTCATTTTTGGAAGCCCAAGCTTCTGCTTTAGGATCTTTTGGGGCTTCTGCTTGTCCCCCTGTACTTTGTTGGTTAACAACTTGATTCATATCAACAGGTTTTTCTGTTTCTATTTCTGCTTTACGGCGAATAGATTTAGCTTTTGATACTTTTAATCTTTCGTCTTCAATTGTTAATCGAGATATCTCTTGTTGAGCCGCTACTTGTTTTTCAGCATCTTGTGCATTTATTGCGGCTTCTAATGCTCTTTTAGCAAACTCTTTTTGATTAACGAGAGCTTTTTCTCTATCAACTAACATAGAATCATTTTGAACAATGTTAGTAGATTTTAATTTATCTGATTCTAATTTAACTTGTTTAGCATAATCAATTGCCGCTTGCTCACGACGTTCTGCTTCACGCATTTTCTTAGTTAGTTTATCAATTCGTTTTTTTACACCCGCACTATATTCTTCAAGTTCTTCTTCTTTGGTTTCTACTTGTGTAGGTTCTTCTTGTATTTCTACAATAGGGGTATCGTCGGATACTTCTTTTTCTGCAGGGGTATCTACTACCTGATCATCTTTTAGTTCTATATCTACAGACTCACCTGAAGTGTCTATTGGAACTAATTTTTCTGATTTTTTTTGTTCTACTTCTTGCATGAATTCTCCATGTTAAATTAAATTAGCTGGCAATATATCTCGAGGATCTTCGACAACAGCCAGTACTTCGTCATCGTTAATTATTCTTAGTTCACCACCATCAATACTAAGTCTAGCTCCAGCATATTTTGCAATGATAATCCAATCTTCTTTTTTACACCAAGCTCCGTTAGGAAATTTATCTTTATCCATGTAAGCATCTGGACCAACTGCTATAACTTTACAAACATTTGTAGCTATAGAAGCTTGTTCAACAACGGAATCCAAAAGATGAACACCACCTGCTGTTTTTGATTCTAATTTTAAAGGAAATAAAACAAGACGATATCCTGTTGGTTTTGGTACTTTTTCTATATCTTTCTTAATTTTTTCTTTTTTCTTACCATCCCAAATATGCTTAGGCATAATTAGTTTGCTTTCTGGCTTGGTCATTCTAGCTCCTGTTTTTTTAGCAGGTCCGTGAGTTCCTGTACTTCTTGTTTTAAAGCATCTAACTTACCCGTTAAATACCTATATTCGTCCCAATTAGAGACGCCTTGCAGTATAGCTTGTTCTACCGCCATTTGTCTACCAATTAATTCTTTTTTGTAATAAGTAAAAAAATTCTCTAAACGCATAACGCCATTAATCTTGAAAGTTCTTTACAACGTTCAGGGGTTTGACTATGCCAACGGGAATCTAACATTTCAATACTTGCTGTTTTATAATCACGTTCTTCCAGTGCTAATAAGGTCTTAACAAATTTTTTAACTCCAGCTTTTCCAAGTTGAAAACACATTTCAATAATACAATCTCTTGCAACTATGTGTAGTTCTGTAATATGCCCTATAAGTTCATCTGTTTCAGTTTCTGCTCTATTTAAATCTTTTTTAAACAACTCTACTAATTGAGCTTTTGGGTATGTTATTCCTGGTTCAAAATCATCATCTTTTGTAATTAAATGGCCGTAGCCAATTGTGGCAAAACCTAGATGATCATCATATCTCTCTTGAGAAAATCCTTCGTGCTGTTTAATTCTTTTTTCTACTACTTCTGATGCCATTAAATAAATATTTTTGTTTTCTGTCTTTTTTCTGGTAACATTCTCGTAAAACCTCTTGGTTCGACCATCATATAACCTCCTTTATTCTTTTTTACAATCTTATTTCCATGTTCACCTGCCCATTTTTTAGCCATTTCTGGTTTATTTGCATAAAGAAAGGCTCTCTGTTTTTTAGAGCGAAAGGGCATTATGCTTTTTTAGTTTTAGGTTTAAAGGCTGTTTTAGCTGATTGTTTTAAAGCTTTGTCGGTTACGGTACCTTTTCCTGGTTTACTAGTTCCGTCTTTTTTGGCTTTATTCATATTATAATACAAGCCTTTTTTAACGGTTCTTCCGTCTTTAGTTACATATGTTCCTTTTTTAGCCTTAATAACAGAACCTTCTCTAGAACCTTTAGCGGGTGGCCCTGAAATAGTAGATCCTTGTCCAGAGCTTTTTGCTTTAGCTCCTCCAATAACGGATGCTTGTCCAGAGCTTTTAACCATTTTTCTAGCTGTCATTTATTTAGCAATTCCCATTCCACGTTTTGCAATACCACCGCCTCTGCGTTTAATTGCTCCACCTTTTTTTCTCATCATTGGTGTATTGGGATTGTATCCTGTAACACTTTGAACAGTTGGATCTGGAGAACGTCCCATTGGATTCATTCCTCCGCCCATGCTACCGCCCATGTTCTTTTTAACCACATAAGCTTTATCACTTGTCATAGAACTCTTAGCTTTACGAGTTTTATCATTAATTTTTCCTAATGCTCTTTCAACATCATCCACATTTAATCTTCCAGTTGGTTTTCTATCTCTAGCTAATTTATAAGCTTTTTTTACTTTAGATTCTGGAATATCGTCCATTATACGAATTGCATCATCCACATTAAATCTTCCACTTGGTTTTGGGTTTTTCTTATCTACCATTTTAGTCTCCTATTTTGTTATGATCTTCTGGATCTTCCACCACCTGGTGAAACAATATTGCCTTGTCTGTTTTTTGGTTTCATAAAACTATCACGCATTTCAATTAATTTAGAAAGCTCTTTTTTTATTTTTTTAATTTCTGCGTTAACTTGAGCTTTATCTTGGTCTTTTTTAGTTGGTTTACCCATCATTTCTCCTTATTTGGTTAAGCCTTTGCTTTTTTCAAAACTGCGGAGTCCAGCGACGCCGAGCATTGAAGTGACAATTGCTAGTAAAGGCCCAGTTTGAATTTCTGGAGCCGTTAAGTTTAATCCTGCAAATTTACTATACCATTCTACCGCAGGAGATAGGATGAATTCGAAAGCGAGGGCAAAGCCTCCACACCAACCAATAAAAGGCCGCCACCCGCTCACAAATATGGAGCGGTGACCTGCCTCTTTTACATTTACATCCAATTGCTTTTCAGCAAGTTTTTGCTGGATGCGTTGCATTAAAATCTTTTTGTCTAATTTCTCTTCTTCTGAGGTATGGATTGAATCTATCACCGAAGCGACTTGTTGTAAGGCACCATCTTTGCCACCTAATAAACCGCTAAGGATCTTTAACATTTATACAGCTCCTGAAATTTTTCCCAAAACTATAATTACTATTACGGCAACGATACCAGCTTTAATCCAGTCCTTCATGCCCCAGTCTGACCACTCTTTCAAGTGAGCCCATATATCTTTTAAAAGTTTCATAAAACCTCCTTAAAAAAAACAGTCTACCTTAATAGTTTAATGTTCGCAAGAATTACAATGACAATCTACTTTATTGCAACAAGACCCTACTTCACTGCAATGACAGTCATGCCCGCAGATTTTGCAATCCACTAAAATAAGCCCTTAAAAGGAACCTTTTTAATTTGTACTTTGCTTCTTTGACCTTTTGGTCCCTCACCTAGGTTATCTTTAACTACAGGTCCTTGATTAGAAACAGAATATAGATCTCCAACACTAGATTTATTAACATGAGATCCTGCATAAGGATTCATATCAGTAGAAATAGTCATTTTCGCATTAGCGTATTTTGATCCATTTATATATTTTGGTTTTGGGTTGTTTAATGACATAATTTTCTCTCCTAGTGTATCGTTGGTTTTATCAACTCGATAAAATCACTTGTGTTATAATCTATAATATTATTTGCTTCTTCTTTTGAAAAATAATCAAAATAAAGAATTCTTGCAACTCCCATCATAGCTCCTGCTAAAAGTATACTATCTTCAGTACTTTTGGAAGACTTTTCTGCTTTATCCAGAAGTTCTTCAAAAAATAATTGAAGTTTTTCTTCTGCTGTTCTTAGTTTAATTGTCGAAACGAACATTTTTGTTAACATCTACAGTCCTTGTTTCCTTTTTACTTTTTTCAATCTCTTTTTGTTTAGTTAGATTAACATTTGCTCGTAATTGTGCAATATCTTCTTGAGATTCTATTCTATCTTGCGCTATATCAGCAGTTTGTTCTAATTTTGCTTGATCCATTCCTAATCTGCCTTGATCCATAGCTGTTTTTCTTTGTAGATCTTGTGATTTAATATTAATTTCTTGTTGTTTAAGAGCTACCAACGGATCTTCACCCATTTCTTGTAATACTTCTTGTTCTTCTGTTACCATTTCTTCTGTCATTAGAGCGATTTTCTCAGCAATTTGCTGTTCCATTGCTTCTTGAAACTGTTGTTGTAGTTCTGGAGGTATTTCACCACCATATTGTTGTGAAATTTGATCTATTTCTTGTTTATTTTCCTCTTCTACTTCTTCTCGTGCTTGTAAGCCTACATGTTCCATTATATGACCTTGCAAAATTGCCATTGTAGGAGGATTATTTTTAACTAAAGCCGAAGACATAAAAGCTCTGTGTGCATCTATGTGAGCCATTTGATTTTGATTTCTAAAAGCCGTTAAACCCTGTCCTTGTAAAGAACCTGCATTTTCAACAGCAGGATCTTGTGGTTCTGGTTGAGGAGGGATAGGTAAAATAACATCTATGTCCCTTACACCTAAAGCTTGATACATTCTTCTATACGCTTCATACATATTATGCGATTCAGGATCTGCTTGAGCTAATTGTAATTGTGTTTGAGCCAATGTTACACGTTGTGCCATTGAAAATATATTTGGATCGGATACAGGAATAATATCTATATCCTCGCTAAAGTCTTCTGCTTTTAAACTAGGTATTCCATCATTACCTACTTCATATGGATAGACAGCAGGTAAAGATTCTGCAAATATTTTAGCAAGTAATTTAAATTCTATTTTTTGTGCATAATGTAATCTTTTATGAATAGCGGACATGACTCTTGCGCCACGTTCCATTAAAGCCATTGTCGTTCCTACAGGTGCACCAGCCGCAGCTCCTTCTCCTACTTTTTGATCAGCAATAGAAGCAAATCTGGTTCCCGCTTCTACACAAAATCCTAATAATTGAAATAAAGTTTGACTTGGTTCTTTGTAAGGTAATGGCATTAAGCCTGCTCGTAAATCACCACTCGGTGCGTCTACATCTCTGAATTCACCAGGTTGGAGAGGGGTGTCGTCGTCTTTAACTCGCAACCCTCTTGCTTTAAAACCCGCAGGGAGGTTGGACAAAGTACCAGCATCGAGAAGTTGTCTAAGTGCTGACGTTGCAGTTCTTGATAACCCACCGAGCATGTGGATAAGGCCAAAGCCATAAAAACTAAAACCAGGTAAAAACTTATAGTGTACAAAATACTGTGTTTTTTTTCTTTTTGGGTCATCTTCTCTATAATTTCGATATATAGATAAAACCTTAGTTGATCCTCTATCTAATGTAACAATATAAGGAACTTGAATTCCATCTTCATCGTCTATACCAGGAATATTTAAATTAACGTGTATTTCTAATAACTCATAATCATCATTGTTGTAACTTGTTTTCTGAATTCCTGCAATTCTGTCTTCTCTCTCTTGTAAGCCTGTTTCATTGTTGTAAGCTTGAAGAGGAACGTCTCTATAAAAACCACCAACTTGTAGTTTTCTTACTTCATTTTGTGTTTTACGCAAACTATGTGTGACTCTTTCACAGGTAAGAATATCTGTTGCCATATACGGAACATATAAATCATCACTAGGAATAAATTTAGCAACGGCTCTTTCTAAACTTGTATCATAATAAACTTTTTTAAAAGCTGAACCTGATAGTGGCAGATAAAATAATAATGAGTCCATGTCAGGATCATATTCTTCCATGTTGTGGGAGATTTGATAATTCATGAAATCTTTTACACGTTGTGATTGTTCTTCTCTTTGACGATCAACTTTACCAATAATTTGTGTATTAACGGGACCACCTGGCGGTAATAATTCTTTATATGCTTGAGCTTGAAATTGAGTAATAGCTTCTGATAGCATCGGGTGTGTAACAGCACTTGCTCCTTGAAAAGGTTGTGATCTTTCTTGATATCTAAATCCTAAAAGATCTAATCCCTTCTTGTATGTTTCTTCCCATTCTTTTCTCGACGATTTATCTGTTTCAAAAGATTCAAATAAATCACTTGAGATCATTCCTAATTCATTTTCTTCAATTACTTCTGCCAAATTCATGTCAAAAGTAGTTTCCGTTATATTTTCTTGTTCACCTATAATAGCAGACCCGTCCGCCTGCATTTCTACATTAGCTTTATCTCCTACTTCTTGAATTTCAACGTTGAGCATTTCATTAGACATTTGCTCTACTTCAGGTCCAAACCCTATTGGTTTACCTATATTATCTACCATTAAGCTGCCTCAAATATATCAATTAATTCTGGAGTATACACCATACCACCTTTATTTCTATGAGTTTTATGTGGTAATAGCATTTCTGGAGTTAATTTAATAGCAAAAGCGTCTCCTACTCCATCTATTTTTATAATTTTCATTTCCGAATTGTTTTCTTTTGCTAGTCTTTTTAATTCTTTTTCTAGTGTAGATGTATAATGTTTGGGTTTACCGAAATTTTTATTTGTAGCTGCTGTCCCTGATTTATCAATAGTGGTAGATAACGATTTAGGTCCACCATAAAATTCTTCCATGCCAATTCCCCTCATCGCTTTTGTTCTTTCTGCCAAAGGAGTATTTGTTCCACCGTAGTTTGCTCCTTTCCAATATCTTTCATTAATAAGTTTTGCAGGAGATATAGCAAACCATTCCGCAGCGTCTTCTTTTTTGTCCATAAATAATCTTTTTGCTGCATTTTGAATATTCATTTTAATTAAAGCACTCCCCCATTCTGATCTATTCTTAAAAGGAATATTAGGCATTAACTTTTTCATAGATTCTTCACTTAGTGATGTCTTTAATGATTCAAGTAACTCATCTTGTTTTTTTCTAGCAACTTGTGCTGCTTGCATAATTTTAGGATCAGGGCGTAGTCCTGCATCACCTAACGCACTTATAGCTTGTTGCGTTTTAGTAAACTCATTTAAAAACTGTTGCATGTCTTCTGCAGTATTAAAAATAGGACGAAAAACTGTTTCATTTTGAATAAAAAATTCGGCTACTTCTGGATTTAAACCATCGAAGTCTCTATCATATCCTCTTTGTGATGCTTCAATAGTATTAGCTCGGGTAGCTTTATTTTTATCCATAAGGTCTGCTAATTGTTTTAAGAATTGTTCTTCCATTTTTTTTGCTTGTTGTAAAATATCAGACTGTATTTCATCAGCAAAGGTGACGGTAATCTGTTGTCCTTCTTTCATTTGTTTAAACTTATTAAGCTTCATGTTATCGGTCATTAACTTATTTTCAAACTGTTCTATTTGTTTGTAAAGAGGTTCATCCAACTCTTGCATATCAAAAGTAAACTGGTTAACCTTATCTTTAATATTGCTTGTGGTTAAAGTATCTATGTCAGGTAAATCTTCTATATTTTCTGCTCTCTTTAATTTTTCATAGGCTGATGCATAAAGTCCATCAATCTGTGATGTTAGTTTCTTTTGATTTTTTTGAATGGTTTTTATTTGTTTCTCATCAATAGCCCCCGTGATACCCGCTTGTGTTTTATCGACAGGTAATGTTGCTTTACGATCCGTGAGCCTCGACCACCCGATCACGTACTTCTCTGCAAAGTCATGACCACTCATGGGTAATGTTCCTGGATCAAGAGGAATATCATCTGGCGATAGATACAAAACTTCTTCTCTATATGATCCTGGAATACTACCACTTTCATAATATTGATTACCATAAACAGGACGTTTTGTTCCGCCATATAATTCATCGCCATATGTTATTGATTGAACTTTACGCATAGGAGCTTGACGAACAATTTCCAACATGTCGTCTACAAGGATAGGTGTATTATTTTTAGTGGCTACATCTAGGTAGCGATCAAGAATATTGTCTTCTACTTCTACTTTAGAGATTCCTTTTTGATTAAGAAAATTATATAATTGATCTTTAGCGGTTAATTGTTCCCCATTTTTTACTATATTTTCAAAAGACTTAGGTGTGTTAGGATCCATGAGCCGTGCTTCAAGGCCTGAGTAAAATACTGACTCTGCATCTTCAGGAGAATCAATAATTGTTTTTTTATTTTTAACGGCACCTACCACTGTCTCGCCGCTAGGTGTATCTATTATATCAATGTCTTCTACCGCCTCGTTTAATACTTCCTCTTTTGTACCTAACTTATTTTTAACGTTGTCCATGTTTTTTATTTCGTTTTTGGAAAACTTTTGTAATAGCATTTTAAATTTATCAATGTTAGCTATCGCCCACATAGGAACTTTACCAAAAATAGTAGCTACTTCTGTTTCTTCGTAACCTGCATCTTTAGCTGCTTGAAAAATGTCATCAGGAATATCTGAATTAATGGTGGGAATATCACCTTGTTCTTCTACAACTGATTCTGTAAACACATCTTCTTGTTCAGGTTCGCCCCCATAGGCTAATTGAGATGGATCTTCCCACGGTTCTCTAAATGTAATATCTGCAGGGCTGACATTATCATAAATATCCTCAGGAACTACAGGAAGAGGTTTATCTTGAGAAGATCCTAAAGGTTTAAATTCATCTTTTAATGTTCCATCATCGTTGTAAATTGTAGCATCTCCCATTTCAGTAGTCATTAATAATGCTGGCCAAGTTCCAATTTTTGCTAATTTAGTCCAATTCTTAAATATATTTTTTATGGGAGTATTACTTTTTGCTCTATCTCCTCCTAAACCTAGTATCCCATAAAACTTGTCTCCTTTGAGTCCTTTTGGAATAATAGACAAAGCAACTTTACCAAATTTTTTTAATTTACTTCCTGACGCTGATTTATATTTTTGATGTAATTGACCTACCGTGAAGGGAAAAGCTTTTCTTAATTTTTTGTAAGTATCTGGATATTTTTCTTTTATCCTTGTTAATGCTTCAAAACTTCCAATGCCTCCTGTAACAGCGCCTACCACAGCGCCTGTTGCTTCAGGCCCTGTTGTTTCAAGTCCTGTTAAATCATTTAATAATTTAAATTGTTCTTCTGGGTCATCATTTTCAAACCTAGATAAAAAAGGAAGAATGTCTGTTAACTCGGGAATCATTTCGTCAACAGGCGCTCCTTGGCCAAATAAACTTAAAGGCAATGCTGCATAAGAAGCTACATTTTTTGGAGCATCATATACTCCTTTAGCAAAACCTACAGCGGCTTCCCCTACATCTTCATAGACAGCTTTTTCCTTAGCTATTCTATCAGGATCAGGCTCGGATGATTCTTTTAAATAATCAAAATACTCCTGCGAGTTATCAAAATCTTCAAATATATCTATGTTTTCTTCAGCCATTATTGTATTCTAGCACTTCTTCAATCGAAGCGAAACCTCCATCTTTATATTTGCGATATTTATCCAAAGACCTGTCAACTGCTATTTCTTCCATTTGTTGTTTAATATTTTGAAAATCAACACCAGGTTGTCTTTGTGAAGAAAATACAGGTAATTCTTTAACTCTCCCTATTAAATTAAAACTAATAACTTCCCCCTTTGCATTTAATTTTGGTGCTATAGTTGTTACTCCAAGTTTTTCATATAAGGTATTAAATTCTTCTACACCTTTTCCTTTAATAATTCGTGGATCAAACATCTTTTGAATGTAATTTAATTCTGAAGGAAGCATATCGATATCAATAACTTTTTCGTCAACAAGGGCTTTTAAATCCTGTAAAGCTTCATCGGTTACTTTTATAGCAGTGCCTCCTTCGGTGTTGGGTATTTTACCTTTTTGAAAAATTGATTTTATATAAGAAGAAGGATAGGAATGAGCACCTTGTATTACATTAATATCTCGTTGTCCTTTAAGTATTTCAGGATAACTATTTCTAACTTTTTGTTGAGCACTACCAAAAAAATCTGCCAGCATATTAATATTCTCTTGTGATTTTCCTGCAAGTAATTTTTTAAATTTAGGATCAAGGGGAATTGCTTTTAAAAATTGCATCCCTTCATCAGAATTTAAATATTTTATTAATTGATCTACTGTCGCTATATCAGGATCAACACGTATTTTAGATGTTGCTGCAAAATTCATTACCGTTCTAGGTTGATTTTTTTTCTTAACTAAAGTGTCAAGGCCAAGATCTAAAAGCTTATCTTTATTTGCTTTGGCAAATATAGAAATAATATTTCTTGTATCCTCATATGTTAATTGTTTATGTACGTTGTCTTGATATGCTTCGCTTAGTGTTTTAGCAACAGTCCTACTATTATCTAGGGTTAAATTTAAGGGACTTCCATTTCTAC
>Ga0114916_1001908_pt1 | contig 11332 bp, 10 predicted proteins | sample MalvirAntarct_66_FD_83501 | JGI IMG/M metagenome (GOLD analysis project Ga0114916, IMG submission 83501) | Marine viral communities from the Global Malaspina Expedition - Malaspina viral metaG Antarct_66 | ecosystem: Environmental > Aquatic > Marine > Oceanic | place: West Anvers Island... | reverse complement strand
GTCTAAGCTCGAAATCCCGGATTCTAATGTAGAGATAGCTTTTTGTGACTCATCCTTTTTCCATTGTACAAGTGCCAAAACATAATAAAAATTAGCTCCTTGATCTTTTGAGTCTACAGAAGATAACAAAGTTTGAGCTTTATCCAAATTTTTACCTGAATTCGCTAAAGACAAAGCATAGTTAATTTTAATTACATGAGCATCCGGATCTATGTCAAGCGCTTTGTTGAATTGTTCAGTTCCTGCTTTAAGTTTGTTCTGATAGAAATAAACCTGACCCTTTCGCATTGCAAATCTTGCCTTTTGTTTTTCGTCATCAAGAATGTATAACTCTCCCGCTGCCAAAAATTCTAAAGCTTCATCCGGTTTGTCTGTATACAAAGCTCCTTCTGCCGCGGCATAATAGACAAAAGGCAAGGTCGGAAAATAACTCATGGCGTCTTGTGCATCCTCATAAAGCGCTTGATAATCTTTGTGAGCGCTTTCAAATGCTAAAACACTTGTCCACAACCTAAACTCAGAACTATTGTTTTTAATTGCTTCCCTATAAAACCTTAATGCCTCACGCGTCTGTCCCATTTGACTCAAAACCTCAGCTCTAAAAGTAAGTGACTCTGCACTATTCTTATGTGTTTCAGCCAGTGATTTACTCAATTCAAGAACCATTGATTGATCCAGATTGGGAAGTGTATACATGTGTTTCAACAACTGCATTTTCTCTGGCACCTGAACTTCAGGACTTGCAATAATTGCCGGTAAAGCTTTTAAGAAAGCCTCTCTATTGTTGTTACGGATATATTCTTGAGCTAAAATAAACTGAGCAACACCGTTTTCTGGCTCGTTTTCTACAAGCTGTTTAATCAACTGAATTGCCTTTTCCTGGTCACCTTTATCTTCATAAAAACCAATAACAGTTTTCAGCACTTCTACATTCTGAGGGAACTCCTTTTTAAGCAATAACAAAGTCTCCTCTGCCTTATCGTCTTGTTTTAATTCCTGATACAAATCTGCTTTCATAATCATGATTTCAGGTACAATTCCGACTTGATCTTGCAATTTGTTGAATGCGCTAATTGCTTCTTCGTATTTTTTACTATAAACCAAAACCTGACCATAGCCATAGAGCCAGTCAATATTTCTAGGTTCGTGCTCAGTAAGCTTTTTGAAATTTTCTACAGCATCTTCAAAATCTGCTTTTTCATATTGAATATAGGCAACTTCTTGTGTATAAAAAATATTACCCGGATCAATTTCGGCAGCTTTTTTAAAATATTCGAGTGCCTCAGATTTCATTTTCTGATCTCTGGCAATTTCTCCAAGACCAAAATAAACAGCATCATCATTCGGATTTTCTTCTAAACAAATTTTATAAAGCTTTTTAGACTCTTCAAGATTTCCAGCCATTTTCTCTCGAACAGCTTCGTGAAATCTTTCAATATAAGGGAAGTCTTTAGACGATAATGCTTCGATATCGTCTATACCTTGTTCTTGCAGAGACTCTTCCATATTTTTATCCTTCCGTTGACTAAAACTGGTCAACGAAATAGATAATAAGATCAATATGTAAAAAGTTCTCTGCATTATTTTTCAAAGGTAGAATAATCCCCTAAACTCAAGTCTGAGGCCTCCATTTTTAAATTCACTTTGTTACCTATCATACTGTTTTTCAAGTTAGCATTTGATATGTTAGTTTCTGTTTGAATAATCGTGTTTACAATTACACTATTTTCTACTACAGAATTTTTACCAATTGAAACATGAGGTCCAATAACAGAATCCTCAATTTTCACATTCTCCCCAATAAAACATGGTGGGATAATAACGGCATTTTTTAATTTTGCACTATTACTAACAAGCTGAACTTGCTTTTCTCTATCAAATTCTAAAATTCTCTGATTTGCATGAACAGTTACCTTCTTGTTTCCGCAGTCGAGCCATTCTTGTACTTTTCCAGGCTTGAACTTTTTACCTTTTTCAGTAAGTCGTCGCAAAGCGTCTGGTAATTGGTACTCCCCACCTTTGATGATATTGTTATCAATAAGATAGTTTAATTCTTCTTTTAATCCAGCACCGTCCTTGAAATAGTAAATTCCAATCATGGCTAAATCTGAAACAAATGTTTGTGGTTTTTCTACGAAATCGATTATTTCTTCTTTTTCATTCATTTTGATTACGCCAAAAGCACTTGGGTCGTCAATTTGCTTTACCCACAAAATACCATCATCGTTTGGATCAATTTTAAAATCAGCCTTGAACAATGTGTCTGCAAAAGCTACAACAACAGGACCTTCCAATTGTTCTTTGGCACACAATACGGCATGTGCAGTTCCCAAAGGCTCTGTTTGATGATAAATATGACCTTTTGCACCTAAATCCTCTGCTAAAGCAATTAATTCTTGTTCAACTTCTTTCCCAAAATCACCAATAACAAATGCTATTTCTTCAATTGGCTCACTACAAACTTGAGCGATATCTTCTACTAATCGGTGTACAATTGGCTTTCCCCCAACTGGAACCAATGGTTTTGGAACTGTTAATGTATGTGGTCTAAGGCGAGATCCTCTTCCCGCCATGGGTACGATTATTTTCATGTATTTAAATTTTATTCGCTCTTATTTATTTTTCAAAGGATGCGTTTTTGTCGGTCATTTCTTACCAGTACTGCCAAACCCACCTTCTCCGCGCTCAGTTTGAGTTAACTCTTCTGTCACCTCCCATTCTGCCTGAGTTACTTCAGCAAAAACTAATTGAGCTATTCGATCACCATCTTCTACAACAAAAGGACTCTGAGAGAGGTTAACTAAAATCACGCCAACTTCACCGCGGTAATCTGCATCGATTGTGCCAGGGCTATTCAAAACGGTAATTCCTTTCTTTAAAGCTAGGCCACTTCTCGGTCGAACTTGAGCTTCAAATCCTTGTGGGATCTCTAAAAACAAACCTGTTTTCACAAGTGTTCTTTCTAAAGGTTGAATCATGAATGACTCGTCTAAATTTGCTCTAAGGTCTAATCCAGCTGAAGCTTCCGTCTCGTACGAAGGGAGGTTATGCTTAGATTTATTTATAATTTTTACTTTCATTGTGTCTAATTCAAAGTTTCAGAATCTCCAAAAATAGCCTTTTTTAATGACTTTTTGGGATGGCTAAGGTTGATTTTTTAACAGTTAATGTGTGTTAAAGCAGAAGATTAAATTAGTATTAATAAATCATTTTATCTACTTTCTCCATCGTTGTGGGATAGCCCTTTTATAGAACTCCTTTATATCTTCAATATACTTAACAAAATAGGTAAAGAATAGCATAAACGCAATTGCACAAACGATCGCATACCAGGGATCAAGTGCTCGACTGATAATTTTATTTAAACCAAAACCAAACAAGCCTGCGTACAAGATCATGACATGAATTATGTAAATTGAAAGGGTGTTTTGACCGATTTTAATAAATAAGTCATAATTCCAATTAATCAATTTCGCACTCGTAAAAACAACCCCAAGAAATAAGAAAAACTGACCAAGAGCACTAAGGGAAAGTGTTGAGAAAACCATTATCTTTTCGTTTGAATCACCTAAATGATAAAAGTGTATGACTAAAAGTGTGATTGCAATAATAAAGCTTCCGATTGGGAGCATCCAACTCCTCAAGAATGAGAGTTTTCGATAATACAAAAGCCTCAAATAACGCTTGTGTTTTCCAATAATTATAATAATCGCAAAAACGAACAGTGCTTGTCCAAATCGAGCTAAGAGATAGCCCAAACCAACAAATGGCTCCATTCCAAACAAACTAAAAAAAGGTTGAACCATTGATAAAATCACATCTGGAATAGTGTTTAACAGAATCGCAATAACTGTTAGTGCCAATGGAAACCAATTCGTGTAAACATGCTGGGGTCTTTTACTGACAAATGCGCCGACCATTCCACCAAGAAGCGTAAATCCAACCCACGGAAAAAGGGCAAAAATCGATTTAAAACTGCGGTCTTCAGTTGTAACGACAAATATATTTTCAATCATCGGGTGAACTCCCGAAAAGTCTATGCCGTATATCGTAGGCTTTAAAATAAATCCAAGTAATCCTCCTAGTGCTAAGATTAGGAAGAAGGGTACAACTTTTAGAAGCTTGTAGACTCCATAAAGTAATATCACAACGAATAAACTCAGTCCTATACATTGTAAAACATGAAAAATATAGAAATACCCACTAAAATCTCCCTTAATTAAGTAAAGCAAATTCAATTGCAGCGCATATCCCCATAATATCAATTTGACTGTTCTAGAAACTCCTTTCCTAACTCTAATATTCTTAAAAAAGGGTTCTTCTTTCCGAACGAGCAAATATGTAAAGACCAGTCCTGATACCGTAAAGAAAAGGGGTGCTGTTAATCCTCGAGTGAATCTCCATAAATCGTAAAAGAAATATTCGTTTCCACGATAATCTTCACTCAAAGCCATTACTATAAAGTGTCCTTCAAGCATCATCAATATCGCAATTGAACGCGCAATATCTATAAAGACGAGCCGATTATGTATTACTTTTTTTACTGCCAATTATCCCGTTTTGAAGGTAATAAGGACGCAAAGATAATAGGAATAGTATTGAAAACTGTTTTGTTTCTAGGTTTGACATGGTAATTTTGTGTGAATCTACCATTTACAAGTGTTTTGAGAATAAAATCAAAAATGTTGAAATACTTCTTTCTTAAAGAAAAATCAAAATAGTAAAACAAAATTCCGATATTTAACCCTCCAAAAAGAATAGCACGATGAATTTAAACGATAAACTGAAAGGAAAAAGAGAAGAAGCACAACTCGGAGGTGGTGAAAAACGAATAAAAGCACAACACGCCAAAGGTAAATTAACTGCTCGGGAACGCATTGAATTGCTTGTTGATGAAGATTCTTTTCAGGAGCTTGGAATGTTTGTAGAACATCGTTCTATTGATTTTGGACTAGACAAACAAAAGATTTCTGGTGATGGCGTCGTTACGGGATATGGAACAATTCACGGTCGTCCTGTTTATGTTTTTTCTCAAGACTTTACTGTCTTAGGGGGATCGTTGTCTGAAACGCACGCAGAAAAAATCTGTAAAATCATGGATCTTGCTTTAACGAGTCAAACACCATTGATTGGGTTAAATGATTCAGGAGGAGCTCGTATCCAAGAAGGTGTTGTTTCTCTTGCTGGGTATGCAGATATTTTTTATAGAAACACAAGAGCTTCGGGTGTAATTCCTCAATTGAGTGTAATTATGGGTCCTTGTGCTGGTGGTGCTGTTTATTCTCCAGCACTAACGGATTTCGTATTCATGGTTGAGGATACATCATACATGTTTGTTACAGGACCAAATGTTGTAAAAACAGTTACTCACGAAGAAGTAACTTCAGAAGACTTAGGTGGAGCAAAAGCACATGCTGAGAAATCAGGTGTGAACCATTTCACCAGTCCAAATGATGTGACTGTGCTTAAAGAAGTGCGTGATTTGATGTCTTATTTACCACAAAACCATAACTCATTAGCACCACATACTTCAAATTTCAGTTACAACAAAACTAAATTAGATACAATTTCATCAATTCTACCAGAGAATAGTAACATGCCTTACGATATCCGAGAGGTAGTTGACTGCGTGATTGATGATGATACTTTCAGAGAGGTTCACAAGGATTTCGCAACAAACATCGTAGTTGGTTTTGCTCGTGTTGAAGGCAGAACTGTTGGTATTGTTGCCAATCAACCAATGTCACTCGCTGGTGTTTTAGACATTGATTCATCAAGAAAAGGAGCTCGATTTGTTCGATTCTGCGATGCGTTTAATATTCCATTACTAACATTTGAAGATGTTCCAGGCTTCTTACCAGGCACAGACCAAGAATGGAATGGAATCATTGCTCACGGTGCAAAATTGTTGTATGCTTTTAGTGAAGCGACAGTTCCTAGAATTACGATCATTACTCGTAAAGCTTACGGTGGTGCATTTGACGTTATGAACTCTAAAAACATTGGCGCAGACCTCAATTTTGCCTGGCCAACTGCAGAAATTGCAGTTATGGGAGCAAAAGGAGCTGCTGAAATCATCTTCAAAAGAGAAATTGCTGATGCAAAAGATTCAGAAGCAAAGCTCAAAGAAAAAGAAGAGGAATACGCTGAAAAATTTGCAAATCCATATCGTGCAGCAGAAAGAGGCATTATCGATGATGTAATTTTACCATCAGAAACAAGAGCTAAGGTTGTTGCGGCGTTTAAGATGTTAGAGAATAAACGTGAAGAATTGCCTCCTAAGAAACACGGTAATATTCCGTTGTAGAGAGTTCACTTTCACCAAAATTATAATTACTTCAATGTCAAGTGAGAAGTATGAAGTGTGCCAATCGCATTAAGGCTTGTGATGGTACAAGTGTACTATCATACTCTAAATTAAATGTTTAATTTAATCCAAATTGTTCATTTCAAAACTAAAAAACCCCTAACATTTCTGTTAGAGGTTTTACATTTAATTATTAAATTTTATTGTTTAATTACTTTAATAGACTTCAAAGCTTCACCACTATCAGAATTTAAAACAGTTACTATATACATTCCTTTTTCAAGAGTGCTGAAATCGCTCACTATCTTCACTTCTTCAGTTGTTAAATCAGGAACACCTTGGTCTATAATTCTTCCGCTGATGTCGATGATATTATATTTCAAATTGCTTCCAAATGTATTATTGAAAGACATGCTTAATTCATCCACAACAGGGTTTGTATACTTCAAATTACCCAAAGATTCTAACTCAGAATTACCAAGAGTGATATCTGTGGCAAATCGTGCGAAAGTTCCAATAAAAAATCCATCTCCTACTACATATTGAAGTAAGATTGCTCCATTATCAGCATCGTACCAAAAGTAGACATCAAACTCAACAAAGCTCTCAACTGAGTGCACACGAACAAGCAACGCCTGGTATGAACCACCGGGGAGGTTCAGCGTTCCAGTTCCTATACAGTTTAAATCGTAAGTACCTCCAGAACCTGAAGCATCATTGTCCCATGTATCATTATTCTGAACCCCGTAAGTAAACGGAAATACGTATTCAACCTGGGGATCGCTATATGTTTTAACGGTTCCACCTGAAAAAGAGCCGACACGCTCCATTTTTGAGGGTGATAAATCAAAGTATCGGTAAGCAGACCCTCCATTTTCTGAATACGCATAATTAGAAACTGGAAAGTTTGCACCATAAGGTGTGTTAGTCGGATCTACAATTTCAACAACTAGATTAGATGCTGACTGGTCTACAGTCAAATTAGTGAAGTTCCAAGTAACTCCCTGACCTTGATTTACAGTATCCACTAAGGTATAATCCTCAGCCATTGACAGGGTCATCACAGAGCCAAATGGCAACATCTCAGAACTGTTAAGTGTTGTTTGACCGATTAAGGAATAAGGAACAAGTGCAAGCATTATCCCTACGAATGTTAGGTTTCTTTTCATAATTTATTAATTTAAGGCAATAATAGTAAAATATGTTCAACATCTAAAACACAAATCATGAAAAAACTAATCACAATTTCCACAGTAATTCTTACTACGTTATTTTTATCTTTCACTTCTAATGAGAAAAAAGTCGTTCTACTTGACGTGGGCCACGGAGGAAAGGATAATGGAGCCACGACTGAAAATCCAATATTGGAAAAAGATGTCACCCTTCAAATTGCTCAAAAAATTCAAAAACTCAATGACAATCCTAATCTTGAAATTAAATTGACAAGAAATAGTGATGAATTTATGACGATTGAAGATAGAGTTAAACACATTAATAATGTTAAACCAGATTATTTGATTTCAATTCACGCAAACTTTCATGGTGACACCATCCGCAAAGGAATTGAGTTTTATTATACCGAAAACAATTCTTTTGCTGAGGAATCGAAAGATTTGGCTGATAAACTTCAAGCGGGGTTCGAAGACGAATTAAATTTTTACAAAACGAATCAAGCCAATTTTTTAGTTTTACGCAAGGCAAACTGTCCTGCAGTAATGATAGAAACAGGCTTTCTAAGCAATGAAGAAGACTTAGCTTTTTTGACTTCTGAGAAAGGGCAAACTAAAATTGCAAAGCAAATTCTTTTGAGTTTAAAGTAGTGTTTGCATTTATTTAGATTATTTCAAGATTTTTATTCTTTAAAATCACAATGAAAAAATCACAGAAGATATTATTGAGCATACCCTCCATAATTGGTTTGCTTTTTATGTTAGTATTTATTTTCCCAACGAAGTTTGGCTGGCTACTTCCTGATATGAAAAACTATTATATTTGGGTAACAAGCATCAACGTTACGGTTATTGCAACAGCAATTGTACTCATCAAGCGTATATGGACTTTAAAAAAAACAGAGAGGTCTACCAAGTGCATCTGGACATTTAATATGGTGTTTTTTCATGCACTTGCTATATTGATCTATGTTTGGAAGTTTGATCGTCAAATGGTGAGAAAAAACAAAAATTTGTCACAGAGAAAATTTGGTTAACTAAGCGCAAAAGTGCATTATTCTTACTCCATCTATTTTTTGTACATTAGAAACATAAAAACAACACATCATGAAAAAAACAATTTCAATCCTTCTTATAGCGACTGCTCTCTTTGCTTGTAACGACGAAAACTCTCAAGAAAAAGCAACTCCAGAAACAACTGAAGATAAAACCAAAAAAGAAAAAGTCAGCGATCAAGCTGATTCGGAGGTTGAATACATTCCAATAGAGTCTGAAGAATCAAAGATAGCAACAGCGTTACTAGCAGCGCCTGAGACAAGTCGTGAGGCCGCTACAGTAAAAGGATATAACCAAGAAGGTGAATTTGTAACATTAAAAAAAGGAAGCAACGAGTTCATTTGTCTAACCGACGATCCAAATAAAGATGGATTTAGTGTTGCGTGCTACCACAAAAGTCTAGAACCATTTATGGCGAGAGGTAGAGAGCTAAAAGCAGAAGGTGTCGATCACAGAGAGATTTTTAATATTCGTGAAAAGGAGATTAAATCTGGAGAATTAAAAATGGGTGATGCAGGTTCAACTTTACATATTTACTACGGTCCAAAAGCAGTTTATAATCCGAATACTGGAGCAGTACTTGATGCCAAATATCGCTATGTTGTTTATATGCCTTTTGCTACAGCTGAGTCTATAGGTTTACCAGAATCGCCAATCGCTCCAAATCATCCATGGATTATGGATCCTGGCACGCATAAGGCACATATTATGATTTCGCCCATGTAAAAAGATTAAGATAATTTTATGAAAAGTAAACTCGATCAGTCGATAGAATTTAAGTGCGGCGCAAAAATGAAAAATCGTTTTATGCTCGCTCCACTCACCAATGAACAAAGTCACGAAGATGGAACCCTCTCTGTGGAGGAATTTAAATGGTTGACCATGCGAGCTGAGGGACAGTTTGGACTTGTTATGACTTGTGCTTCGCATGTTCAGAAGATTGGCAAAGGCTTTTCCGGACAGTTGGGAATGTTTTCAGACAAACACATTGAGGGCCACCAGAGGTTAACGCATGAAATCAAGTTGCATGGTAGTCTAGCGGTTATTCAGTTACATCATGCAGGAATGAGATCACCTGAGAAGTTAATTGGCGAAGCACCTGTTTGTCCTTCGGAGAATAAAAAAACGGGAGCGCGGAGTCTAACCAAAGAAGAAATTCAACAACTCAAAACCGACTTTATAACATCAGCACAGAGAGCTAAAAAATCTGGATATGACGGAGTGGAAGTTCATGGTGCACACGGATATATTTTGTCTCAATTTCTCAGTGCTGAAATTAATCACCGCACAGATGAATATGGTGGTAGCTTAGAAAACCGATCGCGATTGCTTTTTGAAATTGTCGATGGTATTCGCCACGAATGTGGACAAGCATTTCTGCTAGGAGTTCGACTATCACCAGAGCGCTTTGGAATGGAGCTAGACGAAGTAAAAACGGTGGCGCAACAATTAATTGATTATGGAAACATCGATTTTCTCGATATTTCCCTTTGGGATAGTTTTAAACTCCCTGAAGAAGAATCTTATCAGTCTAAGTCGCTTTTAAAACATTTCACAGATTTAGACAGAAAAAATGTAAAGCTGACCGTTGCAGGTAAAATTCGAACTGGAAAAGATGTACAGAACATTCTCGATCAAGGTGTAGACTTCATAACTATTGGAAGAATGGCAATTCTTCATCACGATTTTCCTGCAAGAGTTATTGAAAACCCAAGTTTTGAACCTATCGAGACTCCAGTGTCTAGAAACTACTTAAGAAACGAGGGATTGGGAGAAAAATTTATTCGATATATGGAAAGGTGGCCAAATTTTGTAGCTAGTGAAGTTGAAAAACAGTAATAATCGATATAATATTAGTTCAAAATCAATCATTCTCAATTTCATTTGACATTTATTAATAAATTCAATCCTAAAATCAATTGAAGGTGTTACATTTGTCTTTGTAAAATTTTGGAGACATGAAAACAGGTGCTGCGAACAAAAAGCTAGAAAAAATTATTGCCTTAGTTGAGAAAAAAGGTATAGAAGCAAAAGATCTAATAGAAGAACTCAAAGAGTTGAGAGAATTTGCTCTAAAAGAACAAGATCCTCTTTTGGCTAAAGTTACTCGTTTGTCTTATGAGTATTTGACCGAGAAAAAAGCTTATGACGTTCAAGCGCAGTGGGAAGAAGATGGAGAAGGTGGTGAGTTTCCATTAGAAATTGACGACAAAGAAAATCTTTTGTATTTACTCAACCTCATGCTGAAAGCAGATCACAAAATTAATCGTGAAGAGATTAAAGATTACAGAACGGCGCTTAAAGAAGAGTTATATTAGTTCTGGATTATCCAGCAAACTTATTTGAATCTTAAATTAAAAAAAAGCTACTCCTGGTTTGAGTATCGCCGTCTTACTGTTCTCGCAATACTTATTTTAATTTTCTAACTAGATACTTAGTTGGAAGATAAGAAACCAAGAATCCTAAGACAGAAACAGACAGGATGATAAAAAATGCATCCGACCATGTGGTCTTCATTGGAAAGTATTCTCCTGGAGCACTGGGCATACCTAAAATCCCAATATAAATTTGAACAAAACATACGATATAGCCAATCACTAATCCTAACGCAACTCCTCTACCGCTAATCATCAGTCCTTCGTAGAAAAAGATATTAAAGATTGTTTTCTTGTCCGTACCAAAACTGTTTAAGGTTTTGATATCATTTTTCTTCTCAACGAACAACATCGTGATTGATGCAATGAGGTTAAAAGAGGACAAAATAAAAATAAATACTAGAATAAAATAAACAATAATACGC
>Ga0114916_1001907_pt1 | contig 11335 bp, 10 predicted proteins | sample MalvirAntarct_66_FD_83501 | JGI IMG/M metagenome (GOLD analysis project Ga0114916, IMG submission 83501) | Marine viral communities from the Global Malaspina Expedition - Malaspina viral metaG Antarct_66 | ecosystem: Environmental > Aquatic > Marine > Oceanic | place: West Anvers Island... | reverse complement strand
GTCCATGCCCTTGACATAGGGGTGAATGTTCAGCGTGCCGAAGCGGCGGGCAAAGGCCTTGTGCTGGTCCGGCGTCAGGCCGTTCTGGCCGCGCAGGACGATGACCTTGTGGTCAAGAAAAGCCTGATGGATGGCGTCGAATTCTGCGTTCGACAGGTCCTGGGTCAGGTCAGCGCCATAGATTTCAGCGCCGAGGGTGCCGGTGAGAGGCTGGATGGTCATGCTCATGCGGCAAATGAACCACCGTCACGGGATGTATGCAAGAATGTCATTTGCAAGCCCAAATGAAACATGCGAATGACGCGGCGGGCCACATGCCCCCAACGGCATGCAGCCTATCTGTGAGGATAGGAGTAAAACAGATGACGACGACCGCCAAACCCGGCGTGCTTCCAGCATGCCCGCATTTTTCTTCCGGCCCGACCGCAAAGCGTCCCGGATTTTCCCTCGAAAAACTCGAAACTGCCGTCCTTGGCCGCTCGCACCGCTCCGGTGATGCGAAGAAGAAGCTGAAGGCCGCTATCGACCGTTCCAAGGCGCTGCTTGGCATTCCTGACGATTACCGCGTGGCCATCGTGCCAGCCTCCGATACGGGCGCTGTCGAGATGTGCATGTGGTCCATGCTCGGCGCCAAGCCCGTCGACGTGTTCGCCTGGGAAAGCTTCGGCCAAGACTGGGTGACGGATGCGACCAAGCAGCTGAAACTGCCTGACTGCAAGACATATGGCGCCGACTATGGCGCGCTGCCCGACTTCACCAAGGCGCGCGACGATGCCGACATCATCTTCACATGGAACGGCACCACATCAGGCGTGCGCGTGCCGAACGCCGACTGGATCAAGCCAAACCCTGACCGCGTCGTAATCTGCGATGCGACCTCGGCTGCCTTCGCGCAGGACATTGAATGGGCGAAGCTCGATGTCGTGACCTATAGCTGGCAGAAATGCCTTGGCGGTGAGGCCGCGCACGGCATGCTGGTGCTGAGCCCGCGCGCCGTTGCCCGCCTTGAAAACTACACGCCGGACCGCGCCCTGCCGAAACTCTTCCGCATGACCAAGGGTGGCAAACTGGACGAAGCGCTGTTCGAAGGCGCGACGATCAACACGCCTTCGATGCTGTGTGTCGAGGATTTCCTGCAGGCGCTCGACTGGTGCGAAAACCTCGGTGGCTGGAAGGCCCTCGAAGCGCGCTCGAACGAGAGCCTTGGCATCCTTACCGACTGGGTGTCGAAGACCGACTGGGTCGACTTCCTCTGCCCGGACGCTGATGTGCGTTCGAACACAGGCGTGACATTCAAGATCGTCGATCCGCGTGTTGCGGGACTCGACGAGGATGGCCAGCGCGATTTCGTCAAGCGCATGATGAAGCGCCTCGAAAAGGAAAACGCCTGCTTCGACGCAGCCGGTTATGCCAAGGCCCCTCCAGGACTGCGCATCTGGTGCGGTGGCTCGGTTGAGCCGTCGAACGTGGCTGCACTGACGCCCTGGCTCGACTGGGCCTTCGCGGAAGAAGCGGCGAGCCTGTAGCGCCTTTCACCCGGAACCGCCAATGGCGGCTCCGGGACCCGTCTCCTTAACATGCACAAGGTCCCGGATCGCCTGAGGCGTCCGGGATGACACTCCCCCAAGGAACATCCAAATGCCCAAAGTCCTTATCGGAGATACGCTCTCCCCCGCCGCTGTCGAAATCTTCCACGCACGCGGCATCGAAACGGTCACCAAGACCGGCCTGAACACCGAGCAGCTGATTGCTGAAATTTCTGAATATGACGGTCTTGTCGTCCGCTCGGCCTGCAAGCCGAACGCCGACGTGATGGCCGCCGCGACGAACCTGAAAGTCATTGGCCGTGCCGGTATTGGAGTCGACAATATCGACATCAAGGCAGCGACCGCCAAGGGTGTCGTGGTCATGAACACGCCTTTCGGCAATGCCATCACGACGGCTGAACATGCCATCGCCATGATGTTTGCAGCCGCACGGCAGATCCCCGCTGCGAATGCGGAAACGCAAGACGGCAAATGGCCGAAGTCCGGCTATATGGGCATCGAGGTCAGCTACAAGACGCTTGGCCTGATCGGTTGCGGCAACATTGGCAGCCGTGTCGCTGAACGCGCCATTGGCCTGAAGATGCGGGTCGTCGCCTATGACCCGTTCCTGACGGATGAGCGCGCCGTTGAACTCGGCGTCGAGAAAGTGGAACTGGAAGAGCTGCTGAAGCGTGCTGACGTGATCACCCTGCACGTTCCGCTAACGGACCAGACCCGCAATGTGTTGTCCCGCGAGAACCTGGCCAAGACCAAAAAGGGCCTCATCATCGTCAACTGTGCCCGTGGTGGCCTGGTCGACGAAGAGGCTGTCGCCGAGATGCTGGAAAGCGGCCACCTCGCCGGCGCGGCGTTCGACGTGTTCGCGGTCGAGCCTGCCAAGGAGAACGTGCTCTTCGGCAAGAAGAACTTCATCGCCACGCCGCACCTTGGTGCTGCGACGAACGAAGCACAGGAGAATGTGGCGCTTCAGGTGGCTGAACAGATGTCGGACTACCTCCTCTCCGGCGCTGTCACCAACGCGCTGAACATGCCGTCGATCACGGCTGAGGAAGCTCCCCGCATCAAACCGTTCGCAGGCCTTGCCGAGAAGCTCGGCTCGTTTGCCGGCCAGATCTCCGATTTTGGCTATGATGAAGTTGTCATCGAGTATGAGGGCGAGGTCGCTGACCTTAACCGCAAGCCGCTGACAGCGGCGTTGCTCGCTGGCCTGCTGCGTGCCTCGCGCGGTGACGTGAACATGGTGTCGGCGCCTGCCATCCTCGCCGATAGCGGCGTCAAGCTGACCGAGACCAAGACCGACGTCAGCCCCGTCTATGACAGCCTGATCCGCGTCAAGGTGAAGACCAAGGCCACGAAGAACGCGACTGAAGGCGGCTGGCGCACGCTGGCGGGCACCGTGATCGCCGGACAGCCCCGCATCGTTGAGATCAAGGGCATGGCGCTGGAAGGCGATTTCTCGCCGTTCACGCTCTATGTGAACAATCTCGACAAGCCGGGCTTCATCGGTGCGCTCGGCCAGATGCTGGGCGAGGCCAAGGTCAATATCGCGACCTTCCACCTTGGCCGTACGGAAGCGGGCGGTGAGGCGATTGCCCTGATCGGCATCGATTCCGTGCCCGCTGACGCCCTGATGGAGAAACTCGAGAAGCTGCCGCAGGTCCGCTATGCAAAAGTGCTGACCTTCTAGGCCTTCACGGTCTGAATAAAACTTATGCTGACAGGGCGGGCTGCTGACAAAGCGGCCCGCCCTTACGTATCCGGCTCCAGACAAGACAGGAGCCTCTCATGGCAAAAATCGCTATCGTTTATCATTCCGGCTATGGCCACACGGCCAAGGTCGCTGAACATGTTCGTATCGGTGCTGCGGGTGCAGAAGGGGTCGAAGTCACGCTCTACAAGGCTGATGACCTGACCAGCCCGGACGCTGGACCGTGGGATGAACTTGCCGCCGCCGACGCCATCATCTTTGGCGCGCCGACCTATATGGGCTCGGCATCAGCTGTGTTTAAGCAGTTCCAGGATGCGACGTCCAAGCCGTGGTTTAGCCATGCATGGAAAGACAAGATCGCTGCCGGCTTTACCAATTCTGGCAACCTTTACGGCGACAAGAGCACCACGCTGTTGCAAATGGCGACGCTTGCCGCGCAGCATGGCATGATCTGGGTCGGCACCGGCATGATGCCGGGCTACAATGCCTCCACCAAGGATATCAACGCTGTGCACAACCGCGCCAGCTTTACGATAGGCCTCGGCACGCAATCCCTGACCGACAAACCGGCAGAAGAGACACCAGACCGTTTCGATCTTGAAACGGCAGAGCAGTTCGGTCAGCGCGTCGCAGAAGTCACGCTGCGCTGGGTGCGTGGCAGAGGCTGAAGGAACTGTCTTGACGACCTGGTGTTTACCATCTTGTTCAGGACACAAAAATGTAATGGGATTATCATCAATGCACCGCGCTGTTCTCAGCCTAACAGCCATGCTTGCAATCGCAGGCACGGCTGCCGCCGATATCATGGATGAAGTGCGCTTCGGCATCATGCAGGAGAACATCTGCGTCACCGACTGCAACAATGCCAACAAGGAAGGCGGGCAAAGCGTGACCGCCGAGTTGCTGTTCAAGTCCCCCGACTTTCTGGATGTCCTGTGGAGCCCGCGCCCGTATGTGATGGGCAGCCTGAACCTGAGGGGCGACACGAGTTTCGGTGGTGGCGGGCTGCACTGGTCCTTCCCGTTTACCGAGCGTTTGGCGTTCGAGCCGAGTGTTGGCTACATCATCCATGATGGTGAACTGGAGAGCCCGTTCCCACAGGGCGATCCGCGCGGTGATGCCTTTACGCAGAAACATGTTCTGCTCGGTTCGCGCGATCTGTTCCGCACCACGTTCGGCCTGAAATATGCGGTCGATGAGACCTGGGGCGTGGAAGTCCTGTACGAGCATCTCAGCCACGGGCAGATTCTCGGTAATGGGCGGAATCAGGGTCTCGACAATATCGGCGTCCGTGTGAGTTACGCGCTGGGGAACTAGGCAAACGCGGCGCTTGGCGTAGCGATACCCCTTGCGTTAGCACCTGATCCTGACACTCTCTCCTGAAAATATAATCAGGAGGAAAGAATGCCAGACAAGCATGTAGTCGTTATCGGCGCTGGGCTCGGCGGCATTACGGCCGCGATCAAGCTGCAGGAGGCAGGTTACGGTTTCACGCTGCTGGAGCAGGGCGACCGCGTTGGCGGTACTTGGGCGGCCAATACGTATCCGGGCTGCGCCTGCGACGTGCAGGTGGCGCTCTACCAGCTCTCATTTGCGCAATCCATGCACTGGACGCGCCTCTACCCGCAACAAGCCGAGATCCAGGCCTATGCGGAGGAAGTGACCGACCGCTTCCAGCTGCGCCCGCACCTGCACCTGAACGAAGGCGCAGAGTCTGCGGTCTGGAACGAAGACACGCATAAATGGATCGTCACGACGGCCAAGGGCCGCACGATCGAAGCAGATGCCGTGATCGGCGCGCTCGGCCAGCTGAACCGGCCCTTCTGGCCCGACATTCCCGGCATGGACACGTTCGCCGGCGCGAAGATGCATTCGGCGAGCTGGGACCATTCGGTTGACATGAAGGGCAAGAAGGTCGGCGTCGTGGGATCGGCGGCGAGTGCGGTCCAGCTCATTCCGCAGATTGCGCTTGAAGCCTCCAACCTTGGTGTATTCCAGCGGTCGGCGAACTGGGTCGTGCCACGCAATGATCGCGAGATACCGGCCGAGGAACTCGCGTTGATGTTCACGGTGCCTGAAAAGGCGATGGAATTTGCCGCGATCAACCGCAAAATCATCTACGAGAACGCCGACTATTTCTTCTGGCAGGCCTTCCAGTGGACTCCCGAGGGCCGCGCCTTCTTTACGCACCAGGCCACGGAGCACCTGAATCTGCAGGTTCCGGATGCCGAACTGCGCAAGAAGCTGACGCCGGATTACCCGGTCGGCTGCCGACGCATCCTGATCGCCGACGATTTCTACCCCGCCCTGATGCGCGACAATGTCGACCTGATCACGGACGGGATTGCCGAAATCGTGCCGGAAGGCATCCGCACGAAAGACGGCCAGCTGCATGAATACGACGTTCTTGTCTTTGCTACAGGTTTCGAGACGACCGGTTGGCACTGGTCGGTCGATGTGGTCGGGCAGGGCGGGGTGTCGATCGAGCAGGCCTGGGCGGACGGCCCGGAAGCCTATCTCGGGATCACCGTGGCCGAATTCCCCAATTTCTTCGTGCTCTATGGCCCGAACACCAATCTGGGCCACAACTCGATCACGTTCATGCTGGAACGCCAGGTCGAGTACACGATCAAGGCCCTTGCGAAGCTGGACGAGGCCGGTGCCAGGGCCATGGCACCGAAACGTGCCGCGCAGGACAGTTTCAACAAGGACCTTCAGGCGCGGCTCGGCACGACTGTGTGGGCCGATCCGGCGTGCAACAGCTGGTACAAGACCGGTGACGGGCGGATCACGCAGAACTGGGGCGACCATACCCGCGCCTATGCCGATGCGGTCGCCGAAGTGGACCTCAAGGACTATGAACTCGTGAAGTAGCGGCAAAAGGCCCGAAAGCGGCATCTGCCCCCTTGCTTTTCGGGGCAGATTCCTGCCCTTGTCGCGGCGGCTGAACACGGGAGCAGTATATGTCAGGTGTCGTCGTCGTAGGCGCCCAATGGGGCGATGAAGGCAAAGGCAAGATCGTCGACTGGCTGTCGAGCCGGGCCGATGTGGTCGTGCGGTTTCAGGGCGGGCATAATGCCGGCCATACGCTCGTCATTGACGGCAAGGTCTTCAAGCTTGCGCTGCTGCCCTCGGGCCTCGTGCGCGGCGGCAAGCTGTCTGTCATCGGCAATGGTGTCGTGGTTGATCCATGGCACATGCTGAACGAGATCGACGGCATTCGCGCGCAGGGCGTCGAAGTCACGCCAGAGAATCTGATCCTCGCCGACAATGCCTCGCTGATCCTGCCATGGCACAAGGATATCGACGCTGCGCGGGAAGGGGCCCTTGGCGCCGCCCAGATCGGCACGACAAAACGCGGCATTGGCCCGGCCTATGAAGACCGCGTGGGTCGCCGTGCCATTCGCGTGGCTGACCTGGCTGATCCTGCTGCGCTCGACATGAAGATCGAGCGCCTGCTGGCCCACCATCGGCCCCTGCGCACAGGCCTCGACCTGCCAGAGCCGGACGGTGCGCAGCTGAAGGCAGACCTGCTGGCGATTGCGCCGCAAATCCTCGCCTATGCGCAGCCCGTCTGGAAAGTGCTGGACGAACAGGTCCGGCGCGGCCGTCGCATCCTGTTTGAGGGCGCACAGGGCGTGATGCTTGATGTCGATCACGGGACATACCCTTTCGTGACTTCGTCCAATGTCGTCGCTGGCAATGCGTCGGCGGGTTCGGGCGTGGGCCCAGGCGCGATCTCCTATGTGCTGGGCCTCGCCAAGGCGTATACGACGCGGGTGGGCTCCGGCCCGTTCCCGACGGAACTGAATGACGAGATCGGCGAGCGCTTGGGCCGCATCGGCAAGGAAGTTGGCGTGAACACGGGCCGGGCCCGGCGTTGCGGCTGGTTCGACAGTGTCATGGTGCGCCAGGCCTGCGCGACGAGTGGCGTGACGGGCCTCGCCCTGACCAAGCTCGACGTTCTGGACGGTTTTGACGAGATCAAGGTCTGCGTGGCCTACAAGCTCAACGGCAAGGAAATCGACCATTATCCGGCGGGCCTGACCGATCAGGCCAATGTCGAGCCGGTCTATGAGACGATTGAAGGCTGGAAAGGCTCGACCGCGGGTGCGCGCTCCTGGGCTGACCTGCCGGCGGAAGCGGTGAAATATGTTCGCCGACTCGAAGAGCTTGTCGGCAAGCCCTGCGCACTGGTGTCAACATCGCCGGAGCGTGAAGACGTCATCCTGATGCGCGACCCTTTCGAGGGCTGAGGCCGGCATATTCCCATATTGCACTGGCGCCCCTGCGGGGGTTAGCTTCTGCTGTGGAACGTGTGCGGGGACGATTTTAATGACGCGTTTGAGAACCTTTCTGGCAGGCGTGCTTTGCGCGTTGGCGGCAGCCTGCGCCTTTGGCTCGTACACGCCGCTCATCCCGCCCGGCGATGTTGTGCTGCCCTTGGGCACGGCGGAAGTTGCAGGCGCCTATGTCCAGAGCAGCGATGATCCGACACGCTGGGACGCGTCGACAGACAATGGCATTACCGAGGAATATGACATTCGCCAGGAAGGGTATGGCTATTGGCTGGACGAAGACGTCTGGCTTGTCTTCGGCAAGATCGACGGCAGGGAAGGGGAATACCTGATGCAGATCGCGACGCCTGAAGAGAGCGTCGATGGCGGCTATGTCTACAATTACGCCATGGGCAAGCTGGTCAGCGATCGCCTCTTCGTGAAATTTCCTGATTGCGACGATCTCTCTATCGATACGATGAATGCGATGGAACTCGATAGCGAATGTGCGCTTGCGAGCTATGATGATCTCAAGCGCGCCTTCGCCGAGACGGAAGGCGCCTCAAGCTACACAGCTTATTATCAACTGCGTTAGACGCGACGACATACGCAGACTCCCTGAGTGACGCGTGCATCCCCATCTGAACGTATGGGGGCAACCACAGCCCTTTCATGCGAAGGAGATCACCATGTCCCACACGCCCCACGAACTCGCCGAGGAATTCCCCGAAGCCGTGGAAAAAATCCACACACTCAAAATGTCCGACCCGCACTTTGCGCGTCTGGCCGACGAATATCATGAGGTGAACCGTCATATTCATCGCCACGAAAGCGGCGTACAGCCCGCCAGCGAGACCCATGAGACCGAATTGCGCAAGCGGCGCCTGCTCCTGAAGGATGAAATCTACGCCCTTCTGAAGGACGAGGACGCGTCTGCCTGATACCTGTCCATGATTTTAGGAAGTCCTGTCGGAACGCTGACACAGCCTGAGCGGTTGATCTGCATATTCAAGCAGAGGACTTCCGAAATGACAGATACAAACAACAAGACCGATATTGATGCCCTGAACGATGTCACGAAAGTGCTGATCGATAGCCAGAAAGGCTATGAAAAATGCGCTGAACTCGCTGACGAGAGCTTTGGCCTGCGCTCGCAGTTCCAGCAGCGGGCAAATGACCGCGCGACGCTTGTCAGCCGGTTCCAGGCGCAGGTGCGTACCTATGGCGGCGAACCACAGACCGAGGGGGGTGCCCTGGGTGCATTGCATCGCGGCTTTACGCAGTTCGCCTCCGTGTTCAAGGACGACAGGAAAGCTGCATTGGAGGCGATTGATGATGGCGAAGAACATCTTGCCAAGGCGATCGAGGATCGTTTGGAGACGCCGCAACTCCAGTCGCCTTCGCGCACCTTGCTTGACGAAGCCTATACAAGCGCCCGTTCCGGTGAAGCGTTCGCTGACAGTCTGACCTGATCCCGCTCAGCTTTATCAGAATGGAAAAAGCCGACCTCTTCTGGGTCGGCTTTTTTGCCTCCGGGAATCGGACGCCAAAAAATCAGGCTCAAACGAACGGATCGAATGGCTTTGCTTTACTTTTCATGATCGACACCTTCTGCAGTCGACGTGCGGGGACGCGCTTCGGCGTCGAGTGTCTTGCGGGTCATGTATAATCTCCTCTTCGCCGATCAGCGAATTGTCGTGAGGAGTGTTTCGCGCTGGTGATACGTCAGGTTGTTTGCAGGATCGTCTTGAGGGCTGCCACAAGCTTCAGGCTGTCCTGAGGCGTATTATAGAGACTGGGCGTCACGCGGACGCAGCAACCCATGGCGACGCCTGTGCGATGCACAGTGAAGATGGCGTGATCGTCGAGCAGCGTTTTGACCAGGGCGAGATTGTCTTCAAGGCTGGTGCGTCCCTTGATGCGGATTGATGTGATGCCCGCATGCAGGCGCCGGTCATCGGGCGTGAGAATCTCCAGGCGCGGGTCGCTGCGCATCTCGGAAACCCAGAGATTGCGGAGGTAGGCAAAGCGCGTCGCCTTATTGGCCGGGCCAACCATTTCGTGAAAGTCGAGCGCGTCCGGAACCGAGAGGGAGGCGGCGAAATTGGTCGTGCCCGTATGAATGCGATCAGAGATCATGCCGGTCCCTTCCGGGCGTTCGGATATGCTGGGCGCAATCGATTCAAGCCTGCCCTTGCGAATGTACATGATGCCGATGCCGAGTGGCGCACCGATCCATTTGTGCATGTTGAAGCCGACAAAGTCAGCGCCAAGGTCGTCCACGGTAAAGTCCAGCTGCCCCCAGGAATGGGCCGCATCCACAATGCAGTCGACACCGTGTTCACGTGCGATGGCGACGATCTCGCGGATCGGCATGACGAGGCCCGTACGGTGGCTGACATGCGTGAGCAGGAGGAGGCGGACCTGTGGATTGGCGGTCAGGGCATCGGTATAGAAGGCGACCAGTTCGTCGTGCGTGACGGGTTCGGGAATGGCCAGACGCACGACTGAACAGCCATTGTGCTCGGCCAGTGTATCCATCGCTGGCAGCATGGAATCATAGTCGAGATCGGCATACATGACCGCGTCGCCAGGCTTCAGGCCGCGATAGCCGCCGATCAGGCCCTGAAGTGCCTCGGTTGCCCCGCGCGTGAACACGATCTCATCCGTACTGGTGCCAAGCAGGCCAGCAACGCGGGCATGGATCGGTGCCATGTCGGCATTGTACTTGCGGCGGGCATAGAAGGAGTTTTCGCGGTTTACGCGCTCGGTATTGCGGATATAGGCGTCGAGTACAGGCCGGGCCATCAGGCCCCAATAGGCGTTCTCGAGATTGGTGACTTCACCCGTAAGGTCATACTGCGCCGCGATGCGCGACCAGTAGGTCTCGTCATTCGGCGCGATGCCGCCAGATGCGGAAGGGGAGGTCGCCTCGGTAGCGCAGGCGGAAAGGGGAAGGGCCGATGCTGCCGCGAGGGCGCCCTTCATGGCCAGTCGCCGCGTTATGTCCATTGCCTTGCTCCTGTCTCAACCACTGCCGGCAAAAGACCCTATTGCGACCGGACGTGTCAAAGGAATCCCCGCCGTCCACAGGGATTCCTTTGAGTGTGCGTGTAATTGCAGCGGTGCTGCTGCGCCTAGTGGATGGCGCTTTCAGGCAGAGCCCAGGCGATCACCTGGTCGCCAACAGGCGTTTTCATGAAGTGGTGGCCGCCTGTCATCAGGACGAGATATTGCCGACCGCCCGCCATGTAGGTCATCGGCGTAGCCTGGCCGCCAGCTGGCAGCGTGTCGTGCCAGACGGTCTTACCCGTGCGCGTGTCGATGGCGCGGATCAGGTCATCTGTCGTGGCAGCGACGAAGACAAGGTTGCCGGCAGTCGCCAATGGCCCGCCATTATTCGGCGTGCCGATGGTCAATGGCAGCATGGACGGGATGCCGAAGGGTCCGTTTTTGCGGGCCGTACCAAGGTCACGGTCCCACAGCGTCTTGCCGGTGGACATGTCGATGGCTCGCATGCCGCCATAGGGCGGCTGCTTGCAGAGGAGACCCGTGAAGGGCATGCGCCAGCCCGCATTCACATTGATGGCATAGGGCGCGCCAGCTTGCGGGTCGCCAGCGCCTTCAGCGCCATGCGTCATGTCACCGCCACGCGCTTCCCCGCGTGGGGCCCAGCCAAGCTTGTTAGCTTCCGCACGCGGCACGAGGCGGTTGTAATTGGGCATGTCGTTATAGTTGGCGAAGATTACGCCGTGGACGGGGTCAACCGCCACGCTGCCCCAGTCGGAGCCCCCATTGTAGCC
>Ga0114916_1001906_pt1 | contig 11338 bp, 19 predicted proteins | sample MalvirAntarct_66_FD_83501 | JGI IMG/M metagenome (GOLD analysis project Ga0114916, IMG submission 83501) | Marine viral communities from the Global Malaspina Expedition - Malaspina viral metaG Antarct_66 | ecosystem: Environmental > Aquatic > Marine > Oceanic | place: West Anvers Island... | reverse complement strand
CTTTAGGTGTATGAAAGCGAAACACAGCAACGTCACCATGTGCAGGGTCTTCCATTCTTTTAATTACAAACAAATCATGTTCATAAACAAGCTGTGGTCCCCCTTCATCATCGTTTGGATCAAGATAATAAATGCCGCCATTTTTCCCCCGTGCATAATTTTCTGGGAAATGAGGTTTTACAGTATCTAAATCAACGTGCTCGTCTTCGTCCTCTTCAATTTCTTCTTGGGCTTCTATAGGCTCGTCATCTTCGGTAGCTTCTACTAACTCTTTACCTAAATGCGTCGGGTTAGTTATCTTGCCTTTGAACGGGCAGCCTTTGCAGCCTCCGGGGTTTGTGCGTTCAAATACAGCGCAAGAGTGAGGCCCCCCAATATGCTTAACTTTTTCTTCTACTTTGATGCGGTCGTAATCGGGATGGCCTTCAGAAATTTTATGGATTGCTGTGTCACTGTCGTAACAACTAGCGGCAATAGATAGCGCATCGAACCATCTAGGCTCTGCCAACGTGTCTCTATTTACATAGCAATCTAAAAGCTGCTGGCACCCGTTGCCTTCCGCGCTTCGCTTCATAATTTTAGCAAAGTTACTTTGGACATTTTCCTGTAGGTTTCGTGTCAAAAACGAATTCCTACGTTCCGGTCTGCTGTCCAAGATTATTGTTTCTTTCACCCCCAAAATATCTTTCAGCTCGTCAAAGCTAACCTCGGGGGCTACTCGTAGTACAGTTACGGGCTTAGGTGGATCATCTTTATAATTAAGGGTGCCCGGCACTCTAAGTATGCGCGCCTCCTCAAATACAACAGGGTCTACATGAAACTCTTGTTTTTCGCAAAGCTGACGTAGCCTTAAGGCTACTGGTTTCCATTCCTCACGCGTTACTTCGCGGTCAAAGACCCAGTACACGTGCAATCCGCGTCCCGAGTTGACTATCGTGGGGGCAGGTAAACCTACAGTCTCACAGAACTCTTTTAGGCTTTTAGCTCCAGTTTCTTGGTCTATATAGCCGTCAGGACGTCCTGTAGTTGCGTTTACTTCAGCTTTCTTTTCTCCGCAGTCAATGTCTAACCATAAAGCTTTAAGCATCTGCACGTTTGTTTGTGTGCGCCCTTCGCTCGGGTCTTTAAACTTTGCTACAGCAAAATAAACATCTCGTTCCTGCTTAAGGTAGGAGTCTATTAGCCCCTGTGCTTTTTCCCTAGTAGGTACAAGTTTAGTTTCTGGGTAGCCCTCTGACCGTAACCCTACTACACAGAAGTACCCATGTTCGGGTAATACGTGCTCAAGTAAGTCAAAGGTTTCCATAGTCTAAGGCTCTAGTCTTATTATAAATTTTTCTATACGTGCAGCCACGTGTACACTAGGTTTTGTTCTTCCTGCGAACCAACCATACACACTTTGGCGACTGACCCCCAGACGTTCAGCTACTTCCACCACAGGTACACCATGTTTGATGCAGATACGGCCTAGCTTTACGCCTAAAGAACGAGCACTTGCAGACTTGTTGAGCGAGACTAAATTTAAAGTATAGCCATAGCTCATTAGGTGTCTACACTCCATGCGTCAATTACAGAAGCTAAAGAATCAGAAGTATCTTTTTCCGTAGGCGTTTCTTTTTTCTTTGAACGTTTTACTGGTTCTTCAATTGCGGGTTCTTCAATTACTATTTCTTCTTCTTCTGGCTCTTCAGAGCGAGTTACCTTTGGCTTCGGAGCTTCTATTTTAGGGGTTGCAGTAACTCCATCCGCTTGGGCTACAGTAATTTTTGTGTAAGCCGTAGCTTCGGGAGCTGTCTGCACTGCACTAACCGCGTCGTATTCTTCGTCAGTAAGAGAGCGTACTGGAGTAAAGAGGAGTTCCATAGACTCTGCGTCTAAATCATAACTAATTCTAGTTACCACTGTATCTGGAGCTTCACGGTTGCTAAACAAAAACTTTACGTAGCTCTCAAAAGGATGCTCGTTCCCTGAACCTTTACCAAACAAAGACTTAGCAGGGATATTAAACTGGTACAGATCACCTGATGTGTCTCCCGCTAGCATAATAGCTATACGACGTTGGAACCTACACGCTTTACCACCGTTATCACCAGAGCCTTTTATGTTCATAGCACAGTCTGCACAGTTGCTATGCTGCTTATCAACCGCTCCTTCTTCTGGCTTACCTCCCTCGTTAGACCAACAGTTAGGGAGAGTAGCGTCTTTGCTGGGATCAAATTTATCTTTGTAGTATATGCGTGAGACTTTGGGCAGCATATTAACAATGACTGCTTCAAACTCGTCACGAATAGGCTCACCTATTTGCTCACCGTTAATGATCTTTCTAAAGAAACCTTTGTTACTTGTCTGTATGCGGCGGCTATATATCGTAGAACTAGCTTTTAGTTTCTCTCCTAGCGCACTACTGCGGCGTGTAGCTACGCCTGTTTGGTTTTGAAAAATAGATACTTCACTCATTGTCATCTCCTACTTTGGGTTTAGGTTTTCTTACACTAATTACGTACTGCCTTTTAGCCTGCAAGCCCATCGGTACAGCGTCAGGGTTATCTGCTAAAAATTCTTTCATGTTTCCGTTATGAATACGCTTTTCCAAAAGGTGGTAAGCGTCGTTATCTTTTACAAAGTTGTAGAAGCTGTCCCAATCACTAGTCCAGTAACTGGAGTTAAGCCTGCGGCTTATAGTTCCGTTGGTAGTAGCTAAGCTGTTTACATCTTGGTCACTGCAAAGTTCTAGCATCTTGTCTGTTACCATAATTTGCTCGTGTTTTATGGCTTTGACTTTATCTTCTAGTTTGCGTATTTGATCGCGCATCTTTATGTAAATGTCCGCTAATTGGGACGCATTGTAGGTGTCCATCGAATCCTCCTTTTGCTTGTGGGGAGGATCAGTTTACATCTTCTGTTTACATTGTCAATCGTTTATTTCTTGTTTGTATAAATCGACTATTTTGTTGTGGTTATCAATGTTGGAGCGCAGCATCTTGTACAAGCGTGCTTCTACTTCGCTGCCTGTTACATGCACAATAGTCATCGGGTTGTGCTGACCGGGGCGGTCTATACGAGCATTAGCTTGGAGGTAGGTTTCTACGCTAGTAACGGGGGCGTACCAAATAATTGTATTGGCGGCTGTTAAAGTCAAACCATGAGAAGCAGCTTGAGGCTGGATGATTAGCACTTGTGGGTCGGGAGTTTGTTGGAACTGTTTGATTATCTCACTGCGTCTGTTAACCGAAACTTTCCCCGCTATAACCTCGCATTTTATTTTCTTCTTAATTAAAAATTCTTTAAGTAATTCAATAGTATGCGTAAACGGTACAAAAACTAACACCTTATGGCTAGACTCTTCGATAACTTCCAGCACTACCCGTAGGCGGTTACTCACATCAAACTCAATGACTTGTCTATCGTCCGTGTAAACGGCACCCCCTGATATTTGCAGCAACTTGTTAATGTTTGTTGCGGCATTGACAGAACTTACTTGCTCCCCATCTGCTTCCATTACCATTTGTTTCTTAAGCACTTGGTAGTATTTTTCTTGTTGCGCGGTTAGCGGAGCTTCTCGTTCTACGTGAGTCACAGGCGGTAGGTCGAGGCACTGGTCTTTTTCAAACCGTATAGCAGGTTGCAGTACTTGGTGTACAATCTTGTCTGCCATTGGGGTAGGTTTCCATTTGTACTGAGTAAGCTTATACATCACTTTGTCTCTAAACTGTCCGAAGTACCTAGGAACTTTTTCGGGGTTTACTAGTCTAGCCAAGCCAAAAGCATCTATAGGGGACTGCGCAGCGGGTGTGCCGGTAAGCATCCATAGCCACTCTATCTTATCTGTAAGCTTTTTTAATATTTTCCAACGGTTTGTTTGCACGTTCTTGTAAGCGTTAGCTTCGTCAACAACTATCATGTCAAACCCGCCATTACGAATAGCGTCTTGTACTACAGCAACACCGTCAAAATTAATGATTACAAAGTCTGCACCTGCGTCTATTATTTTACGCCTTTGGTCTGCTGTCCCATGTGCCACCGAACAGCCTCGGTGCATAGCAAAAGTAAACAAGTCCTCTTGCCACGCCGATTTCATAATAGATAAAGGACATATAACTAACACCCTACGTATAAGCCCTAACTTCATTAGGTAATCCGCAGCCCAAATAACAGAAGCGGTTTTGCCTGTGCCCTGCTCGTTAAAACAAAAAGCCTTTTTCCGTATGCTAAGGAACGCCGCTGTCGTACGTTGGTGGTCAAAGGGGGTAAACTTGCCTGTCCATTCGTAGTCCCGTTGTATAGGAGAAGGAACACTAACACCAAGACTTGCTAACGCTTGCGATTCGGTTTGTTCCCATTTAACTGACAACTCGCAGTAACCATCAGTATCTTCTTTAATTACCCGATGTTCTGGCACTTTCTCCGTAACTAATTCCGGCCTACGTGTCCGCAGGAGCACGTATTTATTGTCTATTATCTTCATGCTTTAGATGTCTTCTTCTTCTTCTTGCGTTCGCGGTCACTAGTCTCTGAAACTAAATTGCCTTTAGCATCTCGTTTAAAGGAACGATTGCGGCTAGCAGTTTCTACCCTAACTCCATCAGAGTTCTTGCCGCCTTTGTCCATAGCTTTCCTATGGGCTACGTCTTTTCCGTCGCCCTTAGAGACCTTCCCTTCCCTCGTTGCCTTTCGCCTAACTTTGTTACGTTGCGCACGTTTCTTCTTTTGCTCTTCAGTGCCTTGGTACTTAGCGTACTCAGCTTTGTAATCTCGTTTCTTAGTAGCCATAATAGCTTCCTTTGTTAATGTAATGTTTTCTTGTAGCTTTCGCTGCTTGTAATCTTAGCTAAGCTGTTAGCAAATTCTAAAATGCCTTTGTTGTTAGCCATAAAGATTTCATCGGGTATTGGGAAGCCATACAAAAGTTCCGCTAATTCAAATTCAAGGTTTGGGTAGGTTTCTGCCCAACGTTCAAAAACATCTATTGCCATTTGTTCGTCTTTGTAGTGCCCGTCTACATAGGTCTGTTCATCTATGGCTACCAATATAACGTAGTTGGTACTCATCATCGTTTCCTGTGATGTTCACATTTAGTTACCGGACACCAACCACACAACGGGCTGCTTATTGCGTTCCACACATCGTGCTCTTCTGCCGCTGCTAAAGCCTCTAAAGGCCCGTCGAAAGTGGTGTACAAAAGCTCCTGCTCGTCTCGTGTATGGGTTTTCTTTATAAACTCATTACTAACTACGTAAGCTAACGCAGATTTTATGATTCCCACGTTTGGGAAATAAGTAAATGTAGCAGCAGCTAACATGTCGAGTTGTTTAGTGTCTGCATACTTTGCGTTCTTACCTGTCTTATAATCTACTAAGTACGCTTTTTCTCCATCGACTATGACTAGGTCGGCAATGCCACGAAACCATACGTCTTTAGCAAAGAACGTAGTCTCCTTATGTTTTTCCCCGTCATAAGAGATGCCAAACCTTAACTCGCAATGCTTATCTCCTCCTATGGCGTTTAAAGAATTTACTATGGGGTTTAAGTACTCAAACTTTTTAGGGATAGGGGTCCCATCTTTTATAAAATGCTCCGCAGCTTTGTGTACTTGGTTACCATAGAGCATAGCTTCACTGCCCGTATCTCTGACATCCTTAGCTACCTTCAAGTGGTAATATTTCTTAGGGCACTGTTTAAAAGTGCTAATACTACTGTAAGACCAAGCTGTCATGTTAGTTACCTATTTTGTTGCGAATTACTTTTGGTTTTAAACCCCACCCTTCGGTTAGAGGGTCATCAACGCCACTCTGTCCAATAGCGTAACTTTTTACTGCTCCGCCTTTAGCTAAATACTTTTTAATATCTCCAGCTATTTTTTCACGCTCTAACTCTTTATCTGTCTTTTTTGTCACTACTTAACGCCTGTGTAGAATATATGTTTATGTATCTTAGTTGTTATCTCACCCGTGTATGCCCATTCAGGAAACACCTTTGTACTATGGTAATGGGTAGCACCTTCTGTCGTGTCGGGTACGGACTTACTTAAGTTCGCAATGTATAACGCGTTGTACCACGACTGTGTGTTGCGCGGGTTGTCAGATTTGCCATCGCAATAAAAACTAAACTGGCACTTGTTCCTTATAGGGTTACCGTTCCAGTAGTACCCTTGCTTAACCACGTCACACGCATTATCTGGGTAACGTTGGTCTTCAACCCTGTTCTGTATTACATGAGCAACTGCAATCTGCCCAGCACCGAGTTCGCCCCGTGCCTCAAAGTATACTGCCACTGCGATGCACACCAAAGAAGGAGTAATCATAAGCTGTTCCTCAATCGTAAATATCAAAGTTCTCTTCAAAAGGCACACAGGTTTCTAATATTATCTTGCCCATGTTACGGGCTTCCGCTTTAGGAACCACTACAATCTTGTTTGGGTCAACTTCAACGACGCACATCGTGCGTTTTGTTTCTTTGGCTAAGTACTCTGCTTCTTCTAACGCAGCTATTGGGTCAGTAAAATAGGGCATTGGTGTCTACCTGTAATAGGAAATAGTTGTTTCTCTGAGAATAGCTTTCTCGAAATGCTCACACTCTAAGCAGTACCACCCTACTCGCTTCTGCGTCTCTATGTTAAGCACTTGCTCAGAAGTTGCCCCGCACTTAAGGCAGTTGGTAGTACTTAAGTCGTCAGTCATCTAGTATAGCCTCCATACGTCTCTCTAACTCTTCTAGCCTACCAACAACATCTAACAGTTGCTGACCTAGCTCTACCATTTCTTCGCCATCTTCTTCGCTAAGCTCTATTATTATTTTCATTTAACTGTCCCCCCAAAGTACAAATCTAAGGTAAGCTCTGCGCTGCGTAAGTCTTTCTCGTCCTGCTCTTCTTTGCGAGCTTTTAATTCTTCTTCTATTTCTTTTTTTACTTTTTCCCTGAAAGCTATCCGTTCCTCCTCCTCTTGCTTTCGTTTTGCGTCTGCCTTTGCTGCTTTCTTAGCGATAGCCATTGCATTTTCAATTATTTTTTCCTCTTTATACTCCCCTGTTTTTTCGCTGTGTGCGTAAGCTAAAGAAGCGGTAGCTCTCCAAGTAAGTATTTTTAAGGCTTTTTGTTCTATTTGCCTAACCCTTTGGTTCGATATATCAAGCTCTTTTCCTATTTGAGCTAAAGTTTTTTCTTCCTCACCGTTTAATCCAAAGCGGGCATTGACTACTGTTTGCTCTCTGTTAGTTAATGTTCCTACCGCTGCCGCCACAAGGTCTACCGCATCACCGTCGCTTACTATTTGTAGGGGGTCAGTTCCACCTGCTAGTAAGTTGCTAGAGGTTAATTCAGCCATGTTGGCTTCTATTGCACCGTAGTTAATTTGTAGAGGGTCGTTTATATGTTGGGGTGGGAAGAGATCGTACACGCTGCAAGCAAAGAAATCGCAAAGGGTTTGTGCAGTTGCAGTTTCTTTTCCTGTTTTAGTAAGGGCCGGTGCTTTTAAATTAAGTATCTTACCTATAGCCGTTTGGGCCACTCCGCTAGCTCTACTCAGTTCAGCCGCACTGCTTAAACCGTAAGACTCCATAAGCCTAAACAGGTAGTTGTTTTTTACTTTTACTTCTACTCTGTAGTCTTTCATTTGTATCTACCTATTACATCCCCCGCGTCTAGCCAAACGCTAAGAGCTTTTAATATTCTTTCTTTTCTAGCCCGTAGCTTCTTAGCTTCAACTACTCGTGCGGCCCGTAGCTTAGGTAGTTCCTTCAGTTCTTTTTTCCATAAGGCGTGTTGCTTTTTCTTTTGCGCTTTCGTCAGCTTAAATGCTTTTATCTCGTGAGCTATTAGCTTTGCTATTCTGTCTTTAAGAGTAGGCGGTTTTAACGCTTTGGTGTTCTCTTCTATCTTGGCATCTAGTGTTTCTATAAGCTGAAGTAAATCTTTTTTAGTTGTCATATCTTTGTATCCCCTGTAGTTAAGGCCCGTAGCGTGGGCTAGCCGGTGTACGCAAAAAGCGGAGAACGTGCCTCCCACGAGGAAGAATGTCTTTCTTTTTCGTACACTGCGGGTGTTTTTAGCTACCATGAACCTACCCACCGCCCGCTGGGGTATTACTTAACACTCACCATAACTTCGAGCATAGCCTCCTTCGCAATCCAGAGGTAAATCTAATGCCCATGTGGGCCGCACTTTCATAGCTTTTTCTACAAACGCCATTGCTTCTTCGGCTTCGGCTTCGGGAGCTATACAACCTATAGCGTCATGCACGGTCATCACTACTTTGTATTTCTTAGCTACCCGTAAGAGCTGTTCACCTATGACAATACGAGCTAAGGCTTGGCAGACGTTCTCAATTACCTTACCCCCATATATCCTGTTGGGTATAACCGCACGACCCCTCCGTGTATCGTATACCATTTCTTGCTTGCCGTCTTCGCCTAGTTGTTTCCGTAAATTAGGGTACTTTATAAGTAATTTGTTAGGCATTTCAATACCTTGCGCGCCAAGTACTGAAAGTATGCCCTTCAACCCCAGTGGAGAAGATTGCCCACGCATCATAGCTATCAGGGCGTCATTAGCTTGGTACCATAGAGCCGGAATCCTGCGGTAAGTCTTACGATACACGCGGATAATGCGTTCGCATTCTTTCAATTCAAGTTCCACACCGAAGTTCTTTAGCTGCGCCTGAAACTTGTTAGGCCCCATTCCATACCCTGCACCTAGGATCGTAGTCTTACCAACAAACCTTTCGTCTTTGGTTATGTCTTCTGCGGGTTTGCCGTATATAGAGGAGGCCATAATTTTATAAACATCGTCTCCCCTGTCGAAAGCGATCACTAAATCTTGTTGTTGCGCTAACCAAGCAAGTGTTCGGGCTTCTATTTGAGAAAGGTCACAATCTATAAAGACATAGCCTTCGGGGGCGCACATTGCTTTCTTTAGAGCAGAGCCTCGGGGCAAGTTTTGCATATTTATCTTGTCGTCACCGCCCCACCTGCCTGTGTGAGCAGCGTAGTATCTTAGGGGTATAGGTAACAAACCTCGACTCGCTATAGAGATGAACCGCTCGGTGCGTGACTCTTCAATAGTAGACTTAGCCCCTAACCTAGCTGCCGCTAGCAATTGCACGTATTGGTTCTCATGCTCAAGCAGCTCTCGGAACCCTTCGTCAGTCTTGGCAAAAGCAAAAGTCTCTTTGCCAGTTGTTGGGCTTATCTTCTTAGGTGCTTCAACCCCAAACTCCGCTAGCAGCGCGGCAAACTTTGCATTGCTGCGTAGGTCTTTCTCATCGTGTACCACTTTTTCCATCAGTTCTTTCTTTCGTTCCTGTATGTCTTTGAGATGCTCCTCTAAAACATTCTTGTCCAGAACCAAAGCAGGTTCAGTAAACATCCGAACAGTAAGATCAATTAGGTCTAACTCAAACACTGAAAAACCAAACGCCAAAATTTTAAACAGTTTTGTGGTCAACTCTACATCTTGTATGCAATAGCCTCCGTAAGCTGCTAACTCAGAAGGAGAAAAGTCCAAACGTCTTTTACCTATTGCGCTATGGACTTCCGTTCCTTTCTCCCCTAACTGATAATATTCACTCAAGGCAGCTAAACTACCTCCGACTTCGACTGTGTGGATAGCGCGAGCCATTGAAAGCGTATCAGCTATCTTCTTAGGTCTAATATTAAACAACCAACTAAGCACCGCTAAATCAAACTTAGCGTTATGCGCGACTACGGCACTGTTAGCCCAGTCGAACCCATCTAAAAACTTTTGTGTGTTTGCCTTTGTGCCGCTAAACCAAACCGTCTCTTCTTGGTTACGCTTTACTGCTACGCCTATAACTTCAAACTGAGAATCTCTAACGTACTCTTCAGTAGTTAACTTATTGAATCCATAGTCTTTTGCGTAATAACTTTCAAAGTCTACAACTAAAATGTCCAAAGGCTTACGTTCCTTAAATGTCTTTTTTATGTAGTGGCATTACTATCATCGAGCAGGACAGCAAGAACCTCGGAGGTAAACGCATCGCCTTGTATCCTTTCAAATTCTTTCTTGAACTGAGCGCGTTGCTCATCGCTAACAAAGGCAGACTTATCAGGGTCTAATATAACCTTGGCAAACCTTAGCCATTTGCTCGTACTAACGAACTTACCCCGATCAGAAAAAGTATTAAACTCTTCTGGGTGACTTTCAATCCTGCTCAGTAAAATCTCAACGCCCTTGTTCATTGGTTAAAACTTCCTCAAGTTCGTGTAAGTTGTATTCGTTTATGATTAGGGAGCTACCCCCAGCCTCTTCAATAGCGGCAAGCTCTCGATCTTGTAGCATGGTTGTTGTATTCTTACCGGCCTTACATTCAATACCAATGAACGCACCGTTATGACAAGCTACAACGTCAGGGATACCACTACGTCCCATGCCATAGGTAGCGGGGAAGAAGTAGTACGCGCTATGTTCTTTTAATAACGCAACGACTTTGTTTTTTACTTTCTTTTCGGGGGTAAGAGCCATGCACGAAGTATGGTGGAGGGGTTGTACATTGTCAATAGCTTTTTCGCGGACAAAAAATGCCACCCGAAGGTGGCAAAGTGTATCAACATGACCTAACAATTGTTAGGTAGTGGGCATCAATCTTGGTGGTCTGCTAAGTACTCCTCCTTCTCTCGCTTACGCTCGGCAGGGTCTACGTAGTCTTCTTCTAAAGTATCAAGGTACTCTTCTAGCTCTACCATTACTCTGTCTTTACCTTCCATCTTGTGCCTCCACGTGTTGCTTGAGAGCCTCACGCATTGCGCGTGTGTAACTAGGCTGCTGTTTAAAATAATCTATAACGTACTGCGGTAAGCGCACGTTGACGTGTACTAGGTTCTTCTTAGGTGTACTCATTGTAATCTCCTGATATATAGAAAAAGTCTTGTTGTTGGCGGTAGCCTACGTCTCTAACAAACGTTTTGTCGTTCGCTAGTTTGAGCATACCTACCTTAGCCGCCAGTTTTTCGGGCAGTGTGTTTGCGTAGTGTGCGCCTACTTTCTTTCCTTTCTGGTCTATCGCTATGCACGTTTCATTTTCGGTATAGAAGTAGAACCCTTTTTTATTAAAAATGTTATTTACCAAAGTATAATCACTGTGCAACGAGGGTAGCGTATCGAGCAAGTCACCCTCCACGTTGGACCGGTAGCTAAACCCGTCGCTTACAGCTATGTCCTTATACTTATCAAAGTTATCCATGATGTGGTTAGTCAAATGTTTTACAAAGATTTCAACAGGTTCTTGTTTTTCCGTTTGTAAACGGTTTTCGTCTAGCATTGCCCTACGCGCGGTCTGCCTGAGCATGGAAGCCTTAGCTATGGCACTAGCAGGGCGAATAAACT
>Ga0114916_1001901_pt1 | contig 11359 bp, 14 predicted proteins | sample MalvirAntarct_66_FD_83501 | JGI IMG/M metagenome (GOLD analysis project Ga0114916, IMG submission 83501) | Marine viral communities from the Global Malaspina Expedition - Malaspina viral metaG Antarct_66 | ecosystem: Environmental > Aquatic > Marine > Oceanic | place: West Anvers Island... | reverse complement strand
CGGCACGATCTGGTTCGTCGACCGTGCCAACGCGATGATCCGCCATATCGACCAGGACGGCACTGTCGGGAAGGATGAAGCTGTCGACCAGCGTCGCGGAAAGCCTGCCGCCGCCCAGACCGAAGATCGGGTCGAACGGTATCGCAGGAAGTTCCGGCACCGTCTCGACCGGCTGCTCGGGCGTGGCGGAGGCGGCAGTGTCGGGCTCAAGGACTTCGCTCTCCGTCGGCTCCGCCTCAGGCTCGACCGGCAGCGCCGTCTCGGGCGTCGACGACGGTGGTGCCTCAGGGGCCGGCAGCGGCGGAGCCTCGGGCGTCGTCGGCGGCGGCGCCTCGGGGGTCGTCGGCGGCGGTACCTCGGGCGCCGGCAGTGGCGCGCCGCCATCCGGGGCGCCCGGTGCGTTTTCCGGCGCCACGAGGTCGAGGGCGAGGGCTTCGCCCGGGCTGTCCACAGCCGGCACCGGGGCAGGGTCGATCCGCCCCCCCGTCGCGGCCTGTTCGAGGTTCACCGTCTCGGCATCCGGCGGGCTATCGGGCGCCGCGACGACCTGTGAATCCTGTTCCACCGGCGAACCGGTATCCGCCGCCGGTCGAGACGCCGCCGCGACAATGCCGACCCGCTCGGCCTCCTGGCGCAGGAGGTCGGCCGAGGCGGTCGCAGCGGGAAGGTCGGCCGCCCGACCGGCATCTCCGGAGACGCTTCCAGGTTCCGCGGCCGCGACCGCCGGAACAATTCCACCGTCCTGTGACAGCACGGTCATCGCGCCGACCAGAACCCATGCGCGATCCGCGCCGGTCGGCTCCTCGGCGGATATCACGACGCCGTCGTCGTCTGTCGCCGCAAAGACCGGGAAGACGCCGCCCGGTTCTTCCGAATGTGGCTCCGCCGGCGCCGGACCGGGCTGCGACATGCCGGTCACGTCGCCGCACCCGGTTCGACCACACCGCCGGCCTTATCGCCCCCCGAAATCGACACTGCCCGACCTCACGTCGTGATGAAGCATGGCGCCGAACTCGGCAGCGCCACCAACCCGATGTCGTCAGGAGGGAGAATTGCGTCCGGCTGCGCCGGCATGCGCGACGGGCAGCCGTCACCGCCGGAACATCCTGTCCCTGCGAACGCGCCCGCAGTGTTTCCCCCCTGTACGTCCTTTACACAATACGCGTCGGATCAGCGCGCATTCAACGACATTTGCCGGGAATTCAACTTAATCCATCGAATCCAGGTCGGCCTGTTGCAGCGGACCTTCGCCCCCCGTCCGAGCAACCCGTCCCATATCGCCCGGTCCTGGGTGCGGACGCAAAAGGCCCCGCCGCCCGGTCGGACGGCGGGGTCTTCGTGGCATCCGAAGGATCAGAGCAGGCCGATGACGTGTTCGGCGCTGGAGACTTCGAAGGCGCCGGGCGCTTCGACGTCGACCTGCTTCACGACGCCGTCCTCGACGATCATCGCATAGCGCTTCGACCGGATGCCGAGGCCACCCTTGGTGGCGTCGAGTTCGAGGCCGAGGGCCTTCGCGAAGTCGGCGTTGCCGTCGGACAGCATGTCGACCTTGCCGTCGCAGTTCTGCGACTTGCCCCAGGCGTCCATGACGAAGACGTCGTTGACGGCGACGCAGGCGATCTTGTCGACGCCCTTCGCCTTCATCGCGTCCGCCTTCTCGACGAAGCCCGGAAGATGGCGAACGGAACAGGTCGGCGTGAAGGCGCCGGGCACCGCGAACAGCACCACCTTCTTGCCGCCGAAATACTCGTCCGTGCCGACTTCCTTGGGACCATCGGCGGTCATATGGCGCAGGTTCATGGACGGGATGCGGTCGCCAGCCTTGATCGTCATGCGCGTCTCCCTTGGGATTCCGACCCTGGGCCGCCGGATGCGGCGGCCCGTCGCGCTGGAGTATGCCCGGCTTCAGCCAAAAGGGAAGGCCGGGACCGGCGGAGGCCGCTCCGAGCGGCCGCCCGTCGCCTTGCGCGCCCACCATGGCTTGCCTAACTTAAGCGCCATGGATCTGTCCATTCGACGCGACGGCTATCTGACGGGGCACCTCCTGGTGGCGATGCCCGGCATGTCCGACGAGCGGTTCGCCCGCTCGGTGATCTTCCTCTGCGCGCACAGCGAGGAAGGTGCCATGGGCATCGTCATCAACCGCGAACTCGGCTCCCTCACCTTCGGGGAGCTGATCGAACAGCTCGACCTGAAGCCGGCCGACGATACGGTCGACCTGCCGGTGCAGTCCGGCGGCCCGGTCGAGACCGGCCGCGGCTTCGTCCTGCACTCCATCGACTATCGCCACGAGGGCACCCTGGTGGTCGGCGACGACGTCGCGCTGACCGCCACCGTGGACATCCTGCGCGCCATCGCCCAGGGCGAGGGACCGCGCCGGCGCATCCTGGCGCTCGGCTACGCCGGCTGGTCGCCGGGGCAGCTGGAGGAGGAGATCCGCGCCAACGGCTGGCTCAACGTCGCCGCCGACGCCGATCTCGTCTTCGACCCTGCGCTCGACGAGAAGTGGGAGCGCGCCATGGCCAAGATCGGCGTCGACGCGCGCATGCTCTCCACCTCCGGCGGCCACGCCTGAGGCGCAGCCGCCGCTTCTTCTCTTACCGCAGGCGCGCGCGGATCGCGTCGTAGGGTTCGATCTGCTTCACGGGGCCGAGGGCGGCGAACGTCAACGGGGTCTCCGCCACCCGGGCGGCCGCCCGCATCACTGCCAGTTCGTCGACCGCCTCGATCCGCTCGACGATCTCCGCCACCGAATGCGGCCGACCGAAGATCAGCATCTGCTGGCCGACCTGCTCGCAGCGCGCCGCCGTACTCTCGCGCGCCATCAGCGTGCTCGCCTTCAGCTGCGCACGCGCGCGGTGGACCTCGTCGGCACCGACCCGGACGGAGAGGTTCGACAGTTCGTCGCAGACGATACGGACGACCTCTCCCGCCTCCTTTTCGCCGGTGCCGGCATAGACGCCGAGAATGCCGCCGTCGTGCAGCCCCGAGGCGAAGGAATAGATCGAATAGACGAGGCCGCGCTTCTCGCGCACCTCCTGGAACAGGCGCGAGGACATGCCGCCGCCGTAGAGGGTGGACAGGACCTGGAGCGGGTAGAAGTCCGGATCGTCGTACGAGACGCCTTCGAAGCCCATGACGAGGTGGACCTGTTCCAGGTCGTCCTCCTCGCGAATGTCGCCGCCCGCGTAGTGCGCCGCATCGGCCTCGCCGAACATCTCGGACGGCAGGCCGCCGAACTTCTCGACGGCGAGGTCGACGAGCTGGTCGTGCTCGATCCGGCCGGCCGCGGCCAGCACCATGCGCGGCGCCCGGTACCAGTCGGCCATGTAGCGGACGAGATCGGCGCGCGGCAGGGTGCGGATCACCTCCGGCGTGCCGAGAACCGGACGGCCCATCGGCTGCCCCGGATAGGCCACCGCCTGGAATGCGTCGAAGACGACGTCCTCGGGGCTGTCCTGGGCCTGGCCGATCTCCTGGAGGATGACCGAGCGCTCGCGCTCCAGTTCGTCCGGATCGAAGGTCGAGTTCTGCAGGATGTCGGCGACGATATCGATGCCGAGCCCGACATCCTCCTTCAGGACCTTGGCGTAGTAGGCGGTGTTCTCGCGCGAGGTATAGGCGTTGAGGTGACCGCCGACGGCCTCGATCTCCGAGGCGATGTCGGCCGCCGAGCGGCGCGCCGTGCCCTTGAACGCCATATGCTCCAGCAGGTGCGAGACGCCGTTCACCGGCTCCGCCTCGTGGCGGGTGCCGACGCCGACCCACATGCCGAGCGCCACCGATTCGACCGCGCCCATCGGGTCGCTGACGACGCGCAGGCCGTTCGGCAGAACGGTGATGTGCGGCCCCTCCCCGGCTGCGGGATCGTCGGCGTGGAGGAGGGTCGCGGCTTCTGACCTCATCAATTCAACCTTCGTATGCGCATCGTCTGCCACAGCATATCGGGACGACCGGGGCCCGGTCCAAGCACCCCCGGTGCGTAAACGGAGCGGGCGCCGGCGGCGCGTCGGACGTGGGCTCCGCCCGGCGGCGGGACCGTGGGGCTGGTCGCGGGCGCCGGTCGCCCCACATCGGATGCGGGGCCGCTTCACCCATCTTTCGAAAGGACCCGACCATGCGTGTCGCCTCAACATTCACTGCATTCGGCGCCGCTGCGGCCCTGGGTGCAGTCGCCGCCATGCCGCTGCCCGCCGCGGCCCACCATGGCTGGAGCAACTACGATTCCGGTAAGGCGATGACCGTCACCGCGCCGGTCGTCAAATCCGACTACGGGCATCCGCACGGCACGCTCACGATCGAATCCGACGGCGCGCGCTGGCTGGTGATCCTGGCGCCGCCGTCGCGCATGACCAACCGCGGCCTGACGCCTGAGGCCATCGCCGCGAGCGAGACGGTCACGGTCGAGGGCTATCCGGCACGCAACGGCGACAAGGAGATGCGCGCCGAGCGGATCACCGCCGGGGGCAAGACGGTAGAGCTTCGCTGAGGACGGCGGCCGGGTGATCGCGGAGACCGTCTTCGCCTGGGCGGGTGCCGCTGAGGCGTCCGCTCTGGCGGCGGCCGTGCGGATGCAGCCGTGGATCTATCCGGCGGCCAATCTCGTGCACGTGCTCGGCGTGTCGCTTCTGGTCGGGGCGATCATGGCGTTGGACCTGCGGCTGCTGGGCGTCTGCCGACGCTCGCTGCCCGCGGCCGGCGCCGTGGATCTGCTGGTGCCGGTTGCCGTCGTCGGAGCGATCCTGGCGGTACCGAGCGGCATCCTGCTCTATCTGCCGGATGCCGTGCCGCTGACGGGACACCTGCTGATGCAGGTGAAGGCGGGCCTGCTGGTGCTCGGCCTCGCGAACGCCGTCGCCTTTCATCTGCTCTGGCACCGCAGGCTCGTAACTTGGGACGACGGCGCCCCGCCCATCTCGCGCGCACAGTCTGTCTTCTCGATCGCCATCTGGCTCGGCGTGCTGAGCTGCGGAAGACTGATCGCCTACTTCTGAGCGCCGTATCGTTCTTTATTTGTTCTCTATCGGCCGCTATGCTCTCCTGGTCCCTTCGGGAGCGTGCGATGGCGGAAGCGGAGACCGACGATCGAGTGCCGGCGCGGCCGGTCAAGGGCCGCGGCAGCGTCACCAACCGGAGCGGCCGCTACGAGGCGACGACGCGCGAGCCGGTGGACGACGGCTGGAGCACGGTGGAGGAGGAACCTTCGCCGCTGCGCACCACGGTCGGTGCCGACACGGCCCGCCGGGCGATCACCACCAACACGTCGCCGGACGTCGGCTTCGACCAGTCGATCAACCCCTACCGCGGCTGCGAGCACGGCTGCGTCTATTGCTTCGCGAGGCCGACGCACGCGTGGCTCGGCCTGTCGGCTGGCCTCGACTTCGAGACGAAGCTGTTCGCCAAACACGATGCGGCGCCCCTTCTGGAAAGCGAACTGCGGTCGCCGCGCTATCGCTGCAAGGTGATCGCCCTGGGCGTGAACACCGACGCCTACCAGCCGATCGAGCGCGACCTGAAGATCACGCGCGGCATCCTGGAGGTGCTGTCGCGCTTCGAGCACCCCGTGGCGCTGATCACCAAGTCGACGCTGGTGACACGCGACATCGACATCCTGGCGGACATGGCGGCGCGCCGGCTGGTGCACGTCACCCTGTCCGTGACCAGCCTCGACCGCCACCTGACACGCCGGCTCGAGCCGCGCGCGGCGACGCCGATGCGGCGGATCGAGGCCGTGCGGGCACTGGCGGCGGCCGGCATCCCGACCAGCGTGAACGTGTCGCCGATGATACCCGGGCTGAACGATCACGAACTCGAAGCGGTGCTCGCCGCCGCGGCCGAGGCCGGCGCGAGCAAGGCCGGCTATATCCTGCTGCGGCTGCCGCTGGAGATCCGCGACCTGTTCCGCGAGTGGCTGGAGACGCACGCGCCGGACCGGGCCTCCCGGGTGCTGAGCCTCATCCGGCAGACGCGCGGCGGCGCGCTCTACAAGGACCGGTTCGGCGAGCGCATGCGCGGCGAAGGACCGATCGCCGACCTCATCGAGCGGCGCTTCCGCCTCGCCTGCACGCGCCTCGGGCTGGACAAGCGCGACTATGTTCTCGACACTTCGCGCTTCCGCCGCCCCCCTGCTCGCGGGGACCAGATCGCCCTCCCCCTCTGACACGCGTAACCCACCCGAATGCCCGATTTTTCGCTCCAGCGCCGCCTGTCGCGCCGATACGCCGCCGGCCCGATCGCGGGAATCGACGAGGCAGGTCGCGGTCCCCTGGCCGGCCCGGTGGTCGCCGCGGCGGTCGTCTTCCGGACGCCGCGACTGCCCAGGGCGGTGCGCGACGGCATCGACGATTCCAAGAAGCTGAACCGCGAGCGGCGCGAGGAGATGTTCGGGGCGCTGCAGGATCTGCACGGCTGCGGCGGCGTCGATATCGGCGTCGGCATCGCCCAGGTCGAAGAGATCGACCGCCACAACATCCTGCGCGCGACCTTCATGGCGATGCACCGCGCCGTCATGGCCCTGGCACCCTGCCCCGTCCTCGTGCTGGTCGACGGCAACATGGCGCCGCCCTTCCCGTGCGCCGCGGAAGCCGTCGTCGGCGGCGACCGCCTGTGCATTTCGATCGCAGCGGCCTCGATCATAGCGAAGGTCACGCGCGACCGCATGATGACGGCTCTCGCCCGGGAGAACCCGGGATACGGCTGGGAAACCAACGTCGGCTACGGCACGGCGGAGCACTGCGCGGCGCTGACGCGGCTCGGCGTCACGGCGCATCACCGGCGGTCGTTCGCACCCGTTCGTAACGCGCTGAATCCGAACGAGATTGACGTGACGACTCGGGTGAATCAGGATGCCCTCCCATGGGGGCAATTCGAGACACTGACGACTGCCGCATCATCGTAGGCGACTGCGTCGCGGCGATGGACGGCCTGCCGGCCGAATCGGTCGATATGATTTTCGCCGATCCGCCTTACAATCTGCAGTTGCGGAACGAGCTGCGGCGGCCGAATCACACCGTCGTCGACGGCGTCGACGACGCATGGGACCGGTTTCCGGATTTCGAGACCTACGACCGGTTCAGCCGGGCGTGGCTGCAGGCGGCGCGCCGCGTGCTGAAGCCCAACGGCACGATCTGGGTCATCGGGACCTACCACAACATCTACCGGGTCGGTGCGACGCTTCAGGATCTCGGCTACTGGATCCTGAACGAGATCGTCTGGCGCAAGACCAACCCGATGCCGAACTTCCGCGGCCGGCGCTTCACCAATGCGCACGAGACGATGATCTGGTCGGCGCGGGATGCCGGCAGCCGCCACACGTTCAACTATTCCGCGATGAAGGCTCTCAATGAAGAGCTGCAGATGCGCAGCGACTGGCTGCTGCCGATCTGCTCCGGCGGCGAGCGGCTGAAGGTCGACGGACGAAAGGCGCATCCGACCCAGAAGCCCGAATCGCTGCTCTACAGGACGATCCTGGCGGCGACGCAGCCCGGCGACCTGATCCTCGACCCGTTCTTCGGGTCGGGCACGACCGGGGCGGTCGCCAAGCGGCTCGGCCGTCGCTGCATCGGCATCGAACGGGATCCGACCTACGCCGCGATCGCGGCCGAACGGGTTCGTCACATCGAACCGGACGCTGAGGCGAGCCTTCTGGCGAGCCCGTCGAAGCGGGATGCCCCGCGCGTGCCGTTCGGGTCGCTGCTGGAGCGCGGCCTGATTCGCGCCGGCACCGTGCTGACCGACCCGGCGCGGCGGTGGACCGCCAAGGTGCGTGCCGACGGCTCTCTGATCGCGGCAGAACACCGCGGCTCGATCCATCAGGTCGGCGCCCTGGTCCAGGGTGCGCCCGCCTGCAACGGCTGGTCGTTCTGGTGCGTCGAGCATACGGACGGCCGCCTGGAGCCGATCGACACCCTGCGCCAGCAGGTCAGGTCGGAGATGCAGTGACGATCCCGGGGAGAGCGATCGCCCGCCCTCCCCGGTCGCGTGTCAGGACTTCGAGGCCTTCTTCGCCGTCTCGAAGATGAGATCCATCAGTTCCTGCGCCGGCACGCCCTTCGGCGTCGCCTCGGCGACCCACTTATCCCAGACCGGCTGCGCGCCCATCTCGATCAGCTTCGCCCGCTGCTCGTCGGTGTAGCGGACCTCGATCAGGCCGCGCTCCTTGAGCATCGGCAGATTGGCGTCGTCCGCCTTCTTGAAGGCCGCCTTCAGCGTGTCGTAGTGGGGGCCCTTCACCTCGATCAGGAGGTCCTGATACTGCTTCGGCAGCGCGTCCCAAGAGGATTTCGACAGCACCTCGACGACGTTTGCGGCACCCAGCGCCATGTTCGCCGTGTACCACTTGGACACTTCGTGCAGGCGATAGGAGATGTGCGCGTAGGTGTAGGGGAACGACGCGGCGTCGAAGATCCCGCGCTCGAGGCCGTTATAGACCTCCGGGGCCGGCACGGTGGTCGGCACCGCGCCGAGCGTGCGCATCGCGTCGCCCATGCCGCCCAGCGCGCGGACACGGCGGCCCTTCCAGTCTTCGAGCGCCTTGGGCGGTTCGCCGACGCCGAAGAACTCGTAGGCCGGCAGGATCGCCGACGCATAGAAGACCGCGTTCCATCGGGCCATCTCCTTCACCAGCACGGGATGCTGCATGTAGGCTTCCTGGACCGCGATCCGGACGTCGTGGTCGCCCAGCGGCAGGAACGGCATCTCTAGCCCGTTCAGGGCCGGGTTCTTGCCCGGGTGGTAGGAGCCGGAGATCTGCGCGCCGTCGATGACGCCGATCTTGATGCTGTCCAGGCCCTCGCGCGCCGGGGCGTACTGCTCGGCGAAACCGATATCGATCGTGAAGTTGCCGTTGGTCCGCTCCTTGACGATTTCGGCGACCTTCTCGATGCCCGCCGTCTGGGCGCGCGGCGGTCCCCACGTCGAGAACTTCCAGTTTACCTTCGGCCCATCGACCGTCTGCGCCGAAGCGCCGCCGGCAACCAGTGCTACGCCCGCGACCGCCGCGAGCGCGAGCTTTCTCACATCGAGCATTCCTGTCTCCCACGCGGTTCCTGAACGAACCGCAACGACCGTTTAGGGGATCGGACCGGCAGAGGGTGCCTGGTCCGCGCGGCGGAGCGCCGCTTGCCCGCAGAATGCCCAAAACCGCCGCGTGCGTCGACCACCCCCCGGAACGCCGTCGTCGTGCCGGCCCGGCTGGACATACGATAGCAGTACACTAGGATCGCATCGGCGTACCGCGAGTGAGTATCGATGACAGCCGAAGAAATGATCACGGCCCTCGGGCTGATGCCGCACCCTGAGGGCGGGCATTTCCGCGAGACCTTTCGGTCGCCTTCTCCGCCGGGGATCCGCGCGGCGGCGACCTCGATCTACTATCTGCTTGCGGCGGGGGAACAGTCGCACTGGCATCGCGTGGACGCCGACGAGATCTGGTGCTTCCAGGCGGGCGAGCCGCTGGAACTCCTGGTTTCCACGGACGGCGAAACGGTCGAACGGCGCATCATCGGTGCGGACGTCCGGCGCGGCGACAACCCCCAGGCGGTGGTGCCTCAGGGGGCGTGGCAGGCCGCACGGCCGCTGGGCAGTTGGACGCTCGTCGGCTGCGTGGTGGCCCCGGCCTTCGATTTCGCAGGCTTTGAAATGGCACCGCCCGGGTGGTCACCCGGGCGGGAACAGTCGCACAGGCGCTGAAGTCGGACCTCAGCCGGGCGAGCGCGTCATGGTCTTGATCGGACCGCGGGGATTGTTGGACATCTCCGCGATCTTGCGGTCCTGAGACTCGATGAACGCTTTCGCGGGCACGTCGCCGTCGAGGCCCCCCACTTCCGAACTGGGCACCTTCCTGTTCGAGGTCCGGGTGCCGTCCTGATAGATGACGTCGAAGAGCACGAAACCCTTGTCGACCGGCTGCTTCTTGCGTGCCATCGTTACTACTCCCTAGGAAAGGCTCAGCGCTCTTCGGACGGCGCCCCGTCCTCGGACTCGGCGGCGTCCTCCGTCTCCCCGTCCTCCGGGAGTTCGAGCCCCTCCGGATTGTCGGCGGTGGTCCGCGCGGCCTTGCGCGCCGCCTTCTCCTTCTTCTTCTCTTCCTTGCTGCGGGCGCGTTCGTTGCGCTGCTGCTTGTAGTTCGGCTTGAAGGCCATGGCTCCGCCTCCTCAACGCTCACCCGCCTGGGATCGGCCCGGGGATGAAGCGGACGCTTCGGACATCAAGCGAAAGGGGGCACCGGCTGCCCGGCGCCCCCTTCCGCAACTTTCCCGGAGGCGATCAGATCGCCTTCAGGTTCTCCGCCGAGGTCTTGCCGCGCTTGGGATCGCGCTGTTCCTCGAAGTTGACCTTCTGGCCCTCGTTGAGGCCACGCAGGCCGGCCCGCTCCACCGCCGAGATGTGCACGAACACATCCGGGCCGCCGTTGTCCGGCTGAATGAAGCCGTAACCCTTGGTGCTGTTGAACCACTTCACGGTTCCGACAGGCATTGCTGTCCTCCGATATTCGAGTGGCGCCGTACAGATGTCCGACGCATCAAACTGGGGGTGGAAACGGCAGCAATCGAGGCCCGAGGGGCTTAGCAGGCCGGCAGTCCCAAGCAGAATGACGAGATTAAGATGGGCTTATCCGGCCCAACCGCAAGAGGCAGGTCGTCGAAGGAGAACCGGCAGCCGCGGCCGCCCGCGTCAGCCCCGGTCGCGGAGGATCCGGGCCTTGTCGCGCTGCCAGTCGCGCTCCTTCACGGCGGCGCGCTTGTCGGCCTTCTTGCGGCCGGTCACCAGCGCCAGCTGCACCTTCGCCATGCCCCGATCGTTGAAATAGACCGAAAGCGGGACGAGGGTCGCACCCTCGCGCCGCACGGCACCGAGCAGCTTCTCGATCTCGCGCTTGTGCAGGAGCAGCTTGCGCGGCCGGCGCGTCTCGTGCCCGAACACGCCCGCGCCGCGATATTCGGGGATGTGGGCGTTGAGCAGCCAGATCTCGCCGTCACGGTCGCCCGCATGGGATTCCGCGATGCTCGCACGGCCGCCGCGCAACGACTTCACCTCGCTGCCGGTCAGCATGACGCCGGCCTCGAAGGTCTCCTCGACGGTGTATTCGAAGCGGGCCCGGCGGTTTTGAGCGACCACCCGGCCCGCACCGGATGGCTGCTGTGCCATGGCGGTGTCTCAGTCTCCGATGCGGAATGCGGCGCTCACAGGAGGCCGGCGCTCGCCATGGCGTTGCGGACGCGATCCTGGGCGGCGGGCGTCGCCTCGACGAGCGGCAGCCGCACCTCGGGGGTCGCCTTGCCGAGCAGGCTGGCGCCGAACTTGGCCGGTGCCGGCGACGGCTCGCAGAACATCGCCTCGTGCAGCGGCATCAGCT
>Ga0114916_1001898_pt1 | contig 11372 bp, 8 predicted proteins | sample MalvirAntarct_66_FD_83501 | JGI IMG/M metagenome (GOLD analysis project Ga0114916, IMG submission 83501) | Marine viral communities from the Global Malaspina Expedition - Malaspina viral metaG Antarct_66 | ecosystem: Environmental > Aquatic > Marine > Oceanic | place: West Anvers Island... | reverse complement strand
TCTGGTACTCTCACGCCATACGTCCGACAGCGCGGCATTTCTTTCCGGAGGTCCGCTAGGGCTGATCAATACCGGAGCCGTGGCGAAGGCGGCCAAACGCATCTGCGAGGCCATGGATGTTCGCAAATCCGGTGAGGACCCGGCTGCAGGATCTCTGTCAGGCGGCAATCTGCAGAAATTCATCGTTGGACGCGAACTCGACCGGCAACCGGTAGTGCTGGTCGTCAATCAACCGACCTGGGGCGTTGACGCAGGTGCCGCGAGCCGCATTCGCCAGGCTCTGATCGACCTCGCCAAGAGCGGTTCCGCCGTGGTCGTCATCAGCCAGGACCTTGATGAAGTGTTTGAAATTGCAAGCCGGATCGCGGTCATCAATGAAGGCCGGCTTTCCTCTCCCGAGCCCGCGTCGACGATGACAAGAGAGCGAATCGGCTTGTTGATGGGCGGTTTCCACGACGGAACCGGCCAGGCCCATTCGGAGGCCGTCCATGCGCATTGAGCTGAAAAAACGCGATAACATGTCGACGCTGTTTTCAGTGCTGTCGCCGTTCATTGCGCTGGGGCTGACCCTGATTGCCGGCGTGATACTCTTCGTCTCGCTTGGAAAGGATCCGGTCTCCGCGCTCTACAGCTTCTTCATCGAGCCGCTGACCGAGGTCTGGTCATTGCATGAGTTGGCTATCAAGGCGGCGCCGCTGATCCTGATCGCTGTCGGCTTGTCGGTCTGTTACCGTTCCAACAACTGGAACATCGGCGCGGAAGGCCAGTTCATCATTGGTGCGATGGCGGGATCGGTCTTGCCGGTGGTGTTCCACGGTTGGGAGTCGCCGCTGATGCTGCCGTTAATGCTGGTTTGCGGGATGATCGGCGGGGCCGCCTATGCGGCGATTCCGGCATTTCTGAAAGCGAGGCTCAACACCAACGAGATCCTGACAAGCCTGATGCTGGTCTATGTCGCGCAACTGCTTCTCGACTGGACGGTTCGGGGCCCGTGGCGCAATCCGGAAGGCTTCAACTTTCCTGAAACCCGGAATTTTGCAGAGAATGCAATACTGCCGAGGATCATAGAAACCGGAAAGACCCATTGGGGCTTCGGTTTCGCGCTGATTGCGGCGCTGGTGCTCTGGTTCGTGATGCGGCGGACGCTCAAGGGGTTCGAGATCACAGTGCTTGGCCAATCGGCGCGGGCAGGGCGGTTTGCCGGTTTCTCCGACAAGAAGATGGTCTATTTCGCGTTTCTGATCTCCGGTGCTCTTGCAGGCCTCGCCGGCATATCGGAAGTGTCGGGCGCCATCGGCCAGCTCCGCCCGGTGATTTCGCCCGGCTACGGCTTCACGGCCATCATCGTGGCGTTCCTGGGACGGCTCAATCCGCTCGGCATCGTCGCGGCAGGCCTCATCCTGGCGCTGACCTATCTCGGGGGCGAGGCGGCGCAGATCTCGATCGGCATCACCGACAAGGTCACCCGGCTGTTTCAGGGCTTGCTGCTGTTCTTCGTGCTGGGATGTGACACGCTGATCCATTACCGCATCCGGCTGGTCTTCGGATCAGCGCAGAAGGGGAGCGCCGCTTGATGGATATGACCCAGGCAATCATCCTGACGATCATGACAGCGGCCACGCCGCTGCTGCTGGCGGCCATCGGCGAACTGGTTGTAGAACGCTCCGGCGTTCTCAACCTGGGTGTCGAGGGCATGATGATCATGGGCGCGGTGGCGGCCTTTGCCATCGCGCAACTGACGGGTTCGGCCGGGCTCGGCGCCCTTGGCGGACTGGTCGCGGGCATGCTGTTCTCGATGCTGTTCGGTTTCCTGACACTGACACTGGTGGCCAACCAAGTGGCGACCGGCCTTGCCCTGACCATTCTCGGGCTCGGCCTGTCGGGCATGATCGGGGAAGCGTTCATCGGACTTCCCGGCCTGAAACTGGCGGCAATCGAGATCCCGCTTCTCTCCGACATTCCGTTCTTCGGACGCTTGCTGTTTTCCCAGGACCCGATCTTCTACACCTCGATCATCGCGGTGATCGGCGTGAACTGGTTCCTGTTCAGAAGCAGGGCAGGTCTGAGGCTCAGGGCCATTGGCGACAGCCACACCTCGGCGCATGCGCTGGGCGTGAACGTCGTTCGTACGCGCTATCTGGCGGTGATGTTCGGCGGCGCCTGCGCGGGACTGGCAGGCGCTCACCTGTCCATCGTCTACACGCCGCAATGGGTGGAGAACATGACTGCCGGACGCGGCTGGATCGCACTGGCGCTGGTGGTGTTCGCCTCCTGGCGGCCCGGACGGGCGCTGATCGGCGCCTATTTGTTCGGGGCCGTGTCGATCGGACAATTGTTCGCGCAATCGCGTGGTATCGGAATTCCCTCGCAATTCCTTTCGGCTCTTCCCTACCTCGCCACGATTGCGGTACTTGTTATCATATCGTTGAATCGCAGGATGACGCTCATCAACACGCCGGCTTCGCTCGGCAAATCCTTTGTGCCGGAAAGGTAGTCAAAATACCCCCGGCATGATGTCAACAACCAACCAGACAGGGTGAACCCAATGAAAAAAACACTTCTTCTCCTTGCCGCGGCCACTGCGCTCGCCGGCATCACAGCTCCAGCAAGCGCCGCGGGCATGGACAAGGTCAAGGCCTGCTTCATCTATGTCGGCCCGGTGGGTGACTTCGGCTGGTCCTATCAGCACGATCAGGGCCGTCTGTACGCGGAAGAAAAGCTCGGCGACAAGCTTGAAACAGCTTACCTCGAAAGCGTGCCGGAAGGCGCGGATTCCGAGCGCGCCATCGAGCGTTTCGCCCGTTCGGGCTGCAACATCATCTTCACAACCTCGTTCGGCTACATGGATCCGACCAACAAGGTCGCCAAGGATTTCCCGGACGTGAAGTTCGAGCACGCTACCGGCTACAAGACCGACCACCCGAACGTTGCGACCTACGATTCCAAGTTCTTCCAGGGGCGCTACGTCATCGGCCAGATCGCCGCGAAGATGTCAGAGACCGGCTCGGCAGGCTACATCGCCTCGTTCCCGATCCCGGAAGTGGTGCAGGGCATCAACTCCTTCATGCTCGGCGCCCAGTCGATCGATCCGGATTTCAAGCTCAAGGTCGTGTGGGTCAACACCTGGTTCGATCCGGGCAAGGAAGCCGACGCCGCCAAGGTCTTGCTTGACGGCGGGGTCGACATCCTGACCCAGCACACGGATTCCACCGCACCGATGCAGGTTGCCGCCGAACGCGGCGCGCATGCCTTCGGACAGGCTTCGGACATGATCGCCTTCGGCCCCGAAACCCAGCTGACCTCCATCATCGACGATTGGGGTCCGTATTATGTCGAGCGCATCAGCGCGGTTCTCGACGGCACTTGGGAACAGTCGCGGACCTGGGCCGGCATGGCCGAAGGTCACGTCGTGATGGCGCCCTACACCAACATGCCTGACGATGTTAAGGCGATGGCGGAAGAAACAGAGGCGAAAATCACCTCGGGTGAATTCCACCCGTTCACCGGCCCGATCATGAAGCAGGACGGTTCGGAATGGCTGGCTGAAGGCCAGGTTGCCGAAGACGGCGAGCTGGCCGGCCTGAACTTCTACGTCAAGGGCATTGACGACCAGCTGCCGCAGTAATCTCGCTTCAGCAGACTTATGACAATTGGCGGGGGCGGCTACATTGGCCGCCCCTTCTTGTTATTCCCCGCGTCTGATCGCCCTACTCGGCTGGCGCGGGGTATGGCGTCGTGGTGGGGTATGGTGTCGTGGTCCGGGGCAGGAACCGGCCAACGGGCGCGAACAGCGCGCGAATGATGGCGCGGCCCACAGGCTCGATGCGGGCGAAGATCCACCAGCTGACGGCCAGCGACATAGACAGCGCTAGTGCAAAGGCACCCCATTTTCCGATGGTCGGCTCCACGGTATTCATCAGGATGTAACCGGCATTCTGGTGGACCAGGTAGAACGGATAGCTGATGCCGCCAAGCACCAGGATCCAGGACCCCGACCTGACATGGCGGCCCATGACAACTGCCAGCAGAAACGCTGCAACGATGCCTGCATTAGCCAGGGCCACCACGGCGGCACTTGAGGCTTCGCCGAGGCGGAAGATGACGTCGAGCCGTTGCACTTCGGCGGCGTGGAAGGTCATGATCAGCGCCACTCCGGCAATCAGCAGACGCAACGCGCTGGCGCCCTGCGACGAAATCCGCCAGGTCATGACGCCGAGCGCGAAATAGCTGCCGTATTCGGTGAGAAACAACAGCTCGACCGGACGCGAACCCAGCATCGTGTTGTTGACCATCACCAGCAGCATCCAGAGCGCGACCACGGTATCGGTGTGGCGGGGCAGGACCCCGGTGAACAGGCCGATCGCCACCCATCCATAGAAGATGATCTCGATGACGATGGACCAATAGGCCCCGTCCATGAAGTCAGATCCGAACATCGGCGCAAGCATGGTAAGGTTTGCCAGCCACTCGAAAACATCAGTGGTGTAGGGCGGTTGTGCCCACCACAGCATCGCCAGGAAGGTGATGGTCATGGCCACCACGTGGGCCGGATAGAGCCGGGCCAGCCGGCCCACCGAGAATCCGTACCAGTCGCGACCGGTGGCCGACCAGATGATGACGAAACCCGAGATCATGAAGAAGAGATTGACGCCGAGATAGCCCATTGAAACCGAGACGCCGGCGGCAGCAAAGGAAAACTCCAGATAACCGCCTTCCTGGGCTCCGCGGTAGAGGAAATGGTAGACAGCAACCGTCATCGCCGCCGCAAAGCGAAGCAGGTCGAGCAAACCGTTCCGGTTGGCGTCGCTTACGCCGGACCGCCCGAATGTTTGACTGCCACGCATGGTGATCTCTCCTGTTGGGATGAGGTCATTCTAGCGCAAACGGAAACGCCGGGTCTGACAACCCGGCGTTAAGCTTAAGCGTAAAGGTTAAGCGGACCCGGCAGCAGCCGGGGCCAGATCAGGCGAGGCCCTGCTTGCGCACATCATCCCAGGCGGCATCCAGTGTCTTCCTGGCCGAGGCAATCAGGACGTCGATTTCTTCTTCGCTGATGCTCAGCGGCGGCGAGATGATCAGCGAATCACGCACCGCGCGCATCACCAGGCCATTTGCAAAGGAATGATCGCGGGTGATCGTGCCGACCTTGCCGACATTGTCGAAACGCTTCTTCAGGTCGTTTTCATCCGGTACGAGTTCCAGCGCACCGAACATGCCGACCATGCGGGCCTGGCCGACCATGGGGTGGTCCTCCAATGCTTTCCAGCGCTCCTGGAAATAGGGTCCGATCTGGTCGCGGACCCGTTCGACCAGTCCTTCGCGCTTGATGATGGTCAGATTGGCTATGGCCGCGGCGCAGCAGGCCGGATGACCCGAATAGGTGTAGCCATGGTAGAACTCGACACCCTCGTTGTGCAGCACTTCCGCGATCTCGTCTGAGACAAGCACGCCGCCCATCGGCAGGTATCCGGAAGTGAGCCCCTTGGCGATCGCCATGAGGTCGGGTTTCATGTCGTAGTAGCCGGAACCGAACCACTCGCCGGTGCGGCCGAAGCCGCAGATGACCTCGTCGGAAACGAACAGTATATCACGGGCTTCTAGGATGCGCTTGACCTCGGGCCAATAGGTTGCGGGGGGGACGATGACACCACCGGCGCCCTGGATCGGCTCGGCGATGAAGGCGGCGACATTTTCCTCGCCGATTTCCTCGATGGCTTGCTCGAGCTGGCGTGCCGCCCAGAGGCCGAACTCGTCCTCGCTCATGCCGGTCATCATGCCTTCGCCGAACCAGTAGGGCTGGTCGATGTGGTGAATGTCGGGGATCGGCAGGCCGCCCTGGCTGTGCATGGCGCTCATGCCGCCGAGCGAAGCGCCGGCCATGGTCGAGCCGTGATAGGCGTTCTTGCGGCTGATCACCACCTTCTTGCCCGGCTGCCCCTTGAGCGCCCAGTAGGTGCGCACCAGGCGGAGGATCGTGTCGTTGGCCTCGGAGCCGGAACCGGCATAAAAGACCATGTTGATGTGTTCCGGCGCCAGATCGCTGAGCATTTGCGACAGTTCGATCACTGGCGGATGCGTGGTCTTGAAGAACGTATTGTAATAGGACAGCTCGCTCATCTGCGCGCGAACGGCTTCGACGATTTCCTGCCGGCCGTGGCCCACATTGACGCACCACAGTCCGGCCATGCCGTCCATGATGCGGTTTCCGTCCGTATCCCAAAGCCAGACACCGTCGGCACGGGAGATGACCCGTCGCTCATCGATTCCCAAGGCGCCATGCTCGGTAAATGGATGAAGGTGGTGCTTGTGGTCGGAAACCTTGAGATCGTGAGAAGACACGTTGACGCGCATTATATCTGTTCCTGATTGTTTTCAGAGAGGCCGCGATGAAATCGGTTTGACCTTTAACCGAGTGTGTGCACAAATTTTCGGCGCGGACAAGCGCCGCGGCTTTCTCCTGGCGCCCGCCGCACTCAAATGTTGTCACTCACGCGATAATGTATATGCATGGTGTCAAAGCGGCACTGCAGGCTAACCTGTCCCGGCAAACAGTTCCGGTTCGTGGCGCGGCAACTGAAAGTCCTGAAGGGGCCCTGAAGGGGCAAGGTGATACTATGCGCGAGAGCGCCAGCACGGAAATGCAAAACGCAGACCTTCCCACGAACGAAGAAGCCGAACGGTTCCTGGCCGACAATCCCGATATCGAATCGGTCGATTTTCTGATTCCCGATATCAATGGCGTGATGCGCGGCAAATGGGGCCCGACCGAAGCGCTCGCCAAAGCCGGTTATCCGGGCATCAACATGCCGTTGTCGATCTTCGGCCTGGACATCTGGGGCCGGGAGGTCGAGGCGACCGGGATCCACATCGAGACCGGCGACATCGACGGCTACTGCCGGGCCATTCCCGGACGCATCAACCGGGCGCCATGGGCGCCGCGCCCCTCGGCGCAGGTGCTGATGTCTATGTACACCGAATCCGGCGAGCCCTGCGCCTATGACCCGCGCAATGTGCTGCAACGCATCGTCGACCGCTATGCTGCCAAGGGCCTCACGCCGGTCACGGCTTTCGAACTTGAATTCTACCTCGTCGATCCGGCCGTGTTCCAGCGATCGGGCCGCATGGGCAAGGACCAGGGGCCGGGGCCGGACCAGCAGCAGATGTATTCGCTGTCCGAGCTGCGCGGCCAGAGCGAACTGTTCGCAGAGATCCGCGCTGCGGCCGTCGCCCAGGGACTGCCGATCGATACCATCATCAAGGAAGCGGCACCGGGACAGTTCGAGGTCAATCTCAAGCATCGCGCCGATGCAATGGCTGCCGCCGACGACACCGTGCTGCTGCGTCGGCTGATTACCGAATCGGCTCACAAGCACGGGCTGCGCGCCACGTTTATGGCAAAGCCGTTTCTGGAATGGCCCGGCAACGGCATGCATGTCCACGCCAGCATCCTTGATGACCAGGGAAACAACGTGTTTGCGGGCGAGGCGGGGGACCTGCGGCTGCAGCATGCGGCAGCAGGTCTGCTCGCAACCCTCAAGGACACCTTGCTGCTCTACATCCCGGGCTTCAACGGCTATCGGCGGCTGCAGCCGGGCTCCTATGCGCCGACGCGGATCGCCTGGGGACGCAACAACCGATCGGTCGTGGTGCGTGTGCCCGCGTCCGATGACAAGGCGCGGCGTCTCGAGCACCGGATGTCGGGGGCGGACGCCAACCCGTATTTCGTTCTCGCCGGTGTGCTGGGCGGGATGCTCGAGGGGCTGGAGAACGCCAAACTGCCGCCGCCGCCGGTGGAGGGCAATGCCTACAACGTGCCGCTGCCGCAACTTTCCGATGACATGGACGACGCGATCGAGGACTTTGAACGGTCCGATTTCATCCGGCGTCTGTTTGGTCCGGAACTGCGCAAGATCTTTGCCGAGATCAAGCGCGAGGAGCTCGTCGCATTCGACAATGAAATCACGCCGCTGGAACGCTCGACCTACCTTTGAGGACGTACCGGCCCATGTTTGAACGCGGGGCTTCCCTTCATCATCGAAAGGGATGTGAGCCGCTCAAAACTTCTTTCGACGATTTGACATAGGACAAAGCTCAGCCGGTCTCGGTCATGCGACCATATGACTGCCGTCGAAAATTCGATTTCCGGGTTGACGAAACTGGCATTGTCTCGCATCTTGGAAGTGACACATAGGAAGAATACCATGGATTTTGAAGCGTTCTTCGAGGACAAGCTCGGCGGCCTGCACAAGGCGGGAAACTACCGGGTTTTTGCCGATATCGAGCGTCACGCCGGCGGTTTTCCGCGCGCGACCCGCTATCGTGCCGATGGCTCCACGCAGGACGTGACAGTCTGGTGCTCCAACGATTACCTGGGCATGGGACAGAATCCGCTGGTCACCGACGCAATGAAGGAAGCCATCGACCGCTGCGGAGCGGGCGCTGGCGGAACGCGCAACATCTCCGGTACGAATCACTACCATGTGCTTCTCGAAGAGGAGCTTGCGGATCTTCATGGCAAGGAAGACGCGCTGATTTTCACATCCGGCTACGTTTCCAACTGGGCTGCACTCGGAACCTTGGCGGGCAAGATTCCGGGCCTGATCGTCTATTCCGACGCGCTCAACCACGCCTCGATGATCGAGGGCATTCGCCATTCGCGCTGCGAGAAGCGGGTTTTCAAGCACAATGATCCCGAAGACCTGCGCCGTCTCATGGCACTGGATGACCCGGCTGCACCGAAAATGGTCGCCTTCGAAAGCGTCTACTCGATGGATGGTGACGTCGCGCCGATCGCGGCACTGTGTGACGTGGCAGACGAGTTTGGCGCCATGACCTATCTCGACGAGGTTCACGCCGTGGGCATGTATGGACCGCGCGGCGGCGGCATTGCCGAGCGCGAAGGCCTGATGGACCGCCTGACCGTGATCGAGGGTACGCTTGGCAAGGCATTCGGCGTGATGGGTGGATATATCACCGGATCGCGCGCGCTCTGTGATTTCGTTCGCAGCTTTGCTTCCGGATTCATTTTCACCACGGCGTTGCCGCCGGCACTCGCCGCGGGCGCTGCGGCATCAATCCGTCATCTCAAGGCAAGTCAGCTGGAACGCCGCCGCCATCAGGACACGGTGGCAAAGGTGCGCCGGGCGCTCGACTCGCATGGTATTCCGCACATGGAAAACCCGAGCCACATCGTGCCGGTGATGGTTGGCAACGCCTCGAAGTGCAAGTGGATTTCGGACGTGCTGATGGAAAGCCACGGCATCTACGTGCAGCCGATCAACTACCCGACGGTGCCGGTCAAGACCGAGCGCCTGCGGATCACGCCGACACCGATGCACAGCGATGCCGACATCAAGCATCTGGCCGGCGCGCTGAGCGAATTGTGGTCGCAATGCGCACTGGCGCGGGCGGTCGCCTGACGGATCCGTGCAAATCACGTTTTCAAGCAAAAGCCCGGACAGTGTTGAACTGACCGGGCTTTTTCATATGCAAGCACAGGACGCGGTAATCTTGGTGCTTGCTCGATCGGGCATCGCGCAATCAATCGGTGGGCTGGTCTGCCTCGTTGCGCACGGGGGCGCAAAACAGCGAATAGAGCGTGCCGATAACCGATGAGACCTCGTGATTGAGGATAGAGTAGTAGATCATCCGGCCTTCGCGCCTGGTATCGACAAGACCATCGAGGCGCAGGCGCGCCAATTGCTGCGAGACCGCAGCCTGCGGCATAGCCAGGATTTCCTCGAGCTCGGAGACGGACTTTTCGCCCTCGGAGAGAATGCACAGGATCATAAGCCGCGTTTCATGGCTGAGTGACTTCAACAGGTCACTGGCCTTGCGCGCCTGAACAAGCAGGAGATTCATTTCCTCCTGATTCATGTCTGTCTTGATTTGAGGCAGTGTCATTTTGGTGCGTGCTCGATGGATCTTGTTTATTATATAGCGATAATGCGATCTGGAAAAGGGCGGCTGTAAGACAAAGACGTGCCTGCAACCGCTGGGAAGACCGAACGCAACAGGCCCGATGTTCCAGTTCATGGATAGTTCCTAGCTTATTCCTGGGGTGCGTTGCAATATTTCCAATCGATTTAGATGCCGCTTTTGGCCAAGAGCGGCAAACACCGGAATCTTCATTGCAAGGCCTTGCCCAGCGCCCTTGTCCGGTCCTACTCTCTTTCTTGAAGATCTGAACCGTCACACGGTCCGATGGATCGGTGCCACCGGGGATCGGATGTTTCGAAATGCCCGATCCGGGTTCGGGCGCGGGAGGTTCCATGTCTGCACTCAACCGCATGCTTGTCTGCACCTTGATTGCGTTGCTGTCCGTGCCGGTGGCGGCACTGTCACAGGACGGACCCCGACGGATCGAAACGACCGAAAACGCCGACTACTTCGGATTTGACCTTCGGACGGTCCAGAATATCGGACTGGACCAGTGCAAGGCCGAATGTCTGACGGACCGGCAATGCAAGGCTTTTACCTACAACGTCAAAGCCGGATGGTGCTTTCTCAAATCCGACTACAACACGATTAACCCGTTTGCCGGAGCCGTTGCGGGGCGGGTGGTGACCGACGGAGAGCCTGATCTCGGCGCGGCCCCGGACCTGGCATTTGTTCCAGCATCGGTGCTTGACGAGGCGCGGGCTTACCGTGACCGCACACTGGCCCGGTATGGCAATGGCAGCAGTATCGGGGTTGCCGGGCTGGTAAGCCAGGCCGACGCCGCGCTCGCGTCCGGCGACATGGATGGCGCGGTGCGCACATTCGCCATGGCGGCAGCGGCCGCGCCCGAGCGCAGCGACCTCTGGGCCAGCCTGTCGCGCGCAGCGCTTGCCTATACGCCTCAGGACCAGAACCTGGCGCGCAGCCTTCGTTCGGTTTCAGTCTCCTCGGCACTCATCGCCTACCGGACGTCGCGCACGGTGACGACTCGGGCGGGGGCACTGGCCATTCTTGCCGAAGCGTTCGAGACCACCCAGAACTGGCGTCCCGCGCTCGAAGCCTACCGGGCCAGCCTTGAGCTCAAGGAAGTACCAGCCCTGCGTGCGGCCTATGCGGAGTTGCGGGCAAGCCGCGGTTTTCGCGTCGTTGACAATTCCGTCGACGCGGACAGCGAAACGCCGCGGGTTTGCGTGCAGTTTTCCGAAGACCTGGTAACGAGCCAAGACTATGCCGGCTTTGTCAGTGTTGACGGATCCAGCACCCTCGCAATCGACACCGATACGCGGCAAATCTGCGTGAACGGCCTCTCGCATGGGCAACGCTACCGTGTCGTTCTGCGTCAGGGCCTGCCATCCGCCATAGGGGAGGTGCTTGAGGCACCGGTGGAGCTGTCGGTCTATGTTCGGGACCGGGCGCCGTCAGCGCGGTTTACC
>Ga0114916_1001897_pt1 | contig 11384 bp, 12 predicted proteins | sample MalvirAntarct_66_FD_83501 | JGI IMG/M metagenome (GOLD analysis project Ga0114916, IMG submission 83501) | Marine viral communities from the Global Malaspina Expedition - Malaspina viral metaG Antarct_66 | ecosystem: Environmental > Aquatic > Marine > Oceanic | place: West Anvers Island... | reverse complement strand
ATTATAATCAATCCAGATCTAATACTTTAAAACCTCAAATTGACCTTTAGCTTTTTTCCAATGTATTGCCAACTCATCCGAAGTGTATTCTTTATTAGAATCTAGCATCACTATCCTAAAGAAATCCTTTTCAAACTTGAGTTCATACCCATAAAAATCTGATCCACCAACCAAATCAACTCCTTCTCGATTAGAAAGCTTATTCCATTTAATTTCGTAATGAAAGTCATCAAAATTTCTATTTAAATCTGTTGTGACAATTGAATCATAAACATTTTCTTCAACGGAGTGGCCGTAAACATAAGCATACAATGAGTCATTTTCATCATAGAAAGAGTGTATCAGCTCGTATTCATTTGTGTTTAGAGCAGCATTTCTTGAGTTGTCTTGATTTGTACAAGCTGAAATCAATATTAATAATAGAATAAAATACTTAATCATAGTTTTCAATTTTAAACAAACCCCTCACCGATTCACCAAAGGACGAATCAAATCCTCCAAGCCATTTACCTTGATCTCATACATCAATTGCATTTGTTCGCCGAGTTTTCCTTGGGGGAAGCCTTTTCCGCGGTACCAAACGTAGTATGGTTCGGGGACGTCAACTAAAAAATACCCTTTGAATTTTCCAAAGGGCATTCTCATGTTGGCCAGTTTGACCAATTCTTCTTTGTTGTTCATTCTATTTCTTTGGTGTCTCTTTCAACACATCGAGTAAGAAATCCCAGAACTTTTGTACGGAGCTGATTTGTGCGCATTCGTCTGGTGAGTGAGCGTGACGGATGTTTGGTCCGAAAGAAATCATATCTACGTTTGGTAGATGCGTTCCCAAAATACCGCATTCTAGTCCGGCGTGACAGGCTTGTACTTTTGGTTCGCTGTTGAAACGATCTTTGTACATTTTTGTCATTGTTTTCAAAATAGCAGAGTCTGGATTTGGCTCCCAACCTGGGTAATCGCCACTTTGCTCTACCTCTGCCCCCATTAATTCAAAAGCAGATTTAATGGTATTTGCAACGTCCTTTTTAGTCGATTCAACGCTACTACGTTGTAGAGATTTCGTTTCAAAAACACCGTCTTTGATTAAAACTCTCGCTAGTGATGATGAAGTTTCAACTAATCCTTCGAATTTCAAACTAAGCTTAAATACACCGTTATGTAAAGCGTACAAAGCACGAATCATCTTTTCACGCTCATAACCAGAAACCATTTTGTCTGGAGTATCAACCTCTTTGAGTTCAATTGTTAAATTAGGTTCTACAGGATCAAATTCTGTATGAAACTCTTCTTTCACATTCTTGATAAAAACTTCGAAATTCTCTTTTTCCATATTCAAAACGGAAACAACAGCAACAGCTTCACGTGGAATAGCGTTTCTTAGTCCTCCACCGTCAAAAGAATGAAGCATTACATCCATTCCAGCTTCATAAATCAAGCGCGTCATCAGTTTATTGGCATTCGCACGACCTTTGTCTATGTCCATACCAGAATGACCGCCTTTTAGTCCTTTGATTTCGACTCTGTAAGCTTGGACATCCTCTAAAGAATAAAGTTCTTCGTAATCATAACGCGTATTTGTATCAATACCACCAGCACATCCAATGCTTAATTCATCATCGTCTTCTGTATCGAGGTTTAATAAAATTGTACCATCGTAAAATTTCGGATCCAATTCTTTAGCTCCTGTCATTCCAGTTTCTTCATCCACTGTGAACATTGCCTCCAAAGCTGGATGTGGAATATCATTAGAAGAAAGTAAAGCCATTATTGTTGCTACTCCTAGTCCGTTATCAGCGCCAAGTGTAGTACCTTCAGCTTTTACCCAATCACCGTCCACATACATTTTGATTCCTTCCTTGTCGAAATCAAAATCTGTATCGTTGTTTTTTTGGTGTACCATATCCACATGCGACTGTAAAATGACAGTCTGCCTATCTTCCATTCCTTTGGTAGCTGGCTTTTTGATGATTATGTTACCTACTTTATCTGTATGTGTTTCTAAGCCTAAGTTTTTACCGAAATTAACCATAAACTGGATGACTCTTTCTTCTTTTTTACTTGGTCTTGGTACTTCGTTTAAATCTGCAAAGTGATTCCACAATGATGTGGGCTCTAATTTTCTTACTTGTTCTGACATTAAAATAAATCTATTTGTTTGTTATTTAACTAGTTTTCTGTATTTCAGTCTCGTTGGAGAAGTATCACCTAATCGTTTCTTTTTATTTTCTTCATAATCAGAGAAACTTCCTTCAAAAGCATAAACTTGTGAATCCCCTTCAAAAGCTAAGATATGTGTACAAATTCTATCTAAGAACCATCTGTCGTGAGATATAACAACAGCACAACCAGCAAAGTTCATTATGCCTTCTTCGAGTGCACGTAAAGTATTAATATCTATATCATTAGTTGGCTCATCTAAAAGTAATACATTAGCTTCAGTTTTGAGTGTCATTGCTAAATGCAAACGGTTTCTTTCACCACCCGATAGTACTCCTACCTTTTTATTCTGATCAGAACCTGCAAAAGCAAATTTTGACAAATAAGCACGTGCATTTACTTTCTGGTCGCCAATTTCAATATGCTCTGTACCCCCAGAAACAACATCAAAAACAGATTTTTCTGGATCTAAATCGTCGTGTGCTTGATCTACATATCCAATCTTAACAGTTTCTCCTACTTTGAAAGTACCAGCATCCGGCTCTAATTCTCCCATAATCATTTTGAAAATGGTTGTTTTACCAGCTCCGTTTGGTCCGATAATACCAACAATTCCGTTTGGAGGTAGCTGAAAATTCAAATCATCGTAAAGCAATTTGTCTCCAAAAGCTTTTCTTACGTGCTCAGCATCAATCACATTTGAACCTAATCTCGGCCCGTTTGGAATTGGTATTTCTAGTTGAGCTTCTTTTGCTTTAGCATCTTCCGATAAGAGCTTATCGTAATTATTCAAACGCGCTTTACTTTTCGCTTGTCGTCCTTTTGGATTCAAACGCACCCATTCCAACTCGCGTTCAAGCATTTTTTGTCGCTTAGAAGCTTGTTTTTCCTCCTGATTCAAACGTTTTGACTTCTGATCCAACCAACTTGAATAGTTTCCTTTCCATGGAATGCCTTCACCTCTATCTAATTCAAGAATCCAACCAGAAACATTATCTAGGAAGTAACGGTCGTGAGTAACGGCGATCACCGTTCCTTTATATTGTTCTAAATGCTGTTCCAACCAATGGATAGACTCAGCATCCAAATGGTTTGTAGGCTCATCCAGTAATAAAATATCAGGATTTTGAAGTAATAATCGCGTTAAAGCTACTCTACGGCGTTCACCACCAGATAAATTCTCTACATTTTGATCATCCGGAGGACAACGTAGCGCATCCATTGCTCTATCTAACTGTGCATCTAATTCCCAAGCATCCAAATGATCGATTTTATCCTGAACTTCACCTTGGCGCTCAATGAGTTTATTCATTTTATCAGGATCGTTCATCACAGCTTCGTCCATAAAGGCATTATTGATATCCTCATATTCTTTAAGAATGTCCACAGTACTCTGAACACCTTCCATAACGATCTCTTTTACCGTTTTTGAAGGATCCAATTCTGGTTCCTGCGGAAGATAACCAACAGTGTATCCATCGGAGATTGTCAGGTCTCCTCTGAAGTCTTTATCAATTCCTGCAATTATCTTCATTACAGTTGATTTACCCGAACCATTTAAACCAATGATTCCAATCTTTGCACCATAATAAAAAGAGAGCGAAATATCTTTTATAATCTGTTTTCCAGCGGGAGTAGATTTACTCACTCCCATCATTGAAAATATCACTTTTTTATCGTCTGACATATACTGATTTTGTTGCCGCGAAGATAAGTAAATTTTTAGGAATTAGATAGATTCAGCTCGGGGAAACAGGGTTGTCTGCAGATTAACACGGATTGTTTTTTAGTTCGCTGTGCTCACAGGAGGGTTGTCCACACAATGTGCCGACCGTTCGGTAGATTTATCGTATTAATCGAATTGCAGGAGGTAAGCAGCACGGTTATTTATAGGGACGCACGGCCGTACGTCCCTACAAATAACCTAATAAAAAATAGTCAAATATTACTTCAGTTCATTTTTAAACTCCTGAAGTTTTTCTTCAAACTTAGATTGAAGCTCCTGATCTAGTATACCTTTATTGTTATCAAAATTATCATCAAATTTTGGTAAAGAGAAATTAGCTATGATATTCGCATCGAACTTAGGAAAACGATCCATTGCTAGTTTCATAGAGTTCCCACCACCACATCCTCCTGGAGAAGTAGATAAAAGCAGCATTGGTACCGCTTTAAAGAATTTCAGTTCATATCTGGAGCACCAATCCATTAAATTTTTAAAAACAGCTGTATAAGCACCGTTATGCTCAGCTAAGGAAACTACTAATCCGTCAGCTGATTGAATAATATCTACAAAGTCCTTTACCTTATCGGGATAACCGTCAAAATCCTCTCTATCAACACTAAACATTGGAATTTCAAAATCATTAAGATCTAACAATTCTGTTTCGTGATCTTCTATTTGCTCTAAGGTGAATTTTACAAATTGCTTATTGATTGAAGTTTTACTGTTACTACCAGCAAATCCTACTACTTTCATATTAATGTGTGTTTTATATTTAGCAACAAAAAGTTAAAGACTTTTGTTTAACAAATCAACGATTCTAGTAGAAACATCATTTTTATAACGTTTTGTTCTATAGCCACCAGCCCAGATGATTCCTTTTATAGCATTCGTTAAGAAAACTTCATCAGCTGCTAGTAAGTTTTGAGGCATTATAGCACTTTCATAGACTTTCATTTTATTTTCAAGGGCAATGTTTATAACCGTCATTCTCATTACTCCTCCGACACAACCTTCTTCTAAACCGGGGGTGTAAAGTACTCCATTACTCACTACAAATAGATTACTGCTCGAGCCTTCCAAAATCCCCCCTTTCGGATCCGTTATTAGCAAATCATCAAGATTTTTCTCTTTTGCTTCAATACCGCACATTACATAGAGCAATGCATTTTTGGTTTTAAAGTTGGATATAGGGGATTTGTGCTTTCTCATTGTAGAATACAAATCAATTTCCCAACCTTTTTTATTTAATTCAAAATCATTATTGTTTATTGGGTAAACTTCTATAAAGTATGTTGTTTCATTTGATTCAGGCAAATAAGACCCTCCCGAAGCACGGTCTATAGAAATTCGCACTCGCCCACCTTTATCGATACTAGATGCATTTAAGAGTTCCTGAATTTTTTCTCGAAAAAAATCTGATGTATAAAACTTAGGAACACGCATTTTTAATGCTATAGCGCCTTCAATCATCCTCATGAAGTGCGCATCTAAATTAATAGGCTTACCATTTTTAACCCTAATACTCTCAAATAAACCATCGCCATAAAGGTGTCCTCTATTTGCGGAAGACAAAGTAGCACCCTCATTTTTAAGGACTTCACCATTGTTATTGATGTACAGTAGCGCCATATCAATTAAAAATATTCGAAATAAATTCTAAAATATACGAAATAAAAGCAGAACCTTTATCAAAATTAATAAATAAGATGTAAGCGATACCAAATATAGCTCCTCCAAAATGCGCATCATGAGCTATTCCTGTTCCTCCTTTTTTACTCATATAATATTCAAATCCGAGGTATAAAATTCCAACAACCCAAGCTGGAATTCCAATGGGTATAAACATTAAATACAATGGTTGTCCAGGCATCCAGAGAATTGCTGCGAATAAAACAGCCGAAACAGCTCCAGAAGCACCTAGACTCATGTAGTTTGGATTATCAACATTTCGCGTATACGGCCAGATTGATGAAGCTAGTCCTCCAACTAAATAAAGGATTACAAAATGTAGCCTTCCTAAACCCAAACCATAGGTTTCACCAAAAATATACTCCATATTCCTTCCAAAAGAAAACAGAACAAACATATTAAAGAATAAATGCATATAATCTCCATGAATAAACATGTGCGAAATAACTCTGTAGGTCTGTTTATCTCTTTTAATCTTATAAGGATAGAAAACCCACTTGAATTTTATCTCAGGTTGATTAAAAGCCTTGATTGAAAGAAGGACTGTGATAATAATAATTATTAGTGTAATCGGATAGTACTGAAATTCCATAAGTTAACTTAAATATTTTTATAAATTCATGCTTAATAATCTGTTGAAAACCAATTTAATTCTTAACTTTCAACGTAATATTACAAAAAGAAATGACAATTCACTTTTCTTTATACAGATTTTTATTTTTCATTATAGTGATATTGCTATTTTGTAAATGCTCGTCTTTTGTAGACAACAACAATTATCCCTCCACAGATGAGCAGCGACTCTCACTTTCATTGGAAGATATACATAATTTAGTCGATTTAAAATCGGAGTACATCGAGTATTGTAATGAATTTTATAAACAAAGAGATTTTAAGACGATTTGGATAAAGGACAGTGTTATTGAAGCAAATAGTTTTCTCGAATATGTAAATAATGACATCAAGCTGAACCTACCACAGAATTACCTAAAAACTCCTTCCTACCAATCTTCAATGAATCCTTATGAAAAAGAAATATTAACCACTTTAAGAGTAGCAGAGTACCTAGGAATTCAATCTCGAGGTCTTATAAACTTTAAAGATAGTACACTTAATGATAGTGAATATGTTGAATTAGAGTATTTAAATGCTTTCGTGGGGAATCATAAATCGAAAAAGGACTGGATTTCACATCTCTTATCTTTTAACATTAAAGACCAGCGGATTTATAGATATCACAGAGCCTTGAATGAATTCACTTCAACTTACCCTTTGAATGATAAAATAATTTCTATTGATAAAGAGAAGGACACAATTGGCTCAGGTAGTAAGCAAATCGCTAAAAACCTAAAGGAGAAAGGCTTTTTATCCGACTTAGATATTTCAGACGATAGCTTGACCAGTATTTTTAAGTCCTTCCAATATATGAATGGTCTGAATCCAGACGGTGTTCTTGGAGAAAAATCTTTGCAGGCGCTTAATCTCACTAATCTAGAAAGGTATCATAAAGGAATTGTGGCATTAGAAAAATTAAAATCTGTGCCCGACTCAATGATTCAAAGCAAGTATATCGAAGTCAACATCCCCTCCTATTTACTATATTTCTACAATGCAGATACAATCGTTTCAAAACATCGAGTTGTTGTAGGGGCAAATAAAACAAAAACGCCAGAGTTCTCAGCTCCAATTAAATTTATCGTAACTCATCCATATTGGCACGTTCCCTACTCTATTGCAAGCACAGAAATATTATATGGCGCAAAAACAGATTCCAATTTTTTTAAGAAGAAGAATTATACAATTTTAGACAAGGGTAAAGAAATATCGCCTGATTCTGTTGATTGGAGTTCAATAAAACCTTATAACTTTCCTTATAGAATTAGGCAAGGAACCGGTAAATCAAATAGTTTAGGCTTATTAAAAATTCTTTTTCCAAATGAGCATGCTATTTATATCCATGATACTCCTTCAAAACATTTGTTCAGAAGAGATATCCGTAATTTTAGTCATGGATGTATTCGGGTCGAAGAACCATTTAGGTTAGCAAAAAATATTTTAACATTAGAAAATCATGTTTATGCTGATTCTCTTGATACTTTAGCCATTCGAGACAAAGAAACCTATTTGAACATTAACGATACATTCTTGGTTAAAATTCGTTATAGGACTGTCGATTTAGATGATTCATTAAAACAGTTGCGCTTTTACAATGATGTCTATGGTCGAGAAAAAAAGCTTTTGAATCTGTTTGCTCCTCAACTTCCGTGATTTTTCTCCCTAGGAATTATTATTTTTGCCAAAACAAAAAATATGAGCACGATAGTATCCCCCTCCATTTTAGCCGCTGATTTTGCAAATCTCGAGCGCGATGTAAAAATGTTAAATGATAGCGATGCTGACTGGATTCACATTGATATTATGGATGGACAATTTGTGCCAAACATATCTTTTGGTCTTCCTGTAATGAAAGCTATTCATAAACACGCTAAAAAGCCTTTGGATGTGCACTTAATGATAGAAACTCCCGATGATTACATACAAGACTTCAAAGATGCTGGAGCCGAGATTTTAACAGTGCATTATGAGGTTTGTAGACATTTGCACAGGACATTACAAGCTATTAAAGCCGCTGGTATAAAAACTGGAGTTGCTCTTAACCCACATACGCCAGTTGATTTACTTCAAGATGTTATTAACGATATTGATGTCGTTTTAATTATGTCTGTGAATCCAGGATTTGGTGGACAAAAATTCATTTCTTCTACAGTAGAAAAAGTTCGAAAACTAAAAAACTTAATTGACAACAAACAAGCTTCTACCATTATTGAAGTTGATGGCGGAGTGAACAGTGAAAATGCTAAGTCTCTTGTTGATGCAGGGGCAAAAGCATTGGTAGCAGGGAGTTTTGTTTTTAAATCTGACAATCCTGTTCAAACAATTAAAGAATTGAGAAATATTTAATCTGAAACAAATAATTTAATCTTTTTATATTTGACAACTTTATAAATAATAATATGGCAACTACATCTGATATTAAAAACGGCTTGTGTTTAGACTGGAATGGCAAGCTTGTTACTATAATTGAATTCCAACACGTAAAACCTGGCAAAGGTCCTGCATTCGTAAGAACTAAAATGCGTGAAATCGAATCAGGGAAAGTTTTAGATCACACATTTTCTGCTGGACATAAGATTGATGTCGTTCGCATTGAACGTCGTCCTTATCAATACCTATATGCTGAAGAAGGTGTAGGTTATCATTTTATGCATACTGAAACGTTTGAGCAGGTTATGATTCCAAAGAAATTGGTAGAGCAACCTGAATATTTGAGAGAAGGAATGGTGTGTGAAATCACTTTTCACGCTGAGGAAGAGACGCCTTTATTAGTAGATCTTCCAATGCATATTGAGGCAGAAATCACTTATACTGAACCTGGCATCAAAGGAGATACTGCAACAAACACATTAAAACCAGCAACAATTGATACAGGAGCTGAAATTCGAGTGCCTCTCTTCATAGATAATGGAGAAAAAATCAAAGTTGATACACGAACTGGAACATATGTGGAACGTGTAAAATAATTAAATTGAATTTGTAATTAAAAGCCCGACAGTCTGTTTGGGCTTTTTTTATAACTCGTAAAATGGAAAATCTAATTCTCATACATGGCGCTCTAGGTAGTTCGAATGAGTTCAATTCTATAGCTCCTCTTCTATTCGAAAAATTCAATGTTATACAATATGAAATTCCACATCACGGTGAAAGATCAAATTCAAGTGAGGTGTTTGAAATGGAAGAATTGACGAAAGATCTAGATCAATTTGTTTCAAAAACAGGGAACTGCTTTATCTATGGTTTTAGCCTTGGTGGATATCTAGCTCTTTCTCTAGCCCAAAAAGGAAATAAAAATATAAAAGGAATAATTACTCATGGAACCAAGCTTGATTGGTCTCCTGAAATAGCAAAAAAAGAAGTCTCTACTCTTAATGTTGATTTTTTGAGGTCAAAAGCAAAGCCATTTTATGACTATTTGATAGATCTTCATGGAGCTTATCTACATAATTTACTTGAAAAGACAGCTCAGTTTATGTTAGCATTAGGTAATTCACCAGTTATTACTGAAGATTCGGTAAAGTCTCTTCACTGTCCTGTAAGAATGATTCGTGGAGGAAAGGATAAAATGGTTTCAAAGCGAGAAACTGAATTTATATGTAATACAATTAGTAACAGTTATTATTTTGAAATTCCTTCATTCATTCATCCATTGGGCTTTTTAAATCCTAAACATGTTGCACGTACTGTCGAAGTTCAAATTGCATCTTTTAAATATGAATGGGTCAATACAGAATTTGGCGATATTGCCTTTAAAAGACTAGGTGAATTAAAAGCTAACAAAACCACTCTTTTGTTTTTACACGAATCAATTGGGTCAATTGCGCAATGGAAAGACTTTCCAGAGTTATTAGCTAAAGAACTAGATTTACCTGCTATAATATTAGAATTTCCTGGTTATGGATTTTCTTCTGAATATGATAAGGAAAGAAATTCAAAATATTTACATCATTTTGCATTAGAAATCTTACCATCATTTTTGAAAACGATAAACCTGGATCAGGAAATAATCATTGTTGGCCACTCTGATGGTGGTACAAACGCACTACTCTATTCTTCCGAACACCCTGAAAAAGTTAAAGGAATTGTTACAATAGCGGCACATGTTCTAAATGAAAAAGAAACCAAAGCTGGAATACATCCTGCAATTGAAGCTTATGAAGCTGGAAAAATGAAAGGATTAGAGATGTATCATGGTCAAAAAACAGAGTCATTATTCTATGCCTGGGCAAATACCTGGCTTTCCGATGGTTTTTTAGATTGGGATATTTCTGAAGATATAAAGAATAACAAGGTACCAGCCTTAGTTGTTCAAGGAGTAGAAGACCAGTATGGAACAAGAAAACAAGTAGAGGTCATTTGTGATCTGTTGGAAAAAGCAGAATCTTACTTTATCAAAGATTGTGGACATGCACCTCACCTTGAAAAACCAGAACATGTCATAGAAAAAATTAAATCATGGAGCACCAATTTAAAATAGAGAAAACAGTACGCTATTTTTCGTACGGAAATGCTGAAACGGCTAAAAATATTTGGATTGTACTTCATGGTTACGGTCAGCTACCATACTATTTTATAAGAAAATTTGAATCCTTAGACCCTGAAAATAATTTTGTTATTGCCCCGGAAGGAATGCATCGATTCTATCTTGAAGGTACAAGCGGAAGAGTTGGTGCGTCATGGATGACAAAAGAAGCCAGATTAGACGACATTGAAGATAACATCAATTATCTCGACTCACTAGCTGACTACTTTATGAATAACGGGAGCTTCGAGAAAAAAATATTACTTGGTTTTTCTCAAGGCGGAGCTACAGCAACGAGATGGCATGAGTCAGGTAATTTTAAGGCGGATGTTTTTGCTTTGTGGGCTTCTGTTTTTCCTCCAGATTTAGACTTTAATCCTGCGCAGTCAAGCTTGATGAAATCAAAAAATTTCTTTGTACTTGGAAAAAATGACCCCTACTTTAAGGGTAAAGAAGAAGATGTTAAAAAACTCTTTGATTCGCAAGAATTCAACTTTAACATAATTGAATTTGATGGAAGGCATGACATAACCAAAGCACCATTGAGTGAATTGCTAGATTCATTATAACAAATTGTATTAAAGCGTTTTAAACACTTAAAACCACCCCAAATATGTAAGACTGTTTCAAGGCCAGCATATTCCCATTTCGTTAAGTATCAATATATCTGACACT
>Ga0114916_1001896_pt1 | contig 11396 bp, 13 predicted proteins | sample MalvirAntarct_66_FD_83501 | JGI IMG/M metagenome (GOLD analysis project Ga0114916, IMG submission 83501) | Marine viral communities from the Global Malaspina Expedition - Malaspina viral metaG Antarct_66 | ecosystem: Environmental > Aquatic > Marine > Oceanic | place: West Anvers Island... | reverse complement strand
TGTATGATGTCTGAGTTCTTGCATGTCCGTCGCGGTGTTGCCGCAGTCCTTCTGGCGATGTCGGTTGCCTCGCCCGCAGCCGCCGGTGGCAAGGCGCTTGCCTGCTTCCAGCAGGTTCACCAGCCCGCGGTCTACAAGACCATTCACCAGCAGGTGGTGGTCAGGCCCGGCGGCGTTGTCCACGAAACCGTGCCGGCCCGCTACGGCCAGGTGACCGAGAAGGTGCTGGTCGAGCCCGAACGGGTGGTGGCGCGCCATGTTCCCGCCGTGACCAAGACCGTACACCAGACAGTTATGGTTCGACCCAAGTCGGTCGGTTGGGAGTGGCGCCACGTGCATGGCAAGAAGACGCTGTGCAAGGTGGTGCATCCGGCACAGTATGCCACGCGAGCGCATACGGTGGTGGTCCAGCCAGCACAGACCGTGCATCAGCGGATCCCGGCACGTTACGCGCACCGTACCCGCACCATTGTTATCGAACCCGCACGCACGATTGCCCGGCAGGTGCCACCGGTGGTCAAGACAGTGGCCCGGACGGTCGAAGTCCGGCCTGCAACCGCCGGCTGGGTACAGGTCTCGGGCAAACGCCGCTGCCACTGATCTGCCTGCCGCCGCACTGTCAGAGCAAATGACGCAGCAAGATCACGGCAACGAACGACGGCATGGTCAAGATCCTGGATTTCAGTGAGGGAAATGGCAGACCTTCTTTGTGTACGATGCGTGGCGCTCGAACGCGGCAGTTGAGACCCACAATCGGGAAAAACTGTTGCCAGGCAAGATTCCGGATTTTGCCGGCTTCCGATCCACGCTAATGCGTGCGTCATGACCAGAGCTGTACTTTCCGTTTCACAAGACCCCAAGACCCCAGACTTCGTTCAGGACCCGTACCGGTTCTACGCGGCAATGCACCGTGCCTCACAGGTGTTCTTCTGGGAAGAGTACGGCATGTGGTGCGCGGCCGGCTATGACCAGGTCAATGCGCTGCTGCGCGACCGGCGGCTCGGCCGTGAAAACCGCTGGGGGGCGCCGCTCACCCCGGTCGAAGGCCGCGAACACCTCACCGATTTCGACAGGATCGAAAGCGGTTCGCTTCTCGAGCGCGAGCCTCCAGCCCATACGCGGCTGAGGACGCTGGTCAACCGCGCTTTCGTCTCGCGCTCGGTGGAGCGGCTGAGGCCGAGGATCAGCCGGCTTGCCAACGCGCTGGTCGATGCCCTTCCAACGGGCCAGCCAGTCGACCTGCTGCCCGCCTTCGCAACGCCGATCCCCTTGACGGTAATCTGCGAGTTGCTTGGGGTGCCGGTCGAACGCGGTCAGGATCTCTTGGGATGGTCGCACGCCATGTGCGAGATGTATGTGCCGCAGCGCTCGCGCGAGACCGAGGAGCGGGCAAATCGCGCCTCCGCGGAATTCGGTGCGTTCCTGACTGCCCATATCGAAGACCACCGGCACAATGGCGCCGACGACCTGCTTTCAGCGCTGATCGCGGTGCGTGACACCGGCGAGAAACTCTCGGACGCGGAGCTGATTTCCACCTGTGTGCTGCTGCTCAATGCCGGTCACGAGGCCACCGTGCATCAGGCCGGCAATGCGGTGAAGACGATCCTGGACCAGGGGGGCGACCCGCGCCGGTTCTTCGCAACGTCTGAACTGGCCGCGGCGACCATCGAGGAAGCGCTGCGCTTTGATGCGCCGCTGCACATGTTCACCCGCTACGCCTATGAGGAGGTCGATCTCGGCCCGGTGACGCTCAAGCCGGGAGAGCAGGTTGCCCTGCTGCTCGGCGCTGCCAACCGGGATCCGACCGCCTTCGACGCCCCGCATGATTTCCGGCCTGGCCGGACGGACCAGAAAAATGTGAGTTTTGGCGCGGGCCTGCATTTTTGCATCGGCGCGCCGCTGGCCCGGCTCGAATTGCAGGAATCGCTTTCCGTGCTGTTTGAGCGGATGCCTGATATGAAGCTCGAGACCCTGCCTCGGTACCGCGACAGCTACCATTTCCACGGGCTCGAGAGCCTGGTCGTCCGCTAGCAGATCCCCGTTCAGAACACGGCGTGATCTCCACGCTCGACACGGGCTTCTTCCCGGATCACCTGTTCATAGAATTCGAACAGCGTGTCTGAACCATAGGAAGGGGTGAGGTTTTCATCGTAGCGGCCGGTTTCGGGATCGAGCACGAGCATGGATTCGGTTGCGTAGTAGCGGCCGATCCGCGCGAGTTCGGCCTTGTCCCTCAGTTGCGGCGACAAGCGTCCGGCCGCGCTGAGCATAGCAATGATCACATCCATCATTGCCACGGGGACATGTTTGTATTTCGGCTTCTGATCAAGCAGGGCAAACAGCTTTTCCCCCTGCTCGCGCGGGGTGATGGCCGGGCCGGGACCGCCAATCGGCAGGATCCGGTTCCAACGGCTCTCATCGGTAACGCAGCTCGCGATGAACGCACCCAGATCCTCATCGCTGATCGGCTTGCAGGCGGTCAGGGCACCATCGCCAAACAGAAGAAACGGCTTGTCTTTGCGCAAACGTTCGATCTGGCCCGAGAGCGACTTGAAAAAGGCGGTCGGACGGACAATCGAGTAGCGCAGGCCTGATGCCATCAGTTCCTGCTCAAAGGCGAGCTTGGCTTTCTGGAATTCCAGCAGCGGCTTCTGTACGCAGATCGCCGAGAGCAGCACCATCTGCCCAATCCCTGCCTCACTGGCGACCTTGAGTGCATCGGAATGGGCCTGGTAATCCACCGCCCAGGCATCGCGGGGTCTCCCCGTGCGCGATGCGAGACAGGAAATCAGCGTGTCGAACCGCTCGCCGCAACGGCCCTGGCGCGCAAGGCTATCCGGATCGGTGATGTCGCCCTGGCGGACAATGACGCCATCTGGCCAATCAAGCGGTGTCGTACGAGCAGGGGTCAACCCGCTGTCAGGCTGCGGCCTGATGAAACAGACAACCTCATGGCCTTGGCCAACAAGCGCGCGCACCGTTGCACGGCCGATCGTGCCGGTGGCTCCCAGGAGGAGTATCCTCTTGCCCGGTGATGGATCTGAGGGAACAGCACTCACGCTGACGGCCTACACCCTGATGACATAGTCTTTGCGAGTCGTTTCAATGACTTCCCAGCTTCCCCTGAAGCCTGGCCTGAGGATGAAGCTGTCACCGGCCCTGACCGTGACAGCGGCTCCGCCATCCTCGGATATTGTCGAGACGCCCTCTAGAATCCGGCAATATTCCCACTCATCATAGGAGATCTTCCATTTGCCTGGCGTCGATTGCCAGATGCCGCAATAGAGACCATCACGCTCCTCGAGGTTCCAGGTGGTGTGCACCGGATCACCGGACAGAACTTTCGCGGCATCGGGCCGCGAGACTTCCGGATCGACGTTTTGGGTGACGGGGATGAAGGCGATACTCGACATGGGACCTCGCAGGGAAGGACTAAAGCGCCTATATTGAGCCGATGAGGATAGACAAGGCAATCGAAAGCACGATGGCGATGGACGATGCCACCTGGGCACGCCATGCCAATCCCCTGAGTTTCTGGACCCGGGTGCCACTCCTGCTTGCCCTGACGCTGGCTATTTGGTCGCGCATCTGGTTGGGCTGGTGGTGCCTTGTCCCGATTGGCGCGCTGGTCCTGTGGACCTTCATCAATCCGCGCGCCTTTCCACCGCCGGCCCATCTCAACGATTGGGCATCGAAAGCGGTGCGCGGAGAGCGGTACTGGCTGGCGCGGAAGACAAGACCCATTCCGGCCCAGCATGCGCGTGCAGCGCTTGTGCTATCGGTGCTTTCAGGCCTGTCGCTGCTGCCGCTAGCCTACGGCCTCTGGGCGCTCAACCCCTGGGCGGCTTTTCTCGGGGCTGTCTTGGCATCGATGTTCAAACTGTGGTTCTGCGACCGGATGGCTTGGCTTACGGAAGACATGACCCGGTCTCTCGGCAGAGATGCCGCTCAGCAGACCTGAACGCCGCATTCGCTGATGGTGAAATCCTCGTCCGGCTCTGTCAGCGATCCATCAAACTGACGGCCATCGGCGCATTGAGCGCGGGCCTCGAACGTCAGACGTCCGGCAAGCTGGCCTTCCTTCATGTTGAGAAAATACTCGACGGCACAATCCTTTTCGACCGCCAGCTGTTCGGAGAGCTGATCAAGCCAGGCGGGATTGGCGGACTGGGCGAATGCCCCAGACGCCATGGCCACTGTTATCGCGGCAGTGAAAAGTAGGTGCGGATGTTTGCGTAACACGGGGGCCTCCACTGAGTGCTTTCCGCCAAAGACTAGCGTGTTGGGCCCCTGCCCGACTTGTCCGAGATCAATTGCGGTTTGAATTGATGTCCCGGGGAGTTACAAGGCGCAGACCCGAAAACGCCATCCATCCGGCTTCAAGGTCGACCCCAGAGATCCGAGCCGGGCGTGCTTATTCTCTCGCCTGCCCTAGATTAGATATTTGGGAGGAAACAGCTGGAGCATTGCGCTGTCGGCGAATTCGATCTGAGAAGCCATTGAAAATGTGAGGCAACAGGAGAGTTCCATGATCAAGGAGAATGAAAATCGGTTGCCGAAAACAGGTGCCTCCTCAAGCACCAGCGACGAGGACAAGCAATCCCACGACCATCTGGAAGAGCGGGAGACCCGCGAGCAGACACCGACGGAGTCAGAAAGGTCACTCACGCACGACGAACGTGAATCGGTAGCTGAACATGGCAGGCTTTCGGCCCTTACAGTCTACTCCATCATATTGCGCGAAGGCGAAGAGGAACTCCACCGTCCGAAGACATCGCTGTGGTGGTCAGGTGTCGCGGCGGGCATCGGGATTTCAACTTCAGTTCTTGCAGAAGCCACCCTTAGGGCCAATCTGGCTCCTGACCTTCCCTACCTTACGATAATTGAGAGCTTCGGTTACTCGTTGGGCTTTGTCCTGGTGATCATGTGCAGGCTTCAGCTGTTTACTGAGAACACACTTACCGTCGTGCTGCCGGTGCTGACCAGTCCCAGCCGTTCAAAGTTCTACTACACTTCGCGTTTGTGGGGCATCGTGTTCGCAGCCAACATGGTTGGGACGTTCTTCACTGCATTTCTGGCCGTTCACAGCGGGATTCTGGATGACAAGATCCTGTCTTCGGTTCTCGATATATCGCGTCATGTGGCCGACATTCCTCCGGCGGACGCGCTGCTGCGCGGGATTCCGGCAGGCTTCTTCATCGCCGCGCTGGTCTGGATGCTGCCATCGGCAAAAGGATCCGAAGTTATCGTGATCATCCTGTTTACCTGGCTCATCGCAGCGGGCGAATTCACCCATGTCATCGCCGGATCCAACGAAATCTTCAGCCTCGTGGCTATTGGCGAGATAAATATCCTGACCGCCTTTACCCACCACATTCTGCCTGTGTTCATCGGAAACGTCATCGGCGGAACAGGGCTTTTCGCCGTGTTGTCTTACGGCCAGGTGAGCCAGGAAATGTAGAGCCATCAGGCGCGGTGGCCCCGGTGCGTCTCGACCGGGTGTGAAACCTGGTCCAGCCGCTGTCACCCATCGGCGCAACAACGGAATTAACAGAAACGGCCCGGAACATGGTTCCGGGCCGTTCGAAAGTCATACTTCACATCGGTGATCAGGCCTTGGCGAGAGCCTGCTCAAGATCGGCGATGATGTCCTTGACGTCCTCGATGCCGACCGAGAGGCGGACCACGTCGGGGCCGGCGCCGGCAGCGACCTGCTGTTCGGGGGTCAGCTGGCGGTGAGTGGTCGAGGCCGGGTGGATGACCAGCGAGCGGGTGTCGCCGATATTGGCCAGATGCGAGAACATCTCGAGGCCTTCCACGAACTTGACGCCAGAATCATAGCCGCCCTTCAACCCGAAGGTGAAGACCGCGCCGCCGCCCTTGGGCGAGTAGCGCTGCTGCAGGGCATGGTTCTCATGCTCGGACCGACCGGCATAGGAAACCCAGGCGACCTTGTCGTGCTTGGCCAGCCAGTTGGCGACCTCAAGCGCGTTGTCCGAATGACGCTGCATGCGCAGCGCAAGCGTCTCGATGCCGGTCAGGATCATGAAGGCGTTGAACGGCGAGATGGCGGGACCGAAGTCGCGCAGGCCCAGCACACGGCAGGCAATCGCGAAGGCGAAATTGCCGAAGGTTTCATGCAGGACCATGCCACCATATTCCGGGCGCGGTTCGGAGAGCATCGGATACTTGCCGGACTTCGACCAGTCGAAGGAACCGCCGTCGACAATGACGCCGCCCATCGAGTTGCCGTGACCGCCGATGAACTTGGTCAGAGAGTGGACGACGATGTCGGCGCCGTGCTCGATCGGCTGGATCAGGTAGGGAGACGCCATGGTGTTATCGACGATCAGCGGCAGGCCGTGTTTGCGAGCGACTTCGGCAATGGCATTGATGTCGACGAAGGTGCCGCCAGGGTTGGCAAGGCTCTCGATGAAGATCGCCTTGGTGCGATCGTCGATCTGGGCCTCGATGCTCGACATGTCGGCGGGATCAGCCCAGCGGACATGCCAGTCGAAGGATTTGAAGGACTGGCCGAACTGGTTGATCGAGCCGCCGTAAAGCCGGTTTGCGGCGATGAAGTTGTCGCCCGGGCTCATGATGGTGTGGAACACCAGAAGCTGCGCGGCATGGCCCGAGGCCACGGCAAGCGCCGCGGTGCCGCCTTCAAGCGCCGCGATGCGCTCTTCCAGCACCGCCTGGGTCGGGTTCATGATGCGGGTGTAGATGTTGCCGAAGGCCTTGAGGCCAAACAGCGAGGCTGCGTGATCTGCATCATCGAAGACGAAGCTGGTGGTCTGGTAGATCGGCGTTGCGCGCGCGCCGGTGGCCGGATCGGGTTGCGCCCCGGCATGAATGGCAAGCGTGTTGAAACCTGGCTGATTGTTCGACATGGACCTCTCCCCTTGTGCCCTGTTGGGCCAGTTGCGGCCCGTGTTGGGTGTCGCGGCGTTTATCCCGCAAGTCCGGGCGCTGGTCAAAGAAGAATTTTGCGCGCAACCGGCCAGAGACACGCCTGTCGCGTTATTTCAGCATCATTTCGGGAAAAACATGCTGCAAGAGCTGCAGTCCGCGAAAGGATGGGCGAGCGGAGCACCCGGCCCGGGGCTACCTCTCAGCTCTCCGCGGGAGGTGCGGCACATTCGGGCAGGCGCGAGAGCAGCCAGTCGCGCGAGGGGCGCACCTGTTCGGGAAGATCCTGCAGCACATCATCGACAACCTCCGCCGACACCGCGCTCACCTCGCAGCCATAGGCCTCAAGATCACCGTCGGGATTGTCCTGTTTCCATTCGAGATAGTCCTCGCGCTCAAAGGCAATGGCCGCGGCGATGCCCGCCACCGGCACCACTACCAGCGCCCGCCGGAGCCGCGCCTTGGCCTTGGTTCTGAGCACGGCCGCGGCGATGGCCTTGCGGTTGGCGATGGCGGCGGCGGCGGCACTCGCCGTCATGGTGGTCACCTGCGCCGTCAGCGACACGGCCCAAACCCCGAGGCTGACTGCCGTGGTGGCGAGTGACACGCAGAGCACGGCGAGAAAGGCGGTGGTGCGAACCAGCTTGAAGAGACGGACCATGATGACCTTCCGGACAAGTCTTGAACAAGCAGACACTCATAAGGAGTCTGCCCAGGCATTCTTTGCGCTCGAACTGTGGCGTCAGATCGGCAAACAGGCCTTGTGCCGGGCTTTGCAGTTTCGGATCAGTTGCTCCCATCGCCCGGTTTGCCTCTAAGGCCGTAGCTCTGGTAGCCAGACCGCATCACCGGCTTGCGCGATGAAATCATGCCTGAATTCACCCCGTTCCAGCCGATTTCCCCGGACAGCCGCGCATACTCGATCTTGGGGCAGCGATCCATCACCACCTTGAGGCCTGCCGCTTCAGCACGGGCGGCGGCTTCGTCATGGCGGACGGTCAGCTGCATCCAGACCACCTTCGGCAAGGGATCAAGGCCGAGAGTTTCATCCACAATCCCGGGCACGGCATCCGAAGCGCGGAAGACATCGACCATATCTATCGGCTCGGGAATATCGGAGAGCCGGGCATAGGTCATCTGGCCGAGAATGATTTTGCCCGCCTGCCCCGGATTGACCGGAACAACGCTGTAACCCTTGTCGAGCATGTATTTCATCACGAAGAAGCTCGGCCGGACATCATTGGCCGAGGCGCCGACCACCGCGATGATCTTCACCGATTTCAGGATGCCGGAGATGTAGGCGTTATCGTAGCTGTCGTGATTCATCGTATCTGTTCCGGGTTCCTGATGCAGCGGTTGTCGCAACAGGCATCAATGGCGTCAAGCATCAGCGGCGTCACCTTTTGTCCCGATACGCGCCACAATTGCCTGTATGGTAATGCTATACGCCTGCTTTGGAGAGCCCCATGAGACAGACAATCTTACCCGCCCGGACGATCCTGCCGATTGCTGCCGCACTTGCGGCGATTCTCACAGTCGGGACCGCACCGGCACAGGCCATCAGCCGAGTCGAAACCACGAAGACCGACTGCAGCGTCATCCGCGCAACGCTTATCCGGGAGGGTGCCGCGATCCTGCGCTACACGTCGAAGCGCGGCCTGCCGATCTACGACCGTTATGTCAGTTCGTCGTTGATGTGCGAGAGCCCGTCGATCGGTGTCTGGGCCCGGGTGCCGGCCCGGGACACCAATTCCTGCCGGGTGATCCGCTGTGATCCGCATGCAGCGGACGATGATGACGGGCTGCTCAATTTCCGTCCGTTGCTGCGGCTGTCGCAGTAGCGCCTTCGGGCAGCCAGACCGGCGTGAAGAATTGGGAAGGTGCTGGTGATGGGTCCATGTCCCTGCCCTATTCGGTCAGCGTCATGTGGCCATTCTCATCAAGCTGCATGAACGGATTGTGCGCCAGCTCCCAAAGGTGGCCGTCGGGGTCGGCAAAATAGCCGGAATAACCGCCCCAGAACACCTCGTGCGGCTTTTTCACCGGCCGCGCGCCGCATCCAACCGCAAAGTCCCAGGCAGCGTCCACCTCGTCCCGAGAACCGAGATTATGGGCAAGCGCGACGCCTTCGAAACCTTGCGGCACAGTCGGTTCGACCGCCGCATCGGCGGCAAGCGCATCGCGGCCGAACAAGCCAAGCACCGTGCCCCTCATGTGAAAGAAGGTCACGTTGTCATTTGAGGCCGATGACCGCATGAAACCCAGGCGCTGGTAAAACGCAGTCGCTGTCGACACGTCGGCGACGCCAAGCGTGATCATGGAGATACGCGGCTCAAAGGTCTTCATATCACACTCCCGCGGCCACCGACGCTATCCGGCGGGCGTCTCCAGCAAAAAAGAACATAATGAGAACAAAACAGCTTGCCGGGGTTCCGTCAAGTCCATTGGTCCGGATCATTTCAGCCGGGCTACTCCCCGGTCCATTCGGGCTTACGCTTGGCGATGAAGGCGCCGATGCCTTCCTCTGCATCGCGGGCCATCATGTTCTCGACCATGACGCCGGCGGTGTATTCATAGGCGTCGCCCAGGGTCATCTCGGCCTGGCGGTAGAAGGCTTCCTTGCCGATCTTCACGGTCAGCGGCGACTTGGAGGCGATGACCTCGGCGTATTTCATCACCACCTGGTTGAGGTACTGGCGCGGCATGATGCGGTTGATCAGCCCGAATTCGCGGGCGGTGGAGGCGTCGATGGTCTCACCAGTGAGCAGCATTTCCATCGCCTGCTTGCGGTGCACGTTGCGGGAGAGCGCCACCATCGGTGTCGAGCAGAACAGCCCGATATTGACGCCCGGCGTGCAGAAGGTCGAGGTGTCTGTGCACATGGCCAGGTCACACGAAGCCACAAGCTGGCATCCGGCGGCCGTGGCCAGGCCGTCGACCTCGGCAATCACCGGCACCGGCAGATGCACGATGGTCTGCATCAGTTCGGCGCAGAGCTTCATGGTGCGGCTGAAAAACGCCCTGCCCCGGTCCTCGTCGGCGCGGTGGACGGTCAGCTCCTTGAGATCGTGACCGGCGCAAAACAGTTTTCCGGGCGTTGCCGAGGCGAGAATGACCACACGGACGGACTTGTCGTCGCGTGCGGCGTCGAATTCGGCCTTGAGGGCTTCCATCATGGCGATCGACAGGGCGTTGGCCGGGGGATTGTTCATCTCCAGCCGCACCACGCTGCCGTGTCGTGTAATCTTGACCAGACCGGCGGGTGCATCCTGTTTCAGTTCGACGACGTTCATGCGCTCAGACCTTGTTTATGTTCAAACCCAAGTCTAGCGCGACGGCGGCGCTGCGTGAACCCCGGTCGTGGCGTTGACCGGACGCTGCATTTCCGCAACGGTGCCGGTCGAAGATCGAATCTGACGGGAGGGTTGAGGCCGATGGCAAAGGTGCTTTACGAACGCGACGGGCGGATAGCCCGGATCACGCTGAACCGCCCGGATGTGCTCAACGCCATCGATGACGACGTGCCACGCGAGCTGGAAGCCGCGGTCCTGCGGGCAAACGAGGAGCCCGGCATTCACGTGATAGTGCTTTCGGGTGCCGGACGCGCCTTCTGCGCCGGCTACGACATGACCTACTATGCACAGGCCACGGGCGGCGATGGCAACGAAGTAACACAGCCCATGCCCTGGGACCCGATGAAGGATTACGCCTTCATGAGCCGCAACACCGAGCGGTTCATGAGTCTGTGGCGCTCGCACCGGCCGGTGATTGCCAAGGTGCATGGTTTCGCGGTCGCCGGCGGCTCGGACATTGCGCTCTGCGCCGATCTGGTTGTGATGGCCGAGAATGCGGAAATCGGCTACATGCCGGCACGCGTCTGGGGCTGCCCGACCACGGCGATGTGGGTCTACAGGCTGGGGGCCGAGAAGGCCAAGCGGATGCTGTTTACCGGCGACAAGATCGACGGGCGCGAGGCCGAACGCATCGGCCTGGTACACAAGGCGGTGCCGGCCGACCAGCTCGATGCCGAAACCGAGCGGCTTGCCGAACGCATGGCGACGGTGCCGGTCAACCAGCTGATGATGCAAAAACTGATGATCAACCAGGCGATCGAGGCAATGGGCCTGAAGCAGACGCAGATGATTGCCACCGTGTTTGACGGCATCACCCGGCATTCACCGGAAGGCATCAATTTCAAGCACCGGGCCGAGACGGAAGGCTGGAAAAAAGCCGTCTCCGAGAGGGATTCGGGTACATATGACTGGACCGAGGACCGCCCGGTCAATCCCCGCGGCTAGGCCGCTTCTCCAGACATAGACACGTCTGCAGCACAGGAAAAGAACCATGTCCGCACCGGCCACGCCAGTGATGTCCGCTCCCGAGGTTTCGGCCTATATCGATGAAGTGTTTCCGCAAATCAAGGCGAACGGGGACGATATATCGGTCGAGGCCGTCTCCCCCGGAACTGCGCTGGTGCGGCTTCA
>Ga0114916_1001895_pt1 | contig 11397 bp, 4 predicted proteins | sample MalvirAntarct_66_FD_83501 | JGI IMG/M metagenome (GOLD analysis project Ga0114916, IMG submission 83501) | Marine viral communities from the Global Malaspina Expedition - Malaspina viral metaG Antarct_66 | ecosystem: Environmental > Aquatic > Marine > Oceanic | place: West Anvers Island... | reverse complement strand
ATGTTTTCGTATCGATGGAGGCGATTTAGATGATATTTCATTAAAATTGCTTTTTAATTTTTATTTCATCAGAATTTTTATCATATATTTGGGGAATCTGATGATATACTACTCATTTGATTACTTAAGATAACTAAACATTACGAATATGAATTTTTTAATTAGACGACTACTTTTATCCTCAAGCTTTCTATTTCTTTTTGGTGGAACTTTGACTCATGCTCAGGCAAACTTTGAATGGGTATCTGCTTATCAAGGTGCTAATGACGTTTTTGGACAGGATGTTGCAGTTAACGCAGCGGGAGAAGTTGTTTCTGTAGGATACTTTATTGGTACAGCTGATTTTGATCCAGGGCCGGGTAATTTTGACCTTACGTCTCCAGGACAGCAAGATATTTATGTAACAAAACTCGATCCTTTAGGGAATTTGATTTGGGCACATCGTTTTGGAAATGCTTCCAGAAATAGAGCAAATAATGTTTATGTGGATGATGCTGGAGATATTTATGTTACCGGATATTTTGAAGGTACTGTTGATTTTAATCCTGGTCCAGCGACAGCAAATCTTACCTCCCAGTTTGTAGTTACTGCTTTTGTACTTAAACTAGATACGAATGGCGATTTTCTGTGGGTACGTCAATTCGGTGGATCTAATGGGGTTTCTGAAGGTTTAGAGGTAACTGTTGATAGTAATAATGATGTTATTATTGGAGGATACTTTACAAATGACTGTAATTTCAATCCCTCTGGTGGTGGATTGGTATATACTTCTACAACGGGTCGTGATGGCTATATTGTGAAACTTTCGAGTGCTGGTTCTTTCATTTGGGCTAGACATATAATTGGAGATAATGACAATCGTATTAATACAGTAGCTGTTGACAATAATGATAATATTTTTATTGGAGGTTTCTTTAGTGGAGCGCTGGACTTTGATCAGTTTAATACAGGTACAGCCGTAGAAACTACAACAACAGGACAGGATATTTTTATTGCACAATATAACTCTAGTGGAATGCATAACTGGTCTACTAGTCTGCAAGGTGCAGGCAATAACCAAGTAAATCGATTATCTGTGAATAGAAACGGTAATTTATTTGTAACCGGACAATTCGAAAATACTTTAGATTTTGATCCTGGAGCAGGTGCAGCTAATGAAACAGCTACAGCTTTAGAATCTTACGTGCTTTCACTGGATAATTCTGGTGTTTTTAATTGGGTGCAGCGAATAGGAGGTGCTGGCAGTGATTTAGGTTTGGGTATCACAAACGGTCCCGAAGGCGCTGTATATGCTACAGGGTATTTTAATAATACGGCGGATTTTGATGGCACGACAACAATGAATAGTTTAGGAAACAATACTATTTATATTGCGAAATATCTTGAAAACGGAACTTTGGAATGGACTGAAAGATTAGGAGGAACTGGAAATGATTTTGGTTTCAATATTTATGTGGATGATAACTGGGATGTTTTATCTACTGGTTATTTTAGAACTTCTGCTGATTTCGATCCTGATGGAGCAGGGGTAGTTTTAGCTGCAACAAATAGTGATGCCTACGTTCATAAACTCTCTCAAACATGTACAGCTCCAGTAATAACAGGTGTTGGGACATTAAATACGATGTTATGTCCAGGTTTGGTTGATTCAACAAGAGTATTTGTAGACGGAACATTAAATGATGCTGTTGAATGGGCATGGTATGAAGGGTCTTGTGGAGGAACTTTTCTTGGAACAGGTGATTCTTTAACCGTTCGACCAACTGTTACGACTACTTACTTTGTGAGACCGGAAGGCGCTTGTGGTGCACCTGTACCTTGTCAAAGTGTTACAGTAAATGTAGATAACACCCCACCAGTTATTACTTTAACAACACCTATAACGGTTGATACAGATCCAGGAGCTTGTTATTATCGTTCAGATAGTTTGACTCCTCCAACTGTAACAGATGTTGATTGTGGTGTTGATACTGTTTATAATGATGCAGATGTTTTATTATTAATAGGAACTAATACAATAACATGGACTGCTGTTGATGTGAATGGAAATATGAGTACAGAAATACAAGAGGTGACTGTGCAAGATATTGAGCTTCCTACAATAACAGCTCCTGCGGATATAACTGTAATGGCAGATGCTTCTTGTCAGGCGAGTGGGGTAGTTTTAGGTACAGAAACTTCAAACGATAACTGTTCTGTTGATACTGTCTTTAATGATGCTCCAGCAACTTTTCCTCTGGGAACAACCATCGTTACGTGGACAGTGACTGATGCTTCTGGTAATATCAACACAGATACGCAAGAAGTGACAGTTGAAGATCAAACGAATCCTGTAATTGTGGGACTTCCAGCTGATATCGTTGTTTCTAACGATCCTGGTGTATGTAATGCTGTTGTAAACTGGACAGCACCAACTGTAACTGATAATTGTACTGGAGCTACTATTTCTCAAATCTCAGGTATTGCTAATGGTGGAACATTCCCACTTGGAACAACAACTATTCAATATGAAGCGCTCGATGGTGCTGGAAATTCAGTTGTTGGTAGCTTTACGGTTACAGTAAATGATACAGAAAATCCAACAATTACTGCTCCGGCAGATGTTCCTGTTTCAGCGGATAACAATTGTCAGGCAACTGGTGTAGCACTTGGTGCCCCTGTAACTGGTGATAATTGTGGAGTGGCCTCAGTAACGAACGATGCTCCTTCTATCTTTTCGCTAGGAACAACAGTCGTTACCTGGACTGTAACTGATGATGCGGGGAACGTTTCAACAGATGTTCAAAATGTAATTGTTACTGATAATCAAAATCCAACGATAATAGCTCCTGCTGATATTACTGTTTCCGCAGATGCAAGTTGTCAGGCAACTATTGCCGATCTTGGTACTCCGGTTACAAGCGATAACTGTTCTGTTGCGTCTGTTGTAAATGATGCTCCAGCTACTTTCCCACTTGGAAATACGACTGTAACTTGGACGGTAACTGATGGTAGTGGAAATGTAACGACTGATGCACAAGAAATTATTGTTGTTGATGATACTGACCCCGTGATCACAGGTATGCCTGCTGATATTTCTGTTAATAACGACCCAGGTGTATGTGAGGCTGTTGTGAGTTGGACAGATCCTACTGTAACTGATAATTGTACGGGTGCAACAATAACGCTTACGAGTAGCATTCCAAATGGAGATCCATTTCCGGTAGGAGTACATACTGTTGAATATACCGCAACTGACGGTTCAGGTAATCAAGTGACTGGAACATTTACTGTCACAGTTACTGATAATGAAAATCCGACAATTGCGGCACCAGCTGACTTGAGCGTCAATGCAAATAATTTCTGTACTGCCTTTAGTGTAGCACTTGGATCACCTGTTACAAGTGATAATTGTGGAGTGGTTACTATAACAAATGATGGGCCTGCGATTTATCCTTTAGGTTCAACGGTTGTTACTTGGACAGTGACGGATGCTGCCGGCAATTCTGCTACAGCTACTCAAAATGTGACGGTTGTAGATAATCAAGACCCAACTGTGGTTGCGCCTGCTGATATTGATCTTACGGCGGATTCTAACTGCCAGGCGACTGTAAGTGATTTGGGAAGTCCAATAAGCTCTGATAATTGTAATGTTGTTAGTGTTACAAACAATGCTCCTGCTGTATTCCCACTTGGAGTAACGGTTGTAACCTGGACAGCTACGGATGGAAGTGGAAATACTGCTACTGATACACAAGATATAACAGTAGTTGATGAAATTGATCCTACGATTGTTGGTTTACCAGCTGATATTTCAGTAAGTAATGATCTTGGGAATTGTGATGCAGTGGTAACTTGGACAGCTCCTACAGCAGATGATAACTGTACGGGTGCAACTATCGCTCAAACAGCTGGTGCTGCAAGTGGAAGTGCATTCCCAGTCGGAGTGAGTACGATCGAATATACTGCTACAGATGGAAGTGGTAATCAAGTTACGGGATCATTTACGATTACTGTTACTGATAATGAAAATCCAACTATTGTAGCTGCAGCCGATACGGTTATTGAAGCAAATAACTTCTGTGTAGCACTTAATATTGTACTAGACGCACCAACGGTTAATGATAACTGTTCAGTGGCTTCTGTTGTGAACAATGCGCCTGTGATTTATCCTTTAGGAAACACGATTGTAACTTGGACGGTAACAGATGCAGCTGGAAATACTGCGACTGCTACTCAAAATGTCACGGTTGTTGATTCTACCGCTCCAACAATTACAGCGCCGCTTCCAGTTACTGCTTACGTTAACGATAGTTGTCAAATATCAGGTGTGGATTTAGGTACACCAACCTACTTTGATAATTGTGCAGTTGATACGGTTTATAACAATGCGCCTTCGTTTTACACAACTGGTAACTACATCATAACATGGGTAGCAGAAGATGCAAGTGGAAATGTTGCATTCGCTACGCAGGATGTTACAGTACTTGATACAATTTTGCCAACTGCAAACTTGATGGATACTACCATTACATTGTCTCCGGATGGACCTATTACTGTAATAGGTTCAGATATTGATCTCGGTTCGACAGATAATTGTGGAGTGAGTGAAGTAGTTTTAATGCAAGAAATATATGATTGTAATGATCTAGGTGTAAATCAAATTGCTGTTGAAGTGATTGATGTGCATGGAAACATCTTAAACACATTTATTACTGTTACTGTTTTAGAAAGTGGAATTGATTTAGATTTCGATATGGTCGATGATGCTTGTGATGATAATGTTAATACTACGGTTGTAGATGTTCCTTCTGGATTCACGCCAAACGGTGATGGAATAAATGATCTATTTATAATTCCGGGAATGAGCGGTTATACTTCAATTCGTTTGACAATATTTAACCGTTATGGTAACCTTGTTTACGAAAGTGACCAATACGAGAATGATTGGGATGGTACTTCAAGTAAAAATGGAGGAGAGCTTCCCGATGGAACTTACTTCTACGTTCTCGAGTTAGATGGAGGTGAGCGTTATAACGGTTATGTGCAAATCAACAGAACACTTAAATAGATAGAATAAAGACATTAGTAAAAACTGAATATGATGAAAAAATTAATTTTAATATTCCCATTGTTGTTTTCGATCATTGCTTTCGGGCAGTTCGATCCTAACTTTAGACAAAATAAGTTTAATGCTCTATTATTGAATCCCGCGCAGGCAGGTGCAAATGAATTTAGCGAAATAACGATTCTAGGAACGCAATCTTGGGTTGGCTTCGATGGAGCTCCTCGCTCAATGACTGCCAGTGGTAACTTTAATTTGAATCACAATCTGGGATTAGGTGTTTCAGGTCACATTGATCAATTAGGCCCCACACGTTCTTCACGTATATCTTCTGATTTGGCGTATCATTTAAAGATCAACGACGAATGGACAGCATCACTTGGTTTACGTGCAATGATCTCTTCTATTTATGTAGATCTTCCTTCTTTAACAACAACAGTAAAAGACGATCCCTACATGCAACAAGCACTTGTTTCTGGTACGTTGTTCGATGTTGGTTTTGGAGGTTTGATTTACTCTGAACAATACTATTTCGGAATATCAATGCCCAGACTTGCTCGTGTATCTTTTATGAATGTTGATATGCAAGAGTATGTTGATAGAAGAGGTTTTGTTTCTTATGGTGGAGCTACGTTCGATATTGCCAGTGGATGGGAGTTTAGACCTAGTTTAGTTTCGAGATACATCCCAACTTATCCTTTATTACTAGATGTAAACGCAATGTTTACTTACGATTCAGATTATGATTTCGGAATTAATTACCAATTGATGAATTCTATTGGTCTTGTGCTCGGATATCATCTTGGAGAACAAATGTCATTTGGATATGCTTATTCTTACCCAACTTCAGAATTGAATAGAATATCTTTTCAAACGCATGAGTTAGCAATAAAAATTAGAATTTTGAATCAAGGTGGTGGTAGTGGAAATACAAGATCCTCTCAAAGCCCCCGTTTCTTTAATTAGTATTTTAACCTATATCGATGAAATCTCTGTTTAGTTTCCTTCTATTATTACTTATTGCATCTTCAGCATTAGCTCAGGAGCGTGAGACACTTTTGTATAAACCTTGTTTTAACGACAGTGTTAGTGCGTTTAGTGGAATGAAATTAGGAGACGATTTTATTTTATGTGTACATGATTTGGTTTCCTCTGACAGTTTGCCAAATATACAGACACGCTCGAAGCTGGTACTTGCTTATGATTCTTGTCAGATAGAAGAAGCGATGCTTTACCACAAAGACAGAGAAGCTTATCTTAATCTTAATGTTGCAACGAATAACGGTCCGGCTAGTATAAGTGACGATGGAACCCTTTTATTTCTCTCAAATACTTATGCAGGTGTTTCAAAAGATCAAATGGGAATTTTTGTTCTTAAGAAGTACATAAATGGATGGGCTATTCAGAATGAGTTTCCTTTTAACTCCTCTGAATATAGTGTTATGCATCCTACTTATGATGAGAAGAATAAAAGATTGTTTTTTACTTCTAACAAGGGAAAAGATAACTTTAATCTTTATTACATTGATTTTGATGGCGAAGTTTTCGGAGATTCAATGCACGCAATGACTGATATTAATGCCATTGATGCAAATGATGTTTTTCCTTACTTCCACAATGGAGTGCTTCACTTCTCTTCTGATCGTGATAATTATACTTTCTTGAATTTTTATGAAGCTGAATTGCTCGGTGGTGAATGGGATATTCGTCCATCTCCAGACCCTTTGTTTAAATCCGGCTACGATGATTTTAGTTTGAATATGGTTTCAGATCGTACGGGCTTCTTTGCAACAACGAGGTTTACTGAAGGTAAGAAAGATGAATTGATGATTTTTAGAAAACGTATCGACTGTTCTGAATTGCCTTATTTTTCAAGTGAGAAATTTGTAGACGGTTCAAATGGAAATCTTAACGAAGCTCTGAAGGTAATTGAAGAATTTAGAAATGTCTTTGGTGCGGAAAGTGAATTAACATATCAGTTGAACGTAGATTACATCAAAGAGCAATTTGAAAATGAATCGATGAATGTTTCAGATTTTTACTGTAATCTCTTTAATTATATCGATAGTGCCTCTTTAATTGGTATTGACGCAACTTTGGAAAAGTCTCTTGAAACGGAAAGGTTAGTAGATTCTTTGTTCTCCGCTGTCTCAAATGACATGAAACAAGAAATTATTGTTGATTCATTGATCAGAACTATTGAAGATCGTTATAAGGAAATAGGTGTAGACTTGGAGATGGAAGAACAACGTTCAGCGCTTAAAGATGCCTTTGCTCCTCTAAAAACAATGTCTGATTCTTTGGTCAAATTCTCGGATACCCTGAGAAAGGCTCTTATCCAGGCAGTATCTGGCTTCAAGATTGAAGATGAAAAATTACCCGATTTTGCAAAGAAAGAAAATGGATTGTTTTTCGCCATTCAAGTAGGTGCTTTTAAGGAGAAAGCATCTCCGAAGATGTTTGCAAATTTGAGTGAAGTTATTGAAGTAGATGGCCCCACTGGATTGTACCATTATATAACTGGTTACTGTAACAGCATTGATGGTGCGCTTAAAGCTCAGGCTCAAGTTCGTGGTGTTGGTTATCCTGATGCGTTTATAGTGGCATACTGCGATGGTGAACGTATTCCGCTGTTTAGAGCTAAAGAATTAATATCTTCTGGTGAGTGTGAGCCTATCTCTCAGTCTAGAGAGCCAAATATTGATTACACAGTATTAATAAATCGACCAGGAACAGATAAACCTTTTACTGTTGATGTTGATCCAAATTATAATAAAGCATCAGGAGCGGTTGAAGCTGTTGCGTCTGAAACACGTGAAGGTTTATTCTATACAGTGCAGATTGGAGTTTTCGACGGTCCTGTTTCTTCAAGTGAAATAAAGGATATGCCGGATTTGATTACTACACTTCTACCGAATGGACAAATCCGTTACAGTTCTGGAAGATACCGTAGTGAAAAAGAAGCTGAGGCAGCAATCTCTAGAGCAGAGCAAAATGGAATCACTGATGCATTTGTTACGGCATATTATAAAGGTAAACGTATCCCAGTTTCCAAGGCGAAAATGCTGTTGAGAGAAAAAGGGGATGAGATTTTGGAGAAGTTTGATTGATCTTGTTCTAGACTCAGTTCGACTAAGCATATCTCTGAAAACTGGACACGGCGCAATGACGAGCGGTCGTCAAAAGGCTCTGTTTTTAAGCTGTTTATCTCCGTGATCTAGACATAACAAAACACATGGCCTTCAGTTAATGTAACTCGTTTAGATTATATCTATTTCGAGGTATTCGATTCATCTGTGTCTATTTGTTTTTGAATGAGGTTATGCGTTAAATTTCACATCTCACATTTACCACTGTCCACTCAGTTATGGTAATTCTTTAAACCTTGTTATCTGAGACAACCCAATGCACTGCATTTCTCGTTGATATTTATGATGCTCAAAAATTTTATTATTTTAGAGCCTTAAACTTATTGGTTACTAAATTTAACTATATACTAATTATGAAACATTTTACTACGCGTATTTTTAACTTTTTGCTGTTTTCTGGTGCTCTAACATTTGGAACTTTTTTGAATGCTCAGAATTTTGAATGGGTATCTCAGCTTGGAGGAGTAGACAATGATTACGGTCAAGACGCTGTTGCTGATGAGGAAGGTAATGTTTATTCAACAGGTTATTTTTATCAAACGGCTGATTTTGATCCCGGAGCTGCGACTTTTGATTTAACTTCTCCCGCTCAGCAAGATATTTATGTGAGTAAATTAGATGTGAATGGAAACTTTGTCTGGGCACATCGTTTTGGTAATGTAGATAGAAATAGAGGTAATGCAATTACAATAGACGAGGATACAAATATCTATGTTTCTGGTTATTTTGAAGGTACTGTGGATTTTGATCCTGGAACTGGAGTTGAGGAAAGAACTTCTTTTGGAATTGTGGATTGTTTTATTCTGAAGTTAGATAAAGATGGAAACCTTTTATGGGTTAAACACATTGGAGGTACAGGCGCAGAAGAAGGTCTTGATTTACATATTGACCGCAATGGGAACCTTTTAGCTTCTGGATATATGACCGCTGATGCAGACTTTGATGTTGAGGGTACAGGCTTAGTGCTTAATTCTATTGGAGCAAGAGATGCTTTTATTCTTAAACTTGACGAAAATGGAAACATCCTCTGGTTAAATCAGCTCGAAGGAACTGGCGATGGTTATCCTAGTGGAATCTATACTGACATTAATAACAATGTTTATAATACAGGGTTCTTCACAGGTGATTGTGATTTTGACCCTAGTGCAAATCCTTCTGTTAAAACAGCAAGCGGAGGCCGAGATATGTATATCGTAAAGTTGAATGAATTAGGTGATTATGTATGGTCAAGAAGTATCGGATCAACGGGAGACGATAGAGCTAATAAAGTTGTAGTGAGTGATTCTGGACAAGTATTTCTAACAGGTCAATTTGAGCTAACTGTGGATTTTGATCCGGGTACTGGAACAAATGAATTAATCGCTCAAGGTGGAATAGAAAGTTTTCTAATGAGTTTAGATTCCAACGGTGACTTTATGTGGGCAAATTCAATTGGAAGTACTGCGAATGACATTGGGTTTGACATTGATTTAGACCCTAGTGGTGGTCTTTATTCTGCCGGGTATTTTTCAGGTACTGCTAGTTTTGACCAAACTACTCAGTTAACCAGTTTTGGTGGTAATGACATCTATATATTAAAAACAGATTTTGCCGGGAATTTGACCTGGGTAGAACAATTAGGAGGCTCTTCTGATGACTTAGCAATAGGATTAGATGTAAAAGACAATTGGGATTTACATGTGACTGGATTCTTTCAGGGAACTCCGGACTTTGATCCTACTAACACAAATACGCAACTTACTGCAGTGGATTTAAGAGATGCTTATGTTTATAAAATGAGCCAGCAATGCCTGCAAGCAAACGTAGACAGTATTGCTTACACGGATACTCTGATTTGTCCTAACTCTGGTTTGTCAACAGAACTTATTGCGAGAGGGGTTTTGAATGATGCGGCTGAGTGGCAATGGTATACCAATGGTTGTGGCGATAGTTGGGTGGCCTCTGGCGATACAGTAGTTTTTACGCCAACTTCTACTACGACCTACTATTTAAGAGCTGAAGGGGCTTGTGGCGCTTTACCTGCTTGCGATAGTATTACAATTTATGTAGAAGATACTTCAGGTCCTCAACCAGATCAAGCGAGTTTGGCTGACGTAGTAGAATTATGCGAAGTAACATCAATTGATGCTCCTACTGCAACAGATAATTGTACAGGACAAATTACTGGAACGACAAATGCTTCTTTTCCAATTGTTGCTTCACAAACAATAACATGGACTTTTGAAGATATTTATGGCAACACAACTACACAAGACCAAGAAGTAATTATTGAAGGAGTGGATGTTTCTGTTTCTGTGGATGAAATTACTCTAACAGCGAATAATACAACACTTGGGGTATTTTATCGATGGGTAGATTGTAATGACAATTATTCACCAATTACAAATGAAACGAATCAATCGTTTACTCCAGAACAAAATGGAAATTATGCTGTAGTGATCTTACAAGATGACTGCCAGGATACAAGCGAATGCATTGAAATTACTACAGTAAGTCTTGAAAATTATGCTAAAACAAATATTAAAGTCTATCCAAACCCAAGTGCAGGAGAATTCAAAATCGAATTAGCTTCTGCTGAGTCAGTAAATTACACCGTTACGGATAATACCGGACGTATTGTACTTGAAGGTACTTTTGAACAGTTGGAGAATTCAATTGATTTATCTACTGAAGAGCAGGGAGTTTATTTCTTGAGAGTTGAAGGTAGAGTGATGAAGTTGATCGTGCAGTAGAGGTTGTTGCACAGAGAAGCGCACAGGGACACGGAGAGGTTATTTTGGAGGATTCGGAGGTTATTTGCTTCCCGAACGGTAGGGAGGCTTGCTCATTGGAGGGCACAAATATGTAGGGACGCACGGCCGTGCGTCCCTACATATTTTATTTGTCCCTACATTTTTTATTTGTCCCTACATATTTTATGTGACCTCATTTTACAATCTATTTATTATTTCTGAATGGTTAAAAACTTCCGTAAATGCAATACTTCTATTCCTTGCACTGAAGATCCTGTGAATTCGTCAAGTGTTATTACCTTTTTAGGATAATTATCTTTTATTGCGAGCAAGTTACCAAATTCTCTTTCGATAGTTTTCTCTTCTTTTAATTGAAGTGCAACTTGAAAGTATATTTTTTCTCCATTTTTTTCGGCGATAAAATCTATTTCCTTGTCTTTTAAAACACCTACTGTTACAGTATAGTTTAGAT
>Ga0114916_1001893_pt1 | contig 11404 bp, 17 predicted proteins | sample MalvirAntarct_66_FD_83501 | JGI IMG/M metagenome (GOLD analysis project Ga0114916, IMG submission 83501) | Marine viral communities from the Global Malaspina Expedition - Malaspina viral metaG Antarct_66 | ecosystem: Environmental > Aquatic > Marine > Oceanic | place: West Anvers Island... | reverse complement strand
TTAGCAAAGAAACTGCAGGGTTCTAGGTCAGCGTTCAGGCCCAGCTTCTGCTCGACGATCTTCTCACCCGTCTTGCGGTTCAAAGAATCCAGTGCCGACTTTATGTAATCAAACTTCTCAGGGATAGGAGTACCTTTACCTATATAGTCCTCACAAGCCTTGTGGAAATTTGTACCGTAGAGCATGGCCTCAGTCTCTTTGAACGGGTACTGCTTCAGCACTTTCTCATAGTAAAACTGCTTGGGGCATTGCTCGAATGCTTTGATCCGACTAAACGACCACGGTGCTGCCTTACTCATTCACATTCTCCATATGATTTCCCAAAACCGCTCTCGCAATTAACAGGTAGGCCCTCGGCCCAGTCAGGTGTCCACCGCATATTGGCCTCCACAAACGCGCGCGTTTCGTGTACCTCATCGTCGGGCACACAGCATAGAATACTGTCGTGGACTGTCAACACTACCTTGTATTTCTTGTTAATACGTAGCATTTGTTCGCCTATTATACAACGGGCTATAGCTTGGCACACATTCTCTATGACCTTGCCACCATATATTTTCTTACGTCCCCTGCGCGTTTTGTAGCTGTACTCGAACCCACCATCAGACCACTCTCCGTACAAGTCAGGGTAAAAAATACTCAGCCCACTCGGCACAATAATAGCGTTGTTCGTAGCGTCTACTGAAATGACACCCCTCTTACCGAATGACATGGGTCTGCCCTTGGCAAGGTTCTTGACCATGTTGTTGGCCTCTTTCCATACATCGCTGATTTTGGAGTTGGCCTCTCGATAAATGGTTATGATCCTTTGTGCCTCTTCGAGTGACACCTCGTACCCAAACTCCTTCAGCTGTGCTTGGAACTTGACCGCGCCCATACCGTACCCTGCACCGAGAATTGTGGACTTGCCAACGAACCGCTGATCCTTGGTAACCTCGGCTTCGGCCCAGTTGTATATACGTGCGGCCATCTTGACGTAAACATCCTCGCCTCGGGTAAACGCGGCGGTAAGATCATCTTGCCCTGCGAACCATGCCAGCACCCGTGCCTCGATTTGGGAGGAGTCGGCTTCGACAATGCTATAGCCTTCGGGAGCGACGATAGCTTTCTTCAGCTTCTTACCATTACGCCCACGGCTAGGTAGGTTTTGTAAGTTGATCTTGTCCGAACCACCCCACCTACCAGTGTGTGCTGCATAGTACCTTACTGGTACCGGGAGTAATCCACGTTTAGATATACCTATAAACCTCTCTGTGCGTGTTTCCTCTAGGGTGGACTTGTTCCCGAGACGTGCCGCTACTAAAGATTGTACTAGATCATCGTTATGTTCCTGCAGCGCCTTAAAATCTTGGTCGCTCTTAGCAAAGGCGTACGTCTCCTTACCTGTTGTCGGGCTGATCTTCATCGGCGGCTCTACACCAAGCTCTCGTAGCATGGTGGCAAACTTGAGGTTAGACATAAGCTCTTTCTTATCCGTCACCCCCGCATCCCGCATGAGTTTGTATTTGCGTTCCCGTGTATCTTCGAGGTGCTGCTCCAATAGGCCAAGGTCTAGATCAAGCACGGGGTCAATAAACATACGCAGGGTCACGTCTATCAGCTTGAGTTCCTGTCGGGGAAACTTAGCGCCCATGATCTTGAACAGCTTGTACGTTAGCTCAACATCTTGGATGCAGTACTCCCCGTACTTCTTAGCTTCTTCTTCAGTGAAATCGGCTGGCCTTTTACCCTTGGCGGCAAGTACCTCAAACCCCTTCTTGCCAATATCATAGCGTTCAGACAAGGCTCTAAGGGACGCAGGTTGATCCACTCCGTGCAAAGCTCTACCCATGCACATCGTATCGAGCCACAACTTAGGCTTGACGTTGTAACGCCAGCTTAGAATAGCCCCGTCGAACATAGTGTTCTGCGCTAGGATAGCACTGTCAGAGAAGTCTACGTAGGATAACAGACGTCCAATCAATGCAGGGTCGTTTGTGTAATTCGTCTTCTTGTCGTTCTTCTTTATGGCGAGACCGATCACCTCGAAGCGTGGGTCGCGCACGTACGCCTCTGTTGTCAGCTTAGACAAGGAGTACTCCTGATCGTAGTACGTCTCGAAGTCGAGTGTATATACGTCCATCACCCTTTACCTCCCTGCTCATAGTATGCCTCTACCAAGAGGTCGATTAGGTACTCTGCCATATTGTTGTACCCGTTGTTAAGAGTATGCTCGGCAGCGAACACCCATACCTCAGGGGAAGAGTTCGCTATTAAAGCCGTACCCATGCTACCTGTCGTAATGTTATACCGGCGTTTGAGACCTTCTAGGTTTGTTACCTGTGGCTTTTCTCTACCCACAAACAAATCCGAACGCCTGATAGCAGACGCGACTTGTGGGTACGTGCCGTTGATGGTTCGTATTATTTCAGGGATATCCATCCCAGCCCCATACAACCCTACTATTTTATTCGTTATAGATTTTTTTACTCCTGACATGCGGTCGCGCTCCCCTTTAACCTATCATCTTCGCCTATGTTGCGCCGCTGATATGCCATAAGGAACCCAAGGCAGCATGCAGCGTGTGCTAGATGCGAGTAGCCCGTCTCGGGGTCGTTATCCTCGCCCCGCCACCAAGCCCACATGTGCCGCATCAAAGCGCTGAAATACCGGCCCCACGATGCACCCTGCGCCCAGTTGTTGTCGCTGTATTTTTTAGCCCCGAACGCAAGCACTTGCGCTGTCTCTTCAAGCAGTTCTGGTGGTAGCAAATCATACCGAGCCTTGTCGTCATCAGACTTTGTAAAAATAGCCTTGCCACCATACAAGTACTCGTCCATTTTTATTTCTTCTCTCCAGTTAGGTGAGGATATGGTTGCAAAAACCCGTTCGACATACTGCACGTCCGTACTCGTTGCCTTAGCTACTTGGCTAGAACTTGCCTTGCGGTTAGCAAGTATGTACGTCCACACACGTTCTTCTTTCTTGGTCATATCTTATATCCTTCTTTGCGGCGACTACTTATAAACTTAGTTAAGTCTTCTTTGGCTCTCCAATATTGGTTCTTAGCATCCAGAGGCGCATCCCTCCTAAGTTGCGCCTCCATCCAGAAATCTACTTGCTGGGTTAGGAATTTACGTTCTGCTTCATGGGCGGGTGACATTTTGCCAGAAAGAGATTGCTCCATCACAGCGAGAACCAAGTTGTTTCCCGTGCCCACAGAACGAATGAGGCTTTCTCCTGAGTCCCCTTAGCAAACACCTGCGCTTTGGCGATCTCCCCTGCGTTGTGCATGCGGCTAAGTGCTAACTGCATCTCCCCCTCACTAACGTCCATTTCCACTGCTAGTGTCGAAGCAGTACTGGCAAATTGGTTAGACTCAATATCGAACATCTCTACTATACGATCTTCTAGCTTGGCGATATGCACACGGGCGGTAGGTTCTTCCCCCGCATCGTCTTCACTAGCTTGCATGACCAATTCGCCGACTAGCGCCCCTGCATCATCCATAGACATACCTATAGCCTGCCATGGTGTGCTGGGTCTGTTAGGGTTAGGTGCAAGAACTAGTTTACGTACGGTATCAATCCTGAGGTCAAACTTCTTCATAAACGCTGCGTTAATAAAAACTTCTTCCCCGAGGTCGGCACGTATCCCAAAACCGGTATGCGTTGCTAGTTGGCTTTTGATGTAAACATCACAAGTATTTTTTGCTATAGTATCCATATCTAGTATCCTTATTTTTGTTTGTGTATTGAAGCGCGGACGCGTTGGCGTTCCACACGGGATTCAAATTCTAACACGGTGGCTGTGTCGTGCATGTTCGTTTCATTTACGACCCAATCGCAGCCTCCTGCAGCGTGGATGTCTGCTAAGTTCTTCTGCTGCAGTGCAGTGGTCTTACCCTTCCCCGCCTTACATTCGATACCGAAGAACACTCCTTTGTAGCATGCGACTATGTCAGGTACGCCGCTCCGCCCAAAACCACCTGTGGCAGGGTAGAAGTAGTACGCCCCCAGCGTCTTTAGGTAGTGGGCCACTACCTTTTTAACTTTAGCTTCTGGTGTCATCGCCATTAATTTTCTCCTTTGTTGTAGTAACTGGCCTCGGTAGTTTGGTGTTGTTAACTCGCCGAAAAATGCGCGGCGATTAAACGGCGAATTAAACGGCGAATTAAAGGTAGTGGGTCACTACGGTCGGTGGTATACCCAATACGTTGATCTATCTATTCTACGCCCCACCCCAGCCACATCTTGCAGTGGCCTTACGGTTGGGTCGGTTATCATTAGGACAGCAATACGTTCCTGTATCCAGAGGGGGGTCTCATTCATACTGTCGTAGGTGCCAATATCATTGTGATCGACAAGAAATTCTACGTCAAAACACATTACCTCTACCTTGTTAGTCACGGGGTCTATTGCAACGCGGTAGGTTCCACTCATCCCCATACTACGATCCAGACTTTATGTAGAACATATTACCGGAAGCCCGATACCCTACACCAACCACATACTGACCTACGTCAACCATCGACAGCACAGAGATCGCGCCCTTGATGTGTTCAGGTAGTTCTTCCTGATCGTAACAAAAATGTTGTGTCAGGTCTTGGCTGGCCCCGTATCTCGCCACCTTGTTGTACCCGCGAAAAAACTGCCTCCCTCCTACACTTTGGTACGCTTCGATAAACATATGATCTGTGTCAAGGAGGCCCTTGCTCTCCTCCCACTCGTCTTTCTCGGCGAACGTCTTGTGTAGCGTTTCTTCAAGCTCCTTGTCAATAAAGACGTAGTCCGTCTGTAATAGGTGCTTGAGTTCTAGCTGCAGCGCGTTAGGAGGTACGTCTTTGTACGTGGATGTACTAAAGAATCCAGTACGCAGGGGGCTTGATAATGCTACCAAATTGGCACCCATCGACGAGGATACCTCGCTTAGTTTCGTTCTAAAATCCCGATGCACTTGTCTAATGACCTGCTCTAGATTTAGCGGACGTAGGTATCTCTCTGCGTTCTTAACAGCTTTGGACATGCTAAGTGCGCTCGACATATGCTCTCGAGTTCCCCAACTATACTTGCCGTTGAGTATGTTCGGTGAGAATACAGAATAGCGATCATTACCATCGCCATTATCCATGAGGTCGGCATAGGTTATCCAGCCTAGCGCATAGGTATCGTTCGGGCGGTATACCCACAAAGAATGATTTTCTTTCCGCGCCGTGCATAGGCCACGGACTTTACTCTTCAACGCGGACGCCATGTCCATCACGCCTATATTCTCGCCACCTGAGGACGTTAGTGAGTTTTTAAGTTCTGACACTAATACTAGTTCTAACATAGTTGCTCTCCAATTATTTTCTGTTTAAGAAACCTAGTTCTCTGTTGATAAATGTGTTGTATCTTGTTCGTACAGCAGCTAGCTCCTCCGTGGTCTCGACGGTCTTTACAAGGAAATCAGGGGGATAAAAACTGTAAGGGGTGCGCCTATCTATACAGTCCCTTGCAAACTGTACCCATAGGTGCAGTCGTTTAGGGTGATCTTCGTCGCGCACAATGCTGCGATACAAAGACATACATAATGGCAGCTTAGAACCATGCCAAGCTGTGTGCCCGATCATCGGGTAAGGGGCACCTTGCTCCCTGCTGTTACTTATCCACTCACTCATTTCTTGATTTAGGTTTCTGGTGTAAACCCTATCCTCTAGCATTAGCAGGGGTGACATAGTCATGCCCCATTCGAATAACTTCTGGATGTCCTCTTTGAACTTAGCCTTGGTCTTCTTGTCCACTCGCGAGGGTGCCACCTGCGTACCTGTACCCACAACATGCTCCCAGTCGTCGCTACCCTTGCGCGTGAACACAACTGCGGAGTTGTCATCGGATGCTAGGAAGAACGACTTGTCTCTGGTCATCGCTTTCAATACAGCCCTCGGCGTAGTGCGTACCTTTGCAAGGAAGTGATGAGCCGTATGTTCGTGATGGTTACGTATACCACCAAAGGAATGTACGTTCATGTACTGCTTGCCACTACCAACAGAGAACCTCATTGGACGAGGTGAGTGTCGGTCTAAAAAAGCATAGCGACTATTGTGACCTCCACTACCCCACCCGTTTCGTAGGGTTACTTGGTCTCTACCATCGCGCAGCTTGCGCCACACAATAGGTGCGTATTTCTCTAGAGCATTGGGGCCGTGGTCTATATCACTATATAGAGAGCCGAAAGGGCCAAGGCCAAAGTGCCACCCGTCTGACAGCGCGTAGCAGCTATTGCTGATCTTGATGATGCGCTCGAACTTACGGTTACGATCACCTATAGGGCGGATGTCCTTACCAGCGTTGAGCTTCCCAATCAGTGGTTTAATACGATTGTAGTGATCCACTACTTCTTTGAAGCTACTGAAATTTGAGTATGTTAGCGCCATTTTATAGTCTCCTATTGATAACTTAGTTGGTATGTTTTATGTTCTTGTAGTGGGTAGTAAATCTTAATGTCTGTGCCGTTGGGTCTGGTTGTTGAGGTCGTGCGCTACCAAATGTGCCAACACGAACTATCGCAGCTACCCACACCACTACTCATCAACATCTACCTTACCGCAACCCCTGCAGTTATCGCATTGAGTTACGTAGTCCTCCCACTCCCCGTAGTCTCTGCTAAACCCCATAGGCACGAACTTTTCGTACGTGCATTGGCCCTCGCCCTCACACTCAGGACAATCGACCTTACTCATTGTTTTTACTCCTCTGCTCTTTTAACCACTCGTAAAAGTTATCCTCGTCACCTGTTACACGATCCAGAAACCGACTGAACAACAACGTTGGACGCAGGTCTAGCCGCACAAACGATAGCGTGACTAAACTTGTTACGTCCTCGACAATAGCGACTGCCGCCACCATCAAATGTGCGGTTGCTTGCCGCCAACCTATCCAACCTACTCTCATCTCACATATCCCTTGACTTGATGTTTACAGTCTTGCCCACATCAGGCTTGGCGTTGTCGTTATCCATGACACACCACAGCACAGGCATAGTCCACTGACCCCAGCCACCGTACAGGTGTCCATCTGTCAGTACGATAGCCGCTTGCGCGTTGATGTTGTTGTCGCGGATGTAATCGGTAACGCACTCTACATTTGTGCCACCACCGCCTGCCGGCTTGGTTGATTTCACTAGGCCATCTAGTTCATGCACGTCATACTTCTCGTCACGACATACCTTTGTGTCCCAGTAGAGAAGTCGTACACGCTCAGGGTGTACAGTGTCACATATCTCTTTGACCTCGGTGAGGAACGCGGAGAGTTCTTGCTGCCCAATCGAACCCGAAGTGTCGATCGCCAATACCAGTTCCCCGACCTGTTCACTGATACCACTCGGCATGTATATTCCCGACGACAAGTATCTGCGGTTGGGTTTGCTGTACGTAGAGTAGTCGCTGCCTGCGCAGGTGGTTTGAACGAACTCACGAAGGGCTTCACGCCAGTTGATTTGTGGTTGAAGTAAATCCTCCAGCCCCAGATCACCACCACTGCCTAGCTTGCCAGCGACCAACGCGCCTTGACGTACCGCCTCGTCGATCTCCCGTGCGAGTTCTCGTACCTCTTCGGCGTCCATTTCGGATGCGCTTTCCCAATCGTGGACATCGAAGCCTTTTGGTAGTGACTCACTACCCCCACTGCCGTCGTCGCCTCCCTCTTCACGCAGCAAGTTGTACACCTGTGCGCTATCCATACCGACATACCGGCGGTCATAGCATGCATTTGCGAGTATGCCTGTCATGCTGGCGAAGTTATCTTTGTTGTCATCCACGAGCTTGATGTTGATAACGTGGTCACACGCTATGTTTGCAAGCTCTGGATTTTGGTCGTAGAGGTGCCGCCATGTGGTCAGGTGGCGATACAGTTTGTGATACACCTCGTGCAGTACTAGAAACCTAAGCTCTGCATCGTTGAGTTGCTTCACGAACTCACGCCCATAGTATTCGTCACGTCCATTAGTACATGCAGTTGGCACGGACGGGTCATCGACCACGTTGCGGTTCCCGATCATTAGTACACCTGCGAGTGCGGTATACTTCGGGTTCCCCATGATGGAGACAACGGCTTTTGTCAGCCGCTGCTCCTCTGTTAATTGGTTAGCCATAAACATTGTTGTTACCTTCCTAACATTTTGCTGAACATGCGTTCCAGCATTGACGGTTTCGGGGTTTCTTCGCTGGCCGCAGGTAGTGGCAGCGGCGCTGGAAAATCATACAGCCTCACATGGGTAGACTTCACAACCATCTGGTCGGGCAGGTCTATAGGTAGTCGTACCCTACGCTTAGTAGTGATCCCCAATTCGTACGCACGTTGAGATACTGAACCCGCTGTGCGATCTAGGGCAAGACTTATAAGAAAGGCCGTTACTCCTCCGCCGTGCATTGTCGTCAACAACTCGTCGTCGTCTTTTGTCCATCTTTTACCCATTAGTCTTCTCCTGCTTGCTGATTACTGCCACAATGACAGCGTTACGATACGTTTTCATGCTCACACCTTATCTGCGGTGTAGAGGTGGTTGTTGTTCATAGCCCACACGGTGAACTTCTTGTTAGTCATCACCATAGACTGCTTAGAATACTTGGGTGATCGCACCCCATTGGCGAACATAGCCTGTGCCTCGGTGTCGAGACGTGGCAAGTAATCCATCCAACTGTTGAGCCAGTCCTTGTCCATCGCAGCTAGAGTTCTATACACAACCATACACACTGCGGCGGCACTGCTTGGCACCTTTGCATTGGTGGGATCGTCCTTGATCGCCTGTAGTGTGGGCAGTTGGTCTGACAGTGATACGAACGCCATCAAGTCCATCGCACCACGATCACCAATCGTACCCATCAAGGCTGCGGTCAATGTCATGTCGTCGAAGTGTTCACGCCGCTTGAGTATGTCGGACGCCGCTTCGAGTGAACGGGGAGTAACGAACGCAGCACGTTGCTGCTTGGGGTGGAAGATGTACGGGTTCTCGTCGGGGTCTTTGACGTCTTCGAACGATGCCATTAGGTGTGGATTGTCTTTGACCCAGCCAAGTAAGCTGTGATCCACCCCGTTGTTGATACCCCACTCGATCCAGTCCATATGGTTGGTCTTCTTGATCTGCACCACAGTCATACGGTTACGTGCGTGTGGCGGTATCATGTCACCAACACCCTCGCTACCTTTGTTGGTCGTGGCAAAGACAATGCTGTCAGGGTGTAGTGAGTAACTACCAATTTTGCGTTCGAGTATGAGACGCAGCATGGCGTTCTTCACAGCGGGGTTCGCCTTGCCAATCTCGTCGAGCATCAGGATGATTGGCCCATCCAAGTGTAGGCCTAGCTCTTCATGTGGGATCATACGTACGCAACCATCTTTCTCGATGGACTGCATAGACGGGATCATAATGTCACCAAGGTCTTTGGTGGTCGCATCGAAGTATACCTTGCCGTGCGTGGGCAGGGTGCTTCCCAACATGTGGATCATAGACGACTTGCCGTTACCCATGTCACCTTGGGCTAGTACGGTACGTTTACTACCCACCGCTGCGATTAGATCGACGCACTGGTCGAGTGTGAGTGCGTACATTTGTTGCGCTTGATTAGTCATGGTTGTTCTCCTTACAGTGTTTCTTGTGCAACTTGGACTTCGTACCCAAGCTTCTTGATTAGTGCGATAGTCGGGGATGTGAGTGTTACTGTCCCTGCTATCATTGCAAACATTTTACCTGCCTCGCACACGGGGTACACGGCTTTGGTTCCATAGTTGTTTGTGACTGTGACAGTGATATTCATTATATATCCAGACTTGGTAGTGCTTTGATCGCAGCGTCTACTGCCGCTTTGGTCTCGACACGGAAGTAATCATCGTCACGTAGTCCTGCGGCGGTTACTCCAGACATCGCCTCTTCTATGCGGACTGCCATTGCTGACATCTGCGCAGAGTTATTCACGTTGCACACACGTAGCAGCTCGATCATGGCAGTAACGTTACCTACGAGTGTGTCTTTGAATACCTTCTTGTCGTCCTTACTGACATAGTCGAGCCGCTCGGACATGTTGGACAGTACCTTGTGTAAACGTGTCCACACATCATTCATCGCTGTGTCGAACTGCTTGGTGTAGAAGTTGGCGTACTGCTCTTTGACTTCGCGCAGTGCATCGTTGCTAATATCAATACGGAAGTCACCTGCATCGGGCAGGGGCATGTAGCTCATGCGGAATGCAAACTTATGCCAAAGGCTCTCGCAGGTGGGGTAGTCTTCAGCGCGGAACAAGTCTCCCAAACCCGCTAGCCTGAGTTGCACGTCCACCACTTCGTCGTTGTATGATTTGAGGAACTCGGCGAGGAGCAGGTTAAACTTGTTCTCCATGCCAGACATCGCCTGCGTGTAGTTGAAGTACTGTGCTGTGGGTAGCAGACGCAGACCGGAGTTCGACCACGGCATGGTCATGGCTGTGTGCATGTTCCGTGTGGCGGTGACGTGTGTCTGGATCGCGTTCAGTGTGTCGGAGTTCGCCAGTAGTTTCTTAGTGACGTTGGCCACACCCTTTTTCGCTTGGGCGTCTGCGGTGACTTTATCGGAGGCGCGCTTGTCCTTCTTGTAGCCGGCCCAGTTCGAGATGTTTAGCTCGACGAGCATCGCGGAGGATGACAGTGTTGGTGCTTCGGTTTGGGGTAGTGACTCACTACCTTGCGGGTGGGCGTTGATTGCTGTGAACATGTTCATAGTTCTTCTCCTGTGTGCTGCATGTAGCGGGGTTTGAGTTGTGTAACTTTTGCGAGTTCGGTTTTACTCATCGGTTTGTGGATGTATTCAATCGTGTCAAACTCCTGCCAAGCTTGACACACGACACAATCAGCATCGTGGTCAGGGCAGCGTTCGCCGTAGTAATTTTTAATGGCCTCTTCGATCATCTTCATACTCCTTACATCGAATACTTGTTGAGACCCTTGAGGTCGTCGAGATTGGTGACAAGCGTTGCGCCTTGCTTGTGCGCGATGGGAGCAATAGTCCAACCGGCGCGTTGCTGCGTGGCGTGGGTGTCACCACAGTCTAGGCAGAAGTTGTACCCTAGCTGCTTTCGGCGTGGGTCGAATGGTTGGTGGCATGATCTGCAATAGGTTTTGTTTGGCATCGTGTAGTCTCCTTGGTTGGGTAGTGAGTCACTACCAGTGATAACATTACGGAACATTACAGCGGGACGGATTGACGCCCCTCGCCACTCTGAGGAGAGCGACTATAACTAATGTATCATAGGAATAAGGGAATGTCAAGTTTTCTGAGTGTCTATAGTTGTCTATGGTTGTGTATGATTGTGTATGGTTGTGTATGGTGGTGTATAGGTAATGTACCACGGGTATGGTGGTGTATGGTTGTGTATGAGTGGTAGGTGGGGGGCTAAGTGATTGATAACGCAGTAATG
>Ga0114916_1001889_pt1 | contig 11419 bp, 10 predicted proteins | sample MalvirAntarct_66_FD_83501 | JGI IMG/M metagenome (GOLD analysis project Ga0114916, IMG submission 83501) | Marine viral communities from the Global Malaspina Expedition - Malaspina viral metaG Antarct_66 | ecosystem: Environmental > Aquatic > Marine > Oceanic | place: West Anvers Island... | reverse complement strand
TGGACCTGAACGACACGCTGGTCGGCCTGTTGAGTCTGTTGCACAGCACCCTGGGCGGCTCAGTCACCATCGAAACCGATACCCGTGCCGGGCTCTGGCACGCGCTGGTCGACCCTACTCAGATCGAGATGATCATCCTCAATCTTGCGATCAATGCGCGTGACGCCATGGGCTCCGGCGGCTGCCTCACGCTGCGTACCGACAACGCGGTGATTACCGCACCAGCGGAGCGGGCCGAAGAACCTGGGCCAGGGGAGTACGTCGTCCTGTCAGTCAAAGACACTGGTTCGGGCATGAGCGATGAGGTGCTGCAAAAAGCCTTCGAACCCTTCTTCACCACCAAGGAAGTGGGGAAAGGCTCAGGGCTCGGTTTGGCGCAGGTGTTCGGTTTTGCCAAGCAATCCGGTGGCGGCGCACGTATCGAGACCGAACTGGGAGTCGGCACTACTGTGATGGTCTACCTGCCTCGAGTGACCGCGCCGGAACGCAGCCTAAGCGTAGAGGAACATGAGCAGGGCACGCCCATTGATGACGCCTCGCACAAAGTATTGCTGGTCGACGACGACCCCGCGGTGCGCGAAGTGACCGCACAAATGCTGAGCAACTTGGGCTACGCAGTGGTGCAGGCTGACGGCGGCCGGACGGCTTTGGAGATGCTCGAACAAGGCGCGGCGGTGGATCTGGTGCTCGCAGATTTCGCCATGCCAGGCATGAACGGGGGTGAACTCGCCCGTGCAGTCTCGTCTCGCTATCCCAAGCTGCCCGTGGTGTTCATCACCGGTTACGCCGAGCTCGGCGAACTGGGTATGGGCAGCTCGACCATCATCCAGAAGCCCTTTCGTGAAGAACAATTGGTACGAAAGCTGAGCATGGTCCTTAAGGAAAGCAACCCGGCCTGATGGACACTTTGCGAAATCAGCTGCGCGCAGCGACCGCGCCGCAGCATGAACGCGTCGACACGGCCTTTTCGGCCTATCGGCTGGATCAGTCCGAAAGCTACCGCGCTTTTCTACAGGCTCATGCGCAGGTGCTCATTCCGTTGGAAATCGAGCTGGAGCAGGCCGGTATCGAAACAATGCTCGATGACTGGCCCCTGCGCAGCAGACGTCAGGCATTGCTCGCAGACCTCCAGGCACTGGGCTGCGCGGAACCGCCGTTGACGCCGCCGGGCATGGCACCCTCGCCCGGTTGGTGCTGGGGCACCGCTTATGTGATCGAAGGGTCACGCCTGGGTGGACGCGTACTGGCGCGACGCGTGGCCGAAGCCAACCCCTCCGCCCCGCTGCGCTATCTGAGCCATGGCAGCGCAACGCCGCTCTGGCCGAGCTTTCTGCAGAAGCTGGAACAGCAGGCTGCGGTCTGCGACTGGTCCGAGGTGCTGGCCGGTGCGCATACAACGTTCGAGCGCTTCCTGAGCGCAGCCCAGTCGAACAGGCTGTAAAAACAGAAAAGCCCGTTCGGGCTTTTCTGCTTCTTATTACTGGTGGTTTACAAATAATTCTGACAATTTCAGCCCCTTGGATCAGGGGCTGGGCCCGCTTTGAAGTTAGCATTGAGATAATAATATTTCGACAATTCGCATGGTGAGAACGATTAGATGCAGGATTTTTGCCAAAATATTCTGACAAATCTCAACACCCAAAGAGCGTAAACGGTTGGCTACCAGAATTTCCCGCCAGAGTAAGCTCACTACGGTAAGCAGTTTCGCGGGATTCGGATGCACCCGCTCTGAGGCCAGCGAGTGTTTACGATCAGCTCGCAAACCGTCTGCTGGGTCTGTTCTTCGGAATCGCGCCGGATGATAAACCTTCCACCGTTGCAGATTTTGTCATCGTAGGGCCACGCTTCGAAGGCTGCTTCCTCGCATCACTTGAATATTCTAGCGTCTGTTACTCCACAGGCCTTCGCTGTACACATACCGACCCATGTCATGGCGATTTGCTGGTCACTCAGGAGCTCGGGCTTCGACCTGCGGACCTCCTTCATTCCTCCCGCAGCCTCGGGGTACGCAAACATCCCACCGAATTTCGTCTCGCCATGCTTGAAGTCAGACTTGCGTGGATCTTCCAATCATTACTTTGACAAAAATTTCATCCGCGATTGATTATCGTCTCGACGGAGTTGGCTCAACGGCCTGTCGCGCACGGTTTTCGTGGCGGATAGGCTAATAAGGAGTAATGCCATTGAAGTTGAAGAATCTCTACGCCATTAACGTGCGCAGACCAAAACCACGCACGCCTATGCGGGAAGTAATTAAACCATGCGGCATGCTTATAGCCGGCCTACTGGCAGCGGTATCGCTGGCGGGTTGCCAAAGCACTCATGAGCAACTGATCGCCGAGGGTTATCCCGTGGAGTTTGCTGACGGTTTCGAGGCCGGATGCAGCAGTGGACGGCAAGCCGCAGGTGCGCTAGATAAATTTCGAAAAAATGTCCCTCGCTATCTCGCCCAACCCCTTTATGCAGAAGGCTGGAACGACGGCTTTCGTCAATGCGAGGCCACGGCGGACCGCTCCGCTGAACGCGAGGCGTGGGACCGAAACTGGAGCGACCGCGACAGGGAATGGCGGCACCATGTCGACCAAGCCAAGGGGCAGGCATTGCGACGCAAATGAGTCGCTTAAAGAACGGCGCCGCAGCTTTCCAGCATCTGTAAGGCTGCCATTTCGCTGTGTTTTGTCCGCCTTGATAGGTTGGATGGGGAGTTATCGCAGGTTATATGGGCGGAGCCCGCACCTTGACGCGAGAGCTAGTACCAGCCGCTCCGGCAGTTTCTGCAACCGATCGATACAAAACCAGCCGGTAGGTCAATAGGCAGATCACCCAGTCGAACAACAGTGTCCAGACATTGTGGGAAAGAAAGTGGGCGCCCTGCATCATGCGTCCAACGGAGAACACTGCTCCCAAACCCAGAGCTAGCCCAAGAGCCCATGCCGCCGCGCGCGGTCGGCGGTCGCGGAGAAAAAAATAGAGAGCAATCAGCGAAAACCCGGCAGAAGCGTGTCCTCCCGGCCAGCAACGTCCGGGTTTGAGGGTCGGGGCACGCTCGCTCAGTAACGGGGTGTAGGTTTCCACGCCCCCGAAATCGCTTAGGCTCCATGGGCAATGAACAGCCGTAAGCGCCTTCAGTGGCGTAACAATACTGGTGGATAAAGCCAGCGCAAGTACCAGATAGCCCAGCGGTCGGCGCCAGACTTTCAACCTTGTCGGCAGCAAGCTCAGCAAAAAACCGAGAATAGCCAGTGCTCCGATTCCGATCACCGCTTGCTTGGCGCGGTCGTGCAGTACATCTTCAAGAAACCAGCTGTGCCGGCCGATGAACCCGTTTTCTGGGTCGTAGAATAGTGTAGCGACCGCAAAATCGATTTCGGTCGGTTCGCTGATCAGCAAGAGAGTCATCAGCAGGAGCGGGATACCCAGACCTAAATAGAAGTTGAAGGGCTTGGAGCCTTTCGAGGTGAGGCAGGACATAGCGTCACTCCTAGCGGTGCCCCCGACAGCGGGGGGGCAAGAGGGGGCGATAACTTATCGCTTGCTGAGCTGGGTCTGGTTCGATCGATCTGGCTGCCAGCTCAGCAACCCTCGCGTAAAGGCGTAACTTGCACCCTGATAGAAGGCAATGTCTCGCCGGGCCAACGGGTCGGTGATCTGGACGTCTGATTCATGGCTCAGCCGCAACGCATTGTCATGGCGACGCACCGCCCGCCGAGGGCTCAATATGGCCAGATCCTCACCATCGAACAGCCCTAGGTGCTGATAGTTACCAATCAAAGCCCGTCCAGGGGTAGCGTCCGCGCGCAGTACGTTGCGGCCGTAGAACGTCGAGGTGTAATCCATGTTGAGGAGGCCGAGCAGGGTTGGTGCCAAGTCGATCTGGCTGGTCAGCCCGGCAAACTCCTGCGGCTCGATGACCTTCGGCGCGTATACGAAAAGCGGAATATGGTAGTTGGCCACCGGCAGGTCTTCGGTTCCGGCACTTCCAGCCGTGTGGTCGGCTACGAAGATGAAGATGGTTCGATCGAACCAAGGCTTTTGCCGCGCCTGCTCCAGGAACTGCCCTATCGCATAGTCTGTGTATTTCACCGCACCGGCCCGACCATCTCCAGATGGAATGTCGATTCGCCCTTCGGGGTAGGTGTAAGGGCGATGGTTGGACGTTGTCATCAGTTGCAGGAAAAACGGCTTTCCGGTCGCGTGATCTGCATCTGCCTGTTTTATCGCCTGAGCGTAAAGATCCTCATCGGCGACGCCCCAGGCATTCTTAAAGTGAATCTCTGACTCTGAAACGCTGCTCTGATCGACGATGCGATAGCCGTTACCGCCGAAGAAAGCATTCATATTGTCGAAGTAACCGCGTCCGCCATACATAAAGACGCTGTCGTAGCCCTGCTCCTTGAACTGCTGCCCCAGGCTGGCGAACCCGCTCTCACGTCCGATCCGCTTAACAATCGAGCGCCCCGGAGTCGGCGGGATCGCCAATGTGATCGCCTCTAGTCCGCGATCAGTACGCGTGCCTGTGGCATAGAAATTACTAAAAAAAAGACTCTGTTGCCGGAGTTCGTCCATATTTGGCGTAAGCCCACGTCCATCTCCAAAGCTCCCCAAGTATTTAGCGCTCAGACTTTCGATGGTCACAAGAACAACATTGAGTTTCAGCGGCTCGCCGGGGTTGTCAATCATCCGGCGGACGTCTAGCGAATCGGTGCCTATAAAGCGGGCGTTAGGCTCACTGACCTCCTGCCGAAGCTGAGCGGCCACCTCCTGTTTGGGCAGCGTCGCGTAGAACTGCGGGTATTCCAGCTCGTTGTTGCGAAACGCCGCGAAGAATTGAAACGGACCGTTGCTCGCCAACTCCCGTTGATAGGCGTTGCCGCCGATGCCGCGGGGAAAATCCTGACCCACGGCCAAAGTAGTGGCAACGGCAGCGAACAATATGGCGGCCAGCGTCGTCCAGGTATCCCGCCACCGTAACAGTGGGGCCTGCAACGCGGCATCGGTGGCCTTACGCAGTAACACCGTACCTACAACGGCTATCAAGGCCAGGAATGCCAGCAGAGGATAAATTGGATAGGACTCGAGGATGTTATTGATTACCTCGTCCGAATAAACCAGGTAGTCGACCGAAATAAAGTTGAAACGCACGCCGAACTCGTCCCAGAAGAGCCACTCAGCCACGGCTGTGAACAGCATTGCGAACAGGCTAATTGCAAGCAGCGTATGCATGAACCCGTTATGCCATGGGTGCTCCCACAGCCGGCGCGGACAGAGGACTAGATAGAGTGTCAGCGGCAGTGCCGCGTAGAGCAAAAAAGCGACGTCATACATCACCCCGATGCCATAGATACCGAACAGTTGAACGACACCGGAGTTTGCATCGCCTAAGTGGCCAATCAGTAGCGCGCTGCGGGTCAAAAAAAACACCGCCAGCCATGTTGTCAAAATCAATGATAGATAGCGAAGCTGAGCATATCGGAGGTGCGGCATCGTATGATCCTTGGTGGATGAACGTGCCGCACTTTGCCCATCTGCCCGTGAGCCCTTCGTAAAAACGCTGTGAAAAAAACGTCAACTTTCGCTGTGAGCCGTACCTATGCGCATCCTCGTAATCGAAGACAATCGTGACATTCTCGCCAACGTACTCGACTACCTGCAGCTCAAGGGTTTTACCGTCGACTGTGCTAGGGATGGGCTAAGTGGGCTACATCTGGCCGCCACCGAGCAGTACGACCTTATCGTTCTGGATATCATGCTGCCGGGCATCGATGGCTATCAGGTCTGCCAGCGTCTTCGCGAAGACGCTGGACGGGAGACACCGATCATTATGCTTACCGCGCGCGATGCCTTGAACGACCGCTTGCAGGGCCTCAACGCCGGCGCTGACGATTACCTGATCAAGCCCTTCGCATTATCAGAACTGGTGGCAAGAATCGAGGCCATCCTTCGACGCAGCCAGGGCAGCCGGAAACGGATGCTTCAAGTCAGCGACTTGAGCCTCGACCTCGATACGTTGCATGCGGTCCGTGCTGGACGGACCCTAAAGCTCAATCCGGTCGGTTTAAAGCTACTCCAAATTCTCATGCGCAGGAGTCCTGCGGTGGTCCGTCGGGACGCGCTTGAGGATGCGCTTTGGGGGGAGAATTTGCCCGACAGCGATAGCTTGCGCAGCCACATCCATCAGCTCCGCCAAGTTATCGACAAACCCTTCGACAAGCCGTTGTTGCAAACCATCCACAGCGTCGGCTATCGCCTTTCGGAGCAACCGGATGTTAGCTAAACAGCCTTTCGCCCGGCGCATCGTTATCGCATTCACCCTGATGACCTTGATCGTGAGCGGACTCTTCTCCCTCGGCATCGTCGGCATCGTGCACTCTGTTGAGGAACATCTGGTTTCTGAAGAGCTCGACCGTGAGCTGAACATCGTCTTACAGGAAATCGGGCAGGGGCTGCGCCCACGCCTTGACTCCAGCACACGTTTCTTTGCCACAAGCTCGATCGAATTTGCGATTCCAGCGCAATTTTCGCGAACCCAGCCGGGTTTCAGCGAGGTAGTAAACGGCGACGAGGCGTTCTATGTTTACACCCGTGAGGTTGGCAGCGAACGCTATTTATTGGTACAGGAGCAGCACGAGTTCGAAGCCCGTGAGCAAGTGTTATTCGACGTGGTGTTGGCTGGTTTCTTGTTAAGTGTCGCAGGTGCGTGGCTGCTTGGCCGTATAGTTGCGAAGAAAGTTATGGCGCCAGTGACCAGGCTGGCTCAGCAGGTACAGCATCGCGACCAGCTTCACCCGATCGCCCCTCTCCTGGCGCCGGACTATGCTGATGACGAGATCGGACACCTAGCCTCCGCGTTCGACAGTACACTTGTACAGCTGAGGCGCTCTCTGGAACGCGAGCGCCTCTTCACCAGCGATGTCAGCCACGAATTGCGCACTCCCTTAATGATTGTAAGCTCTTCGTGTGAATTGCTGGAGGCCTCCCCCCTCGGCACGCGGGAAAGTGAACAGGTAGCGCGCATCGGCCGCGCGGCTGAAGAAATGAGCGATTTGGTACAAACGTTCCTTACGCTTGCCCGAAGCAAACCTGAAGAAGCCTCGCTGGCTGGAGAAGCCACCTTGGAGAGCGTTGCAGACGAACAAGGCAAACGCTGGGGCGCGGCGATACTAGACAAAGGCCTTCGGTTTGAGTTGCTGATAGAAGATATTGACGCCACGCCTTACAACCACACCTTCCTGCGTACGGTAATGTCCAATCTTCTGCGAAACGCGTTGCACTACACCGACGAAGGTTGGGTACGTCTGATTATCGGGAAGGGTGGGTTCCGGATTGAAGACAGCGGCCCAGGTATACCCCTTGACCAGCACGAGCGCATCTTCGACCCGTTCGTGCGGGGCGATCATCCCCGTGGTGAGGGCTTGGGCCTGGGGCTTTCATTGGTCAAACGAATTTGTGCGCACCAAGGCTGGACCATCAGGGTCTGCGACCTGCCGCCCTGTGGCAGCAGCTTTCGAGTCGTGTTGGACCAAGATCAACAATCGTGAGCGTTGACGTTTTTTTCACGTGGTTTTGACGGCCGCTTGATTCAGGCCTCTCTAGATTATCGGGCGTACTCCTTTGTGGAAGGCCCGACATGTCCAAACCCCCTCCGATTGAGCTTGAGTTTTCGCGCAAATATGACCAAGAACATGCGGTGCAATACCTGCACAAGCATCACGATGGTCTGGCTAGGCGGCTCTCCCATTGGCGTGATGAACAGCTAGCCCGGCGGGCGCTCAAGCAGGCCGATGAGCCCGATCTCGTGCTCGACCTGCCATGCGGTGCGGGACGCTTCTGGCCCCTGCTGGCGGAGCAGCCCAACCGTGTGGTTCTGGCGGCCGACAACTCGGCATATATGCTGGCCACGGCACAGGCATCGCAACCCGCTGAGGTCGTCTCGCGGGTCGAGACGTTTCAGACCTCGGCCTTCGATATCACCCTGGGTCCGAATGCGGTCGATTGCATCTTCTGCATCCGCCTGCTTCATCACATCGCCGATGCGGAGCACCGCTTGGCCATACTCCGTGAATTTCATCGGGTAACCCGCGACACCGTCATTATCTCGCTTTGGGTGGACGGCAATTACAAGGCTTGGAAACGCAAACGCCTGGAAGCCAAACGCGCCAGTCAGGGCCGAGGGTCGGAAAACCAGAACCGCTTCGTAGTAAAGCGCCAAGTGATCGAAGCGGAATTCCGCGAGGCTGGCTTCCAGATTATCGGCTACCAGGACTTCCTGCCGGGCTACGCGATGTGGCGCGTTTACACGCTACGCAAGGTGGCTTGACGATGAGGGCCTTGATCGAACTGCAACCATCCCAGAGCTCCGATACGCGCTTCGACCGTTGGTGGCACAGCGAAGGCGAGTGGGTAGAACCGCCCAACCAGCGCCGCGGTGGTGAGAGCGGCGTCAGGCGTCTGGTGCCACGCGACACGCACCGGCCCGTTCTCTATTGCAAGCGCCAGGCTGGGCACATCTATCGTTCGGTGCTCCATCCATTCGGGCGCCCGACCGCATTACGCGAGCAACAAGCTATTGAGGCGTTTCGCCGAATCGGAATCCGCGTCCCAAATATCGTCTATTGCGCTTCGAGAAAAAATTCGGGCCAGTGGCAAGCCGTGCTAGTCACGCAGGCATTGGACGGGTTTATCAGCCTGCAGGAATGGTATGGGTCTGCCCGCCAAGAGCAACACGACAACGCACTAAACAGGCAAATGCTAGAGCAACTGGCGTCTACCCTGGCACGCCTGCACCTTGCCGGCTGGCAGCACGGTTGCTGCTATCCCAAGCACATCTTCGTAAAGGTTTCTAATTCCAGCGTGGAAGCACCGGTCGAGGTTGCCTTGCTCGATTTGGAGAAGAGTCGGCGGCGTTGGCGCATTTCGGCGGCTTCGCAGCACGATTTGCGACAGCTGTACCGCCATAAAGAGGAAATGCCACAAGAGGACTGGTTGCTTTTCCACCAGACCTATCTCCGGTCGCTCGGCGCTTCTCTCGGGGAACGTATAGCATGAGCGATGAGCCGATCGCTTGTGAAGCTAATGCGCAGGCCCTCAAAGGGCGCTCGGGCCTCGGCCGGATCTTCTATGCAACTGGCTATTCGCTGGCCGGCCTGAAAGCCGCTTATGTCGGTGAAGCAGCATTCCGCCAGTTACTCCTGTTAAACCTGATACTGATTCCCATTGCATGCCTGCTCGACGTGAGCAGCAGCGAGCGGGCCATACTAATCATGGTGGCCATCCTGGCCTTGATTGTGGAGTTGCTCAACTCGGCGATCGAAGCGGCTATTGACCGTATTTCTCTGACTATCCATCCGCTCTCCAAGCGCGCCAAAGACATGGGCAGTGCTGCCCAGTTTCTCGCGCTGACGCTTATAGCGATTGTCTGGGGAGTGGTCCTTTTATGATCGGGACCCGTTTGGCAAACACCGCTCGGCACCCGCTACGCAGCTACCTGAAATTGATGATTGGCGTTCTCATCGTCCTGGCACTAGCACTGGCGTTTCCAGCATGGCGTCACTTGGCGCCGGTAACCGCCGAAACTGGCTGGACTCATAGCGTGTACCGGGACTCGATCGAGAGGGTCAGTGCCTTGGCTAAGGACGACCGGAACGAACTCTACGCGACCCAGGAATACCACGGTGGCAAAGGGACCGTTTTGCTGCAGCAGGCGGACGGAAGATTTATTCAGGTCATGCAGGGGCTGTCCAAGCCGGATGGCTTGCTGTCCTATCGCGGCGGTCTCGCCATTAGCCAGGAAGGTGGAAATCTACCCGTCCTTTGGATGCATGGCGGCCAAACCAGCAACCTGCTGCTCGGCCAGGGTGTCGAACAGCTCGCCAGCGATGGGCATTACCTTTACGCCATTGAGGACCAGAGCAGCGGCCGGCTGTTGCGCTTCGACCCACAGAGCGGCAAGACCGTTGTGCTCCGTGATGGGCTTAACGAAGCGGAGGCGGTCACCGTTTGCCCCGACGGACAGCTGTTTTACGCCGAGAAAACGCGTGGTTGGGTCAAGCGCCTAAAAGAAGACGGCGCGGATGAGACCGTTTGGTCCGGCCTTAACCAACCCGGCTATCTCCTCTGTACTGAGGAGGGTCTCTGGGTCAGCGAGGACGCCACCCACATGGCTCGTCTGTTGCTGATGGACAAGAGCGGAACCCAGCATGTCGTTCTCGACCATCTGCGCTCGCCACAAACGCTGCTACCTGTCGCTCCTCGCCGCTATCTGCTCGCTGAGCAGGGCCGCAATCGCATCCTAGAACTGAATCGCCTCTGAAGGTTCCCTATGTACCAAAACCAGCGGCCTGCGGGTCGTGCGGCGGCGCGTGCAGCAACGCCAAGCACTCTCGAACACCTCACTTTTGCCATATCGAGCGCAATCGTCCTTCTCGCTCTCTTTTCACTGCTGCGACTAGGACTGCTTATCTACAACCACGAGCTAATCGGCGATACGTCTACGGCGAGCTTTGCCGAGGCTTTTCTCAACGGTTTGCGCTTCGACTTGCGCGTCGTCATCTATCTCTGCGCTCCCCTGATTCTTGCGTTGCTGAGCACGCGGTTGATGGCTGCCCGCCGCTGGCAGCGTTATTGGCTAAGCGTCGCAGCCAGCTTGACGATATTTCTAGGCATTGTAGAGCTGGATTTCTACCGGGAATTCCATCAACGCCTGAACGGATTGGTCTTCCAGTACATACAGGAAGACCCCGCGACTGTGCTGAGCATGCTCTGGCACGGCTTTCCTGTGGTGCGTCTCTTGCTGGCCTGGATGGCTCTGAGCGGGGCGGCTTTTATACTCTTTGCCTGGTTAGATCGGCTGACTCGGCGGCGCTCACCCGGCGGCCGATCAAACGAGTCTCAGCGCAGTGGCCGACTCTTGCACTCATGGCCTGCTCGCAGCTTGGCATTACTGCTATGCCTGACCTTTTCTGTCGCCGGCGCCCGCGGTACCCTTCGCCAAGGCCCACCTCTGCGTTGGGGCGACGCTTTCACCACCGAATCGATGTTCGCCAACCAGCTTGGCTTGAACGGCACGCTGACCCTCTATGCGGCAGGAAAAAGCCGCCTCTCCGCCGAGCGGGACAACATCTGGGAACCCTCCATGCCGGCCGACAAGGCCGTCGTCGTCACCCGCGACCTGCTGCTTGGTCCGAACGAGCAACTTGTCGACTCAGACCCAGCCGCCGTTCGGCGGGACTACCAGGCCCCCGCCGATACTCGCCTGCCGATCCGCAACGTGGTGGTGATTCTGATGGAAAGCTTTGCAGGCCATTTCGTTGGTGCGCTTGGCAGCCAGGCTGGCATAACTCCAAACTTTGACCGATTGGCAAGGGACGGTCTGCTGTTCCGCCGATTCTTCTCCAACGGTACCCATACCCACCAAGGCATG
>Ga0114916_1001887_pt1 | contig 11432 bp, 9 predicted proteins | sample MalvirAntarct_66_FD_83501 | JGI IMG/M metagenome (GOLD analysis project Ga0114916, IMG submission 83501) | Marine viral communities from the Global Malaspina Expedition - Malaspina viral metaG Antarct_66 | ecosystem: Environmental > Aquatic > Marine > Oceanic | place: West Anvers Island... | reverse complement strand
CAGAATATCCTGCAGACTGGCTGAGGCCAGAAAATACTGTTGGCGCAAGCGAAGTTCTTTACCATTTTCACTGGCATCGTTTGGGTACAAAACCATGCTGATATTTTCAGCTTCATTTTTCGCGGCAACAGCTTCGGTATAAGAACCGGCATTAAAATCTTCCAGGTTAAACTCATCGGTAGCTGCTGCTTTCCACAACCGCAAACGATTGACGGTACCATTTTGATAGCCGGGGATAGGCAAGTCATAGGGGACAGCCAGCACATCATTGGTATCAACCCACTGCATTTCCATTTGGCCACTGCTGTTGCGATGTAACTCGGTATGTCCGCCGAATTTGACTCGCTGAGTGTATTCAGGGCGCTCAAGCTCCCATGGATTTCCATCACGCAACCAGTGGTCCGGCATTTCCTGTTGGTTGCCATTAACTATTTTTTGTTGAAACATGCCATATTCATAACGCAGGCCATATCCGGTAACCGGCAATTGCAGGGTCGCACAGCTATCAATAAAACACGCAGCCAGACGACCGAGACCACCATTACCCAAACCGGCATCATGTTCAAATTCGGCAAGTTCTTCGTATTCAAGCCCCAGATTGACCAGCGCTTTTTTCAAAGGCTCTTCAATGCCCAGGTTTAAAGCGGCGTTGCCAGTGGCACGGCCCATTAAAAACTCCATGGACAGGTAATAGGCTTGTTTGCAGCGCGATTCGGCGTAGGTATGTTTGGTATTTTTCATTCTTTCAAACAACCGGTCACGCAGTGTATGGGCCATCGCCGCATACAGATAATGACCTGAAGCACATCCTTTGTCCTGGCCAAGATAAATGCCGAAATAGCGTTTGAAATCCTCAGTTAATGCAAGCGTATTCATTCCCAGTTTTGATGTCTGATAAAGTTCAGGCAACGGGGTGGTAATCGGAGTATATCTTGGCGTCATAGCGGAATCCTTGAATGGGCATCGTTATGGAAAAAAACGTGGATGGGGAGCCAGCTCTGGCAACATTGCCAATAAGCGGCAGGTTCAGCATTGAACTGGAAATTGTATGTTAGTACTGCATGTCCCAATGCCGTAAACGTTAGCAGAGAGTGATGATATCTGCCATCACCTGAAGCATAAATTTTCAGCGATCAGAAAAAAATATTCTACTGCTGTTCGGCGGTCGATAATTCAAACCAATTATCAAGTACCTGAATCGCTTCATCACGTCCCTGATGATTCAAAGAGGAAAATAATTGTACGGATGCTTCTAAACCAGCATCTTTTAATTCTTTACGAACCTGTTGCAGGGTATTGCCCCCGGCACCGCGTCCCAACTTATCCGACTTGGTGAGTAAAATATGAATCGGCAACTGAGCCTGTTTTGCCCAATCCAGCATTTGTAGGTCAAAGTTTTTTAATGGATGTCGAATATCCATCATCAGCATTAATCCGCGCAATGATTGGCGCGTTTCCAGGTATTTGCTTAAAGTGGCCTGCCATTTAAGCTTCATCTTTTCCGGGACTTTGGCATAACCATAACCGGGAAGATCAACCATGGCTCTTTCATCGTCCAGATGAAAAAAATTGATCATTTGCGTTCTTCCTGGTGTCTTACTGATTCGCGCCAGCGCTTTGATTCCAGTGATGGTGTTGATTGCGCTGGATTTTCCGGCATTTGAGCGGCCCGCAAAAGCCACTTCGAAACCTGAATCAGGTGGCAGTTGAGACAATTGTGTGGCGCTGACAGTATAATGTGCGCTTCGGTATAACTCTGACATGTCAGTCTTTCCAGGTGCAAAAAAGTGCCAATAAGAGTAGCATACCGAAAGTTTTGTATCCGAAAGTTAGTAGCCAGGAACGACAATGAAAAAATTTATTTTTGCAGTGGTGTTTGGGGTGGCAGTATCGAGTTCACCACTTGTTTTTGCAGCAGGTGACATTTCCGCTGGCAAAACAAAATCAGCTGTGTGCGCTGCCTGTCACGGTGCTGATGGTAACAGCCCTTCTGATCTATACCCAAAACTGGCTGGACAACATGCCAGTTACCTTTACAAGCAGCTAGTCGAATTCAAAAGCGGTGAACGTGTAAACGCCATAATGGCACCGATGGTGGCAAACCTGTCGGAACAGGATATGGCTGATTTGGCGGCTTATTTTGCCAGTAAAGAAACCTCGCCGGGCGCCGTGAGTGAAGACTTGCTGGAACTGGGAAAACAAATTTATCGTGGTGGTAATAGCGAATCCGGGGTGCCTGCCTGTATGGCATGCCATGGTCCAAATGGTAGTGGTATGCCCGCGGCGAAATGGCCGAAACTATCTGCTCAATATCGTGCCTATACAGAATCGCAATTACACGCTTTTGCCAATGGTGAACGTCATAACGATCCTAATGGGATGATGCGTGATATTGCTTCCAAGTTGACTGAGGAAGAAATTAAAGCGGTTTCCGCTTATGTATCCGGTCTGCATTAATTGCTGATAAGCTCCGGTGACAATGATTCTGATTGCACCGGAGTAACTCATCGGCTCATGTTTGAGCAATTTCATGTCTGAAGTTACCACGAAAGATCATTCCCACAACAGCTACTCTCGCCGATTATTTTTATTTCTAGGCTCTATGGAGTTGGCAATTACGTTATTGCTGACACTTGCCATTGCCTCTGTTATCGGCACAGTTCTACAGCAAAACCAGCCCTATGCTGATTATGTCATTAAATTCGGTCCTTTCTGGTTTGAGGTATTTGAACAGCTTGGGCTTTATGACGTCTACAGCGCTTTATGGTTTTTAGCCATACTTGCTCTACTGGTCATTTCCACATCGGTTTGTGTTATTCGTCATTTTCCGGCGATGGCTAAAGAAATGTGGCAGCTACGCACCAATGTGCAGAAAAAATCCTTAAAAGCCATGCATCACAGTGCACAGTGGCAATCAAACTCTTCAATGGCGACAGTGGCGAATGAACTGCAACAGCAATTCAAAAAGCTGGGTTTTCGCAGCCGGCAAACGGTTAAACAGGATGATGCAGTATTAATATCAGCTATGCGTGGTGGTATGAACCGTCTGGGTTACCTGTTTACGCATATTGCTATTGTGGTGATTTGTATTGGCGGTCTGTTTGATAGCAACATGCCATTAAAACTTGCTGAATGGCGCGGTGAGATCAAAATTGAGACCCGTGATCTTTCGATCCGAGAAATCCCTGCAGAAAGTCGTCTTGCAGTTGGAGGGCAGGGGTTCAGGGGAAGTGTCAGTATCCCGGAAGGCAAAGCGTCTGAAGTGGTTTTTTTACCGATTCGTGACGGTTACTTGTTGCAAGCCCTCCCTTTTCGTATTGAAGTAAAAGATTTCCGAATCGAACATTACCCTAACGGCCAACCAAAATCTTTTGAATCGGACTTGGTGATTCACGATGATCAACTGGCAGAACCCTTTGAATCTACTATTGCGGTAAACCATCCTTTAATTTATCGAGGCCATTCGATCTATCAATCTAGTTTCAGTGACGGTGGTTCTTCGCTTAGTATCGATGCATGGCCTCTTGATAGCCGTGCCGGGACAGAACCTGTTTCTATCCAAACCAAAGTATTTGAAAATCGTCAAATGCTGTGGGGAGAAGAAACCATGCAGCTGGAAATGACCAGTTTCCGTCCGTTTAATATCAACCCTGATCCAACAGAAGAAGATGATCGAAATTTACGTGATTTTGGTCCTAATTTTACCTTTAAGTTACGTACTGAGACTGGTGAAGCCAGAGAATACGAAAACTACATGTTTCCGGTTGAGCGTGATGGTCGAGAATACTTTTTAAGTGGTGTTCGAAATAGCCCTGCAGAATCCTTTGCCTATCTCTATTTACCTGTAGATGAAGATGGCACCTTGCAGCAGTTCTTGAATTATTCAGCATTATTGCGTGATGAAGAGCTGGTATCAGATATTGCCAATTCGATGATGACAGAAGCGCTGGCCATGTTGCCAGAACGAGATGAAGCTCTTGAAGCCAGTTTGCAGCAAACGCTCGAAACATTGATTACCATGTTTGTCAGAGGTGGTTTTGATGAGGTCAGGGATTTTATTGATAACAATCTTCCTGACGCCGAGCGTGACAATCTGGCGCCTGCATATCTGGGAATGTTACGGGAGATGCTGGCACGGATTTACTTCAGCATGGATGGCATTAATCCACAAACAGTAACCAATGATCAGTTACTGTTTTTACAGGATAGTGTGGATACAATTGGCACCTTATCAAGATACGGTTCACCGGTGTTTTTGCAGCTGACTGATTTTGAACATGTTCAATCGACCGGACTGCAAATTGCCAAAGCGCCAGGAAAAAATGTGGTGTATTTCGGTTGTGCACTATTGATAATCGGTGTGTTTTTACTGTTCTATCTTCCACAGAGACGCTTATGGGCATGGGTGGAACAGGGTGCTGAGCACACGGAAGTTATATTGGCAGGCTCGACAAATCGAAATGCCCGTGAGTTTGATACATTTTTCAACGAGCAAAAAACTGATTTAGCAACTAAAACCGGGAACTCCAACCTGGAGCCAGGTTCTTAATGAAAGCGTTAAAGAGTATGAGAAACCTATGACAACGAATACTGAACTCATGACAAAACCTGCTGCTCATACATGGTGGTGGTATGCACTTTTATTACTGGCAACCATTGGTATTTTGTCTGTATATCATCAAGTCCTGGATGTATATGAGGTCTCAATCCTGATTTTTACCGGTATCAGCATGGGCTTTGTCGGCAATAATTGGCCCGGCTTCCGCGGTCACGCTATTGCTGTTGCCATACTCAGTTTAATTGCCTTGCAGTTATACGGTACCAATCTGGAGGCTGCTGAAACGAATGGATTGCTCAAATACATGCTGGCCAGCCAGTCAGCCATCATGTGGATGAGTGTGTTTTTTATCGCAGCCACATTCACCTATTTTGGTGGGTTGATTTTCCGGTCTGACTATACCGAAAAAGTTGGTAGTGCATTTACCTGGATTGCAACGACCTTTGGTATGACGGGGCTGATGGTTCGCTGGCGTGAAACTCACATGATGGGCGCCGATATTGGTTACATTCCTGTCAGCAATCTGTACGAGGTCTTTATTCTGTTTGCCGTGGTAACGGCTTTACTGTATCTGTTTTATGAACGTCGTTATCAAGTGCGTAGTCTGGGTGGATTCGTCTTGCTGGTTATCTCTGCAGCGGTGATATTTCAACTTTGGTATGCGTTTGAACGCAATGCCCACGAAATTCAGCCGCTGGTGCCAGCATTGCAAAGCTACTGGATGAAAATTCATGTACCAGCCAATTTTATAGGTTACGGTACCTTTGCCATGGCGGCCATGATCGGTATTGCTTATTTACTGGTCAGCTGGCGTAGCGAAAAAAATCCAGACAGTGGTTTTGTTAAAGCCATGCCATCACTGACGTTGATGGATGATTTAATGTATAAAAGCATTGCCCTGGGTTTTGCCTTTTTTACAGTGGCGACGATTCTGGGGGCACTTTGGGCCGCTGAAGCATGGGGCGGTTACTGGTCATGGGATCCGAAAGAGACCTGGGCATTGATTGTCTGGTTGAACTATGCCGCCTGGTTGCATATGCGTATGACAAAAGGCTGGAATGGTAACCCAATGGCCTGGTGGGCAATTGTTGGCTTGTTCGTGACCTTATTTGCCTTTCTGGGTGTCAATATGTTTCTGTCTGGACTTCATTCTTACGGCAGTTTGTAATTAAAAAATTTAAGGATATTGAAATGACGAGATCAATTCGTGCTTTGTTACTCACCACAGCGGTATTGCTAATGCCATTTTCTGTGGCAGCTGATTCAGCAAGCTACAAAGAGGGCGATCACTACAAGCCAACCACTGAGCGTATGGCGAAACATACTTCAAATGAACAAATTGAAGTCATCGAGTTGTTTTCGTACTCCTGCCCACATTGCTTTACTTTGGATTCACAAATCATGCAATGGAAAGAAACCTTGCCTGAAAATGTGAAATTTACTCAGGTTCCGGCTATTTTCCGTGACAGCTGGTTGCAGTTGGCAAGAGTGTTTTATGCTGCACAAGTAACGGGTGATTCCGAAAAACTGCACAAAGCATTGTTTAATGCGATTCATATTGATAAGCGTCGTCTGGATACCGAAGATCGTTTGCTCGACTTTGTTGAAGAGCAGGGCATTGATCGTGAGAAATTCGTTGAAACGATGAATTCGTTTACTGTCAAAACCAACGTAAAAAAAGCATTGATCATCAGCCAAACTTCTGGCGTTCAGGGCGTTCCCGTTATCATCGTCGATGGACGTTATTTTACTGACGCACCCCTGGCAGGTGGGATGACGGAAATGCTTAACGTGGTTGAGCATTTGATTGAAAAAGTTGAAGCTGAAAAATAAGGCAAAGTTTTTAGGGCGTGTTTATCTTTCATCTCCGCCTCTGTTGAGAGCTGAAAAAGCGTCAATCAAGGCACGAGCAGCGTCTTTTAGTTATTCTAAATAAGTGACGAGCAACGCAGAGTGGCGCTTTTTCAGCCACAACCCGAAGGGCTGGGACTATTTTTGCGGCCGCCTGCGTTGTCAATCACTTATGTAAGAAGCTACACTGCGTGCTTTCCGCCTTTCCGCCTTTCCGCCTTTCCGCCTTTCCGGACACAAAAATAGCCGCCAGCAGTGGTGGATATGAAAGATAAACACGCCCTAGAACGAATCAGGCCGGTGAGCGAAAGCAACCGGCCTTTTTTATAATGCCGCCGGAAGGGTTTCATTAATTTCAGCGGGCGGGGTGGAAGCATTTTGATTGACTTCATCATGATGCAGCATAATATCGTAATAACGACGGATATTACCGACGTAACGCACCGGCTCGCCGCCACGGGCATATCCGTGACGCGTTTGGCTGAACCACTTTTGTTTGGCAAGTAAAGGCAGGTTTTCGCGAACATCAGCCCAGCGGTCAGGATTGCCGCCATTTTTTTCCGTCAGCACTCTCGCGTCTTCCAAATGACCCAGCCCGATATTATAAGCAGCTAACGCTAACCAGGTACGATCGGGATCAGCGATCCGCTCTGGTAAACGGTTTTTCATAATAGTCAGATAGGCGGTGCCAGCAAAGATACTTTGCTCCGGATCCTCTCGTTCGCTGACGCCCATTTCATTTGCAGTGGCCTGAGTCAACATCATTAAGCCACGTACCCCAGTGCTGGAAACGGCATCCGGATTCCAATGTGATTCCTGGTAGGCCACTGCTGCGAGAAAGCGCCAATCATAACCATAGGCCAATGCAGCTGCTTTAAACGTGGATTCATATTGAGGGAGATGCGTCTGAATGCGACGGTGAATGGCACGCGAATCGACGTAATCGAAGCGACGGATATGACCGAAATACTTTTCAATTAACTGATCCAGAAATCCCGAACTTTCTATTTCTTCAAAAAAAGCATTTACCGCAAGTTGTAAACTCATATCGTCGTTGCGCCGCATACCCCAGGCTAATGGTTGGGGATCCGATATATCAAAAGCCACTCTTAATTCGGGATAAAGACTATGGCTGGCAGCCATCTCATTAGAATCAACGATGGTGTAATCAATAAGTTCGAGCTGAACCAGCTCGAGTAATCCGCTGGTGTCTATCGTCTGGTTTTCAGTCCAGGACAACAATGGAATTTCCTGTTGAAGATTGGCAAGCTGTTCAGCATGGCTGCTATTAGCAACGATTTCTAACTGGCCAGTGCTGATCTCGGTAATATCACGCGGTTTCTGGGTGCCATGACGGTAAATGAGCTGTTGGGTGACTTCATGATAAATTGGGCCAAAACGTAATCTGTTTTGCCGTGCCCGAGTTATTGTTAAGCCTGCTGCAGCAATATCCGCCTGACCGTTTTCAATCATATCGAGTGTTTTGCTGAGATTATCGGGAACGGTAACTTTGAGATCAACACCAAGAAAATCGGCAAACCGTTTTGCCAGTTCAAACTCAAATCCCGCCAGTTCAGCACCATTATTATAATAACTGGTCAAACCATAGCGACTCACCACACGAAGTTCACCACGCTCCAGGATTTGCTCCAGTTGATTACTGGAGGAGTTGCAAGCGTTTAATACGCAGAGCATGCAAAGGAGAAAAATTAGCTTTTTCAAAACTTCACTCTGACAGTAGGGCATGAAATTATCCTACATAAGGAAGGCTTTGCACATCAAATTTCCCAAAACTTACAAATGAAGAATAGAAAAGTGTGATGTCTACCGCTTTGCGCGAAAGAAATCCCTTAGCAGCTTGCTGCTTTCCTCAGCTAACACACCATGTTCATATTGAACTCGATGGTTTAGCTGACTGGTATTAAAGATATCCATACAACTGCCCGCCGCACCGGTTTTCGGTTCAGTAGCAGCGAAAACTACTCGCTCAATTCTGGCGTGAACAATCGCGCCTGCACACATGATGCAAGGCTCCAGCGTGATATACATTGTGGAGCCGGGGAGTCTGTAGTTTTGTTGGTTGGTACAGGCTGCACGTAATGCAACAATCTCGGCGTGAGCCGTGGGATCCTGTTGACTGATAGGTTGATTCCATCCGGAACCAATGAGTTCATCCTGCAGGACTATAATCGCACCGACCGGGACCTCGCCATGTTGTTCTGCCTGATGTGCCAGTAATAATGCCTGACGCATCCAATACTCATCGTTGAACATGACTGATATGAACATCAATGAGGTTGAGTAACCGCTGGCTGGCACCTTTACTTTGTTCAATCAGGTGTTTACCCGCATCTCCCATTTCAGTGCGTCGTTGTGGATCTTTTAATAACTCGATAACTGAATCAGCTAATTGATCAGTATTTTTGACCTCAATCGCCGCATGATGCTCTAGAAACTGTCTGGTTATTTCAAGAAAGTTAAAATAATGTGGGCCAGTGATAACGGGACGGGAAAGAGCAGCAGGTTCTAATATATTGTGACCGCCATGATTAATCAGGCTACCCCCAACAAATGCAACATCGGCTGTACCATAAAAAACGGATAATTCGCCCATGCTATCAACAACCAGCGCCTGAACCTGACTACTACATGGCTTGCCATCACTTCTGCGCAGTGTATTTAAACCTGAACGACGACACAGTGCCGTCACCCGATCAAAGCGTTCAGGATGGCGTGGAACGATGATTAACAATAAATCACGAAACTGACCACGGATTTTGCGGGCTGCATCCAGTATCTGTTCTTCTTCACCTTCATGGGTGCTGGCGGCAATAAATACGGGGCGATTTCCCCATAACGCTCGAATCGACTCTGCACGCTCGATAATACTGGCCGGTAAACTGATTTCATATTTCAGATTGCCCACGGCATGCACTTTGTCTTTATGTGCACCCAGTTGAACAAAACGATCGCGGTCACTGTGAGATTGGGCTGCAATGAGCGGAATGTTTTGTAACATCTGCCGTGTTAACTTGGCGACTTTCAAATATCCCCGCGCACTGCGAGCGGATAGTCTTGCGTTGGCAACTGCAATGGGAATTGAACGTTCAGCACAAATTAGAATCAGGTTAGGCCAGAGTTCAGTTTCCATAATAATGCCAAACTGAGGCTGCATTGCATCAAGAAAACCTCTGATAGCAAACGGTAAATCATAGGGTAGATATACATGTAGTACATTTTCTGCAAACAGGCTTTTTACCCTGGCACTACCGGTTGGAGTCATTGTCGTTATAAGAATCTGATGTTCAGGGTAACGATCCTGTAATCCTTTAATAAGGGGACGACAAGCCTCGACTTCGCCCACAGATACTGCATGAACCCAGATTAGATTTTGCTTGGATGCTCGCGAAGGAATATGTCCAAACCGCTCATGCCAGCGTTTAAAATAAGCAGGTGCCTTAAATCCACGCCAGATCAATCTAATCAATATGAACGGCAAAGCAAGATAGAATAGGGTTGAATACAAAACTTTCAAATTGGACTCACAGCAGGCAGTTTTTTAAGCTTAAATTGAGTTGGGATGATAGCATAGACGCTGTTTTGTATTGTTATCGAACAGATGAAAATTCTCAGTAAAAAATTCCTTCATCCGCGCTTTTGGCCAAATTGGCTTGGCTTGGTTCTTATGCGTATCTCAATCTATTTGCCAAAATCCTGGCAATTGTTCGCGGGTCATAGTCTGGGCCGCTTAATGCGATTGTTTATGAAAGATCGCGAGCGCGTTGCCAGGCGAAATCTTGAATTATGCTTTCCTGAAATGAGTCAGCAAGAACGCAAAGAACTGCTCAGTGAAAATATGTTGACGATGGGCATGATGCCGATTGAGACCGCTATAAGTTGGTGGGCCAGTGATAAAAGCCTGGAAAAACGGGTGGAATATCATGGTCTACAACATATTCACAATGCTCTGGCTAAAGGTAAGGGAGTGCTGTTACTGACCGGCCACTTTACCAGCATGGAATTGGGCGGACGGCTGATCATGTTGAAACAGCCGTGCTATGTGATGTTTCGTGAACTTAAAAGTCCGTTATTTAATGCGGTGATGCTACATCAGCGACAACGTCACAGCGAAGGGACGATTTTACAAGCAGATATGCGCGGTATGTTGAGGGCATTAAAAAAGAATAAGGTCGTATGGTATGCACCTGATCAGGATTTTGGTCGAAGAACCAGTGTTTTTGCTAAATTTTTTGGTATAAATGCTGCCACTATTCCAGCAACAGCCAGACTCGCCAAAATGAGTGGTGCAGCCGTTGTACCTTATGTACCAAGACGCTTACCCAATGGAAATTATTCGATTGATATTGGACCAGCCTGGGAAAACTACCCTATAGGCGATGAACTGGCTGATGCGCAAAGAGTAAATGACTGGGTAGAGGCCGAAATAAAAAAATCGCCGACGCAGTACTTATGGGTACATCGACGATTTAAAACCCAGCCTGAGGGCAAGGGCTTATTTTACAAAAAGCCTAGCGATTAAAAGGCGAAAAACTGTAGCTAAGCATCAGAGATTCTGATCCTGGGTTATTTTTAGCCAAATCCGCATTAGACATATGATAAAGCGTTAACGCCAAGCGGGAGGATTGACCAATACGGTAACCGAGCTCGATTCCCGTGCGAAATAAGAAACCGCTTCCCAAATCCTGGCCAGCACCATCTTCATAACCGACCACTGCGAGTTGTGGCGTCAGAATCCATTTCTCACCCAAACTAATATCATACCTGCCGCCTGCATGGGCCCAATAGCCTCCATCCGAGTTGGCGCTGATACCAAGTGCTGGAATGACATTAAAGAACGTTTCCTGTGCAGCAAAACGATACTCAATACCCAGTTCCAATGAATTTTTGCTTTCGAAAACTTCAAAACTTCCTGCAGAAAGTGCGATTGCTGGAGATTCCGCCTGAACGCTCACACAGCCTAGTAATCCGATGATTCCGATAATGCTCTTTCTTATCATAAATT
>Ga0114916_1001885_pt1 | contig 11439 bp, 6 predicted proteins | sample MalvirAntarct_66_FD_83501 | JGI IMG/M metagenome (GOLD analysis project Ga0114916, IMG submission 83501) | Marine viral communities from the Global Malaspina Expedition - Malaspina viral metaG Antarct_66 | ecosystem: Environmental > Aquatic > Marine > Oceanic | place: West Anvers Island... | reverse complement strand
CTCTTAATTGGTGCAATTGCGATAGGCCAAAGCGTTCCGCGCTCTCAATAATCATAACGGAGGCATTCGGCACGTTCACTCCAACCTCAATAACTGTAGTGGCTACCATGATTTGGGTTTCTCCTTTTACAAAGCGCTGCATCTCAAAATCTTTATCCGCAGGCTTCATTTGTCCGTGGACAATAGAGATTTGATAGGTAGGCAGCGGGAACTCCCTAGAAATACTTTCGTAACCGTCCATCAAATCTTTGTAATCCATTTTTTCACTTTCTTGAATTAAGGGATATACAATATAAATCTGTCTGCCTTTTTTAATTTCATCTCGGATAAATCCAAACACTTTTAGCCGATTTTTATCGTAGCGATGCACCGTTTTAATGTCTTTTCTGCCGGGAGGTAATTCGTCAATTACGGACACATCCAAATCGCCATAAACGGACATGGCCAAGGTTCTCGGAATGGGGGTGGCGGTCATGATTAAAATGTGGGGTGGCGAAGTGTTTTTATGCCATAATTTACTCCGCTGAGCAACCCCAAATCGATGCTGTTCATCAATGACGGCAAGACCCAAATTCTTGAATTTCACCTTGTCTTCTAAAAGCGCATGGGTGCCAATTAAGATGTCCAGTTCGCCATTTTCTAAAGCTTCATGAATTTTTCGTCTTTCTGAAGTATTGGTTGAACCTGTGAGTAGTTTCACGCTGATATTCAATTTTTTAAGTAGTTTTTGTAGTCCATGATAGTGCTGTACTGACAAAATTTCAGTCGGCGCCATTAAACAAGCCTGAAAACCGTTGTCAAGTGCCATTAGCATTGACATGAGCGCTACAATGGTCTTCCCAGAACCTACATCACCTTGTAAAAGCCGATTCATTTGGGCATTGCTCCCTAAATCTGCCCTAATTTCTTTTAAAACCCGTTTTTGTGCGTTGGTGAGTTGGAAGGGTAAATGCTCTTGATAGAACGTGTTGAAGTGCGCTCCTACATGTTGAAAATTATACCCTTTTATTTTTGATTTGTGGATCAGGTTTTTGATGATTAATTTCAACTGGATATAGAATAATTCTTCAAATTTCAAACGAAATTGTGCCTGCGCTAAGAGCTCACTGTTCTCGGGGAAATGGATGTTAAAAAGAGCTTTACTCTTGTCAATTAATTTCAGTTCTGAAATGAGGCCTGGGGATAAGGTTTCTTCAAATCGTCCATGGGTTTCCAGAAACAATTGCTGCATAATTTTGTTCAAAACCCTATTGGAGATGCCTTTATTGGCCAATTTTTCGGTAGAGGGATAAATAGGTTGCATGGCAGACCGTAAATTCTTTTCATGCTCCTCTAAGGCTTCCATTTCGGGATGCGGCATATTAAAAACGCCGTTAAACCAGTTGGTTTTTCCAAAAATGACATACTTGGTGCCTGGGGTGATGCTGTCTCTAATCCATTTATGGCCCCTAAACCATACCAATTCCAGGATGCCCGTGTCGTCTTTAAAGGTCGCTACCAAGCGTTTCGCACGGCCTTCACCAACGTCTTTAAACCCCGTAATGACACCAATAATTTGAACATCCGCGCCATTGCGTTGTAATTGGTTGATTTTATAATAGGTGGTTTTGTCTATATACCGATTGGGAAACAGATTGATCAGGTCTTGGTAGGTGTGTATGCCAAGCTCAGAGCGGAGTAAAGCCGCTCGATTTGGGCCGACGCCCTTCAGGTAATCAATGGGGGTTTGCAATTTGGCATTCATAATTGCGAATTTAACTATTTCCGGTGAATGTGGAACTGAAGAAGTTGTTCCAATCGTGTTCTTGGGGCGCAAAACGGCGGGCAGAATCAATCTTGTGAGAAATTAGCTCAGCGGCTTTTGGTTGAATATCACCTCACCTCAACCGCTTTTAGCGATTTATTTTCTTAATTTGGCGTTAGTTTAGTAAATACTTGTCTATGAGATTATTTTTAGTGGTTTGCCTTGCGATAGTAGCTGGGCAGACCTTTGCGCAGCAAACCGAAGTTGTAGACTTTCAGAGGCTCAAGGCGGATCTGGAATTTTTGAATCCAGGAGAGCTTTCTGGTGCTGTATCCGTGCGGTTCGTGGTATTAAAGGATAGTGATTCTGTGTATTTGGACGCCGTCGGGATGGCTTTTAATGGGGTGAAATTTAAAAATTTAGATGCTGCAGCCTATCAAGACCTAAAGTTTAAGGCTTATCAGGACAAGCTGGTTTTTTATCGTAAATTCAAGCGTCAGGAGGTGTATGAGGTGCAATTCTTCTATACTGCAAAACCGGTCCAAGCGCTCTATTGGATAGGTGATCAAGTTTGGACCCAAGGGCAGGGCAAGTATACCAGTAATTGGTTGCCAAGCAGTAATGACGTCAACGATAAAATTGAATTTGATCTGTCCGTCATCCATGATGAAGATTACACGGTGCTGGCAAACGGCCTGCTTGTGGGTAAGGAGGTTTTGCCCGAAGGACGCCTGAAATGGTCATATGATATGGAGGCGCCAATGAGCAGTTATCTTGTGGCTCTTGTTATTGGAGGGTACAAAGTCAAATCTGAAATTTCAAATAGTGGCATTCCTTTAGAGTATTACTATTACCCAGACGATACTGCCAAAGTAGAAGCTACATATCGCTATAGTAAACAGATGTTTGACTTTTTGGAATCCGAAATCGGGGTCGATTTTCCTTGGAAAACGTACCGCCAGGTTCCAGTGAAGGATTTTCTGTATTCCGGGATGGAAAACACAACCTTGACCATTTTCTCAGATGCGTTGGTGGTAGATGACATCGCATTTAACGATAGAAATTATGTCAACGTTAATGCGCATGAGTTGGCGCACCAGTGGTTTGGCAACTTAGTAACCGCAAGAAGCAGCACACATCATTGGCTGCAAGAAGGATTTGCCACTTATTATGCGCTTTTAGCAGAACGAGAGGTTTTTGGTGAGGACTATTATTATTGGCGCTTGCACGACTATGCTCAGCAGTTATTGGCGCAGGAAAACGCCGGGAATAGCACGTCTTTGCTCGATCCTAAATCTAGTAGCCTAACCTTCTATCAAAAAGGCGCTTGGGCCTTGCATGTATTGCGGGAGCAAGTGGGGAGCGAGGCCTTTAGGGCAGCCGTAAGAAATTATCTTGAAAAGCACAGTTTTCAAAACGTAGAAACATCTGATTTTATATCTGAAGTTGAAAAAACTAGTGGTCAGGAGCTGTCTGATTTTATCAAAACTTGGTTGGAAGTTGTGGCCTTGCCTCAAGACGCCATGGTAAAAAGTTTAAAGGCCTCCGCATTTATTCGGGAATATATGGAGGTCAGTTGTGAAACCTATCCTGATTTGTGCATTCATTATTTGGTGTCTGATATCTCTGATCAAGCAAAAATAAAAATCCTCTCCCAAGAGGCCTATGTTGTCAAATCGGAAGATTTTAACAATAGTTTGGAAGTACGACAGGCTATTGCTCAAAAAATGACCACCATTCCTCATGATCTTAAGCAGCGTTATGAGGGTTTGCTGCAAGATGCCTCTTACTTAACCAAAGAAGCTGCGCTTTACAATTTATGGGTCAATTTCCCCCAAGACCGTGCTCGGTATTTGCAGCAGACTTCATCTGTAGTTGGGTTTAGTGATTATAACGTTAAATTGCTTTGGCTTGCCTTGCATTTAAATACACCAGAGTATCAGGCCGACCAAAAAGAGGCAATTTTTGAAGCGCTCAACAGCTATACAGATCCGGAATTTGGATTTGAATTGCGGATGAACGCGTTTCATTATATGAAACTGATCAACGGCTTTGACGAACGGTCATTGAGCAATTTAATTCAGGCTACCAAACACCACAATTGGCGATTTAAAAACTTTGCCACACAGTTGCTTGAGGAGTTGAAATCAGTGGAAGCATACGCTCAAATTGTAGATAAACTAAATTATTAAGTAGAAGTTCGTAATTCGTAGCATATGAGAGTATTAGTAATTTCGGGTGGCGGAAGTAAAGGAGCATTTGCGGGGGGTGTAGCCCAATATCTCATTGAGCATAAAAAACTCGATTATGATCTTTATATCGGCACCTCTACCGGTAGTTTGTTGGTGTCTCATTTAGCGCTAAAAAAAGTGCAGGAGATCAAAGAGATTTACACCAATGTGACCCAAGATTCTATTTTTAATGTCTGTCCGTTTAACATCAAAAGAAAGAAAGGAATTGAAACCATTAGCATCAATCATTTTAATGTGTTACGGAATTTGTTCAGTGGCAGCAAAACCTTTGGGGAAAGCCAAAATCTGAAAAAATTGATCTATTCGCACGTCACTGAAGAGGGTTTTAATGTGTTAAAAAGTTTGAAGTCTGATATCGTGGTCACTGTTTCCAATTTATCTTTGAATCAGGTGGAATACAAGTCGGTTAAAGATTTCGATTATCACGAATTTATAGACTGGGTATGGATTTCCTGCAATTACACGCCGTTCATGTCCTTGGCAAAAAAAGATGGCTGCGAATATGCTGATGGTGGATTGGGGTCTATGGTGCCTATTGAGGAAGCCATTAAACGCGGCGCCACGGTGGTAGATGCGATCATATTGCAGACGGAGGTGACTCAGATTAACCGGATGCCTTCTTTAAACGCCTTTTCATTACTGACCAATATGTTTGCTTTTATGTTGGATCGGATAGAGTTTCAGAACATTCGCATCGGGAAATTTGTGGCCAACAACCAAGGTGCGATTATTAATTTCTACTTCACGCCAACGGTTTTGACTACAAATTCGCTGGTTTTTAATAAAGAGAAAATGAATTTATGGTGGCAGAGCGGTTTTGATTTTGCCAAGTATAAAGATTCAGAAACAAGTCCGTTAGAACCAGAAAAAACAGAATAAAGAGCGATGGTGTTGGTGATGTGCTATAGCTGTGGCTTGCCATGCTGACGATACGAGATCTAGACTTTAATTCTTATCCATTATGCCTATACGGCATTGACGTTACTGCTATCTTATAAGTCAGTGACTCGTGTCTCATCGATAAGGTTGCGTGTGATGATGTTGATTTTAAGTCTGCTTTTGAAGTGTAATTGACCTAACTACCACATCTGGCTGGCTTCCTGTTTGATGTAGGATAACGCCGTATCGCTAGGGGCGCGTTTCTCCATCATTTCATTTAAAATAACCTCTCTCAGCTTGTCAGCAGAATCAATTTTTTCCGAAAGACTGGCTTTTCTAATCAATTGTATGGTGGCGTTTTTTGCAGCGGAAATAATGCTCCAACAATCGTCAGAAATGTAGATTTGTTGCGCTAAATTATGCTCAAATTCCTGTTCAATGTTTGCTATAAGTAGGTTTTCATAACTGTCTTTATTAGAAGATGTTGGTACGACTCTAACAATTAGTTTTGTGGGGGTAATGCGCTCTAGAAAAATGGCCATACGCTCATAGGCTTGGAGCCGTAACGGCATGGCGTTGACCTGCATCTCTTTTTGCAGTAAAAAGCGTCTTCGGCCATCTTCATTCTTGGTGTGTTCCTTAAAGAAATAATAGGCTACCAAACCGGTGATCAACGCAGGAATTGCGTAAAGTAATGCATCAATTAATTTCGTTCCAAATTCCATAGCGGACTTTTAAATTTCATCAAACATAAGATGTTTTTTTTAAAATTTCGTAAAGTATTTTAAAAAAACAGACCTTTATAACCTGTAAGAATAGTGGTCTGTGTATTTCTGATTATTTTAATTTTATTTTAAACCATATACGGCTAAAATCATATCTTTAACTCATGACAAAACCTGTAAAAATTACGTTGATAACGGTACTGACGCTATTGGTGATCGGTATTGTGGGTTATTTTGTGGCGAATGCCATGATCACTTCCAAGCTTGAAAATTTTCTTGATAATGAGCTTCCAGAGACCATTTCTATGGACTATGAATCCTTAGATGTTAATCTGTGGAGCGGCACCGTAATTATAGTCAAACCTAAACTAGTCAACAGGGGCACGCATAGTACGAAAATCAATTCGGAATTGGAGTTGGATTCGCTTTTAGTGGATGGCTTTGGGTATTGGAATTATTATGCTTCGGACAATATCAGTGTAGAGAGTGTGCAATTAAGGAGTCCGAAATTGCTTTACAATCACAATAGTGCAATTCCTAAAAAGGAATATAAATATTCCGCTTTAGAGCAGTTGAAGAAAGAAATAAAAATAGGGCGCTTCAATATTCAAAATGGCGAACTCCGTATTAACGATATAGATACAGACTCGCTTATTTTACACACCACAAAACTGACCGCAAACGTGATGGGTATAAAAGCGAATAACACTTCAGTAAAACAGCGCATCCCGTTTGCTTATGCCGATTACAATCTTTCTTTTAACGATGTGCTGCTTAAAATGGGACCGTATGAAGATTTGAGATTGGCATCCGCAGTGATAACTCAAGATCGTGCCGATTTTAATCAGTTGCAAGTGTATACCAAATATTCGAAAGCGAAACTTAATCAAATGATCAGTGTAGAGCGCGATCATTTTGATGTGACGATTCCGTCGCTAAGTTTGGAGGGGCAAGAATTTGGTTATGAAAAGGACTCTGTATTTTTCTTTAGAAGTCCGAAAGTAGTATTTGAGAGCCCGGAAATGTACATCTATAGAAACAAATTGGTGGCAGATGATTTTAGTCGTAAAAATTTGTATAGTAAGTCGTTAAGAGAGCTTATGTTTGATTTAACTTTAAGTGAAGTTCAGTTGAAAAATGCCAGCATTGTATATGCTGAAAAAGTAAATGCGAACATGGCGGCTGGTGAAATTTCCTTTACAAAGATGAATGCAGATATTAAAAACATCAGTAATACTTACGCGAGTCCGGAAAAAACAAGCGTAGCCATTGATGCGGTTTTTATGTCTAGAACACCCTTAAAAGTTGACTGGGATTTTGATGTCAATAATTTAAATGATGCGTTTGTGTTTAAAGTGGCCATCGGCAAACTTCCGGCACCGGATTTAAATCCGTTTTCACAACCTAATTTAAAGGTCAAATTTGAAGGCGAGTTGCTCAAAACCTACGCTACAATTTCTGGTGATGTCAACACATCGCGGGTAGACATGAAGGTCAACTATGATGCTTTTAAAGTCATTGTCTTAGACAAGGAAGGCAAAAATAAAAACAAGGTATTGTCCGCAATTGCCAATCTCTTTATAAAAAAGGACAGTGAGGCTTCTGCAGATAATTTCAGAGAAGGCGCAAAAGAAGGTATCGAGCGCGACCATACCAAGTCTGTTTTTAATTTCTTATGGCTTAGTGTCCGTTCAGGACTGGTCAGTGTTCTGACCGGTGATGGTAAAAAATAAACTCTTTAAAAATTCATATCAATTTCAACCGCGGATTTTAGTTCTGATTTAAATAGTCTAAGGCTAATTGGGTCAGAGTCTTGACACCCAGTAGCATGCCGCTTTCATCAATCACAAAGTCAGGGGTGTGGTGCGGAAATGCCTCCGTGTTTCCTGGGGTCATGCCACCTAAAAAGAAATAGAGTCCGGGAACCACTTCTTGAAAATACGAAAAATCCTCACCACCTGTTACGGCTTTTGTGAGCACAACATGGTCTGCACCTGCCACCTTTTGGAGGGTTGGCAGCATAGCTGCGGTCAAATCAGGGTCATTATAGGTTATGGAGGTATTGTTTTCAAAGCTAATAGTGGCAGTACCCCCGTAAGCTTTAGCGATGGTCTCCGTCATTTCCGTCATGCGTTTAATGATCTTGGTTTTCATTTTAGGATCCAAGGAGCGTACAGTCCCAATGAGTTCAGCACTTTCAGGAATGATGTTAAACCGAACCCCACTCGTTATTTTCCCTACGGTAATAACGGCCGCTTCTTCGGTAAGGTCTAATTCCCTGCTGACAATGGTTTGCAGGCCATCAATAATTTTTGCAGAAATTAAGATAGGATCTACGCCAGACCATGGCTGAGACCCGTGCGTCTGTTTGCCGTTTACGGTGATGACGAACCGCTCTACCGCAGCCATAATGCCTCCGGATTTGTATTTAAGTGTGCCTACAGGGGTTGCGGAGTTGATGTGCAATCCAAAAATGGCATCAACTTTAGGGTTCTCTAACACGCCTTCCTTAATCATCAATTTGGCACCGCCCTCTTCCCCTGGAGGTGGTCCTTCTTCGGCTGGTTGAAAAATAAATTTTATCGTGCCGTTAATTTTGTCTTTATGCTTGGACATTACTTCTGCCACGCCCATCAAAATGGCGGTATGTGTATCATGGCCACAGGCATGCATGACCCCGGTTTTAACACCCATAAATTCTGCCACTACATCTGATTTGAAGGGCAATGCATTGCGTTCAGTAACGGGTAATGCATCAATATCAGCTCTTAAGGCCACGACCTTACCAGAGCTAGTGCCTCTTAAAAGTCCGACCACTCCTGTTTTTGCCACCCCCGTGGTGACTTCCATGCCCAAGGATTTTAGATGGGCTGCAATTTTTTCAGCTGTTTTAAACTCCTGATTGCTGAGTTCTGGATGTTCATGAAAATCGCGCCGCCACTCAATGACTCTGGCTTCTACAGCTTTTAAATCAGCCTCAAGCTCATTTTGCGCATTACAAATCATAGAAGCGAAGAGGCAAGTTATAAGAGAAATGTATTTCATGATATTTACAGTTGGGTTAGTATTTTAAAGGTATTCAAAATATTTTAAAGTGTTAAAACAATCGCAATTGTTTATAATTAATCCTCAAAATGCTTACTAAAAACAGAAGCTTTGGTTAATTTCACACCCTTAAAATTGAAGGAGATTTGGAAAAGTATTTAAGTCAGTTAAACGAAGCGCAACTAGCACCAACATTGCAGAAAGAAGGCCCTATGATTGTGATTGCGGGAGCCGGTTCTGGCAAAACCCGTGTGTTGACATTTAGGATTGCCTATTTAATGAGTCAGGGTGTGGATCCGTTTAACATCCTTTCATTGACTTTTACCAATAAAGCTGCTCGTGAAATGAAGGGCAGAATTTCAGAAATTGTAGGCACCAGTGAAGCTAAGAATTTGTGGATGGGCACATTTCACTCGGTCTTTGCCAAAATTCTTCGTATTGAAGCAGATAAATTAGGGTATCCCAGCAATTTCACCATTTACGATGCGCAGGATTCGCAACGCTTGATTGGAGCTATTATTAAGGAAATGGGACTGGATAAGGACATTTATAAAACCAAACAGATCAGCTCTCGAATTTCATCCTATAAAAACAGTCTGATTACCGTAAAAGCCTATTTTCAGAATGCTGAACTTATTGAGGCAGATACCATGGCCAAGCGCCCAAGATTAGGCGACATCTATAAGAATTACGTAGACCGTTGTTTTAAGGCAGGGGCTATGGATTTTGACGATTTGCTTTTAAAAACCAACGAATTGCTGACCCGTTTTCCGGATGTATTGGCAAAATATCAGAACCGTTTCCGCTACATCTTGGTGGATGAGTACCAGGATACCAACCACTCTCAGTATTTAATTGTAAGAGCTTTATCTGATAAATTCCAGAATATTTGTGTGGTGGGAGATGATGCCCAAAGTATTTATGCCTTTAGGGGTGCCAACATCAATAATATTTTAAATTTTCAAAAGGATTACGACGATGTAAAGATGTTCCGATTGGAGCAAAATTACCGATCGACCAAAAATATTGTCAATGCAGCCAATTCCATCATCGATAAAAACCAGACCAAACTTGAGAAAGTGGTGTGGACAGCAAACGATGACGGCCCTAAAATTAAAGTCAACCGATTGATGACGGATGGGGATGAAGGCCGTTTTGTTGCAAGTTCCATCTTTGAAAATAAAATGGAGCACCAGCTCGATAATAGTGATTTTGCGATTCTCTATCGGACCAATGCACAATCCCGTGCTATGGAGGATGCCTTGAGAAAACGAAACATTCCCTATAGAATTTACGGGGGACTCTCCTTTTATCAACGTAAAGAGATCAAGGATGTGCTATCCTACTTACGCTTGATCATAAATCCGGCTGATGAGGAAGCGCTGAAACGCGTAATTAATTTTCCGGGTCGTGGTATCGGTCAAACCACTATAGATCGCTTGGTTGTGGCAGCCAACGGCTATAACCGCTCAATTTTTGAGGTGATGAAGCATGTTGATAAAGTTGATATCAATATCAATTCTGGAACAAAAAATAAATTAAAGAATTTTGTCACCATGATTGAAAGTTTTCAGGTGATGAACCAAACGGCCAATGCTTTTGATTTAGCCGAACACGTTACCAAGGTGACTGGTCTGATCAAGGAATTTAAAAATGACGGAACGCCAGAAGGCATAGCCAAAATGGAAAACATTGAGGAGTTGCTCAATGGGATCAAGGATTTTGTGGAGGGTCAGGAAGAATTGGCTGATGCCACAGGGTCTCTTCCGGAATTTTTGGAAGATGTCGCTCTGGCAACGGATTTGGATGCCAATAAAGGCGATGCCGATCATGTGGCGCTGATGACCATTCACTTGGCGAAGGGATTGGAGTTCCCTTATGTGTATATTGTGGGGATGGAAGAAGATCTTTTTCCAAGCGGCATGAGTATGAACACCCGTAGTGAACTGGAGGAGGAGCGCCGTTTGTTTTATGTGGCCCTAACCAGAGCTGAAAAACAGGCGTATTTAACCTATACCATGTCGCGCTACCGTTGGGGAAAATTAATTGATGCAGAACCGAGCCGTTTTATTGAGGAAATTGATGAAAGTTTCTTGGAGATATTGACACCAATTGATGACCGACGATTTAATCCGATGTTATCCGCAGATATCTTTGGAGATATTGAGCCCAACCAAATTCGTTTTAAAAAACCGGCCAAGCGAAAATCTGAAGAAAAACCCGCAAAATTCATTCCCCCGGCAAAATTAAAACCTATAGGAAAATCGACAGGAAGTCCTGATGTGAATCTTTTTGATGGTAAATTGACCGTAGGCAATGTGGTAGAACATATGCGTTTTGGAAAAGGGGAAGTATTGAAAATAGAAGGTGTTGGTACGGATACCAAAGCCGAAATAAACTTTGAACACGGCGGGGTCAAAAAGTTATTATTACGATTTGCTAAACTCGATGTGCTAGGTTAATGCGTCAGCTCAACAATGGAACTCAAGGTGCTGAACCTAGAAGTTCAGATTTAGGTCTTATAGTATAAAACACGATGTTGGGAGTTTGACAAACTCAACGTACATTGCCCTTAATTACACTTCTCTAATCAAACGCTAGTTCGGTTTATTGGTTTTAAGAATGCTTCTGTTTGTAGCTTTTTCTAGATTTATTAGGTGTTAAAAAGTTGATGTCTATAAAAAGCGCAACCTGAATTCGGAAATGCATCCATTTTTAAAGTTTCAAAAGGTGTTCAATCGACGCTGTCGCGCACTAAAACAAGTTTTATAGCCTTCATAATAAAATATTTAAT
>Ga0114916_1001884_pt1 | contig 11441 bp, 12 predicted proteins | sample MalvirAntarct_66_FD_83501 | JGI IMG/M metagenome (GOLD analysis project Ga0114916, IMG submission 83501) | Marine viral communities from the Global Malaspina Expedition - Malaspina viral metaG Antarct_66 | ecosystem: Environmental > Aquatic > Marine > Oceanic | place: West Anvers Island... | reverse complement strand
ACTTTACCTTGGTGGATCATTTATTATATACCCGTAGCAATTAAATTTTTTCTGTCAGCCATTTTTTAAACGAATAGAAGTTCTGTGGGGCAACACCATGCCCGGCAGGAAATTCTTCATACACATGTTCAATACCTAAGTTCTTCAAGAACTTTGGCGCCGTTCTGGCCCAATCAACAGGAATTACTTGATCCATATCACCGTGTGAGCAGTAAAAAGTTACATTGTCGAAATTATTTTCTTTGTAGGAGTCAAGTAATAATTTTTCATTGATATATCCGCTTAGGGCAATAACATTTTTTACTTTTTCAGGATACGACAATGCTACCGCATAACTTAGAATAGTCCCTTGGCTAAATCCTAAAAGGCTGACATTGTTTTCATCTAATCCATACGTGGAACAAGCTTCGCCGATAAAACTTTTTATTTTATCACGAGATTCAATGGCTTGTTCGTCATCGCTCCATTTTCCTTTTTCGTTATCAAAATTTATTGCATACCATGCATAACCATAAGGTTGTAAATCATAAGGGGCGCGAACTGCGATTATACATAATTCTTCAGATAATTCTGGGGCAAACGAGAATAAGTCTTCTTCATTACTACCATAGCCATGGAACATAAATAGTACTGGCGGTTTTCTATCGGTAATGTTTGAGGGTCTGATGATGTGTTCTAAAGATAGGGGAGCTGTTGTCATTGAATTATTGAATAAAAGTGAACCATTTTTGAAAATACGGGCCAACTATGGGTACTATTTGTTCTTTATTGCTTAAGGCTCCTATAAAACCATATACCCAAAGAACAATATAACATAAGTACAATCCATATAGTGCATATTCGTTAAACCAAACACTTGAGAAAATTGCAAAACCATGAAACATAAGATGTAGACCGAAGGCTTGGCGCGTATGTACTTTGGCAAAGCGGTGCTTAGGTTCGGTATTCATGAACAAGGCTATTATTGCTCCTATGATGGTTAAATAAGCAACTATTGCTATTGTTTTACCTGGTATGGCGGGGGAATTTTCCATAATTAATCGTTTAATACTAGTTGGTTATTTGATATCGAACCAAAAACTTTGCCTTTTATACTCTTACCTAATGCGATTGAATTTTTACTCGAGCTAAATATGTGTTCTTCTGAAAATATGTAGGTATCATCAGGGTAAAACAGGGTCAAGTTTGCTAGTTGAGCCACTTCTAACTGCGGATTTTCCAAGCCAAAAATAGATCTTCCCTTCGTCAATATTGAAATTGATTCCTCGAAATCTAAAAATTCGTTCAACATGCCAAAAGCGCTCTCTAATCCGATAGATCCATAGTCGGCGTTGTCAAATTCAACATGTTTTAGCTCAACGTTCAACGGTGTATGGTCAGATGTCACTAGGTCAATAGTTCCATTTTTCACCCCTTTTTGCAACGCTTTTACATCAGAAATTGTTCTTAGTGGTGGCATTACCTTGAATTGAGTGTCGAAATCTTCAAGCGCATCGTCGGTAATTACGAGATTATGGGTTGCGACACTACTGAATACTTGTAATCCTTTTTTTTTGGCTTCGGCAATTAATTTTACCGAGTTTGCCGTTGAAATGGTGGGGATAAATAATTTACCTCCGGTATATTCCAATATGAATAAATCTCTTGCTATTTGTAATTCTTCCGAAAGTGCAGGAATTCCTTTGAGACCTAGTTTTGTGCTTGTAATTCCCTCATTTACAATTCCTTTTCCAGAGATACTGGTATCCATCGGAAATGAAAAAACCAACCCTTCAAAATTTTGAGCGTATTGTAGGGCGATTTTTAATAGATTGGCATTGTTCAAAGGGTGTTTATAATCATAAAAACCTAAAGCACCTGCATTCTTCATGTCGAATAACTCTGCAAGTATTTCGCCTTCTCCTTTCACCGTTAAATTGGCTAAGGGATGTAATTTTGTCAAGTAGTCTTTTGCAGCATTTTTAAGATACACAATGTCAGATGATGAATCTGGTGTTGGGAAACTACTGGTGTTTAAAACCACATCGGTAAATCCGCTTTTTGCAGCAGTAAGCAATCCGTTTTCAATAGTTTCTCGCTCTTCATAACCTGGTTCGCCAAAACTAACTCCGCAATCGAACCATCCGATAGATACGTGTAAGTTTTTTTCATTGATGATTTTCACCTTTCCGGAAGGTTCTATAGAGGTTTCAATCGCATCGATTATCCCGTTTTTAATAAGAATATCCCATTTTTTAAGATGTAGTTTCTTATTGCTCCCATTTACGATCGTTACTGATTTTAAAAGAATGTTCATAGGATTTTGGGTGGTTCGTTTATAGCTTATTTTAAGGATCTTTGAAGTAATGTTTCAATTAAAGCAAATGCCAATGCTAAAATAGCAAACCATTTCCAAAACTCGTTTATGGCATTATTTTTTTGGTTCTCCATAAAGAAATTGGATATAGAGTTGTCACTATTGTCTATCGGTAATTGTGCATACAATAACTCGCTCTCCTTTCTATTATAATTAAAACTGATGTGTTTTATTATATTATCATTGTACATGATGTTGTAAATTCCTGCTTCATTAGGATTTTCTATAAATGTAACTTGTACCTTTTTAGGTAACACTCGCTGTTGAGGTATAAATTCATTATTCTCGCTAGACAATTTAATTATATCATCTTGCTGTAGCATAATGGGCAATTCCATCTCCACTTCATTTCCAAGTACGGCATACAAAGGCGGTAGTTTTAAACTGTTGGTTCCCATATTATAGAATGTAGGAACAATCAGCGGAGAATTTCTAAAATTGGAATTATCGTCGTCTAAAGGTGCTGCGAAAAAATAAGCCGTGTTGCTTCCTACTAACAAAGGTTCTTTATTTTGAAATTCAATGGCGACAGGGGCATTCGATGTAATTTTATAATATTGTTTTACGGTCGGAAATTGAAAATCAGTCACTTGTTTTTCAAAGACGTTTGTAAACAATGGATGTGCTGTTTTTATAGTCGAAATAGGCACTTCTTGGTTTATGGCATTTGAATAACGACTTTCGTTATAAGAGGATGATAATTCATTATAGGAGGTAATGTCGGCATCGTCAGCGGGGATTAATACAAAACTTCCCCCATTACTATTTAAAGAATTGATAGCGGTTATTAGTGGACTTGGTAACTTCTGAAGCTCATGAAGAATTACTAAATCTTGATTTTCAATGGTACTGTAATTTAGTTGCCCTAGGGTACTAAACGTTGTTTCAAACTCATGATTGGAATAAATACGCCTTAAAAAGCTGGACGTATTGTCCCCAATGACCAACACTTTTATTTTGGATTTCTTATCGATGTTGAAATAAAATTGATTGTCGTAGTCTAGCCCAGTATCGGTAATCGCCACTTTACCAATGATGCTGTCTTTGGCATTTACGGTAAAACGAACTTCAGCTCTTTTGTTACGATCGAATTTAGCTGCTGTTTTAGCGATTAATTCATTATTGTTAAATAATGAAACAGGTAGCGATTCTTCTGAAGAACTGGTAGAGAGTAGTGCTACTATTTCAATATTTTCATTAGTGCTATCACCAATGAAAACGGAATCTATGGCGGTATTGGTAATATTAATATTCGATGGTTTGATATAATTAATATGACCGTCGTAAACGGAATCTATACTTGACAGACCACCCATGCGTTGCTGAAAATCTGAGATTACTATTAAATTCTTCTGTGTGGCTGGGTTTACAGAAAAGTAAGTGTTCCCTTTCAAGATAATTTCAGAAAGCTTTAGCTGCTCAGAAGTAGCGGTAAGGTTGAGCAAATCATTCTGAAAATCTTTAATTTTCACATCTTTAAAAACCCGTTTATTGGTGAATAACGTAAATTGTTGATCGGTTGGAATATATTGAATAATATCTTGAATGGTGCTCTTGAACAGATTCCCATTTTCGATTTGCGCATCCATACTAAAGGAATCATCTAGGTAAAATACAGTTTCTTTGTCTTGCATGGCCGTTTCATTAGCAATGAAGGGTTGAGCAAATGCAATTACCAAAGCGGCTAGCAATCCTGATCTAGCAAGCAGTAATAACCATTTTTTTAATGTGCTACTTTTTCTTGATTCAGAAACCACTAGCTTTAAGAGCTTTACATTTGTAAAGGGTGTTTTCTTAAATCGACGTAATTGGAAAAGGTGAATTAATATTGGAATGAGTAGTAGTAAAAGACCCCAAAGAATTTCTGGATATTTAAATTGCATTCCTGATTTTGATTAGATCAAAGATAATTATTTAGAATTTAGAAGACGATCTCAAACCAACTATTATTTTATCGTTCGCATCAGCATGTTTTCTAACAAAAGAAAAAATAATCGTTTGCCGGGGTTTGCTTTAAGCCCTTAAAAAAGATCTTTATTTTTTTTTGTTCTTCCTTATTTGCAACGGTAATAATGCTTATTGGGTTTTCAAGGCATTTGAGATGTGAAAAATGTGAAAGTTGAACACCGTAAATATTCTTTCCTATTTTCTTAGGATTATCACATACCCAATGAAAGGCTATGTTTTTATCCACTAGCGAATTCGCAATGGTTTTGCCTTTTTTTCCTGCTCCCCATACTACTAGTTGATGGTATGGCTGGTATTCCAATTTTAAGAAGTAATGAAGTTTAATATCTAAAAAATAGTTTTGTGCGTAATGTTCACTTGTTCTTGAGGTACGAGTTTTATAATCACGCCAGTAGTGCAAAGTTTTACTACAGGGAATACAACGTAGTTTCTTTTCATAATAGCGAAATGCCAGGTCATAGTCCTCTGGATATCGGTTGGGTTCAAAAGCTCCGCAATCCTCAAAATCTTCTTTGTGAACCATCCAGCTGGGGGAGGGTATCACACATTCTTTGTATATTTCTTCAAAGTTAGTTCCGTTTACAGTTAATTTATTCAGCCACTTCTCATATCGGTCATAGCCATCATTGACACCGGTTTCGCAAAAGTATTTTACCAAACCTATCGCAATAGTGCCTTTTCCATGTTCTATTAAAGACGTTACCATAGTTTGTACCCTATCTACACTCATACGGTCATCGGCGTCCATTCTGGTGATATAATCTCCTTTACAAAGCTTATAGGCTTTTCTAAGAGCTGTAATAATACCCGACTTGTCATTGGATACTATTTGGAAGCGACTATCTCTGGCAGAAAACTGTTTGGCGATGAATGCGCTGGCGTCACTTGAACTGTCGTTAACGGCAATTACCTCCCAATTCCGATAGGTTTGAGATTCTATGGAACTGAAACATTCTTCAATATAGTTTTCAACATCTTTAAACGGTATCAGTATGCTTACCAACGGATTTGCCATGTCGACAAGGTAACTAAAAACTGAATTTTCATCTTTTCATTTGCATATAAATAAAGTTAGTTTTATGGGATTGAAAATAAATTGCGGAAAGCCTTTATTAGATAAGAAAACCTTTATATATTTGCACCCGCATTCAGGGAATACCTGATGAGGCACTCAGGAGAAATGGCAGAGTGGTCGAATGCGGCAGTCTTGAAAACTGTTGAGGGTCACACCTCCGGGGGTTCGAATCCCTCTTTCTCCGCTTATTGAAGCTCAATATCGAACGATATTGAGCTTTTTTTTTGCGACATTGGTAAAGAGATATTTTGAAACTGGAAGGAAAGAAAAAATCCAGAAAAGAAATCGTAATTTGAGCTTTATTGTCAGGTTGATAAATGAGGGATTTGAGTTGTGGGTATTTTTTCTAACGTACCATTTACCTAATAAAAGTAACTTCCAAGTATTCAATAAACGGCTTTGTTTTGTTTTGAGTTTTAGTAAGGGTAATATTATATTTTGAAAATCAATTGAATCACTTGCTTTATATTTGTACTCTTTCCCTTGAACCAATTAAACCCCACTCCACTGCAGCCTATGACAAAAGCTAAACGGCATCATGATGAAGAAGAAAGACTTGCTCTACTCAACTCATATTCCATATTAGATACTTTACCTGAAAAAGATTATGATAACCTGACCAAACTTGCCGCAGAGATTTGTCAGACACCTATATCTTTGATTACATTACTCGACGATAAAAGACAGTGGTTTAAATCGCACCACGGACTCGGAGTCTCTGAAACTCTGATCGAAGATGCTTTTTGTGCGCACGCTATAATAGGAGAGGACCCTATTTTTACAACAGAAGATGCAAGGGAAGATGTTCGTTTTCATGATAACCCTTTGGTGACAGGTGATCCTAATATTGTCTTTTATGCAGGTGTTCCTTTAAAAAATTCAGATGGTTTGCCTTTGGGTACCTTGTGTGTAATTGATAGAAAACCTCGTACTCTAACCGAAAGCCAAAAAGAGTCGCTGAATATTCTATCGGAACAGGTTGTAAATTTATTGGAGCTTCGAAAGAGTAAGTTAGATTTGGACCGTGCACATAAAAAACTTAAAAAATTCTCTAAGAAGCTTGAAAAAAAGGTTCTTATTCGCACGAATCAGCTTGAGGTTAAAACAAAAAAACTAGAGTTATTGATAAATGATCTGGCCTCTTTTAACTATATCTGTAGTCATGACTTGCAAGAGCCCTTACGAAAGATTCAGATGTTCATTTCTCAAGTAAGCGAAAGTGAATTTGGAAATATTTCTACAGAAGGGAAGTATAAATTAGAGCGGATTGATCGTTCTGCTACGCATATGCGTAACTTAATTCAAGACCTATTGACCTACGAAGCAACGGAAGCTATAGACAATAGTATTACGAATATTTCTTTAAAAAAGTTAGTAGGGGATGTGATGGATGTCTTGGGCGAAGAATTAAAAGAACATCATACTATTATAAAGGTTGTTAAAGATTGTGAAATATCGGTTAGGCCAATTCAATTCAAACAGTTGTTGTTTAACCTAATTACCAATGCGATAAAATTCTCTAAAAATACCGTTAACCCTACAATTGAAATAATTGGGAGAGTTTTTAATGATGATTTATCCCCCTTAACTAAAGCATCGGATACAGTGCGATATTCTCATATTACAATAACGGATAATGGTATCGGATTCGAACAGAAATATGAGCGTAAGGTTTTTGAAATATTTCAACGCTTACACAGTAATGAACTATACCAAGGTACAGGTATAGGACTTGCCATTGTAAAAAGAATTGTACATATTCATAACGGACAAATTAGAGTGACAAGTAGCCCTAATAAAGGAGCTAAATTTGAGATTTTTATTCCGATAGTTGATTAAAGGGAGTTGAAATAGTTATGTACGTCCTGAATGTGTTTTTTTTTGGAGGCTGGACTCAGCCAGCTTGCTTCGAATGCATTGATAGCTAATTGTTTTAATTGGTTTTTGTGTAGTTTTAAGGCCTTTGCGATTTCATAATAATTCTCGTTCATATACCCTCCGAAGTAAGCTGGGTCGTCTGAGTGAATAGTAGCCAGAATTCCTTTATCAAGCATGTGTGCAACGGGGTGATCTCCCATATTTTTTATCACTTTCAACGCTACATTGCTAGTGGGACAAAGCGTTAAAGGAATTTTTTGAGCGACCAGTCTTTGTACTAGTTCCTCATCATCAATACAGCGATTTCCATGGTCTATTCTTACGACCTTTAATGTGTCCAACGCCTCCCATATATAATCTGAGGGACCTTCTTCACCTGCATGGGCGACCAATTTATATCCTTGATCAGCAGATGCCTTAAAAACCTGTTTAAATTTACTTGGTGGATTCCCTTTTTCGGATGAGTCCAAACCTACGCCATCAATGATATGTTTGAATGGTAGAGAAGCTTGCAGGATCTCAAAAGCTGCCGCCTCACTCAAATGGCGCAAATAACACATGATGAGTTTATAAGACATACGTAATTCGCTTTTCGCCTTTTCCAAGGCCCTGTAAATACCATTAATAACAACCTCAAAGGCAATACCCCTGTCGGTATGGGTTTGTGGATCGAAGAATACTTCGACATGTACCACGTTCTGACTGTGTACTTTGGTTAAGTAGGCCCAGGTCAAATCAAAAAAATCTTGTTCATGAATCAGCACTTGTGCCCCTGCATAATAAATATCAAGAAACTCTTGTAGGTTATTGAATTGGTAAGCCTTCTTCAATACTTCGATGGAATCATAAGGTAGCGAAATATGGTTTCTATGTGCTATTTCAAACATTAGCTCTGGTTCAAAACTGCCTTCAAGATGTAGGTGCAGCTCGGCTTTGGGAATACCTTGAATAACAGTAAAAAGTTCAGATGATTCCATTTTTTGGTGTTTTAAAAAAGTATGGCTATAGCTTTAGTTGGTACTACTTCAAATGCACAATAAACAAACTACAGAATTTCGGTAACTTGACAATAGGACAATTGGAAAAAAAGTTCTTACAGAACATAGGCGTTGAAAATCAACTCTAGTTCTCTTTGTGGATCAGTACTTAGTCCTGAGCGCGTAGTAGAGCTTTGAATCACGGTACTTCTGCAGGCGGTCAACCAACCGAAACGGTCCGATAAGTCTAGTTTGCCAATAGCTCCGCCAGAGGCTTTTCCTTCGCAAATCAATTTCCAAGCTTTTAAATACTGGTTGAGTATGTCATATTCAATTTCGGGTGAAAAAACATTCAATTTTTTTTGGTCAATATGATATTTAATATCTAAAAACTTTGTGCGTTTACAGAATAGAATGACGCCCACATTAAAGAACTCTTCCCGTTCTACTTTTGGTACAATTCTCACAATGGCGTATTTGAATGTATGTCTATCTTGCATCTTCCGCTTCTTTTACTAATACATCGATCATTGACAACTTAGTGGTTATAAACTGAATATAGGCGGCTCTTTTGTCATTTGTACTCAAAACATCTGATTCTGACAACAACCAGTCTTCGGGTATGTTGGTGATAATTTCGGATATCTTTTCAGGTGTCACAAATTTTTTGATTTGCTCAGCAGCAGCTTGCAGGGCAGTTGCCTGTTGTAATAAAATATGATCTTTAATTAAGGGGAATGTTCTTTTAAGGTGGCTCTCCCAAGTCTCCCAATTATGATGAAAATAGAAACTTGCTCCGTTATCTATTACCCATAATTCATGGTGCCAAAAAAGTAAGTTGGCATTTTTGGCCGTTCGATCTATATTGCTGATGAGGCTATCCAATACCACAATCTTAGAGGCAGTTAATGGATCTGCTTTGGAAATTAGAGGGTCGAAAGTAATCGCACCCGATAAAAAATGCAAGCCTAAATTTAAACCGACACTAAACTTCAATAAATCTTGAATTTCTTCATCGGGTTCTGTATGTCTAAATGAATCATCTAGATTCATAAAAACCAATTCAGGAACTTTTAGGCCTATGGCACGTGCCAATTCGCCTCCTATAAACTCGGCTATTAGAGACTTTTTTCCTTGCCCGGATCCTCTAAATTTTAGGACGTATAAAAAGTCATCATCGGCTTTTACGATGGCCGGCATAGAACCTCCTTCTCTTAGCGGTTGTAAATATTGAACAACATCGACTGTTCTAATATCAATTGTATTCATACATGCTAAGATAGCGTTTGTAAAGCTATCCGTGCAACGGGAATATTCATATAGCTCCTATCTAATGAGTCCCCATTAATTATATCTCTAATTTCAATTTTTATCGCTGCCCAGGTATTTTATTCCACGTCGTTTGATAAAGGTGAAATCATAATGTGTGATCTATGTGTGCCGGGATTCATTATCCAAGGATGATTCGGAGCCGTTGGAGTTTCTGGCAAACCAATAGATTCTGATGTAGCCCATGGGGTGTAAATTACATAACGCATTTTAGCACCGTCAACTTTGGAAGTCTCCGTATCATAGACTGTATTGGGGCCGTAATAGATATGCAAAGTAGAACCTGGAGTAATTTTAATCTTACCCGATTTTACCTCCGCTTCACGAATGGCAAATATTTCTTCCGCTGTTTTGCCTTCTGATCGTAAAGTTCTGCCTCTCGCCATAAAAGGTTCTAGGTCTTTGTGATAACAGGCGGCATTAAAACCGTCTTTTGATGGGTCGTCTGCAAGTATGATGTATTCATTGTCTCCTTCTTTTAAGGTTACAAATTCACCGGCCATGTTAAATCCAATAACTTTGCTTGCGTTTCTGCTTTCTTGGGGTGCTGCCATTAATGCCGTTGCAATTAAATCTTCATCGGTTTTAATATCCTTTAGTTGCTTATTGCTTGGTTCTGAACTGTTTTCAGTAGCAATCTCCAGGGTCGATGATTTGTCGGAAGATTTTTTTGTTTTGTCCGAGGAATTGCAAGAAATCAAAAGTCCTGTAAAAATGAATGCTGTAATGATGTGTTTCATGATCTGAGTGTTTTTATTATTTTCAAAGAGAGGCTAACTTGTTCAATGATGCTTCCAATTATAATTGAGAAGTAGGTTACTAAAGTTAGCCATTTATATGATAACCTGATTTAGCATATTCAAAACAATTCGTTTTTATCGAATGGGGTATGAGAGGCAATAATTATGCGAAATTTACAAGGTAGCTAAATTTTTGAGGGATAAATAGTTATAAGTTAAACTACATGAACGGAATAAGGAATGAAGAATCCTTGTAAAAAATGTAACTAGCCATGTCGATTAATACAGCCAGCAATATGATGACAACTGTTTTTTAATATTTTAATATCTCTTCCTTCTGGCCACTAGGAATTTTGATAGTTATAAATAGTCGCTTATGTAACCTCATTTTTTAATTCCCAATTTTTTTCAAAAGATTTAAAGTTTTCAAGGGTAGTCAGCGTTATTTCATTCATAGCTTCTATTGTGAAATATGCCTGATGAGACGTAATCAATACATTAGGAAAACTCATTAATCTTAAAATGAGTTCATCTTGAATGATACTCTCTGAAAGATTTTCAAAAAACAGGTTTTCTTCTTGTTTATGAGACCTTCGATGACATCAGCAGTATCGATCAAAGCACCTCTACTGGTATTGATGATCATTACTCCTTTTTTCATTGAGGCTATAGTCTTTTTATCGATGATATGTTTTGTGTGTTGGTTAAGGGGGCAGTGCAATGATATGATATCGGCATGTTTAAAAACTTCATTAAGAGCCATATATTCAATGCCTAACTTTATTCATTCATCACTTTTATGAGTATCAAAAGCAATAATACTACATCCAAATCCCCTAATAATTTTAATAAAATTCGTGCCGATTTTACCAGTTCCAATAACGCCGATAGTCTTTCCATGTAGATTAAAGCCAATAAGATTTTTTAATGAAAAGTTACCTTCCCTAACACGATTATAAGCCTTGTGCGTTTTTCTATTCAAGGTTAAAATCAATGCCATTGCATGTTCTGCAACGGCTTCAGGTGAATAGGCCGGCACTCGAACAATTGTTATTTCGTTTTTTTTGGCAGATTCAATATCGACATTGTTATAGCCGGCACAACGCAAAGCAATAAGT
>Ga0114916_1001883_pt1 | contig 11447 bp, 17 predicted proteins | sample MalvirAntarct_66_FD_83501 | JGI IMG/M metagenome (GOLD analysis project Ga0114916, IMG submission 83501) | Marine viral communities from the Global Malaspina Expedition - Malaspina viral metaG Antarct_66 | ecosystem: Environmental > Aquatic > Marine > Oceanic | place: West Anvers Island... | reverse complement strand
TGGTGTAGTAGTCTTTGTCAACAGTCAGTGATGTCTGAGCATTATTTATACTTCCATTTACATTAATCTGTATTGGATTGGTTGTAGTTGCAGAATTAGATGCTACTCCTAGATAATTAGTTGATGTTAGGTTGGATGATGTTGTTATAGCAGTAAAAGATGAAATCCATGCTGAATAACGAGTACTTACTCCGTTTAGTATACCTCCTATTACTGTACCATTAGCAGAATTGTATACAGCACTATGATTTTGAAAAAGTATTTGGGCTGTTGAATCAGGTAAAGTTGCCGCAGTACCCATACTAAATGAAGACGTTCCAATAGCAATAGTGTTATATTTCATAACATTATTCTCTTTAAACCAAATATAACCCTTATTAACACTAGTGTCGTAAGTTGATACAAATGTTGAAGAGTTTCCACCTGAAGGTTGCCATACTATTGATTGAGCTGTCCAAGAAATAGTATTTGTACCACCTCCTGTAACTGTTCCGATACAACCTTTCCAATATTCTACACCACCTTCGTTCTTAAAAGAACTTACAAACATTCTATTATTAGCGGTATCATAAATTACACTACTAGAACCTGAGCCTTGAGATGCCCATGTAGCCTTAGAACCAACTGTAAGTGTTGGACTTCCTGTACTTCCTGTTGATTGTAAAACTATTGACTTACCTTTATCACCATCTGATGAGTCGGTGAATATAAATGCAACTCTTGATGTATCAGGATCGTAAATTAAACTACTTCTATTTGCTCCACTATTACTATTCCAAATAGGATATTGTGTTGAACCTACTGTTAATGTAGTTCCACTTGCAGTAAGTGGTCTAAGATACGTTTTAGAACCACCACCATCTGGATCATAAGTATAACAAGCAATTATATAATTTGTGCTTTCATCAAAACCAAGACACACTTCTGAAAACCATGAACCAGTTGGAGAAAAATCTACTGCTGAACCAAAAGTAAAGGTTGTACCACTTATTGTGGCAGCTCTTAAATACATTTTTTCGTAACTTCCTTGTTTATATAGAATATAAATTGCTCCATTACCTGCACATATAGCAGAACCATTATCAGTACCTGCACCTGCACTTGCGACAACAGTTGGAGTTCCCCATGTCATAGCTCCACTTGACCACACTCCTGCTACAACAGTATTATAACCTGAATTTCCAGTATCTTTGTAAGCGTAAGCATGCCTGCCTGAAGTTGCTTCGTAAGCAATAGAACCTATTGAAGTATTTGAACCTGAAGATGTAATGTTTCCTCTTGCTTGTGTTGGATTAGCATCAGGTGCTGTTGTCTCAACAACTTGTGTGACTGTTCCATTTGCATTCTGTATGACTGGTTTACCTGCTGTGATTGTACCTGAAGCGGTAAGGGTAGGAGAAAGACCTTCATCGTTAAATCCAGCACGGCCTGCCGGGTATGTGACAAACACATCATGTGTACCAGAAGTTAGAGAAATAGCATTACCAGAGTTAGTGCTGTCTAGTATTGTTGTTCGTGCGAGTGTATTGCTTGTGTAGGTTCCGATCCCTACTTCAAAAGCGGTTCCGTTAGCGTCTTCTATGCAATAGAATGTGGTATTTCCGTCCCCAAGAACAGAAAAATTTTGATACCCTGCTACGGATGCAGAAAGGCTTACAGTTCCAGTACCTGTAGTATTTGAGGTCTGTTTTATCCGGTCTTTTACAATACGAGCCATGTAGGTTTACCCCACTAAGCTATGCGAATTAATGCAGTACTTGCAGCTGGTGCTGGGAAATTAATAGTAAAATCACCGGCAGAGCTTGTTTTATCACTTCCGAAATCTAATATACACACTGCATTATTACCAGATTGACTAAAATTATATATCATAGCCCCTCTTGCTGTTAATGAACTTGCAGACCAGGTTACATTACCAAAATCAGTAATAGCTGTAGTACCGTCCAAAGAAGGTGTTACATTAGTTAAACTTTGTCCACCAGCAGCATATGCTGTTCCAGCAGTATTAGTAGTTTCATTTGCCGTTACATAAGTTGTTGAAGTAGCATTTAAAGTTGCTGCGCTAGTATATAAAGCACAGTAATATGTATTACCAGTACCAGTAGTTGTTGAGGTTCCGCCGCCAGAACCGTTGGTGAAGTTGTGAAGACCTTGTAATAATTCCTTTTTAAAGGAACTGCACATTGCTTGAGCTATTGTCATTTTATATTCTCCTTATTGATTCAGCTAACGAACTATGGCCCTCATTATTGAGAAAATTAATGACGTTAGTTCGGTCACTTTGAACCATTTCTTTCATATAGTATACTAATACATGAAAAAGTTGTGTTTGGTAAGTGCTAATTTGTTGTTTTATTATATCAGGTGCATCACCACTTACGTGAATAATTCTTTCCATTGCCATTTCAGCCACTTCTTCGGGAGTTTTACCTCTGTTTGTAGTTGTTATAACCTTTACATCACCTGCCGTCATTTCTATTTTTTGTGAAAACATTATGTTACCTTCTGCCTTACAATTGTGGAACGATACTCATCGGTACGATTTCTACCTTCACCAAGATTTTTCAATCTAGATAAGGCTTCCATATATCTATCGTTATAAAGTTTAATAAGATCAGGCTCACCTTTTAAAAAAGTATATGCCTCTACCAATGATCCATAAAGAAGAGCGTTTTGTGCGTTTGTTCCCAGCCAAGATTCTCCAGAAGTTGAAGTAGTTATGGATTCTGGTTTGTAATAATAATGAAGTTCTACTTCATATGCTTGATCAGGAGCTGGCCCAACAATAAAAGTATTGTCATCCCATAAGGAGTAATATTTTGGAAGACCTTTAACACTAGGGTCCGGGTTGTATGTTTGAACAAAGTTAACATCTTTATTTAATAAAAAATAATGTGTGTTTTGTGATATTACACTTAGGCTGTATGTCGATAAAAAATCATCAGGAGTTGATAAATACTCACTAGAGGTTGTTAAGTTACCAGTAGAGTTTCTTCTATCTAAAGGAAGATCAACCATAGAAAAAATTCTTTGTTCAGCATTTTCAATAAAATTATTTATATTTTCATTAAACGTGGTTCCAGAGTCTTCTACAAAACCCTGTATAGCCGTTTTTAATGTTGTGTATGTATAACCCATTTTTTACTCATGTAGTTGTTACTGTTACTGTTCCGATACTTCCGTTTAATGTGTTGAACCTAAAAGAAGATCCTATCACATTTTCCTTAGAATTGACAAATCCTGGATTGTCAGTTCTTACAACCCCTTCTCCAGCCTCTATATCTGTATTTGGTCTAGGCTCGTATAATGCTTGAGGATCTACAGTATTCGTAGGTATTTCAAGTTGAGGTTGTTTGGGAGAATAACATTCAGGACATGCCTTCCAATTGTTCCATTGTTTTCTTAATTGACTTAATTTATATTGTTGCCCGCAAATATCGCACATTGCAACAGCAAATTTTCCCAATGCATAAGACATTATCCCAACCTATAGCTTCTCATGTCAGGAGCCACTCTAAAAGAAGCCCTTGATTCATCCTGATCAATTGCTCTTCTCATATCATCCTCATACGCAGCTTTTAACATCTGCATTCTTTCAGGGGCCTTTTTAACAGAAAGCATATAAGCTAAACCACTTGCAAGGCATGGATAAAATCTAAAAGGCATTTCTACTGTATTGGTAGGGCTGTCGGCATCATCAATACGAACAAGTCTATTAAAGACTATTTGATCTGTGCTGTTGTCTGGTGTTGGCCATAAATACAATTTAGGATCAATTTGTTTGTCTAAAAAATATTGATTAGGTCTAGCCTGGGTGTCTTTGCTGGGAATATTTAAAAATTCTGCACGACTTATCATATTCATTGATAGATCATTTGTTTTTCCATTAGTTGTTCTTCTTAATATGGCATCTAAAACGTCAATAGTATCAGAACCTGGAGAAATAAAATTAGTTCCTTGTGTTAATGTTGTAATAGTTTGATCAACAGTCCATTGATTAAGGCCACGATTAGCCCAATCTGCAAACAATAAATTCATAGATCTTTTAGCAGTTGCTAGATCATAGCCACTGCGTAACTCTAGACCACATCTTTCATAGGCCTCTTCAATGTATTCTGTTACATTTATTTCAAAGTTTTTTGATCCACTAACTGTCATTATGTATACCTTGTTGTCTTTCGTCTATTAGACATCACTTTTCCACATCCCTTATTCTTTTTAGACTTAGGCTTGCAAGAGTAAGTGCTGGTAAGCTTAGAAAATTGAGAACGACCACTAGCCACCTTCAATAATCCTATCAATTTTAGTTTCTATTTTATCAAATCTTCTTAAAACTTGCTCAAGACTATCTTGAAAATCTTGTTTAGAAACATATTCTTTTGCTACTTCTACCTTAAAATCATTTATTGATTGTTGTGCATTACTCATGCGAACAAATAAATTTCCAATAGCATAAGTACCAGGGGCTATGAGGATGGTTAACCCAACATTCCAGAGTAATTCCATCTCCATATTATTCCCCTTATACTATGTATAAAATATTTGAGCGTTTGCAATATTTGCATTGGTAGCCACCCGGAGTCCATCTCCAAGACGAATACCTTGCGCACCAGGAACATACACCGAATCATTCTGACTGGCTGCTAAAGAGTAGGTTGTTTGAGTAACCCACGATCCATTAACTTGAGTTTGAACATCAATAGTTCCTTCTCCGCCAGTACCCGCTTCAAAATAAGCGCCTTTAAAGTATGATAAAGTACTTGGCCCACCAGTATTGCGAATATTTGGATTCGCTGATTTTGGATTAACCAAAACAGTATTAGCGCCTGCTCCTAAGTTTGCGACATTAGTTGGTCCAGCCATTTAAATCTCCTAAACAGTAAATACTTTACTTTGTGCTTGAACGTACTGAACTACAAGTGTTCCTTTACCTGCACCAGCATTAGCACTTAAAAGCCTAATTCTTTTTTTGTTTGTACCAGTATTTAACCAATTAGTTGTTCTAGTAGCATCTGCACCTGGTTCAATATTATCGGTATTCATTCCTATTGTACCACCGGATACACCTGTTGCTGCAGTTAAAGCTGTCGCATTTACAATTGTACCATCATCAAAGCCAACGCCTGCTGTTGTAGCTGCGCCATTCCAAGCTGCTGTTACAAATAGTTTAATTGATAAAATTCTGCTGTAAGCAGGAATAATAATAGTTGTTGCAGGACTTGCGGCTACTTGAAATACAGCAACTGATTGTGAAATTACTGTAAAGCCTACGTCAGCAATATCATTTTGTACGTTAGTACCTGTTGTGCTTGATATAGGACCTGATTTAATTGGTCCTGAAAAAGTTGTTTTACTCATTTTAATCTCCTTTGTCAGTTGAGTGTCTGTCAATCGAAATGATTGTCAAAGTATTTCTATAATATGTAATGTTGTTCTGAAACGCAAGACAAAAAAAAGGGTAGCCTAAACTACCCTTTCTCTCAGAATATTGAGTGTTAATTAAACACCTGTAGAACCAAAGATTCCACGTGGATCTGACCACCCGTAGCTGTAACGCTCACGAGCTTTATATCTCATATTTCCGGTATTGAAGTCACCTTCCATAGCTGTTCTTAACGGACTTCTTTCGAAGTGTTTAAGACCATTAGGTGCATCAGTCATAATGAAGAATGCATCTGGATCTGTTAAGAAATGATTCACTACATATCCACCAGGAAGAGCGCTTGTGTTCCTCATAGCATTGATATCGTTGTCGGCAGTGCCTGAACGAAGTGTAGATTCTAGTATTCTGTCAGCAACAAATCGTAGTTGTGATGGAATAACTAATTTTGAACCATTTAGAGCAACAATTAAGCTTCTTTCGTCAACGAAATTACTAATATCAATTAGTGCGTTTTCAAGAGAAGTTTCATTTAAGTCAGCATTTGTTGTTGGTTCATTCGCAAATGTACCGCCGTATGCTAATGGATGAAGAGTTGAACAAAGTTCAACGCTGTCACCACCAGTAAATGCATTGTTAAAAGCGTTATTTAAAACGTTAGCTGCTTTAACTTGTTTTGTGTGATTCATAGACCTAGCTAGTGCTTTAGTATACCTGTTTGCAAGACGATCATAAAGATTATCTTCAACAGCTTCCTCAGTCAAAGCAAACGCAAGTGCGATTGTTTCGTGAGTATACCTTGAAGTATAAGCTTCTGAAGCAGAGTCATATTGAACTCCTGCGCCTTCAGATTTTTCGGCAGCACTACCGAATCCAACGAGCATTACTTCTTCTTCAAATGCTCTGTCAGAAGATTCTGTTTCAAAAATCTCCCTAGATTCGTCACCATATTTGGCATATTCAAGTCCAAATAAAGCGTTGAGGCCTGGTTCTAATTCTTTTGCGAGTTGTGCGCGTGATATAGCCATTTAAACCTCCTATACGCCAGTTGTGCCAGTGGAATACACTGAGTTGTTAATGATAACACGAACATTAGTATTAGCAGTTGCCGGATCATCGTTTTCTGGGTCTGTGCTAATTTGAACTGCTTTTAAAGGCAGTCCTACTGTTGTCGCGCCTGTACTTACGGCAAGTTCTACATGAGATATACCAGCCGTATTATTTCCAACAGGGTTATTATCTACAATATCGTAATTTGCAAATAATCCTGATGTTGGGAATGCTGCGTTAGCTTGTACTTCATATACAACGGTTGGATCTGTAATAACAAAAGGCTGTATGTCTGTTGTTGCTACAGGTTGTTGATAGGTGTTCGCCCAAGTAGGTGTTTGTGTAGTGGGGTTAGTATATCTAACACCATTAAAAACGCCAAGAATAAAATTCGTTTGACCTGCAGGTACTCTTCCTACTGTGCCGTTTGCGAGAGGTTCTATAAGATCCCCTTGAAAAATGCTAGTATTGTAACTGCTTGCTAAAGTAAATCTATCTTGACCGCCGGTGAAATCACCGCCGCCTACCATTTTAATCGGACGTAGACCAAAGGGGGCATCTTGATTTGCCATATTTTTTTCCTTTTAGTTGATGAAACAATAATTATTTATTGTTATTGTTTCGGGGTTGACCAAATGATACTTGTGTTCTTCTTTCCGGTGTGTCTTTAGGCATTAAAGGATTACTATCCTTCATCCAGTCATTATCAACTGCTTCCATTTGTTGTCCTGACCTTGCATTATAATATGCATGTCTTTGCTCTTTAAATTCCACTGGGAATCGAGCTAACAACAAACCTCCGAGGCCAATAATACCTGCGTGCTTTCCATCAGACTCCGGTAAATCCGAATCTGGATACTCATCAGCTCTTACTAGTTCAAATCCTTCTTGAATCCTGCGATGGACATTAGATTTATCTTCCTGCCCTAAAGTTTCCGCGCGAATCCAACGGTGAACAAACCCGTCTGGAGCATCCGGTGCGTGCAATTTATTAGCGGGGCGCCATTGCACAGGGCGATTTGAAGCTTTTCTTGTTTCTTTTTCCCGTGAAGATCTGTCTGCTGCTTCAATAGCCACAGTTTCATCGATATTTTCTTTTTTAGCCATTTTTAGCTCCTATTCCCTTGAAGTTTAACCACTTCTTTTGCGTATTCCTCTTTTGGAACACCAAGTTTTTTGGCAATCTCCAGTTGGGATTTACTTAATTTAACAGTTTTTGATTTTTTTGCAACTGATCTTCCACTTGTTACTGAAGCAACAGGTGAAGTTCTGGTATTATTTGTTTCTATAGAAACATCAGTTTCAAGGCCAGCTGCCCCTAGCCAGGGTTTTAGACGACTATTTAACTCAGCATAATAATCGTTAGATGAACCATTAAAACCTTCGTTTATAAGTTCACTATGAAGTCCGATAGCTACACTAGTAAGCTTTCTGTCTTCTCCAAACCAATCATTACTATCAGCCCATGCCACAGCTTTTGGATCAGGATCTGCTTTTGGTGCAGGAGCTTGATTTCTTTGAGGGGCCTGGTATGCATCTTCAACATACTGTTGTTTTCGAGTTTGTTGTTTCACGCGACCTTTATATAAACGAACTCTTTCTTTTTCAATCTCAACCTGAGCCATAGCCGCTGTAGCAGCTGCAATTCTTTTTGGATCATTAGCCTCTGTTGCTTCTTCTAAAGCAGAGCGAGCTTGATCCGATTGAGATGAAACTCTGGCCTCAAACTCAGTAGCATAACCAGCATCAGTATTATTTACTCGTGATTGTAATCCCTCTGCTTTTCTTTTCATAGCGTCTGCATATTCTAAAGCAGCAACTTCTCTTTCTTCTGCTTCACGGCGCCTACGAGTTAGTTCATTTATTCTGTTTTGAGTTTTGTTTTTTCTTTTATCCAAATCTTCTTCTGATAAAGATTTTTCTGATTCAACAACTGATTCTTTTTCTTCAGAGTCTAAAGTAATTAATTCTGGATTAACCTCCTCTAAAGACTCAATAGTTATAGTCTCATTTTCTGGTATTTCATTTTCGTTTTCTTCCATTTTTTTCTCCTAAAAATTTTTTACATCAGTTGGATTAGAGATCGTTGCTAAAATTTCATCATCATTTAAAATTCTAACTTCAAAATCATCCATTTTAACTCTAGTCCCAGCATATCTTGCTATAAGAACCCAATCACCTTCCTTGCAATAAGGACCTTCTGGAAATTTAGTTTTGTCTTTATAACAACCAGGACCTGTTTTTAAAACATAGCCCGTTGATGTTGCTAGAGCTTCTTTCTCTCTGATTTGATCAGGAATATGAATACCTCCTTCTGTTTTTTGTTTCCCTTGATAAGGAACAACCAACATTCTCCACCCAGTAGGGTTAGGAAGTTTTTCTTTTAAAGATAAGTTAATTTTGTCTGGATCTAAAAATCTTTCATCAGATTTTACCCATGCAGACTCATACCCTATATTACTGTCTGTTGTGTTTTTATTCTTGCTTGCATATTTATCAGGAACTAATAAACTTTTAACCATCATTGCCATCCATTATATTCATTATCGATTTAACTTCAGACTCTACATAACTTAGCGATTGCAACTGCCCTACAATATTTTGATAAATTTCCCAATTTTCTACAGAACCTGTTAATAACTGAGAGCCAAGGTCTGCTTGTCTTTCTCTTACAATAGTTAACACATGCTGAATCACTTCAAAATCTTGCATAAACATATAAACAATTATTCGTATACAAATGTCAACCAAAAAGTTAAAGGTGTAAACTGTTTAATATATTATTTTTTTGGAAAACCAGATTTCATATTTTTATAAGCCTTTTTAGATATTGTAGATTTACTTTTTGGTCTACTAATACCTTTTTTCTTTCTAGCATTAATGTTTGCGTATAAACCTTTTTTAACCATTTCCTTCTCCTTGATTTACCAATGTTTAATTACACCTGCTATTATAAAAAAACAAGTTAACCAAGCTAAAAACCTATCTGTTTTTACTACAAACTTGCTTAACTTTAAATACACTACTTACCAACTTTCTTCTGAGCTATCTTATGAGAAGCTGTAAATGTACTACCTGCTCTCATAGCCTTCTTCATTTCTGCCATATGTTTAGCACTGTGATGTACAGAGTGTTTCTTTAGAGTTTCTTTTTGTCTTTTAGTTAACGATGCCATTTAACATTTCCACCTTTTTCTTGCTTGTCTGATCCTAGAGTTAGGATCATTTCTAGTTTTAGCACTACTTTTTTTTAACTGACCCGCTGATCTTGCACAATAAGACTTTCTTCTTTTTGCAGCTGCACTACCTTTCTTAACTTTACCAGTAACAGCAGTCTTTAATTTAGAACCAGGGTTTTTTCTTTTGTAAGCAGCGACACCTTTTTTTGTCATGCCAGCACCAGACTTAGTGGGCCTGTAGTTACCACCTTTGCCTGTGGTTCTAGCTATAGCCATTTAACTTCTATTTTTTTCTCTTTGCACGTCTATTCTCTCTTCCGCTACTGCGGTTCTGTCAGTAATGTTTTTTTCTTGCAATCTTAATCTTTCTTGATCTATAGCAATATCATTATCATCAGAACGAACATCATGTATTAATCTTTGTTGGAACTCTTGACCTTTTCTTTCCATATCAGCTTCTTTAAGAGCTAACTCTTGTTGTCTTAATTGAACTAAAGGATCAATCTGCAGATCATCTTCTACTGTTTGTGCAAATAACTCTGTCATTTCAGCAACATCTAATGCTACTTCCTCTGCCATCTTATCTTGAATTTTTTGTTGCACTTCAGGAGGCACCTGACCTTGATACTGTTGTTGCATTTGCTGAAACTCAGGACTGTTCTGTAGTTCAGCTGTTGCTATAGCTTGTGCCTTAAATGAGAAATGTTGGTAAATGTGTCCTTGTATGTTAGCAGCTAGTTGTGGATTCGTAGCAATAGTAGGTGTAGCTAAAGCAGCCATGTGTGCTTTAATATGGGCATCGTGATCTTGTGGAGCAAAAGCCTGTAATTGACCGCCTTGTAAGGCCGCAGCATTTTCCAGCGCAGGGTCAATTGGTTGAGGTTGTTGAGGAGGAGGTAGGATCTGCTCCACATTCTTCACGCCTATCGCCTCATACATACGACGATACGCTTCATATAAACCTGTTTGTCCATGTATCTGAGGATTTGATTGCACAATCTGTAGTTGAGTTTGTGCAATTGCAATCCTTTGAGCCAGAGAAAAAATGTTAGGATCACTAACAGGTATAATATCTACTCTTTGATCAAAATCTTTTTGTTTTACTTCAGTCTGCCCTTTATTTGTCATGTAGGGGTATTGAGGAGGTAAATAATCACGGAATAATTCACCTAGTAATTTAAATTCTATTTTTTGTGCGTAATGCAATCTTTTGTGTATAGCAGACATAACACGAGTGCCATGCTCTAGATTAGCTAATGTTGTTCCTACAGGAGCATTCTTGTCCATTTGTTGATAAGGGTGATCTGCAATTGCTGCAAAATTTCTACCACTTTCTTCTAACAATCTTAAAAGATTAAATAAAGTTCCGGAAGGTTCTTTAAATGGTAATGGAATAAGAGAGTTTTGTAATGATCCGCCTGGAGCATCTACATCTCTAAACTCACCAGGTTGTAGCGGAACGTCGTCGTCTCTGATTCGTATTCCTCTAGCTTTAAAACCAGCAGGTAAGTTTGCTAAAGTACCAGCATCAATAAGCTGACGTAAGATAGACGTAGCAGAAGAAGAAACACCACCAATAATGTGTGGTAATCCAAAGCCGTAAAAACCTAAACCGGGGAGAAATTTATAATGAACAAAATATTGCTTAGGTTTGTGAGAAGAATCTCCTTCTGCGTAATTACGAGTAATAGATAAAATTGTGCCGTTTATTGCATCTAAGGTAATAATATAAGGAAGTTTAATTCCTGTTGGTTCTTTGGCTTCATTTGTATGTTCAAAACCATCTAGGTCTAGTAAAGCGTGAACTTCATAAAGTTCATAAACATCATCATCTGTAGA
>Ga0114916_1001882_pt1 | contig 11448 bp, 10 predicted proteins | sample MalvirAntarct_66_FD_83501 | JGI IMG/M metagenome (GOLD analysis project Ga0114916, IMG submission 83501) | Marine viral communities from the Global Malaspina Expedition - Malaspina viral metaG Antarct_66 | ecosystem: Environmental > Aquatic > Marine > Oceanic | place: West Anvers Island... | reverse complement strand
GTTTCATTCGGAAGATTTAATTCAATGCCCTTCCAATAGGCACTTACCGTCCAGCCTTCAAAATTTTGCATTTCAATGTACCAGGAAACTTCCTGATATGCAGTTATATGTTCTGTTAAGACCGGTATCAAGTTTTCATAATCCTTGGCATCCAGCTTTTTCTCTGCCACCATATATACAGTAGCTTCTTTTTTATAGATTGACATCATTACTCACTATTTATAAATGATAATTGAATTTAAAAACCAAACGTTTAATCCAGATTGTCGCTGCATTTTTCGCAAATGCCCTTTACCACCAAGTTGATATCCTCGGTAATATAGCCATCAGGTAAGTTGATATGAGGGATTTTATGCTCTGTTAAACAGACAGTTTCATTACAATTGTTGCAATGAAAGTGTAAATGAAGGTCGTTGCCGACCTCGCACTCACAATTTTCTTCGCAAAGGGCGTATTTTATAACACCTGTCCCATCCTCAATTTGATGCACAATACCTTTTTCTTCAAACGCTTTCATAGTCCTAAATAGGGTGCTTCTTTCACTGACCTTAAAATCCTTTTCCAAATCGCCAAGACTGATGGCTACCTTTAATTCCACCAAACGTTTATAAGTCATTAGGCGCATAGCCGTAGGTCGTATCCCTTTGCTTTCAAGTAGTTGGACTATTTTTTCCATTTGCAACAAAGTGTTTTATAGGTCGTACCGTTTTAAGGAATCTCCAGATTTAATCTGAAAGGCATCTTCAATATTTGCTATATAAATAATACCATCTCCAGGTCCGTCGGTTTTGGCGTTGGCTATAATTGTTTCAATGGCCACTTGGGCTTCCTCATTTTGGCAGACCAGTTCCAACTTAACCACTGGACTATCTGTCACGTGAAAATCCAACGACGGTCTTGCACCTTTTGACTTAAAGGCGCCAGTTCCTTCTGCTTGTGAAAGGGTCATACTTTTAAATCCATTATCTGATAGTGCTTCAATGACTCTTTGGATTCGGTTCGGTTTTATAAATGCTTTTATTTCCTTCATATTATGAATATTTTAAATCAATTTTGAACCGAGCCTGTTTTCTAATTTTTAACTAACTAATTAAGACGATAAACAAACCCGGAATCAAAATCTTTGATTATTATTGAATTAATGTCCGTGTTCCAGTTCGCCTTTAACCATTTCCGAAGAGAGATTATAAGCTCCGTTTATGACAACTTTGGCGTCCTTTGAAACTTCGGCAGGCAGATTGACTTCAACAAAGCCTAAATCAGTAATACCAACCGTTACGGGTATCATTTTAAATTTCATTTTGTTCGCTTCCATTTCTCCATCTTCATCCAGAATAAAAATAAAGGATTGCTCGCCTTCTTTTATAACGGCGGCTTCCGGTACGGCGAAACCTTTTTTCTCACCTTGCACTATTCGCCCTTCCACGTACATACCCGGCAATAGGTTTTTATCCTCGTTTTCAATATCTGCCAGAACTTCCAAAGCTTTTGGGTCGGTGTTAAATGTTTTACCCACAGACCGAACGGTTGCTTTAAGCAGTTCATCTGGACGAGAGGCCGTAGAAAAATATATCTGTTGTCCTTTCTTGATTTGCTTTATGTCCTTCTCATATATTTTGAAGTTGACATAAATCTTTGAATTATCGCTTATTGAGAACATTTTGGATTGTTGCGCCACATAGTCGCCAAGGCTAATCATTACCTCATCCACGTAACCACTTATGGGAGTTGTAATGGGTACAGCGGAATATATTTGACCTTCAGCCACTTTGTCCGGATTAATGCCCAACAGTTTCAATTGGGAACGCAAACCATTGACGCTGGACGTTGTGGAACGAAATTTTGACTGCGCCATCTGAAATTCCTTGCCCGAAGAAACACCTTTGTCATAAAGGGTCTGCTTGCGTTCAAAATCCTGTTTCAAAAAGACCAGTTCTTCATTTTTTTCCTGATATTCCTGTTGCATTGCAATGATGTCTGGGTGTTCTATATATGCCAACACCTGTCCTTTACTTACGTTATCTCCGGGTATTACTTTTATGGAACTCACATTGCCACCAACAAACGGACTGATGTTCGCCTTATCCTGTGGGAAAAGTTCCAGGGTTCCTGTTACCTTAATGTTGTTCCCTAAATTTCGTTCCTCCAGAGGTTTCGTTTCCAAACCGATGGTTTCGGCCTGTTGCTTTGTAAGTTTCACAACGCCTTCTTCTTTGCCAGATTCGGTTTTTGATACGCCTTCAGCTTCGTTATGCACAAGTTCCGATTTTTGGGCATCATTACAACTCATAAACATAAGTGTAAATAGTACGGTAGTTGCTAATAGTATATTCTTCATTTTTATCTTTTTAATATTATAGATTGCCCAACTGATATTGTACCTCAATAGACTGCTGGTTATACTGATTGATGTATTGTAAATGGGTTTGTTTAATACGGATGGCACTATTAAGAATGGTGATATAATTGACATAATCTATTTCGCCCTCTTTAGAAGCCAGTTCCGCAGTGGTAATTTGCTCATCTGCCAAAAGCAATGCGCCTTCTTCGTAATACTGCAATATGTTCTTCGTTTTATCAAGTGATTTGAACAATTGCGACACCCTGCTTTCAGTTGTTACCTTTTGCTCCAAATATTGACTCTCTGTTACCATTGCGTCTGCCTTGGCTGCCTTGACTCTTGACTTCTGCGGAAAAAACCATAACGGAATACTAATACCTGCCTGATAGGTATTAAACCCTGAAACATCATCCACAACCTGCCTACCATACGATAAACTGAATTTTGGTAGGAATTGCGATTTTTCAACGCCCACATTTGCTTTACTTACTTCGGCATTCTGCCACGCATATTGCAACATTGGGTTATTGGCAACCGAAGTTGAGTCCAATGTTGCTATAAAATCCAATGCCTCGTAAGAACCATCTACTGTTTCGATGGTTTCATCCGTTCCCAAATATTGTTTTAAGGCACGTTTGGCAATTTCAATATCATCAAAAGCTTGTTGCCTTAACACTTGAATTTGTTGAAATTCGGAAGAGGCTGCAATAAATTCCAACTTGCCTGTTTCTCCAGTGTCATACCGAAGTTGGGCAGCGGACTTAAAATTGGCATAAGTACTGTCCAATTGGTCCGCAAAACGCAACTGTGCCTTGTAATAATTAATTTGATCGTAGGCTTGCATCACATTGCGCACCAACTGTTGTTCATTGGCTACATAAAACTTTTCTCCCAAGACAATACGCTCTTTGTAAAACTTGGATTTTGAAAATCCTGAAAGCAAATCAATGTTGCCTTGTTGCACACCAACGGCTGTCTGTACGCCAGGAAGATTATTGCCATATTCTTCTTTGCCCGTGAAAACTTGTGTGCTACCAAGATCAAAACTCGTTCCCTTTAGTGCCTTTTCCCGTTCAATAAATGCCTGACTCTCCTTAAGCGATGGATAATTCTGCTTTGCCATCGCAATAGCCTCATCTACGGTCAAGGTTTTTGGAATTGTGCCATTTGGACTGGTGTTTTGGGCAAACGCAGTTCCAGAAGCCATCAAACCACCAACCATCAATAGTACGGTTACAATGTTCGTTGATTTGTTGATATAGCTTACATCTCCACCAGCATTGTTTCGTTCCTTTCTCGATTCAAGCCAATAATAAAGAATAGGTATAACCACCAAGGTCAGAAATGTTGCCGTAATCATTCCTCCAATGACTACTGTTGCCAAGGGGCGTTGTACTTCTGCACCTCCAGAGGTGGAAACCGCCATTGGGATAAAACCCATAATTGTTGTAATGGCTGTTAATAAAATTGGACGTAAACGTTCGTGCGTAGCTTCGTATATACGTTTTTTTATATCTGTCATTCCACTGTCTTTTAGTTCATTGAATTTGTTTATGAGTATGAGTCCGTTTAATACGGCAACTCCGAAGAGCACGATAAACCCAACTCCCGCAGAAATACTGAAAGGCATTCCACGAATCAACAAGACGAACACGCCACCAATGGCCGCCAAAGGCACTGCCATATAGATCATCATAGCTTGTTTAAATGAATTCAAAGCAAAGTAGAGCAGAACAAATATTGTTAATAGAACTATTGGTACTACAATCATCAATCGGTGTGATGCTCGTTGCAGGTTTTCAAATGACCCTCCGTAAGTAACATAATAACCTGGGGGCAGTTTTACTTCCGTTTCCAGTTTTTGCTGAATTTCCTCGACCATCGATTTTACATCGCGCCCACGAACATTGACCCCTACCGAAATACGCCGCGAGGTATTATCCCTTGAAATCTGCATTGGCCCAGGTTTGTAGCTAATATCAGCCACTTCCTTTAATGGTACTTGTGCACCGTTTGGCAAATCAATATAAAGATCTTTTAAGCTGTTGATATCTTGTCGATATTCTTCTGCCAAACGAATGACCACATCAAAGCGCTTTTCCCCTTCAAATATGACACCTGCCTTTTCTCCAGCAAATGCAGCACTTACATAATCATTCAGTTTATTGACAGTAACACCGTATTGTGCCATTTTTGCACGGTTGTAAACCACGGTCATTTGTGGTAAACCACTTGTAGCCTCTACATTAAGGTCTGCTGCACCCGAAACTTTCCGTATTACCGCAGCGATTTCCTGTATCTTGTCTGCCAACACGTCCAAATCTTCTCCGTACAATTTGATAGCCACGTCCTCACGAACGCCAGTCAGCAATTCATTAAAACGAAGTTCTACAGGTTGGGTAAACACGAAATTTACGCCGGGAACTACTGAAATTTTTTCTTGAATCTTTTCTATGAGTTCCTCTTTACTTTCTGCGGATGTCCATTTACTCTTGTCCTTTTCAAGAATAATGTAACTATCTGCAATATCCATAGGCATTGGGTCTGTCGGTATTTCTGCCACACCAATTCTTGAAACTACCGTTTTTACTTCCGCAAATTCATTGATTAAATCCTGAAGTTTCTCTGAAGCTTCAATCGATTCTGTAAGACTGCTCCCCGGTTTTATCAATGCTTGAAAGGCAATATCGCCTTCATCAAATTTCGGGACAAATTCTGCTCCCATATTACTGAAAAGAAATCCTGCAATCAAGAATAGCGCAACCGCCCCTATAACGACTCCTGCTTTAAAACGAAGTGCAAAATTTAATATGGGAAGATAGGCACGATTCAAAGCACCCATAATTTTATTACTGATTCTATCAATCTTATTTTCAAATTTAGCAAACCAACTATTTTGGTTTTTGGCAGGTTTTAAAAATAATGACGACATCACCGGTACGTAGGTAAGACAAAGGATAATTGCCCCTAAAACGGCAAAACCAAATGTAAACGACATTGGTCGGAACATTTTCCCTTCCACACCGGTCAAAAACAGAATAGGTGTAAAAACTATAAGAACAATTAGTTGACCGAAGAAGGCAGAATTCATCATTTTACTTGAAGAGTCATAGGCGATTTCATCCATCTCGGATTGTCCTATGATAGCATTGGATTTTTTCATCCGTTGATGAATGTGAAAAACCGTTCCTTCCACAATAATCACAGCACCATCTACAATAATTCCGAAATCTATTGCTCCCAAGGACATTAAATTCGCCCAAATGCCAAATTGTTTCATCAAAATAAATGCAAATAATAAGCATAAGGGTATTATCGAAGCAGCAATCAATCCACCACGAAAGCTTCCCAAAAGGAGCACCAAAACGAATATGACGATAAGCGCCCCTTCAATTAGATTTGTTTTTACGGTACTTGTAGTTCTCTCAATAAGCTCGCTTTGGCTTAAAAACGTATCGATATACACGCCTTCAGGCAGGGATTTTTGAATTTCCGTTATACGCTTTTCAACATTGTCTATAACGGTGCTTGGACTTTCGCCTTTCAGCATTAATATTTGTCCACCTACAGTTTCGTGGCCATCCTGTGTAAAAGCACCATAACGCACTTGACTGCCATATCCAACTTTTTCAGCCACATCCCGGATTAAAACAGGATTACCATTTTGGGTAGAGACCACTGTATTTTCCAAATCTGAAATGCTACGCGCCAAGCCTTCGCCACGGATAAAATTGGCCTGATGGTTTTTTTCAATATAAGCACCTCCAGTGTTGGCATTATTAACCTTTAATGCTTCAAAGACCTGGCTCATAGTGAGCCCAAAGCTTTTAAGTTTATCCGGATTAAGAGCTACTTCATATTGTTTTACATAACCACCAAAAGCATTTACTTCAACAACTCCGGGGACTAATGCCATTTGACGTTTTACGATCCAATCCTGTATGGTACGAAGCTCCATTGCATCATATTTATCTTCATAGCCTTCTTTTACCTTTAGGGTGTACTGGTAGATTTCCCCCAAACCTGTGGTTATTGGAGCCATAAATGGTGTACCAAAACCTTCAGGAATTTCTCCGGCTACTTCAGTTAATTTTTCTTGTACCAATTGCCGGGGAAGGTAGGTGCCTGCTTCATCTTTAAAGACAATGGTTACTACGGACAGACCAAAACGAGAAACCGAACGCAGCTCGATAACATCGGGTAGGTTGGCCATTGCCAATTCTACTGGAAAGGTTACAAATTGCTCAATATCCTCCGTTCCCAAATTAGGGGCAGTTGTAATCACTTGAACTTGATTGTTGGTAATATCGGGTACGGAACCCAAGTTTATAGTGGCCATTGACCAAATACCAGTACCTATAAGCACCACTATAAATAATCCAATAATAAATTTATTATTAATGGAAAATGAGATGATTTTATTAATCATAAATATGTATTAATTCAGTTGAAAACTTACGATGCGTATAGGTGCAACGTATTTAGAAAGCAATGCCTACTTTGAAAAGCATCACGTTAGGACATAGCTGTCCTTAAAAAAACTGAATTATACTTTTGGGGGTTGGAATAGGGATTCCAGATATCTGGAAGTGAAGTTTACTTTATGTAAGTTAAACTGTTTTTTTTCTTCAAACTTTAGTCGATTGGTTAAAGCCGAATTGTTGTTCGCAATAATTAATACTAAAGGATGACAACATTGATTATGTGAATGGACTGGTGTATTCTTCTTATTTGGGTTATTATGATGCCCTTCATTTTTTGCATCATTGACAATGTAATCTTCAACTACATATTCAAGGAAAGAGTCGCCATAAATTTTATGGTCTTGATAATGGGTAATAATGCTTGTAATTTCTTTAATTGGCCCACAAAAGTCCATATCTATGCTAATTCCTTGAAAGAAGAATAGAATCGACATTGATATGGAAAATAATATTTTCATAAAGTTTGACAAAGATACGAATTAATCGATGCACAGGTTGTGCAAAGAAAATCAAACTTTATACATAGTATTTTCTTTTCAACCAAAATGAAACTCGAACTAAAAAGATAAGAACTGGAACTTCAACTAATGGGCCCACCACTCCTGCAAAAGCTTGTCCAGAATTTAGTCCAAATACAGCTATAGCAACTGCAATCGCCAATTCAAAGTTATTTCCTGCTGCTGTAAATGAGACGGCTGCGTTTTCCTTATATGAAGCACCCATTGCTTTAGTAAAGAAAAAACTGATGATGAACATTAAACTAAAATATATAATTAGAGGAACTGCAATAATTAAAACGTCCATTGGAATTTCAACAATTAACTCTCCTTTGAGCGAGAACATAATGATAATGGTAAATAATAACGCAATTAGCGTTATTGGTGAAATGGCAGGAATAAACTTTTCTGTGTACCACTTTTCTCCTTTTAACCTTACCAAAATCACTCTACTTAAAATTCCCATTAAAAAGGGTAGTCCCAAATAGATTGCCACACTTTCTGCCACCGTACCAATTGAGATATCCACAATAGCCCCTTCAAATCCAAAATACGGTGGAAGAACCGTTATAAAAATCCAAGCATAGAAACTATAGGCAAAAACTTGGAAAATACTATTTAAAGCGACCAAACCTGCTCCATATTCGCTATCTCCTTCAGCAAGGTCGTTCCAAACCAAAACCATTGCGATACAGCGAGCCAATCCAATTAAAATAACGCCTACCATATATTCTGGATAATCACGTAAAAAAGTAATTGCCAAAACAAACATTAAAACGGGAGCAATTATCCAATTTAGAAAAAGTGAAATGGAAAGAATTTTAGTGTTTCTAAAAACTTTTGGCAAAAGAGCATAATTCACTTTAGCCAAAGGTGGATACATCATTAAGATTAATCCTATGGCTATGGGAATGTTAGTGGTGCCTCGACTCATTGAATCAATAATGCTTGGGAAAGATGGGAAGAAATATCCGATTCCCACGCCCACAAGCATAGCAATGAATATCCATAGCGTTAAATAATTATTGAGAAAACTTATTTTTTTCATATATTTCTTGTGTTCAATTATTTAAAATGTCTTTTTGCTGCTCAATTACTCCGTTTATATTGCACGATAACTTTACAGTATTGTAGATTGTGCCAAATTTTTCAATATTGTTTTTTAGCAATGGGATATTTAAATTTTCATCAGAACTGTAAATAGTTAGTCTGTAATCTATGTTATCCATTTTCAAAGGTTTTTCCGTTCGTTTAGCTGACACATTTACTATGGCTTTTGAATAAGTAAACTTCATCATAGCAGAAAATCGCTCGACATTTTTTAGCATACACGAAGCAAAAGCTCCTAAAAAAAGCTCGGCAGGATTAGGTAAAGTTTCAGCAGATTTTGAAGTTGTTCCAAAAGCTATATCATTTTGCTTTATTTGAATAGCAGCGTTTTTATTTGAAATTGATGATGCCCTAATTTGGTATTCCATAATTATTTCTATTTTGAATTAGTAGTTTTGAAAATAGTTAAGAAGCTTTTATCTGAGAGAAAATGTAAAATAGTTCGGTTGCAATTTGCAGACTTCTTTCATTATACTTTTCTGCTTGTTGTGGTGTATTGTCAAAAACTTTTGGGTCTTCAAAAGTTATAGAAATGCGTTTTTCAGCACCTGGAACAAATGGACACGCTTCATTTGCTGAATCACAAGTCATAATTGCAGCAAATTCAGATTTCGGGTTAAAATCGTCATCCAATCTTTTTGAAAATCCGATTATTGGATGTTGGTTGTACGCATATTTAATGCTGTAAATTGGGTTCTCGTTTTTTGAAATAGTTTTAATCTGAAAACCCGAATTTTGCAAAGTTTCTGCAACCATTGGAAAAAGTGCGGTACTTTCTGTACCACCTGAATAACAGAATACATTTTTGATATTGAAATGATAAGCTAAAGTTTGTGCCCAAACCTGTGATAAATGACTTCTTCGCGAATTGTGAGTACAGATAAAGTTGATTCTAATTTCTTGATGGCTTGAAACTTTAGACTGAATAAATTCCGTTAGCGGCTGTAAAATTGCTTTACGTTCAACTGAAATTGTTTGAGGATTTAATCTCTTAATTATTTGTTCAATTTCTGAAAACAAAGTTGGTTTTGTTATTGGCATTTTCTTAATATTAAATTATTATTTTAGCAGCAGCCACCGCCAGGCGTGCAAGATTCATTTTTTAGATCAGATAATTTTGCTTCTGGTTTTTCTTCAGGAATCCCACATTTATCTTTTGCCAAACAATCGGTTTGTTTATTGGTCAACAAAAAGTTTTTACCATCAAAGTCAAGGCCGAATTTCCCAATCGTATTACCTTGATATTCCACCTCGATATCTAAATCTTCAATCCCTAAAATGCGTTCGGATAGTTCAATGATGCTTAATAATTTTTCCGGATGCAATCTATGGTCATAGTCATTGGCGTTCCAAAGTTGAAAGTTTACTACCTCCTCGTTTCTCACGGTTCCGCCACAATCAATGAAATGCTTTGTGATCTTTCCAACTTCTGTTACGTGAAAGTGGCTGGGTACTAGTTCCCCATTTGGTAATTGGAAAGCAATCTTATCCAGTTTATTCAATTTGTTTTTAATTTCTGATAACTTCATTTCTTTATATTTATTTGTTTATTGCGATTTAACGATGAATTGAATGAAAAAATTTAGCAACAATCTGCTTTAGGAATGTCCTGATCTAAAAATTGATGCATTAACATTTTCATTTTAGTCCAGTTTTCACTGTCTATACAATAACAGACTTTGACACCTTCAACTGTTCCTTTAATTAGTCCTAAGGTTTTTAATTCTTTTAAATGTTGTGATATAGTAGGCTGGGCAAGACCAATTTCTTCGGATAAATCCCCGCAATAGCAAGCATCAATTTTAAACAATTGTTGTAAAATAGCTACTCGAGCGGGATGGCCGAAGACTTTTGCGAATAAAGCGATTTCTTTTTGTTGGTCTGTGTACATATTTTATACCTATTAATTGTTTAATTGCAATATTACGATTAATATTACAATTAAACAATTTGTTTTTTCGAGGGCTGGCTAAAAACAGCTCTTTTGTTTTTTAGAGAGTTGGGAGAGAGTGTTAGCAGAGACATACTCTTTTGCAATTTTTGGCTGGTGTATTAGCTGGTGCGAAACGAAGTGCACGAACACCTAAAAATGAATTTAAAAAACGGAGTAATTGTAAATGTGTATGATTTTTAGCGTTGGCTTTTTTCTAACTTTCGTATTCTCTTACAATTTTTACTCTTCTTATATTTAATAATATTTGTGAAACCATAGCCAAAATTGATAACTCGGTTAAAGGCCCAATTACCAAGGCCAAAGCAATTAGTGGGTCTTTCGGAAATGCTGTTATAGCAATTGCTAATGATATTGGCGAATTTCTCGCCAAGGTTTTCGAATTTAAACTTGCCAAGTCTCCATAGTTAAATTTCAGCAAGGAACTCACGCCTTGACCAATAAAGAAATTGACTATAAAAAAGAGGTGTAATGGATAAGGAAGAGTAAAACGATTTCAATATTATTCGTTAAATATGCTCCTTGTGAGGCAAACATTACCATAATTGCCAAGCCTAAAAAACTGGTTTGACCCTTGTCAAAAACGGCATAATGTTTTTATCAATAAAGTTGACTTTTGATAATCGTTTCGAAATATATCTTGTGCCCTGTGCCAAAACAAAAAGGACAAGTAATACCAAAACTATGCTTTCAAGCAAAACACTTGAATCAATTGTTACTATCGTTTGTTAAGTAAACACAGCACGCCAAATCATATAAAATGTCGGGCTATTATGCTGAAGTTAGGGATGAGCGTATTCGTATTGGCGAGCAATAGATTATTTTGGTTCATTACGAAAGAACCATTGTAAACATTAATTTTATCAAACAGTCAATGATTATGAATATTTCCTATAAGCACAAAATAGTATAAAAACAATGCGGAAATTACCACAAATTTTATTGCAAGAATTCAATTGATTTTGTCTCTTACTGTCATTTGATTTACCAACGTTCTTATTTCTTTTATTTCTATGTTTTTGACACACCGGTTTTACTTATTCCCATAGATGCTTCTACATCTTC
>Ga0114916_1001881_pt1 | contig 11449 bp, 9 predicted proteins | sample MalvirAntarct_66_FD_83501 | JGI IMG/M metagenome (GOLD analysis project Ga0114916, IMG submission 83501) | Marine viral communities from the Global Malaspina Expedition - Malaspina viral metaG Antarct_66 | ecosystem: Environmental > Aquatic > Marine > Oceanic | place: West Anvers Island... | reverse complement strand
GAATAATATGGCGACTGAAACAACAAAGTTATGGCATATAGATGCGATTAAGTTATTGGAGGATATTCCTTATGAAGATAAAGTACAGTTTGAAAAACTAGTTGTTACTAGAGGTCATAAGAAAAATGATTTCATTTTTAAAACTGGTGATTCTTCCGAAGAAGTTTTTTTTGTTGCTTCTGGTAGAGTGAAAATCGGAAATAATGCAGATAATAGCAAGGAATGCATAAAAAGGATTATTAACGAAGGAGAAATGTTTGGTGAGTTAAGTGTTGTTGATAGTAAACACAATGAAATCAGAAATAATTTCGCTCAAGTAATGGAGCATGAGACAGTTATTTGTTCTATGACGCACGATAATTTTAAAATTATTTTGCAGAAATACCCAAAGTTAAAAGATCGATTAGTTCAAAATATTATTGCGAATTTCAAGCGCATAGATGCACGGTTAGAATCAATTATGTTTAAAGATGCAAGAACTAGATTGGTAGAATTCATTAAGGAGCTGGCTGATGATATGGGGATGCCAGTGGGTCATGAAATGCTTATAAAGCACCGTTTAACGCATCAGGAAATAGCTAATATTACAGCTATTTCGCGTCAAAAGATTACAACCTTATTAAATGAATTAAAGCAAGAAGGAGTTATCCATCTCGAGAGAAAATCGTTGTTGGTTCATGACATGAAGCTACTGAAGTGACGGAAAATAGTGACCAGTTACGAGTGACGTCATCTCGCGTGGCGAGATTTAGTGACGAATTTGTTGGGCGTGAGGTTGGTGTTTATAGTTGGGTTATCATTGAACAAAATTAACGCCCTACGTATTCGTCACTAAGAATGGCTTGCCATTCGATGTCACTGGTCACTGGTCACTGAAAAATCCAAATTCTAGATTTTCTTCGAAAAACGATTTCAAGAATTAAGTACCTTTGTTCTTTATGAAGCAAAGGTATTTTTTTGAATGCGCCTACGATGGTACGGGTTTTAGTGGATGGCAACGTCAGCCGAACGCTGAAACAGTTCAACAAACGATTGAACTGATGTTGTCACGACGCTTTAATAATTCGGATATACAAATCCTTGGCTGTGGTAGAACTGATGCCGGAGTGCATGCCAATCAATTCTATTTTCATGTTGATTTAGCGAAAGATCTCAATTTAGAACTACTGAAATATAAGTTGAATAAAATGCTCCCTACTTCAATCGTTATTTTTGATATACTGCCAGTCTTAAATGATCAGCACGCTCGATTTGATGCTAGTTTTAGATCGTATAAGTACTTTATTCACACTAGAAAAAACCCGTTTTTAGAAAAGTATAGCTGGTATTTTCCGCATTCTCTAGATCTTGAAAAGATGAATCAAGGGGCTCAACTGTTATTGGGAGAAAAGGATTTTACTTCTTTCTCAAAACTTCATACCGATGTTTTTACTAATATTTGTAATCTAACAAGAGCTGAATGGAGGGAGGTTGGTAACGATCAAATTGTTTTCGAAATTACTGCAAATCGATTTTTGAGAAACATGGTTCGTGCGGTAGTGGGAACACTGATCGAAGTGGGTCAGGGAAATTTAATCCCTGAAGACATTAAAGAGATACTTGAAGCACATGATAGATCTTCAGCGGGGATTTCTGTTCCTGCTAAAGGGTTGTTTCTTAGCAGCATCAAATACCCTTTTATTTGAGATGTTTAATGTAAAAAGCACATGCCAAAAAACATTGAGTTCATGACATGTGCTATTAAGATTTTTAAATTTAAAAGGTTGTTAAATTACACCTAGCAACCATAGAATTAGAAGGATTAATGCTACTACTAGAAGTAAGTGGATGATGTCGCCAAGACCAACCAAAAATCCTAATAACCAGAGAATAAGAACAACGAGAATAACAATCCATAACAAGCTTAAACCTGATTCGCTTCTCGCTTGCGATATTGATTCTTTTGAGTTGTTAACCGCATCTTTTATTTTAGAGCTTGTGTTTTCTACGACTGAATGTACTTTTTTAGTATCATTTTTAAATGTCTCTTTAGTTCTTTCTGATTGGTGTTTGTTAGCTACTGTTTCAGTTTTTGAGTTTAATTTAACTTCTTCTGCAACATCAGTTTTTTGAACTCTTTTAGGTTTTATATCACTATTTTTTTTAGCAAGTGAGCTATTGCTTATTGATGTTCTTTCATCTTTCGAATCATTTTGAGTCAAATTGTTCGAATCATTTTCAGTGTTTGAAACATCCTTTTTATGTTTCATATTATTGTGCGAAATATGATATCCGTTGGAGTGTTGACGTTTCGTAATTGAAACTGATCCGCAAGATGTTAATAGTATGCTTATCGTTAAGAAGATTGAAGCGTAAGTAATTAAATTTTTCATAATTAATTTTTTTTGTGTGAGTTTAAAATGCGTGGAATTTGACTAAAATGTCAAAGTAAATGCTTTATTCTGTCTTTCAGAATTGACTTATTACTCTGAATATAAAAAAAACAATTGAATCAACAGCATTTATGTGTTGAAATTATTTTAGTTGCAATTTTGATTGTTTTCATTTTTATTCATTGAGTCCGTAACAAAATCATTACGCTGCAAAGATTGGAAGTTATTTAAACAAAAATGTTACATGATTTTAGTTTAGGTTTACATATTTCACACATTTTTGATCTAATACATTAGGTTTAGCTTTTAATAAGCATACTGCATACTCATGTGAGTGAAGTCAATAAAATAGAGTCTCATGTAAAGTTTTTTTTGTAAAAAAAAACTAATGAAAGCTTGAATTTTCAATTTTCAGAGGAGTATTGATAGTTAAATTGACCATGACTAACAGTCACTATGTATGTTTAGATAGTTTTTTTCTAGACTTTAATAGAATTTTTTTACCCCCTTCTGTATATTTTTCAACTTCTTTTGTAACCCACAAATGCTAAATGTTAAAACCACCTTATTTATCAACAATAACACATTTGCTCCACTTTTTACCACCAAAATAATATACTCTAAATTCTATGCTACTAGTGACTTTTGAAAAATTTATTGTAACCTTGTGCTTGCTTGAGACGTAATAAGTTTTCAACACTTGTATAAAAGTGGTAAAAAGTGGTAATTTTCCATTATTTTTACACATTATTAACTGTACATGGCAGGATTGGTAGGAGAATATGAGGTAAAACTGGACGCTAAAGGGCGTTTCTTGTTTCCTTCTCATTTGAGAAGGCAATTATCTCCTGCTGCTCAGGAAAGTTTCATGTTGAACAAAGGTTTTGAAGAGTGCTTGACGCTTTACCCGATGAATGAATGGGAAAAGTTGAGTGCTTCGTTGAGTAAAATCAACCTCTTCAAACCGAAGAATCGAATGTTCTACCGTTTGTTTCACCAAGGCGCGAAAGATGTGTCTTTGGATAAAACGGGAAGGGTTTTGATTCCAACTGCTCACATGGAACGTGTCGGTCTGAAAAAGGAAGTGATGCTAATCGCTTACAATGACAGAATCGAGATCTGGGATAAATCCAAGTACTTCGAAATGATCGAAGGCTCCATGACAGACTTTGCTGATTTAGCAGAGGAAGTAATGGGTGATTTGGAAAATGACAACGAATAACGAAAACACATACCACGTTCCAGTAATGCTTCAAGCGTGTCTTGATGGGTTGAATATTCGCCCGGATGGAACTTATATTGATGTAACTTTCGGGGGTGGTGGTCATTCCAAAGCGATTTTTGAAAAGCTTAGTGATTCTGGAAAGCTAATTGCTTTTGACCAGGATATCGACGCAAAGCGAAATGTCTGGGAAGCACCGAATTTTCATTTTATTCCTTCGAATTTTGAGTTTTTAAAAAATCAACTGCGCATGCTGCGTATTGAAAAAGTAGATGGAATCTTAGCTGATTTAGGAGTTTCATCCCACCAATTCAATGAGCCGGAAAGAGGATTTAGTATTCGTTCTGACGAGCCTCTGGATATGCGCATGAATCAACGTAGCGAGCAATCGGCTTTTCATGTTGTGAATGAATACGAAGAAGATGAACTGATTACAATCATTGGTAAATACGGTGAAGTTAAATCACCTCGAAGAGTAGCGCAACTGATCTGTCAATCTCGACAGGGAACACCTATCAAAACGACAGGAGAGTTAGTTGAAGTACTCAGTAAAATGGCTCCGAAATTCAAAGAGAATAGATTTTATGCTCAGGTTTTTCAAGCTATTCGGATTGAGGTGAACAATGAAATGAAAGTTCTTGAGTCATTTTTAGAACAAGCTGCTGATGTACTGAAACCAGGTGGTCGACTTGTGGTGATGTCTTATCATTCTCTAGAAGATCGATTGGTGAAAAACTTTATGAAGCGCGGTAATCTCGACGGGTCAATCGAAAAAGATTTTTACGGGAATGTATTAAAACCATTGACCGAAGTTGTAAGAAAACCAATTACACCAGATGAAGAAGAGTTAGAGCGTAATCCGCGTTCTCGTAGTGCTAAACTTAGAATTGCAGAGCGAAATGAAGGAGAATAGCTACAAAGGAAAGAATACGGATAATGGGGCTAAAAAGTCTGGTAAAACGAAAAAGAAAAGTCGTTTTTCAAAAGCTGCAAAAAAGCAGTCGCAGTCAATGGTTCAAATTATGAATGGAGATTTCTTGACAAAAGACTTCTTCCTAAAAAACCTGACTTACATCTTTTTTGTGGTATTCCTATTGATTCTCATGGTATCGAAAGGTTACTATGTGAATCAGCTATCTCAGGACATTAGCAATACAGAAGAGGAGTTGGGTGAGATTACTTCAGATTATGTCGAAACAAAAGCAAAACTGGAAGAAGAAACGAGGAGAACGCAATTAATAGAAAAGTTAAATCCAATTGGACTAAAAGAAACAATTAATCCGACCAAGGTGATTCGGAAAAAAGAGGAGAAAGAATGACAATACCAAAAGGAGTCATATTACGTGTGTATTTGATTTACTTCGCTATAGTGATAGTGATGATTTTGGTGTTGGTGAAAAGTTTTTCCATCATCATGGATGGTCGCGACAACATTTTTACTTCGAGTTCGGATAAAATCCAACAACGTTCTGCTGAAATAACTCCAAGAAGAGGTGAGATTTTAGATGCTAAGGCAAATCCATTGGTGACTTCTGTTTCATTCTATGACATCTATATGGACCCTGTTACAGTTGAGGAGGATTTATGGAATAAGGAAATTGGCAGGTTGAGTCAGGGCTTAGCTAAAATATTTGAAGATAAATCTGCACGTGAATTTGAAGAATATCTTCGAGAAGCCAGAGTTAAGAAAAGAAGATATGTTCTGATTCACAAAAAAGTAACCAACGAAACGCGAAGAAAAGTTAGAGAACTCCCAATTTTTGAGAAAGGTAGATTTAAAGGAGGTTTGATTGATAATCATGCAACGATTGTTAGAAAAAGACCAAACGATGAGCTCTTTAGAAGAACATTGGGTTATGTAAAGTACAATCAAAATGATACACTTTTAGTTGGGATTGAAGGAGCTTTTAATAAATATCTTGCAGGCAGAAATGGCGAAATCATTGAACAAAAGATTTCAAACTCTTGGAAGCCGACAGGGTCTGTGATAAGAGAGGCAGTTAACGGTTATGACGTCGTGACAACCATAGATAAAGATATTCAGGAAGTTGCGCATACAGAACTTGAAAATCAATTAAAGAATAAAGGAGGGAGATACGGTTGCGCTATTGTAATGGATGTTAAGACCGGTTTTGTAAAAGCGATGGTTAATCTTCAGAAAAGCACTGATGGAGAGTATCGAGAAACTTACAATCATGCAATAGGAACGCGCGAAGTACCAGGCTCTACAATGAAGCTAGCTTCTTTGATGGCTGCGCTAGAAGATGAGAAGATTAAAATTACTGACACAGTAAATGCAGTAGGTAGATATGAATATTACGACCGCGCTTTAAATGATTCTAGAAAATGGGGTTATGGGAAAGTGACTATAAAGGAGGCTTTTGAACTTTCTTCAAATGTTATTTCTAAAGTGATATTTAATAACTATCGAGATGAGCCACAAAGGTTCGTGGATCGCTTACATCAATTCGGTTTGACAGATTCCTTAGGAATAAATATCCAAGGAGAACGCGACCCGACGTATTCTAAACCAGGAGATTCTCAATGGTGGGGAGGATCATTAGCGTGGATGTCTATTGGGTATGAATTTCAGTTGACTCCTTTACAATTACTTTCCTTTTACAATGCCGTAGCAAACGATGGAAAATACATGAAGCCTCAGTTTGTATCCTCAGTGCTTGATGGTAGAAAAACAATAAAAACTTTTGAGCCAATTGTACTCAGAGAAAAAATTGCCAGTCAAAATACAATTGACATTATGAAAGAATGTCTGGAAGGAGTTATGATTAACGGTACTGGTCGAGGACTTGAGTCAACATTCTTCAAAACAGCCGGTAAAACGGGAACGGCTCAAATTGCAAATCGAAATTTAGGATACGGTGATGAAGGTGAAAAGAAATACATCGCTTCTTTCGCAGGATATTTTCCAGCTGACAACCCTATTTACTCTTGTATTGTAGTGATTGCTGCACCAACGGATGATATTTACGGTGCTTCTGTTTCTGGGACTGTGTTTTCGGCGATAGCAAATAAAGTCTACGCCTCAAGTTACGAATACCATAAAGCTGTAATCGAGAAAGCTGAAAAAGCTACTGTTCCTTTTGTTCAACATGGAAATAGATATGATGTGAATAAAGCCTTGAATGTTTTGAACATTCAAAAAGAAATTGAAGGAAACCAACCTTGGATTTACACAAGTAAAAAAAGCAAATCCATAGCATTGAAAGATTTCAATTTTGATAAAAAGAAAGTGCCTGATGTTGTTGGGATGGGATTAGAGGATGCGCTTTACCTTATCGAGCAAACCGGAATGAGAGCACGAGTTAAAGGCTATGGAACTGTAGCAAAACAATCAATATCTCCGGGTCAACAAGCGGTTGTTGGTGGAGTGATAAACATAGAATTAAAACAATAGTGAAAAATTTAAGAGACATATTATACGGTTGTTCAATCAAAGAAGTGGTTGGAAAAACGGATGTGCAAATTAAAAACATCGTTTTTGATTCTCGAAAAATTAAAGAGGAGGATGTTTTTGTTGCGATTAAAGGTGCTGCTGTTGATGGACACAAATTCATTGATAGCTCAATCAAAAGTGGAGCAACCGCTATCGTTTGTGAGACAAAACCTGATAAAATTGAAGCTGGAATCAACTATATAGTTGTTGAAGATGCGCATTACGCCCTTTCTGTAATGGCAAATAACTATTACGACCAGCCTAGTAAGAAGTTGAAGCTAATTGGAATCACAGGTACAAACGGTAAAACAACAACGACAACGCTTTTATTTCAGCTTTTCAGAGAAATGGGTAATTCTGTTGGGTTGATTTCAACTGTGGTTAATCGCATTAATGATGAAGAAATTCCTACAGAACGCACAACTCCAGATCCTGTAAGTTTAAATGAGTTGCTTCAGAAAATGGTCGAAGCGGGTTGTGAATATTGCTTTATGGAAGTGAGTTCTCATGCAATTCACCAAAAACGTATTGGGAAACTGTATTTTTCAGGAGGTGCTTTTACAAATATTACGAATGAACATCTGGATTACCACAAGTCATTTAAAGAGTATTTGAATGTCAAAAAAGAATTCTTCGATGGCTTGCCAAAAGAGGCGTTTGCGGTAACCAATGTAGATGACAAGAATGGGGAGGTGATGCTTCAGAATTGTGATGCTAAAAAAATCACATATGGATTGAAAAACATCGCAGATTATAAAGCGAAAGTTCTCGAAAACAATTTTTCAGGTTTAGTCCTAACAATGCAAGGTACAGAGCTTTATACTCGATTGATTGGGGATTTTAATGCATACAATATTTTACTTGTTTATGCAATCGCAGAGCAACTCGAAGAAAATACTATTGAAATATTACGAATTATCAGCAAGCTCCAGCCTGTGGAAGGTCGTTTTGAGCATTTCCGCAGTGATTCAGGGGTTATTGGAATTGTTGATTACGCGCATACACCAGATGCTTTAGAAAATGTGCTGAAAACAATCAATAATATTCGAACTGGAAATGAAACAGTTTATACACTTGTCGGCTGTGGAGGCGATAGAGACCGCACAAAACGTCCAGTAATGGCATCGATTGCTTGTGAATTGAGCGATAAAGTTATTCTAACATCAGACAACCCTAGAACAGAAGATCCAGACGCGATTATTGAAGAAATGATGACTGGAGTGGGTGGCGAACATTTTAAAAAGACCTTGAGTATTTCGAATAGAAAAGAGGCGATCAAAACGGCTTGCACAATGGCCGAAAAGGATGATATCATTTTAATTGCGGGTAAAGGACATGAGACATATCAAGAGATAAATGGTGTAAAGCACGATTTTGATGACTTGGAAATATTGAAAGAATTATTAATAAAAATGAATAAATAATGCTGTACTATTTATTTGATTATTTGGACACATTGGATTTTCCTGGGGCAGGGCTGTTTGATTATATCTCATTTCGCTCTGGAATGGCGCTAATCTTTTCATTGATCATTTCGATTTTATTCGGGAATAAATTAATCAATCTGCTACGCAAAATGCAGATGGGTGAAAATGTTCGTGATCTTGGACTTGAAGGTCAAAAGGAAAAAGAAGGTACTCCAACAATGGGTGGACTGATTATTATCGGTGCTATTCTAATTCCAACTTTGCTATTTGCCAAACTGCATAATGTATATGTCCTAACGATGATTATAGCAACCGTGTGGTTGGGTCTGATCGGATTTCTTGATGATTATTTAAAAGTTCTCAAAAAGAACAAGGAAGGGCTTGCAGGAAAATTTAAAGTTGTCGGACAAATCGGTGTAGGTGTTATCGTTGGAGCAATGCTTTTCTTTCACCCAGATGTGAAAGTACACAAGAAAGTAGAGTCTGGTTATGAGTTACGCGCAGGTGAAAAGTTTGTAACAGACGCGCATGCTTCTGCGGAAGGCAGTACAACTAAATGGATTGAAACGCGAGACATGACCACGACCATTCCTTTTGTGAAAAACAACGAAATTAACTACAACTGGTTCTTAGGAGAAGATTCAAAATCATGGGGGTGGTTGATCTTTATCCCTATTGTGATTTTTATTGTGATTGCTGTATCTAATGGAGCTAACATGACGGATGGGTTGGATGGATTAGCCACAGGTACTTCGGCGATTATCGGAATTGCTTTGGCTGTACTGGCTTACGTAAGTGCACACGTCCAATTCGCCGACTATTTGGATGTTATGTACATTCCATTTGCTGAAGAGATGGTCGTCTTTATTGCGGCTTTTGTAGGAGCGTGTATTGGCTTTCTATGGTATAACTCTTATCCGGCAAAAGTATTTATGGGAGATACAGGAAGTTTGGCGATCGGAGGAATCATAGCGGTTTTTGCCATTGCAATTCGTAAAGAATTATTGATCCCTGTACTCTGTGGAATATTTCTTATTGAAAACTTATCAGTGATTCTACAAGTAGGTTGGTTCAAATACACAAAGAAAAGATTTGGAGAAGGAAGACGTGTCTTTTTAATGGCGCCTTTACATCATCATTATCAGAAAAAAGGATTGCACGAAGCAAAAATTGTTGCGCGCTTCTGGATTGTGGGAATTCTTCTCGCAGTAATCACAATTGTAACACTGAAACTAAGATAGTTGAGCAACAAACAACAATATATCGCAATTTTGGGCGCTGGCGAAAGCGGAGTCGGTGCTGCTCTTTTGGCTAAAGTCAAAGGCTTTGCTGTGTTTGTTAGTGATAAAGGAAAGATTAAAGAAAAGTTCAAAAAAGAACTGACTGAAAACAATATTGACTGGGAAGAGGAAAAGCATTCTGAAGACAAAATATTAATTGCTGATGTGATTGTGAAGAGTCCAGGTATTCCAAATAGTAGCGCTTTTATCCAAATGCTCATTTCAAAAGGAAAAAGACCGATCGGAGAAATTGAATTCGCCGCTCGATATACAGATGCAAAATTGATTTGTATCACGGGTAGCAATGGTAAAACAACGACAACGCACCTTATGCATCATGTTTTAAAAAGTGGCGGATTAAATGTTGAAATGTCGGGAAATGTCGGAGTAAGTTTTGCACGTAAAATTATCGAAGATTCAGCAGATTATTACGTGCTTGAGTTGAGCAGTTTCCAATTGGAGGACATGTATGATTTCAAAGCTGATATTTCTGTCCTGCTCAATATCACTCCAGATCATTTAGATCGCTATGAGGAATCGATGGACTTGTACGGTCAGGCAAAAATGCGAATTACCCAGAATCAAACAGAAAAAGACTTTTTCATCTACAATGCGGATGATAAAGAGATTCAAAAACAGTTAAAAACGCATGAAATTAAAGCTCAGTTGATGCCATTTTCATTAGTCGATGAGAATGTCGCTGGTGGGTTTATGAACGAGGAACAACAAATAATAACAATAAAAAACAAGTTAACTATGTCAATTCACGATTTGGCCTTAAAAGGCAAGCACAATGTGCAAAATTCGTTGGCAGCAGGTATTGCTGGACGATTAGTAGAGTTGAGAAAAGAAAGTATTCGAGAGAGTCTTTCCGATTTCACAAATGTAGAGCACCGTCTCGAATTTGTAGCAAAAGTCAATGGTATTGAGTTTATCAACGACTCAAAAGCTACAAATATCAATGCAACATGGTATGCGTTGGAAAGTATGAACGCACCAACTGTATGGATAGTAGGTGGGGTTGATAAAGGAAACGATTACGATGAGCTTACTGCACTCGTAAAAGAAAAAGTTAAAGCGATTGTTTGTCTTGGAAAAGATAACGAGAAAATCAAAGAAGCTTTTGCAGGTGTTGTAGACACAATTGTTGAGACCACTTCACCAATGGAGGCTGTTGGTTATGGATACCAATTGGCTAAAAAAGATGAAACAGTTCTTTTATCTCCGGCATGTGCAAGTTTTGATTTATTCGAAAACTATGAGGATAGAGGTCAGCAGTTTAAGAATGCAGTTCGCTCACTTTAAATTTTGATGTATGGAAAAGAAATTAACTATACAAGAAATCATCCGTTCTGCTCGGGAAGAATCGTTAGATGAATTTAAAAACCGTTTCAGGCAAAAGTGGCTACTAGGAATGCCTGTTTTTCAGCGTTCTGAAATTCAAATGACAGAAGAATTAAAGTCTGTGACTTACACGGAAAACCCAACGATTTGGGTAATGCGTGATATGGATGAGGTTGAATTCAGCAACAAAATCTGGAATGAGAAAGATGTAGTGAAAGTTATCTCTTTTGATCATATCGAAAATGCAGAAATTTATCCTTCTGATGATGCTTTTGATTTGTGGTTGCAAGAAGATATAAACTGTGGTTTGGGGATGCTAAATTCAGAGGATACAGAAAATAGTATCATGT
>Ga0114916_1001879_pt1 | contig 11452 bp, 5 predicted proteins | sample MalvirAntarct_66_FD_83501 | JGI IMG/M metagenome (GOLD analysis project Ga0114916, IMG submission 83501) | Marine viral communities from the Global Malaspina Expedition - Malaspina viral metaG Antarct_66 | ecosystem: Environmental > Aquatic > Marine > Oceanic | place: West Anvers Island... | reverse complement strand
GTTAATAACAAAGGGATTGGTCAAGATAATAATCAAATTAAAATTGATTCTTTTCTAAATATTTCCGGGTATCTCGAAACGTATTATGGATTTGATTTTCAGGATCCAGATAATAAGAGGAGACCTGACTTTCTATTCAATCACGTACGACATAATGAAGTAAATTTAAATATTGGTATAGTGAAACTGAGTTACGATGAAAACAGAGTTCGCGGTAATATTGGATTGATGGTCGGAAATTATGTTACTGAAAATCTTTCGGCTGAACCATTGGCTATGCGTAACATTTATGAAGCAAATATTGGAGTGAAACTACTCAAAAAACACAGTTTCTGGCTAGATGTAGGAATAATGGAGTCTAATCTTGGTTTCGAAACTGTCAGAGGTGCTAATAACTGGATGATGACACGTAGTTTACTAGCTGAAAATTCTCCATACTATTTGAATACTGCTAAACTCACGTATACAACAAAAAATGAAAAATTAATGATTTCCGGTTTGTTTTCAAATGGCTGGCAGATTATGGTTGATGGTCATCCATCTTTTGGTCATCAAATTCAATGGTATCCCAATAAAAAATGGACTGTAAATAGTAGCTCCTTTGTTGGTCGTGTTAATCTACCAACCTCTTCCCCTTTTGGTTCTGGTGATTTAAAACAGCGCTATTTCCATAATTTTTATTTGAAATATGATGGCGATAAATATGGACTTATACTGGCAGCTGATATTGGCTTTGATCAAGATACTAATGATTCGGATTTTATAGGTACATGGGCTGGTTCTGCTCTAGTTACAAGATATAAATTATCTGACAAACTTGCCTTATCTGCCAGAGGGGAGCTTCTGTTTGATCCAAATGAAAGCGTTGTTCTCACTCCGAATTACAATGAATTTTTAAATATTGGGGCTTCTTTGAATTTTGACTATCAGATTCACGATGGTGTTCTTTGGCGCGTTGAGGGTCGTGCTTTTAGTAGTGAGAATCCAATTTATAGGTACAACAATAAACCTACTACTTCAAATTACTATTTGGGGACATCACTTTCGTTGATGATTGGAGAGATTTAGAGCAAGATTGGATTAAGCTCAGCTTAGCTTTAATACTTTTTGTTACGGCTGTTTTCTATACTACAATGTCCTTCCGATGGGGATTTGTTAATCATTGCCCCGCCCTTATCGGACTCAATTTTAACTTCGTCAAATTCTCACGCCGAGAATACAATCCCGAATAAAATTAAAATTGACTGATTCCTTTTCCCCGTGTAGATCGGGATACTATTCTCTGACGTTCATTCTTTAACTTCGTCAAATTCTCACGCCGAGAATACATACGTCGTCTACTTGCTCTAGCTCTCCTTTCCAGGTTTCGAAGGTTTCTTCAATTATCAGTTTTTGTTCGTCTAGATCTTTGTGGCTCAGACTTAGCAGTAGTTTTTTAAAGTTCACTGATTTGAATTTCTTTCCACCTTTGTTTATGATTAATTCTTCGTGACCACCAAATTGATCTGCAAAACCATCACTAAAAATGTAAATCGCATCATTCGGTTGAAGCTGAAAATTTACAGTTTTAAAAGGTTTTGGTTGGTAAGAATAACCTATTGGTTGCTTATCTGACTTAATTTCAATTAATGTTTTATTTCCTTCTTTAATAAGGTTGTATTCACTTAATTCTGGAGAATTATCAACATTTTCTCGAATTATCCAAAGTGGATTGTATGCACCCGAAAAATTAAGCTGATTTGTATTCTTATCGATACAACAGAGTGCTATATCCATTCCATCTTTTACTTGACTATCCGTTTTTTCAAAGGTTTCAGTCACAAGCTTAGAGAGTTTGTTTAGAATTTCAGCAGGATCACGTAGATTAAATTCTAGCAAACACCTATTCAATCCATTTGCACCTACCACGCTCACAAGTGCTCCAGGAACACCATGTCCCGTGCAATCCACAACAGCTAAGTATATTTTATCATCTACCTCTTCAACCCAATAAAAATCACCTGAAACGATATCTCTGGGTTTATAAACAACAAAACTTTCGACAAAATTTTCTTGAAATTCTCCCATAGGAGGTAAAATCACATTTTGAATCCTTTGCGCATAATGAATACTGTCTGTTATATCCTTATTTTTCTCTTCAATTATTTCTTTTTGTTTTACTACCTCTGCAGTTCTAACACGAATTTTATTTTCCATGTTTTGAAGCAAATTCGCATTTTCCAAAGCAATTGCAGAATATGCCGCAATAGTCCTTAAAATATCCAAATGATATTCTTTATAAGCATTTTTCTTAAAAGATTGAGCAGATATGATACCAACTACTTGCTTACCTATAATCATTGGACAGAAAATCAAAGATTCGGGAAGTTCACCATCAACAACAACGATGCGATTGGTGTATTTTGAATATTCTTTCGCATGATCATTGATAAAAATGTCTTTTTTATTTCTTAAACACCAAACAGAATAATTATCATAATCATCCATTGATATAGATTGTTGATCAAGTCGCCTTCCACTCTCTATGGTATATCTATAATCAATTTCGTGCTTTTCGTAATCGCAAATACGAATCGAAAATATAGTTGCATCCATTAATTGATTTACGTTGGAGTGCATTTTGTCAAAAATCTGCTCCAAATCATGAGTAGAAATAATACTTTGTCCTATTTGACTAACCAGTTTGGTATTATTATAAGATTGTTCTATTTCCTCTTTCTGCTGAACAACTTCTTTAGTTCTTTCTGCCACTTTCTTTTCCATATCAGCATATAGACTGGCGTTTTCAATCGCTGTAGCCGTGTATAATGCAAGATTACGCAGAATATTCATGTGGTATTCCGAATAGGCTTTTGGTTTAAAACTTTGGACTGTTATAGTACCTATAGCTTTATTTTTGACTGAAAGAGGAATATACAGAATAGACTGTGGTCTTTCTCCTATAACTGTCTTTGAATTTCCTTTAACATAATCATTAATCTCTTTATCGAGATTATTTATAAAAAATTCTTGGTTTCTCTTTAAACAAGCAATAGCCAGTGAACCATCGTCATCCATATCGAATGAAAAATCCGGTAATTTCTCCCCATTCTCTATTGCTCCTTTAATTTGAAGTTTATCTTTTTCGACAATCCCAATTCCAATGATTGATGCATCCATCAACATATTTATATTTTCATAAACCTTTTCCAACACGTGCTCAACAGACAAAGTAGAAGTGATTTCTCTTCCGATTTCATTTAACAACTGAGTGTTTTTATGTGACTGCTCGAGTTCTTCTTTTTGACGCACCACTTCATTGGTTCTAGCAGCAACTTTATCTTCAAGATTGTCAACAAGATTCACGTTTTCAAGTGCTACAGCTGTGAAAGAAGCCAAAGTATTCAAAATTTCAACATGCTTACTATTATAGGCATTTCTCTCAAAGCTCTGAACGGTAATTAATCCAACAACTCTTCCTGCAAAATTCATTGGTTGAAAAATAAGAGAGTGCGGCATATCACCTGTAGGAACAATTATTTTATTAGTGTATTTTTTAAATTCTTTTTCGTTATCGTTGATAACTATTGTTTCGTTTTTATTTACACAAATCACTGAGTAGTTATCAATTTCATCCATTGAAACGACAATTGTCTCGTTGTCAACAACTCCATTCTCTATTTCAAATTTATACTCTATTTGGTTTTTAGAGGGATCAAATAAGCGAACACCAAAACAGCTAGCATCCATAAGTTCGCTAACGTTTTTGTGTAACTTTAAAAATATACTTTGAAAATCTGTTGATGATGTAAGCTGCCTTCCTACCTCACTCAATAAAGCAGTCAAACGGTAAGAGCTTTCTATTTCTTCTTTTTGACGATAAATCTCCCTAGTTCTTTCTTTTACTTTTTCCTCCAAACCTTTATAAAGCTGAGCATTTTGGAAAGCAATTGCCATATAAACGGATAGATTCCTTAACATGTTTATATGATGCTCCTTATAAGCGTTTGCTTCATAGCTTTGGACAGTAATAACACCGGTAGCACCATTTGGTATTTCAAAAGGTAAATAAATAATAGAAACTGTTTCATTACCTTTTTTAGGGTTCTCAATATTCTTCAGCCACTGCCCATACTCCTTTTTGAAATCATTTATAATAATCTCTTTTTGGCTATTAAAACATATTGAGGCTAATCTCGTATTATCCTCTAGTTCATAAGTCAGATCTTCCAAAACTTCGCCATCTTCAATATATCCTGGAAAAAACAGTTCGTTTTTCTCTGAATTATAGATGCCAAGTCCAAATGAAGGTGCATCCATAAGTTGATTTACATTGATATATGCCTTTTCGATAATTTTTTCAACCGAAAGATATGATGTCAAATCCTTACCTATTTCACTTAGTTTAATTAAATCCTTAGAGTATCTTTTTAGATTTTTATTTTTCGTCTTCAATAATTCTCGCTCTTGTGCCTCCTGCTCGACTTTAAATTTTAGCTGGATGCTCTTCGAACGTCTATCTGTATTTTCATTTCTGATTTCTTTATTGATATTATGGTAAGTCTTATGATACACTAGAGCATTCTTAAAATCACCTTGTTTTTCTACTAAAATTGACAGTAATTTGTACGTTTTAGCTTCATTAATTTTATTTTTAGATGTTTTTGATAATTTTAGAGACTCCGTTAGCTTTTCATGTGAAATATCATACTTTTCAAGTCGCAAATAAGCTTTTCCAATGTTGGTTAAACTCTGAGCCTGTCCAGAAATGAAGTTTGACTCTTCTCGAAGTTTTAGACTTTCAGTAAAATATTCAATTGCTTGAGCGTACTCGCCTTTTTTGTAGTAAACTTGACCTATATTATTAAGAGCATGAGCTTTAACATGTTTGCTACCATCTATTTCTTCTATGACCTGCAGACAATTCTCTAAATGCAGAAGTGCTTTATCAAAAATCTCCAAATTTGTATAAGCTCGCCCCAACCCATCAAGAACTTTTTGTTTTAAGCCGTTTGCATTTAATTCTTCACATTTATTCAAGCTTATTTTTAAATATTGAATAGCCTTTTCATTTTCGTCTATTGCATAATACGCGCTCCCTATACCGTTGTATGCTTCAGCAACACCTATTTCATTATTTTCTAATTCATGGTTTTTAAAAGACTTCATGTATTCATCCAAAGCATTGTCAAAATCGGATAAATAGAAGAAAATCGTCCCTACCGTGTAGTTTACCTCTCCTAAATTTGAGTAGGCATTGAGTTCATTAAATATTGACTTTGCCCGAAAGGCATAATCGAACGCTTCATCTAATTTAGAAGACCAAAGTAAAGACTCACTAATATTGTGATAGGCTTTTGCTTTTTCCAACAGGAAACCTTCTTCAATAGCCGAATCTAAAGCTTTATTCGCTAACTCATAACAAAGTTCTGGATTTGAACGTCTATAATTTTGTGCTTCAAAATTTAACTTTTCCGACTTAGAATCATTCATGTGTTTAGTGTCTTTACTGTAGTAGTGCAGCTAAAAGTACAAAAAAATATCTAATTATAGATTTTAGGAATAGTGAATAAAAGACAAACTATAGATATTTATAATAAGAATACTTGAAGGGCGTTAATCATTGCAAACTAAGGTGTCATAAACAGGTGAATAACTAGCCCATGCACCGAGAGCCCCATTTGATATGTTAGAAGGTAAGTTGGACGGAGTAGCGAAAGGACTACCTCCGGTTTGAAGCTGGGTATACTTCATTTCCATAAATTCATAAACAGGTTTATCAATTTTTGAAAATTTTACAACAACAGTGTCACCTCTTTGATAAAATCCTCTTTCGTCAACTGGAGTATCGGGTTCGAAATTGAAAGGGTTTTCATAAGCGAAATCAAACGTTAAACCATCAAAAAAGGCATCATCGAAAGCAGGGTTAAATGTAGCTCTGTAGCGATCGTCTATCGGCTGACCTTCACTATTTAAATTGATTCTTCGACACTCCCAAAAATAAGCATCATATTGCCCTGCTGGATCTGCAAGTGTCATCCAGCTGAAACCATTATCCGGATTATCAGCATCTTCTTTCCAATAAAGAGAATCTAAGGCGTGTGGCTGCAAAATTTTGGTAGTTGATGTATATGTTTCTCCTCCGAAATCTACTTTCAAACTGTATGTTTCCCCCACTTGACCATAAACAGCAGTATTTGTAGTTGAGTAAAAACAAATATTTACTTGTGCTAATTCTTCAGTATCAATATTTAAAAATGAAGCAATTGCTTCTTCTGATCCAGAAGGTAAGTTTTGAGAGCAAATTTCATCTAAAACAACTGAGTTGGAACCATCAGAAACCGTTACTGTAGCTCCATAAACTAAAGATTCCAGTAATAAACTACCTGAAGTTTCATCATAAATATTATTTGACTTTGTAAGTAAGACTATTGGAGGTTGCCCCGTTTCAATTCTTCCGTCAACAACCAGTTTTTCTTCACCTTCAGGAATATCAACCAAAACCTCTTTTGTGCAAGAAGAAAAGATTATGCTTAAAACCGATATGTAAATTAATGTTTTCATCAAAATTCAAAATTCCAGGTTATACTCGGTAAAATTGGGAAAAGTGATACCTGCTGCACACTTAACTGAAAAGTATTTGCAGCCGTACTTCCGTTATCTTCAACAAACAAAAAGAATGGATTTTGTCGACTGTAAACATTATAAACTGACAGATTAAAATTATGCCTAAACCGCTTTTTCTTAGTCTCCTCCTCCCCCGTTACATCAATGTAGATCGTTTTATTTGGCTTATCGAACCAGGTCACAGATACATCTAATCGATGATATGGAGGCATTCTGGAAGCATTTCTATCTTCAAATTCAAACTGTAAATCTCCATTGTGTAAATACCATGTCATTGGGAGTGTAATAGCATTTCCAGTTGCATAGACAAAAGAGGCCCCAAATGTCCAACGTTGAGTTAACTCGTAACTCGCAACCACTGACAAATCATGTCTTCGATCATACTTGGCAGGAAAATACTCGTTATCCATAATCTCTTCGAAACGGCGTTCAGTTTTTGATAAAGTGTATCCTATCCATCCGGTAAAATCACCTAAAGATTTCTTAATGAAAAATTCAACACCATAACTATATCCTTCTCCTTGAGTTAAAAGATTGTCCGTATTCGATTGAGCATTATCCTGAGGTAAAACTCCTTCTTTGAATGCAACTAGATTATTCATTTCCTTGTAGTATACTTCGACCGATGTTTCATACGTGTTGTCTTGAAAATTTCTAAAATATCCCAAAGAACCTTGCCATCCGTATTGAGGTTTTAACACATCTGACGTAGGATACCATATATCCGTTGGTAAAGAAACAGCGCTCAAGTTTGCCAAATGGATATATTGTGCATTTCGATTCCAGCCTAACTTAACAGAACTATTTCCATTTAATAGATAACGCATAGAAATTCTCGGTTCAAAAAAATTATAATCAGCTATTACCTCACCTGAACTATATTTAGTTATACTATCAACAACTCCAACCGCTTCATCTTCAAAACGAGAGAATGGACCTACGTGCTGATACATGCTAAATCTTAAACCACCATGGATTGACCAATCCTCAGTAATATTGAACTCATCTGATAAAAAAATAGCAGATTCATGGCCAAAAATATCCTGTCCTTCACCTACATCAAACTCAGTATCTTCTTGATTTGCACTAACAGAAACCGGAGTTAAGATGTGATAAATGTAATCTACACCAAAATTGATTCTATGTCTCGGATTTGGCAGATAAGTAAACTCAACGGAACCACCATAATCGCGAATTCCACTGTTTAGACCGAATTGGAATTCATCCTGAGATGATATAAATGAAAAAGAATAGTCCGTTAATGAAGCCCTTGTATTCATGAAGAATTTATCTGAAAACAGATGACTCCATCGAATTGAACCTACTGCATTCCCCCAAGGCATGTCCACTGTAAAATCCTCACTACCTGTTGAGAACGTAAAGTCATCTTTACCGTAATAACCACTGATATAGATTTTATCTTTGTCTGAGAGTTTATAGTTGAAGTTTAAATTAAGATCATAAAAATAATAACTGGTACCACTAAAACCCCCGTTTTCTGACATGAAAGGCTTTGTTATAATATCCAGATATGTTCTTCTTCCAGAAATCAAGAAAGATCCTTTATCCTTAACAATTGGACCTTCAACTGTAAGCCTGGAAGAAATGAGTCCAATACCACCTGTTACACCATAGCGTTTATTATTACCATTATTTGTATTCACATTCAGAACAGAAGACAGTCGCCCACCATATTTTGCCGGAATTCCCGCTTTGATTAACTCAACATCTTTGATGGCGTCAACGTTAAAGACAGAAAAAAAACCGAATAAGTGAGAAGCATTATAAACATGTGTACCATCGAGCAAAACTAAATTTTGATCAGGTCCTCCACCGCGCACATAAAATCCTTGGGTTCCCTCAGAGGCAGATTGAACACCAGGCATTAATTGCAGGGTTTTTATAACATCAACTTCGCCCAAAAAAGCAGGGAGAGTTTTGATCTCGTCCATTTCTAATTTTATAGCACCAACTTGGGTTCCTTTGACATTTTGATCCCTTCCCTCACCCCTAACAGTTACTTCATCAAAGTCTTGGGTGTTTTGATCGATTTTTAGAGATACATCAATTTTTTTTGATTCATTTAGGTTCACAGTCTTTTTAAATGTCTGGTAGCCAATAAAACGAAATTCAATCTCATATTCGCCTTCAGGTAAAGTCAAAGTATAGAAACCATCTCTATTAGAATAAGTTCCTTTGTTTATATCAGGTACAACAATCTTAACGTCGGATAGATATTCACCATTTGAATCATCCATAACTACACCACTGAGCGTATGATTTTGAGCAGAAAGTCTAGTTGACATAAGACTTATTACCAATAAAGCTATGATGTAAAAGCTTTTTTGCATGAAACAAAAATAACATCAATTTGAAATACTTCTTCAATTTAATGTTAAATGTTCGAGTTAATTCATCTATCGGAATTTTTCATTTCCTTCCTTTTAGAAAATCTTGTCTCGTCTCTTCAGGATATTTTTCAATAGCATACCTAAGCATCGTTCTTGGCATTTCCGAATAGTGAATCTTTAAAAATTTATAAGCTTTTTGGAAATCTCTATTCCCAACCTCTCTCAGCATCCATCCCACGGCTTTGTGTATTAAATGATGGTCATGATGGAGAAGTATTTTTGCTATTTCAAATGTATCTTTAAATTCGAAATTTCTGATAAAGTGAAAAGTTGAAATCATGCCAACTCGCTGAAGCCAGAGATTATCAGAATAAGCAAAGTCGTATAATATTTTTGGATCTTTATCTAGCAAATAAACACCTAAAATTTTATGTGCTGATGAATCAATAAGATCCCAGTTGTTCATATATTGTATATGATTTAGATAAAAATCTACTAATTTCTCTCGTTTTTAATCAGACTTTTCCTTTTCAAACATTGAAACTAGCATAAACACTCCTAAAAGGCGATGCTCATGAATCTTTGAACTAAACAATCTACTCAAATCCTTTAAGCTTATTGTTTTAAAATATTTTTTAGATACATTTCGAAGTTTAGGAACGCGAACTCCAATAAATTCGTCTCCATTACCATAACCTCCTGGAATTGCTTTAAGGTATTTCTTAATGCCTTCTACTCGATCTGGCTCGGAAATGGATTCTAATTCATCAACTATATTTTTATACATCAATTAACATTTAGTATCCACCATGATACCTGCGTAACAACCATTCTGCACTGAATAAAGCTACGAGAAGCACAAACCACCAAAAATAGTCTATAAGTTTTTTGTAACTGCTCGTTTCATAACTCACAGGAACAATGTCATTACTCTTATCGATGTCATCAATCAATTTTGAATAATTAGACAGATGGTAAAAACTACCGCCACTGTTTGCAGCAATTTGGCTTAGTAGCGAATGGTTCGCTTTTGTATCAATAGATTCGAGTTCTAATTTTTTGACCACAAAAGACCCTTCTTTTTTAAAAGATTCGCCATTATATTCACATTGTGCAATCCATTCATATTTCCCCGGAGCAAGCTTACCCAAATCGAGAGAATAATTTTGACCTCCCGATAAAAATGAGTAATCAATCTTTTCGCCTTCTTCATTAATAATTTGAAAAGAAATAGGAGGTGCTGTTATTGGTTCATAACTTTTATTATAAAATGTCGCGTTTACAAGAATATTCTCATCAGCGTTAAAAAGAGTTGGGAGTTTAATTCTCAACCGAGAAGTATTCTCTTTAATGATTAGGTACTGAATTGTTTTGGAAATCAACTCATTAAAAGCATTATTATTAGAGTTTTTTAGATAATCAGCCAACTTCCAACTCCATAGTCCTGTACCATATGTAACTCCAAATTTCTGTGAACCTTTCTTCCCAAAATAGTACAGTGGATCTTTCTTTGTAATCGCTCCAACTTTTTGATAGCCTAATATATTTGAAGAATTATTTATCTGAATTTTACCATAATTAACTGTTAATGGTGGGAAAATTGAAAAATTACTTCTCGTTTCTTTGCTCAATTCAAAAAGCTTAAAAAATTCATTATAGGCAATTCCTACTTTATCTGACTGACCTATAGTTTGAACATTAGAAGCTATTCCTAGCTGTACAATAGTGCTTTGCTTTGTTCTTGAGCCAACTATATACCAAAATGGTTTATTTAAGCTTAAAAGTCGATCATAAACTTTACTATTTCTGCTTAATCCAGGGTTATGCCATATTATTAAATCATAACTAGATAAATCGTCAGGAAGATCTTTGATTAGTTTGGAGGTTGACTGTATATTTTGTTCTTTATCCAAAGCATTCTTGATTGCTCCAATATCAGGATGTAAACCCTCAGCGAGAAGGAGTACATTACTCCTATCATCCAATACTTCAACATAAATTGATTTTTCGTTATTCTGAATGTTTTTTTCTCTTTCTATCGATTCTATTTTAACTACATAATGGTGAACACCAGTAGATTTCGCATCAACAAGAAATTCGGTTTTTAACAAACTGTAGTCAGAATCTTGATGCGTTAAACGTTTTGTTTCAATTTTTTTACCGTTATCAAAAAGAAAGATGTTGAAAGATTGTTTGTTTGAAAGATTACCTTCAACAGTAACTTCTATTGGAAATTTATTGTTTAAAAAGGCAATTTCATTTCCAACAACATTGCTTACCAGATGGTCCACCTTTTGAATAGTATCTCCAACACCCAATGTGTAAATAGGAATATTTTTAAATTTTTCAGTGATATAAATAGGATTTACACCTCTATTATAATTACCATCCGATAGTAATACAACTGCACCTATATTTCTCCCATAGTAATTATTGTAAACTCTGTCAATCGCCTCAGATAAATTAGTTTTTTCATTTCTAAACCTAAGTGAATC